>Ga0206874_1009_pt1 | contig 57912 bp, 38 predicted proteins | sample Alteio_BWOrgCont_12_FD_152629 | JGI IMG/M metagenome (GOLD analysis project Ga0206874, IMG submission 152629) | Enriched cells from forest soil in Barre Woods Harvard Forest LTER site, Petersham, Massachusetts, United States -... | ecosystem: Environmental > Terrestrial > Soil > Temperate forest >...
GTAAGCGAAGGTCATGCCGTCTCCTTCTGTTCGAATTGTTGGCGGCGAATCGCGATCTTCTTTTCAAGCTCCTGCAGAAGTGTCTCATCATATGTGCCGACTGCATCAAGCAGGTAGGACACAAAGGGACTTAGCGTAAGAATGTGTGAGTTTCGAGCCGAAGTTTGTGATGTCTGTAGATCTTCCTCTGCTCGTCTGAAAATTCTCGGCGCATAGAGAAAACGTCTGCCTGCCTTGTGGCGTTCCAACAAATTCTTTTTGTAGAGCCGGTCGAGCGTCGTCATCACGGTCGTATAGGCGAAGTTCCTGCTTAGCTTGCTCCGCACTTCGCCGACAGATCCGCCCCCGCCTTCGCACACGATAGACAGCACTTCACTCTCGAGAGTTCCGAGAGTGAAGAGTGCCGAAGAGCTATCGTGACGTTTGCGACTCATTCTATGGCTCGTCCTCATCACCGAGTTCAATCTGATCCTCAACATCGTGGTCGATCTTGTGTGTATCCAGAGAGAGCAACGGCAGCTTCATCTTGAGCAGTTGGTCATTAATGGCCTTCACGTCCGTTTGCTTGATGGCCTCCCACTGTTTAAGGAGGTCACCAAGAGGCTTCTCTGTCTCTTTCCATGTTTCCAGCTGGGTAGTTGTCGGGGCAGCATCTGCATTCTGAATGGAGTGCTCGATGCGTGCGAGAGTTGTGCGTACGGAGCCAATGGTGGGAGGTCCAGCCGGCCCTCCACGCCTGCCGCCCGGCCCACCCTCGCCGCGCTCACGTCCGATGATCTGTTCCAGCTTTGATTCCAGAGCTGCACCGGTACCTGAGGGTACGTTCGATTTACCGGAGCTCATCTGGTCGCGTAGCACCGTCGCCTCATGGATGGCTTTTGTTGCTCGCATCATTTCGTCGTACATCGCTTTGGAGACATCAAATTGCTGTTGCAAGTCGGCGAGCGAAGTCTTCACTCGTGGATCCATGATGACGGTGAGTTTTTGTGTCAGAGTTTCACCGCCGGCGATGAGCCTTACAGTAAATGTTCCCGGCATCACCCAAGGCGACGTGGAAGACGAGGGCGTGTTGTAGGGAACAGCCTGACTGGCATCGGGTCCGCCGGACATTCCCGGAACGGCTGGATATCGCATGTCCCAAATGAAGCGGTGGTGGCCGGGCGCTGCCGACAAAATCTGCGGCGGCCGTGCCCACACAATCGGGTCCGGATAACGTGGATCAAGCGGCGGCACGGGATCGTTGCTGTTGTATCTGGCCGCAACTTCACCCTTACTGTCGAGAACCTCCAGCGTTACGACGCCGGAAATTTTGGGGCCAAGGTAGTAGTCGAGGATGGCGCCTGGGGGAGGATTCTCTCCAGTCGCCATATCTGGCGGCCACGGCGTGGGCGGGTTCATATCATTGCGCACGCGAATTGCCGTCTCCGGTTCATACAGGAACGCTTTCTTGTCGGCCAGTTTCGCCGAAATCTGGCGCAACGGCGTGACGTCATCGAGGATGAGAAAGCCGCGTCCATGTGTGCCGGCGATCAGGTCGTCGTCCTTCACGGCGAGGTCACGAACAGAGCTGGCGGGCATGTTCAGTCGCAGCGATTGCCAGTGGTCACCGTCGTCGAATGAGACATAGACCTGGGTTTCGGTCCCAGCGTAGAGAAGACCCTTTTGCTTCGGGTCTTCGCGGATCGTGCTGGTCGCGGCGCCGTTAGGAATTCCATTGTTGATCTCTTTCCAGGTTTTGCCGCCGTCATGCGTGCGGAACAGGTGTGGCCGCATGTCGTCCAGCCGCAGCGTGTTGATTGCTGCATAGGCGGTCTGCACATCGTAGTGTCCGGCATCCATGTTGAAGACTTTCCAGAAAGGCTTCAACTCCGGCGGCGTTACGTTGTTCCAGTGCGCTCCGGCGTCCGTGGTTGTCCAGATAAGGCCATCGTCAGTTCCGGCCCAGATGCGTTTGACGTCCAAAGGCGACAGTCCCAAGGCGTAGATCACTCCGCGGCGAACAGGCTTGGCAGCAGGTGTGTCCTTATAAGCATCGAGCGATGCGGGTAGCTCGTAGGTCTCACGGCTCAGATCGGGACTAATCTCCTTCCAATCCTTTCCGCCGTTGCTTGTCTGCCAAAGGGTATTAGTGGCGAAGTAGAGCTGATGAGGATCGGCTGGTGAAAACTGTAGCGGCTCAGTGCGCAAGGCGCGATAGGTGCGGAGAGTTTTGGGTTCAACGTCTTGAATCTGCCCGGTGCGCCTGTCATAGCGTGAAACTTTGCCTCCGTACACGATATCGGGATCGAGCGGATCGGGTGCTGCGTAGCCGTATTCCTCAATGCCAACGGGATGCCAGTCGTGGAAGGTAATTCGGCCATCGTTGCTGCGGCTGTTCACGCACGCGCTTCCGCTGTCCTGCTGTCCGCCACACACGCGGTAGGGAAATGCATTGTCCGCAGTAACGTGGTACATCTGCGCGGTGGCTTGGTTGTACCACTCACCCCAGGTTTGGCCGTGGTTTAGCGAGATGATTACGCCCTGGTCGCTGGCGAGAGCGATGATGTCAGTGTTGTTGGGATTGACGTAGACATTCTGATAGTCGTCTCCGCCCGGTGCCCCACGAAAGCCGATCCAGGTCTTGCCTGCATCGGTCGACTTCCACGTTACCGTGCTAGCTACATAAATTGTGTCGGGGTCTTTGGGATCTACGCGTGGCACTGGCAGATCGCCACCACCAATTCTCGCCTCTGGCCGTGAATCATCTGTTGATGTATGCGTCCATGTCTGGCCGCCGTCGTCGGAGCGAAACAGACCTACACCACGGCCTGATGCAAACTCACCGTAGATACGCTTCGGGTTGCTTGGCGAGATGGTCAGGTTCACCTGGATGACGTCATCGGGCAGACCACCACCGGTCACTTTTTTCCATGTATCGCCGCCATCGGTCGAGCGGAACAAACCACCATTCGTCCCCGACCAGGATCCGTTCTCCCACGGACCTTCCTGCCGCTGCCACATTCCTGCAAAGACAATGTTTGGGTTCTGCGGGTCGATCTGTACCTCGGAGGCTCCTGTCTTGTCGTCTATGTAGAGGACTTTCTTCCACGTTTTGCCGCCATCGGTGGTGCGATAGAGGCCACGCTCAGGGTTCTGTGCGTAGGGATGTCCTGTAACCGCAACATAAACGCGGTTATCGTCCTTGGGGTCGATTGCAATTTCGCCAATCTGCTGGCTATCTTTCAGGCCAAGGGAAGTCCACGTCTTGCCTGCGTCGGTAGATTTGTAAACGCCATCGCCAATAGAAAGATCGGGTCGCGCGAGGCCTTCGCCGCTAGCTACGTACACGACGTTGGGGTTCGAGTCAGCGACAGCGATCGAGCCAATCGAGCCTGTCGGCTGGTTGTCCCATACGCTCACCCATGTGCGGCCCGCATCTGTTGTCTTCCATACGCCGCCACCCACTGCGCCCATATAAAACGTCGCGGGCTGGCTAGGTACACCGGCCAGCGCACGCGTACGCCCGGCGCGCATCGGCCCAATCTCACGCCAGCGCATCTCTGAAAACAATTTGGGTGAAGGAACGGAAGTCTGACCCACGCACAGCCCGGCGCCACCGAGGCTGATAAGAGCGGAAACGATGAGAGATCGGCCGGAAAGACGCATGGCGGCTCCTGGTAATGGAATAGGGTGCGTTTCAAAGGGTATTACAAACAGCCGGATAGATGCACTTTTATGCAGTAGTGCTGAAAAGACGGATCATCCGGGGCAAAAGATGCAGCCGTGAGCGGGTTCCCGGCGTTCAGGCCTTTGCGCTGTGCTCGTTGGGCGTTGGCCGGAAGCCCTTGTGGCGCAGAATAATACGGGCAACAATAGCTGCGGTGCTCAGCAGGCAGCATGCTTCCACGAAGATTTTGCCGCCATCGAGCAGGTCCGGATGGCCATCATTGAGCAGTGGGTCAGTCAGGATACTGTGCACAAAAACCAGCACCACGGCGGGAAACGCCAGGTAGTGTAAGCTCCGCCATATCGGACGCCCGATTCTGAGGCGTAACAGCGAAGTAATCAGCAGTATCAGCAGCAGGTACAGCGCCACTGCACCCGCTATATTAATCCACGGCTGGAGCGGCGAATGCAACGGCCAGAGCAGGTCAATTACCCGGAACCGTGGAACGCGCAGCCACAGCAGCACAACCGGATGCGACAGCGTGAACATTACCGTCGCGTAGGCAGTCCACTGGTGCAGTACGAACAAGTTGAAATGCCGGTGTGGCCAAAGCCGGACCGGGCTGTAGCGCATAGCCAGCAGCAGGCCCAGCCACAGGTTGAGCGTCGCGGCTCCAGCCGCACCCAGCCCCAGATAGGCGCACAGGTCCAGGATTGTCATGGCCGCCTCTCTTCTATTGCGGCATTTTGGCCCATTGCATCGTCCATAGTGTTAATCTGCATCCATCGCCTTTTTAATCTCCACTATTCACCGAGGAGCTTCTTCATGACTCGTACGACTTGCCGGGCTATTCTCGTCACCATCGCCGCTGCCTTCACAACTATGGGGCTGCCGGCGCAAACAGGTCCAGTCCCGGAGATGGCGCTCACCGGTTTGCATTGGCGAGACGTTGGCCCCATGCGCGGCGGGCGTTCGTACGCGGTTGCTGGAAATGCGGATCAGCCAGACACATTCTATTTCGGCTCGGTGGGTGGTGGCGTATGGAAGACGGAAAACTCCGGGCACACATGGTTCCCCATCTCCGATGAAGGCATTCCTATCGGCTCAATTGGCGCCATTGCCGTGGCGCCATCAAACCCGAATGTGGTTTACGTCGGTACAGGTGAACCGGACATACGTGCCCAGCATTCGTACGGCATTGGCATGTTCAAGTCGACAGACGCGGGCAAGACATGGAAGCACATCGGTCTCGACCAAAGCCAGCATATTGGCCGCATCATCGTGGATCCTACTAATCCCAATCGTGTCTACGTCGCCGTTCTTGGGCATGCTTACGATCCCAATCCAGAGCGCGGCGTCTTTCGCTCGCTGGATGGCGGCGTGACCTGGAAGAAGATTCTTTACAAAACAGACGATCCTGAGAATGTCGGCGCAATTGAGCTTGCTCTTGATCCGAAGTCACCGCACATCCTCTACGCGTCATTGTGGGCAACGCGGCGTCCGCCATGGTCGGTTTATGCGCCGTCCTACATGCCCGGAAGTGGTTTGTATAAATCGATCGACGGTGGCGACACCTGGAAAAAGCTCTCAGGTGGCTTGCCCGATGACCAGTTCGTCGGCAAGATTGGCATTGCTGTTTCGCCCAGCAATCCACGCCGTCTGTGGGCGGTTGTAGATCATCTCGGTGAGGCTGTCGCTCGTCCCATCGCAGGACCTCCTGGCCCACCCGACGCCAATGCTCCCAAGCCAAAAGGTGGCGTTTATCTTTCAGACGACGCCGGCGCAACCTGGCGTTTGGTTAACTCTGAACAGCGTCTGTGGGGCCGCGGATGGTACTTCGAGTCCGTCACAGTCGATCCGATGAATCCAGACAAGGCGTACGTGATCAACACTGCGACGTACATGACTTCTGATGCCGGCAAGACCTTTATTCCTGTCAAAGGCGCTCCCGGCGGTGATGATTACCATCAAATCTGGGTCAACCCTAAAGATCCCAAGCGCATGGTGCTTTCCAGCGATCAGGGCACGGTTGTAAGCGTAGACGGAGCGAAGAGCTGGAGCACCTGGTATAACCAGCCGACTGCTGAGATCTACCATGTCGCAGCTGACAACCGCTTTCCCTACTGGCTCTATGGCGCACAGCAGGATTCGGGCGGCGTAGGCGTAGCCACCTGGTCGCGTATGAGCGTACTGGACTTCCGCAATTGGGAGCCTACGTGCCTCGCCGGCGAAAGCAATACCGTCGTTCCGGATCCCAAAGACGGCAACATTCTTTATGGAGGCGGAGCAGGCCGTTGCGATCAACACCTTAACGTACCCGTTTCTCTCGGTGGACAACTTCCTCCATCGGACCCGGAAGATCCAAACCGCAAGACATGGACGCTGCCGGAGGTCTTCTCCGAGGCCGATGAAGCGCTCTACTACTCCAACCAGTTTGTCTTCCGCACTCGCGATCGCGGCAAGACCTGGCAGAAGATCAGTCCGGATCTTACGCGCCTGAATCCTGATGTTCCGAAGAGTCTCGATGCCATCACTGCGAAGGATATTGATGAGCAGATGACAACTCGCTTCGGTGTGGTCTATACCATCAGCCCGTCGCCGCGCAGCGCCAGCACCGTGTGGGTCGGAACTGACGATGGGCTCATCCACATGACAAAGGATGATGGTCAGCACTGGAATAATGTCACGCCTCCAGCATTGACTGCATGGAGCAAAGTCTCGCAGATCGAGGCCGGTCACTTCGGTGTCGAAACTGCCTATGCTTCAGTCGACCGACATCGTCTCGCTGACTTGAAGCCTTACATCTATCGCACACACGATGGTGGCAAGACGTGGACCAATGTTGTCGCTGGCATTCCAGATGGTGCCTACGTGAACTCGGTCAAGGAAGATCCTGAGATCAAGGGTTTGCTCTACGCCGCCACAGAGCTGCGTGTATATGTCTCGTTCAATGATGGCGATAAGTGGCAGCCGTTACAGCTCAACATGCCGGTCACCTCAGTCCGTGACATTCTTGTGCATGGCGACGATCTGGATATCGCCACACATGGGCGCGGTTTCTGGGTGATGGACCAGATGGCCTCTCTGCGTCAGCTTGCTACAAACGGCCAGCAGATTGTCGCGGAGCCTGCTTATCTGTTCAAGCCCGGCGCTGCACTCTCCCTGCAACAAGGCGGACAGAACGGAACACCTCTGCCGCATGAGGAACCACAGGAGCTGAACCCGCCCGGCGGCGTGCTGGTTGACTACTGGCTGAAGTCCGCGCCAAACACGCCACTTAAACTGGAACTGATCGATAGCAAGGGCGCCGTGCGCGCTTGCGTCGCTAGCGACACGCCGGTAAAGCCGGTGGATACAGAAGCCATCAATGTGCAGGCTATCTGGGAGGAGCCCGCTCTGCCTCCCTCAGCCACGCCAGGTATGCACCGCGCAGTGCTTAACATTTCTGCCCAACGTGGAGGCTTTGGCCGCGCTGCAGCTCCGCGTCCGCATGATGCCTGCTCTCCACCCGAAAGCAGCGAAGCCGCACCAGCACGCGCTGCTCGCGGCCAGGCCGGCGCAGGACAGGGTGGCCCGGGGCAACGTCGCGGGGAGATACTCACCCCTGGTGATTACACGGTGAAGCTCTCTGTCGAAGGCAAAACTTATACACAGCCGGTCAAAGTCAAACCCGATCCACGCGGATCAACCGAGGACCAGTCCAACCCTGGCACGCATGATCGTTCCTAGAGTTTTTGTTTGCAGCAATGATTCTTCACGTGTGTCACAGCGCTTGGGAAGAATCGTAGGTGCGATTGGCTGCGCTCAAACGGCACATGCTGTGTGGAGTTAATAGATGGGCTTTCCAGCCGGCTCGTAGGGCTGTCCAAATTTGTTTGCATGTTGCAGAGGTGCACTAGGCAGATGGGTCGCTATCATGCCGAGATCCTGCTCTCCACTGTGCACGCTCACACGACGGGTCCACTTGTCCAGGCTGCTCTGTTGTTCGCCCTCTACCCAAACATGCATTTCATATTCCCCAGCCGGCATACCGTCGATATGAAACGATCCATTGGCGTCCGCGATGCTGTAGAAGGGGGTCGACAGCGAAACAACGACCGCGCTCATGTCGGGGTGGATATTGCAGAAGATGTAAGACACGCCTTCGCGGGAAAAAGCGACGGCTTTCGTCTTACCGGCTTCATAGAGCCCCAAATCGAATCGCTGTCCATTGAACAGCGAAAACACATTGTGAAAGAAGGGATCGGCGTTGGGGAACTGCACCACGCTTCCTGTCGGCACAACGAGCAGGTGCGGCGTAAACATCTTGTTCTTCTGCAGCAGAGTGTAGCCGGTCTTCGACGCTATAACACTCTGGCTCGCGAGTGCGGGCGATAGTGGTTTCAGCCACAAAACAGCCGGCGGAGCCATCGGCATGTGTCTGGCTGCAGACGCGGCCGAACGAGAAACTTCCATGTGCGCGGTCACCTTCGCCGCCTGGCTGGACGGACGATTCTGTGCAGGCAACACAAGCACAGCGCTGATGAACAGGCTAACCGTCAGCATCCGAGTTAGAGCTTGCCGTTGCATCAGAATTTGTAACCTGCGGCAATACCAATGATGTTGGTATTGGCTGTAGATCCCGTGATCGGAGCGGTAGTGATATGACGAAACTCGAGCGAAAAGAGTAGATAAGCTTTCGGACTATAAATCGTATTCGCAGTAAATGTTTGATTTCGAGCCTGGTTTTGGTAGGCAGAGGTTGGCAGAACATACCTGCGTAATTCTGTAGCGAAGCCGTTATCCAGCCCAAATGCACCATTGAACTCCCAGCGCAGACCTGCACGCTTCTTCAGTTGAGCCCATCCGCCTACATCATCCAATGGTTTTGCAAACTGCAGATTGGTTCCGTACACGAAATCCTTATAGACACCTGCACCAAGGCCTCCAAGGGCCTGGCCGCGATAAAAGCCTCCAGTGACATCAAACCCATGCGATAACGGCAAATCGAGATCCAATGTGCCGGCCCAGGCGTTGTAGCCGCGCCCCCCAAGAATCTTGTGCGGGCTAAAATAGCCGCCGGCACCCACCGACAGGCCGGAACTATCCTTCTTTCCTAACAAGCCGATGTGCAGTTCTCCGCCAGGCCAGCGGCTACGCTCTCCCTGGCTCACCGTTCCGGCAAGCGCAGCAGACATTGCTGGCGAGTCAGGCACATCAATCAGAGCTCCCTCCACTGCGATCCGTGAGGAGCCGATGAAATCCATCGTGTGCGAGACGCCAACCTGTGGGCTCCACATCCAGAGATTGCCGGACCAGGCCAGCGCTGGCTGGGCGATCGCTGTCAACGACGTCGGTTGGCTAGGGCTGAGAATCGGTCGATCCATCTCCGCAAAGATTTCAGTGTCTTTCCAATTGAGCGTTGCATGCGCAGTACGAAGCCGTAGGAGGCCTCCTAATTGATAGCTTGAATCGAGCGAATTGCCAAAGAAATCGACGCGAACATCTGCATGGCTGGTTGCGCCTGCAAGGGTCGGCCCTCGTGCATCGATGCCTAAAACCGTTTGGCGAAGCGAGGCTCCTGTGGTTCCTCCACCCGCTACTGCAATGGTTGGTGCTGAAGAATTATCGACCTGGCTGGTGTTCACAAAGCCATTCAGTAAAATGAGGCCGCTGATCTTCACAGGATATTTGGATTCGCTCTCCACTTTAGTCTGATTGAGCGTGGCAATTTGCGATTCCTGCATTGCCTGCCGTTCCTGAGTTTCAGCGGCTGGTGCTGCAGGAGCAATTGCTGGTGCTGTTGCGGTTTCCGTGGCTGCCGGTGCTTGATTCGCTGCCGCAAGACGTTGCTCGAGCAGTGCGAGGGATTTCTTCAACTCCGACAACTGCTGTTGCGACGCATCAACTTGCGCCTGCGTCTGATCCACGGCATTTTTCAGGCGTTGAAGCTCCTGTTGTGGCGTCTCCGTAGTCGCAGTCTGCTGGGCGACGCACAAATGGCAACACAAAACAAGACATAGCGTTGCGGAGAGAGAATAAATTTTCATAAGGATTGATCGGGAGGAAGCAACGTGAACAGATCTTACTGTTGGTCTCATCCTGCTACCTCCATTGGATTTTCAATACGTTCCTTATTGAGCATGTTCCTGGCAATCGAAAGAACAAAAACTGTTTCGCCTGGGCGGCTGCTCACCAATTGGACTGACCCGCCATGCTCCTCCGCAACACACTGCGCAAGCGTAAGGCCGAGACCGGTTCCATTCTGCTTGCCGGCGCTTACAAAAGGTTCGAACAAGCTGTCACGAATAGTTTCGGAAACTCCAGCTCCCTCATCCGTAATGGTGACTGTAAGATGTTTATCGCAGGATGCGATTGCCGCTGTAACGCCGGGCGAGTTGCTGCTGCCGCGCACAGCCTGGCACGCATTAAGCAGCAGGTTATAGATTGCCCGCTCCATCTGCTTGGCATCCACACGTGCGGCGGTTGTTGACGCATCGTCATAGACGGCTCGCAGGCGTACATGCCCAGCATCAGGATGAGCACGGACCAGTGCCATAGCGCGTTCAACCAGCACTGAAACCAACTCCACTGTGCGCTGTGCAGCTCCATTCGTTCGAGAGAAGATCAACAGTGAATCAATCAGCTCGGTTGTTCCATGGACGGCCATACGAATCTCGGCAAACAATTCTGTGCGCTCATCCAGCGTTAAGTTCGAGTTCGCCAGGAACTCAGCGTTCGCGTAAACAGCAGCCAGATAATGGCGCAGATCGTGCGAAACCGAACTTGCCATACGGCCGATTGTAGCCAGCCTTTCAGATTCCAGCAGGGCACGGTTAGTCTGCTGAATCTCTTCGCGCATCGCAGCAAATGCCTGGCTCAGTTCGCGCACCTCACGAGGCCCGCGCTGGGGGATACGAGAGGCGTTATCGCCGGCAGCAAAGGCACGCACGCTCTCCGCCAGTTGCTCGAGCGAGCCAGTCAACATGCCGGAAATAGCGAGCATGAGAACTGTTCCTGCGAGCAAAGCAAATAATCCGACCAGCACTAACAGGCGATTGATCTCATGCTGCGACTGCTCCGCTTGTGCGAACGATTCCATCACAACCATTTGTAGCGGTGCTGAAGCTGCTTGCGACAGATCATCAGCAGTCGCCAGGTACCGTTTATCGTGGAGCGAAATCGTCGCTGGAGCTCGGTGACTTGTTCCAAACGTCTCCGGGTGGCCGTCGATCGCATCTTGCAGGGAAGAATCGAGTGTGCTGGTTACAACGTGAGTGCCGGACACGAACGCGATTCCTGCGGACGATGAACGATTTATCTGCCGTAAAAATGAGGTGTCTATGGCATATCCGCTGATCACATATCCAAGCACCGTTCCGGTCGTTTGATCGCCGAAGTACAGCGGGCGTACAGAATATTCAAAGAGCCTGCCGCCGCTTAGCAGATAATGTTTGTCCCCCTCGTTGAAAGCTTTGCCGAGGTCGGACCGTAACTGTTCATTCGCGGCGGGACCGGTTGTATAGATTGCAAGGATCTTTCCGTCATTGGACACGAGCGCAAACAAATCACTCTCGCTGACCTTCCAGAAATCCTGTGCGCCATCCTCGATGGTGCGCTGATCGTTGGTGGTCATTAGCGCTCTCAGGCTTGGCAGATCAGCAAGCAGAGCGTTCTCCCGCTGGAGTGCGGCGAGGCGCTGCGATTCAAAGCTTCGGAAGGTTTCGACTGAATGAACGAGGTCTTTCGAAAAATCTTCCAGCACTTGCCGGCGCATGCGATTGCCAATCACGAAGAGACTTGAGATTGTGATGCTCGCGATCACCAGGACGAGCGCCGCCACGAGCATAGAGCGCGTGGAAATCCCTCTCGGTTCCTGGGTCAAAGTGCTATCTCCTTACGGTACAAACTTGTAGCCAGCACCGTGGACCGTCAGCAGGTGTCTCGGATTAGCGGGATCAAGTTCCAGCTTCTGCCTTAGCTTCAAGATGAGGTTATCGACTGTCCTCGTAGTTGGATACGAGTTGTACCCCCAAACATCGTTCAATAGGGCCTCACGAGTCAAAACGCGCTCTGCATTGGCCGTGAAGAACCTCAGCAGCCTGAACTCCAATGACGTTAGTGCCACTTCTTCGCTGGCCCTCGAGGCCTTCATCCTGGAAAAGTCGATGACGCATGCGCCGAAATTATAGGTCTCTGTCGTCGCGGCCGGCTTGCGCCTTCTTCGAATCGCAGCCTGTACCCTCGCCATCAATTCGCGTGGACTAAATGGCTTGGTTACGTAATCGTCGGCACCTAACTCCAGCAACAGAACCTTATCAACGACTTCGGTGATAGCGCTCAGAATGATCACGGGAGTGTCAGCAGAGAGGGTCTTGAGCCGTCTGCACAGATCGCGCCCCGAAATCTCAGGAAGTATCAGGTCCAGTACAACCGCTACTGGGGCATGGGTGTGAAAGCTCTCAAGGCCTGTCCGGCCATCGCCGGCCACGATCACTCTATATCCTTCTTCATGAAAGAGGCGCTGCAGTACTTTTTGCATGCGTGGATCATCTTCCACTACCAGGACCGTGCCTGTATCTTTCACCGCGAACGTCGATGCGCTTGATTCTGAAATTGCCATGGAGTTCTGCTGCATCTTCATATTCTCTTGCCTAAGACTTCAGAAATGCAGCCTTTTCGTCGCAAAGTGACAATCTGTTGACATTCATACGGAACCTCCAGGGCCAGATTTTTGGTGCCTTGGTAATCGCCTCGACAACGACATGACAATCACCTGACATCGTTATGACACGCCTGTTTTCCTGGATGTCTAGGCTGGTTTTGGTTCGAGGACTGTCTCCTTTGCGGAAACTATTAACTCTGCTTCGACAGGCTCATTCCACGGACGCCAATACATCTTGCAACTGGGAGTTCACGTGAAACGCAGGTTGATCTACTTCGTAAGTTCTACTTTACTCCTATCAGCATGTGCGGTTTTTGTTTCCCGCATTGGGTCGCAGGTGCCACCACGCCGTATTGAAGTCGCAGTAAGCCGATTTGCATACTCGCCGGCGGAGATCACCGTCAAGAAAAACCAACCGGTTGTGCTGGTTTTGAATAGCTCAGACGTCGCACATGGTCTCCGATTTCGCGAACTCGGCCAGGAAGTAAAAATCCCTGCCAACGGGACTGCTGAGATGCACTTCACGCCTGATAAGACTGGCGATTTTGTGGGTCACTGCTCCGTTTTCTGCGGCTCAGGGCATGGCTCGATGACGCTCACCTTGCACGTGGTGGAGTAATGATTCATCGCTTGCCAGTTGTGTTGGCTGCTGTGTGCACTCTCGTACTGTGCGGTTGCAAAGCCACGCCGCCCAACAGGGCAGAGAAGGCTGTGGCGACCTTCACTAAGCACCACATCACCGTTGGCAACCGAAACCAGAAGAACCCTTTGCTGACGACGCCGGCAAGCATTGCAGATGGCCGTGAAGCGTTCTCGCATTATTGCGTCGCGTGTCATGGCACTGATGGTCAGAACACGGGTGTGCCATTCGCAGACCAGATGTCGCCACCAATTCCTTCGTTAGCCTCCGAAGATGTTCAGCGGTACACAGACGGCCAGCTGAAGTGGGTTATCGACAATGGAATTTGGCCTTCGGGTATGCCTGGCTCAAAGGGTACATTGAGTGACGATGAGATTTGGTCGATTGTGATCTTTCTTCGGCATCTGCCGCCTGCGGGCAGCCAGGGAGAGCCTGAAATATACACCCACTGATGTGGCAAGACCTTTGTACTTGTGGACCGCCATGGAACAGCAACCCTCGATTGAAAGCGGACGTGGCATTCCAGGACCGGTCGGGGTCGACATGGCTTTTGCCGTTGGGTTCTTTTTTTCGTTTCGCTGGATACTCAGTCTCTTCGCAATTACAGTTCTCGGCGCGGAAGTGCACACCAGTGGCGCCCTCGCCCTCGCCTTGAATTTTCTCTTCCTGGGGCTCGTTTGCTTTTATTCCTTAGGTGCCTACACCTGCACATTTAAATCAATGCTGCAGCTCAACAGTCTGCGTTGGGTAATGGCGTTTCTTGCTTTTTCGTTGATCAGTCTTGCCTGGAGCGGCACAGCATCGCTTGCGGCATCGCTTATCTACTGGTGCGCCATGGCTGCTGATGTCGCGATGGTAGTTCTTCTGCTTCGCGCAGAACCGGCAATGGATGTCGCAAGCTCATTATTCAAGGGCTTCATCTACAGCACCTGCTTGATCGCTGTAATCGTCTGGGTCATGCCTCTGCAGCCCGACCTTCGCCTCGGTAATCAAGACTTCTTCAACACCAATCAAATTGCTGCACTCTGTGCATTTGCAATCTTTCTAGCGCAATATCTAGCGCGCCGGAATGATGGGCGCTGGGGTCTGGCCGTAGCCCTGCTATCGATTACTCTGCTGCGGAGCCTCAGTAAGACTACGCTCGTAGCATTTCTGATCAGTCAGATTTTTCTTCTCATCATGGATCGTTCCGTGAGTCGCAGGACGAAGAGCATTCTTGCTATCTCGGCGGCAGTTGCCATCCTCGTATTCTGGGGTCTTATCGAGTCCTATTACGACGTGTATACCAATGCAGGCAACCAGGCCGAAACTCTTACTGGACGCCTTGGTATATGGGCTTACCTGCTGAGTGCAGCATTTGAGAAGCCATGGGTTGGCCATGGATTTAACTCGATTTGGAAAGTGGTGCCTGCATTTGGAGATTTTGAAGCGAGACATGCAGAAAACGACCTGCTGCAACAGTTCTATTCTTACGGAGTGATTGGGATTGTGCTGCTGATCGGCCTTTATACAAGCCTCTATCGACAGTTGCGCCGTTTGGCTAACAAGCCGCTCAGAATGCTATTCCTCAGCCTGCTTCTCTTCATTATCGTGCGTGGTCTTGCTGAGGCCGAACCGTTTGATCCACTTCTCCCGCTTTGGACGATTACTCTGTTCGGCCTTCTTGTTGAGCAGCTCGCGAGCGGAAACCACGAGCAGAACATCGCAGGCATCTCTCCACTTCCTCCAGTGCCCATTCTCGATGGCTTCTCTTTGGACTCCCGCTAGTGCGCCTCTCACACCGTCGATCGTAATATCCTGCGCCAGCGCAACGATTCGCGCAGGTATCGCAAACCTTCAACAACATGAAAGCGCAGCCGGGAAAAACTAAACAACAGCTGCTTCCGATATCGTCTGACGCTGGTGCGCAAGTCCTCGTTTGAGGCCTTCTGGCCGATCGCCTTAGGCAGAAATAATGGCAACAACGCATGCCGCAGCGGTTGTGGCGGCTGTGCTCCTACGGCTTCCAGCTCTCGCTGCAATAGCAAGTACAGCTTGCTTCCGGGAAAATCACCGTAAATGGCATCAGGTCCGTACTGCGAAACCCACAGTCGAATGGCTTCGGGCAAGCGGTCTACGGTCCAACTGGTCAGCGCTTCCGGCGCAAACTCTCCCATTGCATTTGATATCAGCAGCGTCACCACACCCAGCGCCACAGGCGTCCTTGGATTGGTCTCTGCCAACACCTGCACCCGTTTCCAGAACGAATCATCGTGGTGCCGGGCCAGCACGTTACGGCGGAACTCAATCATGTGGGCCGTGCGTGAAAAGGGGCTGCATACATGCTTGAAGAGATGCAACCCTTGTCCAAGAAAGAGATCGACCGGGTCGAGCACGGGCATAGGTTCGCCGCGGAAACAACACCACTGCACGCGGCCCAGAAGCACGTCGCCATTTGAACCCGCGGGCTCAAGGTGTAATTCAACTTTGCGGCGATGGGTAGCTTTATAAATGTCTTTCAGGCTCATTTCGCCAGTCTGGTTTGTATGGAATTCCCAACTGTTTCCACTGATCGCTCGCAGACGGTAGCCGCGCCATTCCAGAATTTTGCGTGCTGTCGGAGCGCTACTATTCGTAATCAGGAAATCGAGGTCCAATTGCGATCGCAGCTCCAGTTTCGGAACTGATACCGGCCATAGCGAAAACCCCTTAAGCATCGCGTAGGAAAGCCCCGCACTTTGAAAGCTGCGTCGAATCGCTGAAGCCTCGCTAATCATTGCTTCAGTTCGGGCCGTATTTTCCACCAGACTATTGTGCAACCGCGCAAGCACTTCTTGAGGAACCAGGCCGTACAGCTCAAGCTCCGTTATTCGATCGAGGAAATAGAGAGCAAGTCCGCTCGTATCCAGCCAGCGCAACAGGGGTATCCACTCCGTTGCGGAAAGCTGTGGCAGATTAACGGGTTGCCCTGGTTGCAGCTCGCAGAAAACGCGTAAGACCATCTCCCGCTGGCGGTACGCGGGACCGAGTGCACGATATGTAGATGAGCACTGCAATCTAGCGTAACTGTATTCAACGGGCAGCACTGGATTGTCATGTCGCTGTCAGCCAATTGTCATCTCTCCGCAGAGAGCTGTATCGCGGAAATCGCTGTCATCAGGGCATGACAATCAAGTGACAAAGAGTAGATGATCCAGCGACACATCGGTCTACAACGGCCGCTAATTTGTTGACATGGCGCGTTACGACTCAAATTTCAAACTTTCTATGGCGCTGCGGGGCCACGTTCTGGTGGCATTTATTCTCGGCGCTACTGTTTGCGCAAGCGGCCAGAATGTACCGCTGCTCTCCGGCGGCGTCGGCTTCGTGACCAATACCAATGGCGGCAGCACATCGTATACGCCCACCATCGAACCCGTGCTGGCAATGCCATTAGGGCAGCATTTTCTGATTGAATCGCGCGCCAATCTACTGGAATCCTTTGCACCTAACGGAGGCGGACAGCCAGGCTACAATCACACCCACTTTATCGGCCTAAGCTATCTGCAGGGCGATTATATCGTTTCGCCGCACCTCACAATCGTCGGCGGAAGCTTCTTGATCCCGTTCAATACTTACAATGAGCGCCTGACGCCTCTATGGATTAGTAACTTTCAGGCGACGCCACTCATCTTCAGCCTCGGAAATATGTCTGGTGGTATGGCGACCGGCGGACAGGTGCGCGGCTCCTTAATCGCCCGTCCAAAATATTCACTCGATTACGCCGCATATTTCTCCAGTCGTGTCGGCACCGAGCAGTTCGTGGCAAAGCGATCCAGTGGCGTGCGCACCAGTCTCTATCTCCCAAAGCAGCGCCTGGAGATCGGAGCATCCTACGACCGTCTACTGCAGGGATTTCCCGCAAGCCATGAGAATTTTTACGGAGCGCACGTCTGGTGGGAGCCCTCGAACACTGCGTTCCGTTTACGCTCCGAGTTTGCGCGCGGCCACCATGCCCAAGGTTACTGGATTGAAGCTGACTATCGCACCCAGGCATTCGGCGGCCTCGATAGTTGGGTCGGCCGCATCGAACCAGTCTTCCGGATGCAGCAAACATTCCGGCGCGACACTGTGGTGAGCGACGGTCTTCCGCTTGTCAACACACAGCGCGCAGACTTCGGTCTCGACTATAACTTACCTCATAACACGCGAATTCTCACAAGCTACTCGCGGCAGTTCGCGTCTAACGGTAACCGCAATATCTGGCAGACCGGAATTGTCTACCGCTTTCTGTTTCCAACTTGGAAAGGTAAATGACTATGAATCCCAGGGTTCTTCTGCTGGCTTTTGCGGCTCTGCTTTCATCCCCACTTCAGTCGCAGGACACATCTCCCAAGACTCCAAGACAACCAGCTGGCAGCACAAAATCTGCTGCCGCTGCCAAGCCTCAGGAGAGCGAAGGCCAGCGCGTCTTTCAACAGAATTGCTCACGATGCCACAACGCTCCAGAGGGATTCTCTCCCAGCATTTCGGGAACAATTGTGCGTCACATGCGAGTGCGCGCTTCGCTCAGTCATCACGATGAGCAGGAGCTGCTGCATTTCATGAATCCTTAGCAATCAGGAATCTGCAACAAGTACTTCTGTCTCCAGCGCTGATGCCTGGGTCGTACCTGCCGGCACAAAGAAGCGAAAGAGCATGGCAGCCATCATCGTCAGTATCGCAATGCCTGATAGTACGCGTGGATATCCGAACTTTGTAAACAGCGTACCCGCGATCGCTGTCGCACCAGCTGATACGACCGCATTGCAAAAGAGGGTCATCGCCGATGCCGTACTGCGCTCGCTATCGGGGACGCCGCTCATCAGCAGATTGTAAAGTCCTGGCGAACTCATCCATTGCATCGCGAAAAACCCGAGGTAGAGCACTACCGCCAGCCGCGGGTCCTGCGTTGCGGCCAGGGAGCCCAGGGCAATTGCTGTAAGAACTTGTGTCGCAACGATCCCTTTGACCAGGCCCAGCGCACGGAACAACAGTGGCGTGACCAATCCTGAACACAACTGCACTATCTTGGCAACGGAAAAAATAACTCCGATCCGAACAAGGGGCAGATGCAGCGCCCGCGACAGGTATACATTCGCAAAGGGCATGAACGAAGCCATTACGCCAGTCCAAAGCATCATCGCGGGCAAAAAGCGGACTAGGAATGGATGTACTCTCCAGCGCCACCGGCCAATGGATCCAGGTATGTTCTCCATTTCAGCGGCGGTTGCTTGTGGCGAAGGCAGTTGCAGTTTCAACACAGCCATCAATCCGCTCGCGGCGACTGCGCAAGAGGCCAGAAGGATGAGCCGTTTTACTTCAGCCGCAGATGGTGTGAAGCCCGCCTTGTGCAGCCACTGTGGCAGGTAGCCACACACGATGCCGCCCAGTGCGCTGGAGCCAACGCTTACCGAGAAGATCAGACTGAATGCTGAGGCTCGATTTTTTTCCGATGTAAGCCGTGCTACGGCCGGCAGAAAGCACACTCCCCACAGGCACATCGAGATGCCGGCGATGAACGCCAGTATCACTTGTGGGTGCTCGCCGATGGCGACGGCACGCAAAGCGCCCATCGCGGGCGCGGCAACAAAGCACACCATCAGAAGCGATCGCACGCCAATTTTTTTTGCGACGAAGCCCGCCGGTAGTGTTCCTACGACCGACCCAAGCGCAAGTGCCCCACCAACCAACCCGATGGCCTTCTCGTTGAGGTGGAGGTCAAGCAGGTAGAGATTGAAGAGAAAGTAGTAGATTGAAAACCCGAGATCGAAAGCAAATGCAGCCGCAAAAAATATCCAGAAGTTTCGCGACAATTTCTGCTCCCGCAGCCATGCTGCAGGGTTTCTCCAGGGTGAGATGGTGTCCTCTTCACTCGCGTTGTCGGTCTCAGGCTCTAGTAGTGGATGCATCAATGCGCCTCTCTTACCAGAGTTCGGAGCCGCAGGATCGCATCGTCAAGGTCGGAATAGCGCAGCTCGAGAACCTCCGCCGTGAGCATACGCTCGACAACCTTATGCTGCATGGCAATTGAGTCCGCGGGCCCATACAACGACTGGTGCATGTAATACCTCGCAACCTCTTTAGGGTAGGGGTGTAGTTCTGCTTTGCCCTCCGAATGGCGCTTGAGGAAGACGACGAAATCCACGGCAGTACTGGTCGCACTGATCACATGCGGCATCTCAGCGGTTCGCATCTCGATTGACGGCTTCCCAGCGGCTCGCGGCGCAACCTTAAGTCCATTGATCTCTGGAAATAACTCTGCTGCGGTGGGACGTAGGCGCACGCGCGTACAATCGCCGGTTACTTCTCGATCATCGCCGTCGTTGAGCAATAAGGTCATATCGTCAGTGACGAAGGTCCATCCTGCTCTTGCGCACGCGTAGGAAAGCGACGACTTACCAACACCAGAATCACCGCAAAGCAGCACCCCTCTACCGCCCAGCGCAACGCAGCCAGCGTGTACCGGTGTTGCATAGCGAGTCACAATGTGGCCCAGCGGAGATGCGTAAAGAAAGTGCTGCCGCAAATAAAGCTTGTTAGCTACCGCAGCTGTCGAGACCACGACCTTTGTGAAGTTTTGTTCGAGGTTAGCAAGGCTGTAGTTCGACGCATCCGCGATGATCGTAACGTACGGCATCAGATGGCGGGCTTGCGTTCCGGGCGGACATTCCTTTGAGCCCGAGTCAACGACGTGTACCTCTACCTGGACAGGCTCCCGCTCAAAGCCCTTTTTGAACATTCCCCATAGCTCTGCGAATATAGACAGGATTTCGGCTGAGTTTGTATGCACTTCAACCGGAAATCCGAGGGGATAAAACATTTTGTGCAGCTTCAGATCCGGGACTTCAAACGCATTCCTTCGAATGTTCAGCAGCCGACCTGCTTTATGTGCGCTTTCTATCTCTTCAACCGTCATGGCATCTCTCTCTGCTCGAGGTTAGGCACTAGAACGAATACTTCAGCGCAAGTTGAATAATGCGCGGACTGGTCAGCGTGGACGTAATTTTTCCAAACGATGCACTGGGTGAAGGGTTTAATGCAGATGCGTTGCCATAGCCAAGGCTGTTGCCAGGATTTGCAAACTGCGGCGTGTTAGTCAGATTGAAGAACTCCACCCTGAACCGGAAGCCGTTAGTCTCAGTGATTGGGAAGGCCCGCTCTACTGCCATGTCCATGTTGTGCTGTCCAGGCCCGCGCACCAGGCCCACGCTGCTGTTACCGAAGTCCTGGTCCGCCAGGCTGGTTCCGTTCGGCGCCTCAGGAGCGCGAGTGAAGGCAGCGCCATTCAGGTAGTAACCCTGCACGCGTGAAAACAGCGACCCGCTCGTGGAAGGATTCGTCCCAGGGTTACGTTGCGCACGGTTGGATATATTCCCATACACTGAGCCTGCGTTGCCGTCCTGCACCGTAATCGGGCTGCCGGCCTGCAGCACCGCAATGCCAGAAAGTTGCCATCCCGCCAACGCCAGCCGCGCAGCTTTTGGCAGCTCTGCAAATTTTGGAGTCTGGTAAGTGAAGTTCATCACCAGGCGCTGTGAACGATCAAAGTCAGTAAGGCCGTAAGACTGGTGAGGGTGATTATTGTCATTCGCCAATACCCACAGCTCAGTTGTCGCGCTCCCGCCAGACCCACTGGTGTCATCCAGAATCTTCGACCATGTATAGCTGGCTAGAAACTGAAAGCCGTGACTCAAACGCTTGGTGAGGCTGGTTTGCAGCGAATTGTAATTGGCAGGGAACAGGGACTCCGACAACAGCGACCCAGGACTCACCCCGGCAAATGGGAGCCTTTGAAGGATGTTGGCATTTGAGTTCGTTGTTGCTCCATTAACAGGATTCGCCGGGCTGGCCAGCAGCGCCTGGTTGAATGAGAAGAACAAGGGGCGGTTGATGGAGCGCGATCCGACGTAGCCTGTCTCCAAAAGGAAGTCCCGCCCGAATGCATATTGCACGTTCACGTTGTATTCCTGGGTGCTGGGATCCGGCATGTGTGGCGCAACTGCCTCAACAAACGGCGTGCCATTCGGAACGCGCGGGATAAAAATGGGATAACTCGAATTGAGCGGGAGTAAAGGACTGAACGGGTTTTGCAAAGTGGCGCCACCGTTGGGAGAGCCCTCCAGAAATGTTTGGGTGGAGAATGGCTGCTGTCCCAGGGTGTTGTTCATGTAGCTCCCGGAATGTTGATCGAAGTAGATCCCGTATCCTCCACGCAGCAGCAGAGTTGGCTTTTGCGTGAGTTGCAATGCAAAACCCAGCCGAGGCGAGAAGTCAGCGTAGTGCGTAGTCCACAGGCTGGAGTATGGCGTGCGAACAACGCCATTGGGGATCGCCCCCTGAAAGTTGGACGGCACTGTATATCCACTGAAGGAACCTGCCGAAGGAATGGTGCCAGAAGCAATCGCGGGATCAAAATTTGTAAGGCGTCCCTTTTTATCAACTGGCGGACCGTAGATTTCGTAACGTACACCTGCGTTCAATGTCAGGTGCGCCGTTAGCTTGATGTCATCCTGTGCGAAGCCGGAGTAGTTCATATAGCGAACATCTTTACGATGGCTGCCCGACGCTCCGTTACTGAAGTCAATGTTGCTGGCTCCGATGGGACTGCCATTCTGTGTTGCGCTCTGTCCCAGCAAAAAGTCATCGAACGTAATAGTGCTCACTAGCCCATCCACGCTGAATGGCAGATCAGTGTCCACGAGGTTATCTCGGACCTCCGCACCAAAGTGCCATGACTGCCGGCGGCGAGTGAATGAGACGGTGTCCTGCCAAATGTAGGCGTTGGTCACTTCCCATTGGTCGGGTGTGCCGGCATCACCAGTGCTGAACAGTCCGTCGACAATGAGGGCCGGCGCCGGCGAGTTTTGTGACACTGCACCTGTAGGTGTCCCCTGGCCGATGGCAGAAGCCAACAGTGGCGCCTGTACGGCTGAAACCCCGTCGAAGCGCATGTAGCCAAATCGCGCTACGTTTACCAGGTTCGAGCTGAAGACGTGCGTGTCCGCGAGGATGAAGGATGTGTTGCGATCCAGCTCATTCGTGCCCCAGCCCGGCACGGTTGCTGCTGACGGAGAAAATGGCTGAACCGTTGGTGCGCGGGAGTAGAAGAACCTCGCAGCCAGCGTAGTTTTGGCGCTCAGGATTTGATCAAGATTGATCGAGAACTGGTTTTCCTGGTAGCTAGCCGGAATTGCAAAGGTGGATTGTCCCACCGGCAACTGACCCGGCGCATTGTTCGCAAGCGCTACTTGAGGACTGGGTACCGCATACTGCCCGTTTGCCAGCTTCGCGTTCAAGATGGCGAGCGCAACCGGATTGATGTTCGAGCCATTGCATGCAACCTGGGTCCCGCCCGCATGGGTAATGTATCCTGTGTTGCCCGCGTGATTTGCTGGACAGAATTGTGCGCCAAGGGTTGCAGCCGAACGGTCTGAAGTTAGCAGCGGAAGCAACGTTGTTGTTTTATCGCCCAGGCCGTTGCTTGAGTACAAGCCTTGGTAAGCCACGAAGAAGAACATCTTGTTCTTGACGATGGGACCGCCGGCTGCTGCTCCGAACAGGTTCTGCTTCAGGGTCGGTCGTGGCTGACCCTCATTCTTCAAAAAGAAATCATTTGCGTTGAAAATGTTGTTGCGAACAAATTCCCATGCACTTCCATGCATCTGGTTGGTTCCTGTCTTGCTTACGAGGTCAACGTTTGCACCGGAACCATGTCCGTAGGAAGCATCATAATTAGCTGTCTGTACCTTGAACTCCTGGATTGCGTCCGGGGTTGGAATTGGTGTGCCCACTACGTTTCCGTTATTTGCAGCCGAGTTGTTTGAGATGTTGTTGGCATCGATCCCGTTGAACTGAATATTGTTTGCAGTCGTCTTGGCGCCGTTGGACGTAACATTCTGGCTGCCACGGCCGAGGGCAGCGGGATCGGGTAGCGGTACCAGCACGCCGGGTGAAAGACCAAGGATCTGCGTGTAGTTGCGGTTAGCCAGCGGCAGGCCTTCAATTGCAGTCTGATCGACTGCGCGGCCCAGCGTTGAGCTCTCTGTCTGCGCCATCTCGGCGTTAGCTTCTACCTGCACATTTGCCACAGTGCCGGCCACTTTGAGTGTGACGTTGAGTGAAGTTGTCTCACCCACTGTCACGTGGACGGCGTGCGAGGTATTCATCGCAAAGCCTGGCGTCTCTACGGTGACGGTATAAGTTCCCGGCCGAAGCAGCGCAACCCGGAACAGGCCGTCTGTCGTTGTCACGACTGAACGAGATACTTGGGTTGCATCGCTTACTACCGTCACGGCAGCGTGATCCACTGCGCGGGTTGATGGATCGTAGACCACACCTGAGATCGCTCCGGTGCCAGGGGCCTGCGCGTGAGCAGCTGCACAAAGAATCGTCACGAGCAAGACTGCAATTATCTGTCCTGCGAACTTCGCCCCAGCAATCGTTCTCATACGGTGTGTCTCCAATGTCATTCTCAAAAAATCTGTATTGCTTTTGAGTCAAAGTATGAAGAGCTCACCGCCTGTGACTTGTTTCAGAATTGTCATTGCTTTGTAGCGATTTATGCAGAGAATTTGGCCATCTTTCACTACATAGTCCGCCAGCAGAGAAGCACCGCAAACCCGCAACAAACGCGTGACAAATCACTGACGAACCCATGACACCCCGCCCCAACCCGTTCGTTAGTTTCAGAAACAAGAAACGGCTTGCTTATGACGCACACATTCCTTTCCGAGGAGGATCTCCACGCCGCCTTTACTTTGCGGCGTGGAGGTGCGCACCCGAACCGCAAAAGCTGGCTGCGAATCGTGCTCTCTTTGGCAACGATGCTTTTCGGCTGCGCATTTGCCGGTGCGCAGTCCTATCAAAATCCCACGTCACAGACCCAACAGAATCAAGCTCCAGCAACCTACGATCTGGGTCGTGATAACACGACGCAAGACCGTGAGAACACTCCGCAGGATCGTGACACCTCCACGCTTTCAACCTCACTCGGCTACGTCCGGCCTTCGCCTTACGGCAACGTAGATATTCCCGGTGCGCTCACTTCTCTGCAGATACTCAAAGTTCTGCAGCAGAAGACCGGTGCCATTATTGAGGTGAAGTCCATGCTCGCTGACGATATGCAGCAGCGGGGTTCGCAGATTCAAGCTGATGACATCACCGATGAGATGCTTTACAACCAGATCGCGTCGAGCGCCGCCTTGCGGCAGCACGTCACGACATTCCTGCTGGCGCGGGGCTACATTTCAGACGGCGATCTTCAGCAAGCCGTGCCTGGGGTTCGCGCAAGCGGTGCGTCAGACGCGTTAAGTTCCTTACCACTGGAGCAAATTCCATCTCACGATCTCGCAAGAAATCTCTCTAACATGCCTGACCCGGAAACGGGTGTGATTCTGCCCGGAGCGATGTTGCCTGGCATGATGTCACCCGATCCCATGAGTGCTCGACCCACACCTTTCCCACCTGAGGAAGGAGCTGCAGCAACTTCTAGGAATGCGCAGACGCAACAGAAACTACACCAGCAGGACACGCAAGCCTCGACTGATGAGCCGAAGGTTCTTCGTCAACCTGCTCCTTACAATCTGCAATCCATGCGCGATCTTTATACGCAGCTTCCTGAGAACAATCGCCCGCTCAAGCGCTTTGGATCGGAGCTATTTACAAGCGATGCTTCGACATCTGCACGCAGTCGTGACAACGCAGCAATGTCTCGCGGCGATTTTGGGCGCGATACACCGCTCGACGTTCCACTCGGTCCTGATTACATAGTTGGTCCCGGCGACACGCTCACCATCACCCTGTGGGGGGGCGTCACCCAGACTTTTACGCGGGTCGTCGATCGCGATGGTCGCATCCTTCTTCCAGAAGCAGGCTCGCTCGGTGTTGCAGGTTTCGCTCTCAGCCGTGTGCAGGCACTTGTGGAAGGCGCGTTACAGCCGCAGTTTCGCAACGCGCAAATCGCCGTAACTGTCTCGCAGCTCCGCTCTGTTCGCATATACGTTGTAGGTGATGTTCAGCGTCCCGGCGGTTTTGACATCAGTGCGCTTGCCACGCCCCTGAGCGCTCTCTACGCTGCGGGTGGTCCGACCGCCACAGGCTCGCTCCGGACCCTTCGCCATTACCGCGGCCAATCGCTGGTTGAAGAAATCGACCTGTACGACTTCCTCCTTCACGGCCTGCGCGGCAAGAGCGCAGGCTTCCAAAGCGGTGACACGCTGCTCGTTCCACCCGTGGGACCACAGATCGCAATCTCCGGCGACATCAAACGGCCGGCGATTTACGAGCTCAAGCCGGGCGAAAGTTCGCTCGCCGCAATCGTGGAGGATGCCGGTGGTTTCACCGCAGCGGCTTCACCAGATCACATTTCTGTGGAGCGCATTGCCGCAGGCCGCGAGCGAGAGACCATCAGCGTTGATCTTTCCACAGCGCACGACTCCGCTGCTATCCACGCTAGGCTCACCGGCTTCTCTATGCAGGACGGAGACCGCATTCGGGTCGCCTCGATCCTGCCGCATAGCGAGCGCGTGATCTATCTCGAAGGTCACGTCGCGCGTCCTGGCCGTCAGCCCTTCAGGGATGGCCTGCTGCTGAGCGATGTGCTGCACAGCGACCAGGACATGCTACCGGAGCCCGCTGCTCACGGCGAAATCGTTCGGCTCATCCCGCCCGATTTGCATGCAGAAACTATAGCTTTCGATATTCCAGATGTTCTTGTCGGCAATACCAACGTCTCTCTCAGGCCTTTTGATACCGTCCGCATCTTTGGCCGTTATCAGGTCGACGCACCTAGCGTAACCATTCATGGCGAAGTATTGCGTCCGGGAACGTACCCTCTCTCTAAAGACATGACGGCGGCACAACTTGTACGAATGGCCGGCGGGTTTAAGAGCGATGCGCTGGTCGATAATGCCGACCTGACTAGTTACACGATCAGCGATGGCGATAAGGCGGTTGGCAACCTTACCGCGATACGTATTGGAACTGCCGTCGCCGGAACCGATCCTACAGCTGACATCTCTCTTAAGCGCGGCGATATTCTCACTATCCACCAGATCACCGGATGGAACGACATTGGCGAATCCGTCACGATACAGGGCCAAGTGGCTTATCCCGGCAGTTATGGCTTCCGCGAAGGCGAACGTCTCAGCTCGGTGCTGCGACGCGCAGGGGGATTTCGCGAATCTGCTTATCCTGCTGGTGCTGTGCTCTTGCGCGATTCCGTGCGCGAGCTCGAACAGAAGAGTCGGGAGGAGCTGATTCGACAAATTGAAACTAGCTCAGCAGCGGCACGGCTGGCTCCGAATCTCGGTGGTGACGCGGCTGCCAACCTGCAAGTTATCCAGGCACAGCAGGACCAGGTACTTGCGCGCCTGAAGAGTGAGCCGCCCAGCGGACGCCTCGTTGTCCACCTCACAGCAGACATCGATAGTTGGGCCAATACCGACGCTGACATTCAGCTCCGCCGCAATGATGTACTCACAATTCCCAAGCACCCCAGCTTCGTCGTAATTACCGGTCAGGTCTACAACGCAACGGCTATTACCTTTTCTCCCGGCAAGACGGCAGCCTGGTACTTGAGCAACGCAGGAGGAACGAACACGATTGCGAATCGCAAGGAGATATTTATCATCCGTGCCAACGGGTCAGTCATTGGACGCAAATCCACCGGCATGTTCGAAGGGGGAGTTCTATCCACCAAACTCGATCCCGGTGATGTGGTCGTCGTTCCACAGAAGGTTATGGGCAATTCGCTCTTCTGGAAAAACCTGCTCACCGCTGCACAGTTAGCCTCCTCAATCGCCATAACGGCAGCAGTTGCGAACTTCTAAAAGCCATGACGACGCCTACGCTTCCGAGTCCGCAACCGAATCAATCGACAAGAGCGGCTGCGCATTCAGTCAACTGGGTTATTAACGCGTCTGTACTTTGGGCTAACCGCCGCACGCTTTTCTACGCCAGCGCGCTTGCGCTGCTCGCTGGCCTAGCATTTGCTTTTTCGATCCCCAAGCGTTATCAATCTGTCGCGCGCATCATGCCACCCGAGCAGCAAGGCTCTAGTGCCATGCTGCTCGCGGCACTTACGTCACACTCCAGCGGCCTGGGTGGCCTGGGGTCGCTTGCAGGTGGCCTGCTCGGCGGTCACACCACATCTGCCCTCTTCGTCGATCTTCTGCACAGCGGCACGGTGAGCAGTCGCCTGATCGACCGATTCCACCTGCAACACGTTTATCACAAGCGCTATGTCGTCGATACCGCGAAGCACCTCGCGCAACGTACCGAAGTCAGTGAAGACAAAAAAAGCGGGGTCATCACAATTTCCGTGGAAGACACCGATCCGGTGCGCGCACGAGACCTCACACAAGGCTACCTGGATGAGTTGAACAGCCTCGTCACGCAGACCAGCACCTCTTCTGCACACCAGGAGCGGGTGTTCATTGAGAAACGCCTGCGCACGGTCGAAGCCGACCTTGAGCATGCACAGCTTGAGCTCAGTGAATTCTCCAGTACTCATAGCACCATCGACCTTAAGGAGCAGACACGCGCAAGCGTCGACGCAGCCGCCAAAGTTCAAGGTCAGCTTCTTGCCGAGCAGGCAGAGCTTGACTCCATGCGCCAGATTTATGGCGACTCTAATGTTCGCGTCCGTGAACTCGAGGCTGCAATTGCTGCCTTGCGCCACGATCTTGATCGAATGAATGGCTCCTCGGCGCCACTTTCTCAGGAAACCGGGGCCTCCCAGTCTCCAGCCAGCCAGGATGATCTGTCTCCGCCGCTGCGCCAGTTGCCTCGCCTGGCAGTGCCGTTCGCAGATCTCTATCGCAACGTTCGCGTGCAGGAGACCGTCTTCGAGCTACTTACGCAGCAATACGAACTGGCACGCATCGATGAAGCCAAAGACATCCCCGTCGTTAGTGTGATCGATACACCAGGCATCCCTGAGAAAAAATCGTTTCCGCCGCGACTGATAGTTGCACTTGGATTTGCTGCCTTCGGCTTCACTGCCACCTCAGCTTGGCTCCTGCTGCGTGCACGCTGGTCCGCAGTCAGTCAATTGGATCCGCGCAAACAATTTGTGCAAGATGTTACAGCCAATCTGCGTATGGGTATTCGCGGTCTGCTCCATCTAGGCGGGAGGGAGAGATGAAAGATCAATTCGCAAATGCCGTTTATGGTGTGCTTGACTACGCTGCCTATCCCATTGGCATGCTGCTGGTAGCGCCAGTTGTATTGCATCATCTTGGGCCGGCACAGTATGGTTTGTGGGCAATTGCAACTGCTGCTGTCAGCACTGGTGGGATTATCGCCTCCGGCTTTGGTGACGCCAATATCCAACTTGTCGCCCGGCTGCGCGGCAAAGGCGAAACGCACGAACTCAACGCTGTAGTGCGCAGCATGGTCGGCATCAATTTCGCGCTGGGCTCTGCTCTTGCTTTTGCAGGCCTGTCTCTTTCACCAATTGTTGCCCGCCACGTGGCAGCGTCTGACATCCTTCTGCAGCGGTCCTGCCTTCTGTCATTGCGAATCGCCAGCGTTCTTATGCTCATTCGCGCACTTGAAAGTGTCAGCATCAGCACACTTCGCGCCTTCGAACGGTACGGCGCAGCGGTTCGTATCAGTATTGGCGTTCGCCTGCTCACCCTGGCCCTGGCTGCTTTACTGGCTTACAACGGTCGAGAAACCGTCAGCATAATGGCCGTCACTGCGTTCCTCATGTTGCTCGGTACTTGTGTGCAATTCTTCAGGCTTCACAGATTTTTGGGGTCAGACCCTCTCTGGCCTGCGTTTAATCGCGAAGCTACGAGAGCGCTCTTCGGCTTCGGAGTCTACTGCTGGTTGCAGGCCATTGCCGGCATTCTCTTCAGTCAGGTCGATCGCCTTCTCCTCGGCGTCTCTCTCGGTGCAGTCGCTGTGGCTTCATATGCTCTGTGCGTTCAGTTGGCGCAGCCACTCTTTGGCCTGACTGCAGCGGGGCTGCATTTTCTCTTTCCCTACATCTCGGGCCGCGTCGATACCGTGTCCCGCTCCACACTTCGACGAACACTGCGCAAGGCCTTCGGTGTTAACCTTCTGCTCGTCTCTATCGGTACTGCGCTCCTGCTTGTTTTCGGTCAACGTCTACTACACGCCTGGGCTGGGGCCGCAATCGCTCAAACCGCAGCGCCCTTCTTCCCGCTCGTCATCATCGGTTCAGCCTTGCTTGGACTGAGCGTCACTGGGTGCTACGCCTTGCTAGCGCTTGGGAAAGTCCGCTCTGTTGCGTGGCTCAGCATCTTCGCAGGCGTCGCAATGCTCCTGATGATGGTCTGGCTTCTTCCGCGCAGAGGTGTTCAGGGTCTCGCGACGGCGAGACTTTTCTACGGCTGCTTTTCGTTGCTTCTCTATATCCCACTGCTGCGCAGTCTCGTAAGTCGTTCTCCCGGGCCTTCTGTCTCTCCTGCTCTTACATCGTTAGAGGAGGCCTCGCGCTCATGAAAATTTTACTTGTGGCAGCCTCGTTCTCCTCAGACATGTCTGGCGTGCAACGCCATGCGTTCAACGTCGTCAGATGTTTGCTTAGCCGTCCTGATGTCGCCTCAGTCACGGTGATAATGGCGCCGTGGCAACGTGAGCTTGTTCGGAGCTCCGGCCTACAATCCGGACCGCGCCTCCGTTTCCACTTTGCTGAGATGAAAAACAGCTCGTTTAGTCGAGTTCTCTGGTTTTACCGCGATCTCCCCACACTCGTCGGTCAGCTAGGAGCAGACCTGGTGCACATCGCATACCCCGCAGCTCTCGACATCCGCTCTTTTTCCTGCCCGGTTGTCGTCTCGCTCCACGATCTCTACCCCTATGAAATCCCCTCGAACTTCGGATTACTGAAAGGACTGTTCAACCGCCTTTTGCTGCGGCAGTGTCTGCGCGTAGTCAATGCGATCGCCTGTGTCTCTGAAACTACACTTCACCGGCTTGGCCACTACGCTCCATCTAACGAGCGACAGATTGCGCGCCGAATCTATAACTGCGTTGAGCCCGGACCGGTCTGCACTTCGCAAGCTCAACTCCCCGGCTGGAGCGGAGAACCCTTCCTCCTCTGCGTTGCACAACATCGTCGTAACAAGAACATCCCGCTTCTTATACGAGTCTTTCAACGCCTTATGCACACCGAAGGCTTTGACCCCTACACGCGTCTGGTCATCGTCGGTATCCCAGGTCCGGACACGCGCAACATCCTTCGTGAGATTCGCAGGTCCGGCCTGGAAAGCTCTATTCTCCTGTGCCAGGGACTGGCTGAATCCCAGCTCCAGTGGTGCTACCGCAATTGCGAAGTAGCTATTACTCCATCCATTGTTGAAGGTTTTGGCCTTCCTGTTGTCGAAGCGCTGTTGGCTGGGTGTCGAGTAGTCTGCTCAGATATTTCTGCATTCCGCGAATTCGGAGTCGACAGTTGCGATTATGTATCTCTCGGCGACAATGCCGAAGCCAACTTTGCATCTACGGTTATCAAGGCATTGCAAAAGCCCCGTCCATTCCCAATCAGAATGCCGGAACTTGCCGCCCCAGTTATCGCGGGCCAATACGTTCATCTCTATCGCCAACTGCTCGCTCCAGCTATTGCAAATAAGGACGTCCCCTTGCCTGAATCCCGGTCTGCGAGCCACGCGGAGGGGCGCCCATGATGAATCACACATCTCCACGTCCTCTTGCGCAGGTCCTCGGTGTCGATATCGATGCCGTGAATATGGAGACCGCTCTCAATCAAATAGTCAGCATCTTAAACGAGCGACGTAAAGGCTACGTTTGTGTCGCAGGTGTTCATGGTGTGATAGAGGCCCAGCGCTCGCAAGAGGTTGCCGAGGCATATGCAGGCTCCGAGCTCAATCTCCCCGATGGAACGCCTCTCACGTGGGTTGGTCGGATACAAGGCCATAGGGCAATGGAATGCGTCACCGGCCCCAGCCTTATGCTTGAGATATTTCGTCGTCCTGAATTTGCTCACATCACCCACTTCCTTTATGGCGGAGGCGAAGGCGTAGCTGTCGAACTAAGCGACAGGCTTACACGTGAATTTCCCTGGGTACGTATTGTGGGTAACTGCACACCTCCGTTCCGCAACCTTACCCCCACGGAGCACGATGATCTGATTGCCACAATCGCTGCGCAAAAGCCAGATATCGTATGGATCGGTCTGGGTTGCCCAAAGCAGGAACTCTTTATGTCACGCTATCTCCCCCTGCTTGATACGTGCATCATGTTCGGTGTTGGAGCAGCATTTGATTTTCATACTGGCAGAATCCGCGATTGTGCACCCTGGATCAAGCGCGCCGGCCTGCACTGGCTGCACCGGCTTCTCCAGAATCCTCGTCGACTCTGGCGCCGTGATCTCTATATCATTCCCACGTTTCTGTGGCACATCACGTTGCAACTCACCGGCTTGCGTCGCTATCCTCCATTGCCCACGCGAAAGCCCGAAACGCAATACCAGGTTGAAGCTGGTTCACCTTAGTACAAACATCAAGCCCCAAAGTGGCCTGGGATTTGGCGGCACAAAACTTAAATTATCGACGAAGGAAATTCGCCCGCAGAGCAACCATCGTCTGCAATCGAGCCATCCCAAAGACTTGCTGATGGCTAGAATTTTCAAACTCGTGTTCTTGTGCGCCGCCATGGAATGGTGTGGGGCAGTGTCTGCCCAGACTGCGCAAAACCAACCTCAAGAATTGCCCTCAGAACCCCAACCGGCCAGTCAGGCAGCAACACTTACGCAGTCTCCCAGTGACGACAGCGGCGTGCAGCCAGACTCTGTGGTGACGAGTGATACCGCATATCTATATTTGCCACCGGTAAGCCCGCAGGGTTCAGCGGACGGCAAGCCGTTTTTGCACCGTGTAGTGCCTGCAGGGTTGGGACCGCAAGATTTGACTGTGCCGCAGAAGTTCGAGATGTCGTTTCGCAGCCGCGTGAGTTTCGGAGCATTTGGGTCGTCACTGTTCGGGGCTGGCGAACGCCAATTATTCAACAGCCGGCCACATTACGGTACCGATAGCGGTGCCTTTGGCGAACGGCTAGGTGCTGCGGAATTGAAGCAGGTGACCGAATCTTTTTTTAGCTATGGAATGTATGCCAGTTTGTTCCGTTCGGATCCTCATTACTACGTGATGGGTCGCGGACACCCTTTTTTACATAGGGCTGTTTACGCAGCATCGCGTGTTGTGATCACCAGGACAGATTCAGGGGGTACAAATGTCAATTGGGCCAAGTTGGCTGGTATGGCGAGTGCCACGGCGCTGACGAATACTTACTATCCGGTCCCCGATCGCGGAGTCACTCAATCCCTAAGCGCATATGGGTCCAGTCTTGCCACTTCTATGCTCACCCTGGAGTTGCACGAGTTCGTCCCAAATCTTTTTGGCATCTTTAGACATAAGAAAAAAGACGCCATTGCACCCAGCGATAACGAAATTAATTGACGGTTGAAGAATTCCCGGCATCGAAATAAGCATGCTGACTGAGCCACGTGAGACCAGGCGAGGACTGAGCATTCTGAAGCTGCTACACCCCTATCGCCGGCAACTATGGCTGGGCCTGCTGGCAATTGGAGGAGAAAGCATTGCAGATCTTCTGGAGCCTTGGCCGCTAAAGATCGTTCTCGACAACGTCCTCCGCGGGAAAGGCGACCACGGGTGGCTTAATCACCTGATCCAGAACATAGCAGGGACCTCAAGGCGGGACATTCTGCTCTTCGCTTGCGGTGCTGTGCTGTTGATTGCGTTGCTTGACGCCGTCTGCTCATACGCAGAAAAATACCTGACAACGAGCGTAGGGCAGTGGGTAACGCATGATCTCCGCCGAACGATTTATACGCAAGTGCAAAGGCTATCGCTTGCATTTCATGACCAGCAACCCACCGGCGATTTGATCAGTCGCGTGACCAGCGACATCGATGCTATCCAGACGTTTATTGTGTCCGGCTTGCTGGGAATTCTGGTGAATGTAATCACGCTGGTGGGAATGATAGGCGTGATGTTCTATATCAACTGGCAGTTCACATTCATCGCCATGGCGGTGGTACCGCTGCTGTTTTTCGTTGTTTATACATATACTCGTCGGGTTAAGTCCGCGGCGCGTGAGGTGAGGAAAAAAGAAGGCCGAATGGTTTCGGTTGTAGAAGAGGTAATTTCCTCCATGCGCGTCGTCAAGGCCTTTGCACGTGAAGATTACGAGGTCCATAGGTTCGAAGGCGAAAGTCTCGAGGCCGTGGATGCAGCACTGAAGGCCCGTTCGTTGAAGGCAAAGCTGGTGCCCCTGGTCAACATAATCGTTGCGGCAGGAACATGTGCTGTGCTTTGGTTTGGCGCGCAGATGGCAATGAAAGGTGGGTTGTCGCCGGGCTCCATGGTTGTGTTTGTGTTTTACCTGGGCAAGATGTACAAGCCGATGCAGGAGATATCCAAAACGATGGATGCCTATTCCAAAGCTGAAGTAGGCTTCGATCGGATTCAGGAGATTGTGAAAAGCGATGAGGAGATTCATGATGAGCCCGGCTCACGCTCCGCGCCGCCTTTCCGAGGCAAAATCGATATGGATCAGGTCGACTTCAGCTACAAGGAGAACGAACTGATCTTAAAAGCAGTGAACCTTCACGTTGCCGCCGGAACGATGGTAGCGCTTGTAGGACCAACCGGTTCAGGCAAAACGACGATTGTAAATTTGATCGCTCGATTTTATGACCCGACGGCCGGTGTGGTGAAGATTGACGACACTGATATCAGGAAGTTTACGCAAAAATCCCTGCGAAGCCAGATTAGCTTCGTGCTGCAGAGCACGATTCTGTTTAGTGGAACGATATGGGACAACATCGCCTATGGTCGGCCTGATGCCAGAGAATCTGAAATTGTTCAGGCAGCCCAGGCAGCAAACGCGATGGAGTTCATTGATAAGCTGCCGCAGAAATTCGACACGATGGTGGGAGAGCGAGGAGTCAATCTTTCTGGCGGTCAGCAGCAAAGAATAGCGATCGCGCGCGCTATCGTGCGAAAGACTCCCATTCTTATTCTTGACGAGCCGACATCGGGCCTTGACGCGGCGTCGGAAAGCCTCGTCTTCGAGGCGCTGGACCGGTTGATGGAGGGCAAGACCTCAATCGTAATCGCTCATCGTCTCTCGACAATTCGACGAGCATCCTGCATATATGTTGTTGATGGAGGAGGCATCGTTGAATCAGGCACGCATGATGAGTTGTTGCTTCGAGAAGACGGCTTGTACCGCAAACTGCACGATATCCAGTTCAACGAAGCCGCCGCTACACCTGTTTTGAGCTCATGACCGCCAGGGTTTAGAGAGCCTTCAACTCGCGTATGCGGCCCTCAATGATCTCGACGTATACATCGATCTGATCTTGCGGAAAGTGGCCGGCGTGAAAGGCGTCTACCAGCTGCTGATGAGTCAGCTGGCCCAGTAGTGATCCAATCCAGCGCGCATCACGGAGTGGAATATTTTTCCCGATCCAGTCGAGAGCTGAGCGCATCTCATACTCCTTGACTCCCGCACCTGCAGTCTCCAGAAGAAATCCGGTTGGCTTCTTGGGAGTAGAAAAATCAACCTCGGCATCTGACAAGCGTGTAATGAATTTCGACTTTTTATAGCTATCCAGATCCCCCTTTGCATGCGCGATGGGAAGCATCAGCCCGTTGCTTCCAAAAGTTGCGCCGATATCACTTGTAAGAAAAATTTGCTCTCCACTCTTTTTGTCATCGTAAACGGCGTTGTTGATGTCCTTAAGGTCCCAGTTGTTCATCACAGCCATCATGACCCGCAGGGCGTTAAACTCACGTGTGCCAGTGAAAGGATTCTGCTTCCATTCCCAAATGCCGATTTTTTTTTGGCCTGCGGGCTTGCTTGCGAAACGTGCAATCCCGACGTGTCCATTCCTTGCAAGATTTTCGCCTCTGCTTATGTGGAGATCTTTGACGTCGACGGATTCAAGAACATAATCGTCGTTGACATAGAAGCCGACCGCCCACAACAGGCGTGACGCAACAACCTCAGGGCGTGCCTCCGGGCCAAGCTTGACACGCCACTTTTTATGGTTGCCGTCATTTACATCAAATTTGGGGCTCGTCCCGTTGAGGTCTTCAGATTCAAAAGTGAAGGGAGGCGCAGGCATGCCATCCCCTCCACCCTCGCCGTTTAGCAGATCGAGGGTAGAGATATCACCAGGGTCGTGCCACAATACAGGATTGTGAATTTGATCCGCTCGGACTGGCTCATGATCTTCTTGTGTATCCGATTTAGTTTGGCCAGTAGGCTTCTGCGTACCCGCATGCGAAGGATCAGCAGGAGGCATGTTTTGAGCAAAGCCTGGAAAGGCAGTGAGCAGGATGGATAACAGCAAACAGTAAGGACGCGACATGAACATTCTCCCTGAAAATGTAGCCTTTTGTGATGCGACTTAGTTAGAGGCATGACAGGGCGAAAGAGGAAGCTTCAATGTCCTTGAAAAACATCCTCAGACGTGTTTTTTGCATCCACATAGTAGGACTGAGTGTATCTGACGCACACGGAAGGATGTTTGTGAAGTTACTTATTCAGCCGGAAGACGGGATCGCGCCGTTGGTCGAGGCCCTGGATAAAGCAAAGAAGAATATTCGCATTCTCATCTTCCGATTCGATCGTCCGGAAATTGAAAAGGCGCTGGTTGCGGCGGTCCAGCGCGGTGTCTCTGTTCAGGCGATGATTGCCTTTACTAATGAAGGCGAAGAAAAGAACCTTCGCCGCCTTGAGATGCGTTTGTTGGAAAAGGGGATTACTGTCACTCGAACCGCAGATGACCTTGTGCGCTATCACGGCAAGATGATCATCGTAGACGATAAAATTCTGTATCTTCTCGCCTACAACTTCACCCATCTGGATATCGATCTGAGCCGTTCCTTCGGTGTAGTTACTAAAAATGAGAGCACTGTAAAGGAAGCTGTACGGCTATTCGAGTGCGATGGAAAACGACAGCGATTTACGGACCCGAAGGGCGATTTAGTAGTGAGTCCAGTAAACGCGCGCGAATCTCTGACTAAATTTATTAAAGGAGCAAAGAAACACCTCCTTTTGTATGAGATGAAGATCAGCGACCGCGAATTTCTCAGCTTGCTGAACAAAAAAATCTCTGAGGGCGTTTTGGTGCGCGTGCTTTCGAGAGTGGCGGCAAAAAATGGAGCGATGCCGGTACGCAGATTAGCCGGCCGCATGCACCTGCGAGCGATCCTTCGCGACGGCGATTCAGCGTTTGTGGGAAGCCAGAGTCTGAGAAGACTGGAGCTTGATGCGAGGCGCGAGATCGGAATCGTATTTCAACATAAGCCAATCGTGAAGCGGATGGAAGCGATATTTGAGAGCGACTGGAACAAGTCCGAACCTGTCGTTGAATCTGATGCAGTTGCGGTTGCATTTAGTGTGCCAGCCAAGAAGGTCGCGAGGGAAGTCATGAAGCAAGTGCCCATGAAACCCGTGATTGAGCAGGTTCTGGACAAGGTGATTGACTCCAAAGAAGGTTCAATCGAACCGGCAGAAGTTGCACAGACGATGCGTGAAGTATTTCGCGAAGAGGTGCAGGGAGCTGTTGTAGATGCTGTGCGAGGGCTTGTGACACAAGCATCACTCGAAGACGAAGAGATGACGACGACTCAGGGAAAATAAGCAAGTGAAGGAGGCGGCAGATGAGCTTGCGAAAGCTCTTGCAACATCGAGGAACTCCACTGTTTGCGACAGCACTTTGCTCTGTGTTGCTATTACCGGCCCATGCCGGCGGGCTCGATCAGCAGCTGTCTCCCGCTGAGAAACATGCGCTGCGCGACTTCAGCAAACGCGTGAAGGACTACGTCGCCAACGAGAAGGCTCTCCCGGTACAAAAACAAAAACCGACCACAGACGTCGCCGAGCTCGAAGAACGCAGAGTCGCATTGCGCCTGGCGCTTCAGCAATCCAGGGCCAACGCGAAGCAGGGAGACATTTTCACGCCGGACGTTTCGCGCGTGTTCCGCAAGCTGCTTAGTGAGACTCTTGCAGGTCCTGACGGGGCAAAGATCAAGGTTAGTCTTGAACATGCTGAGCCGACCGCTCCCCCGAATTTCAGCGTGAACAGTCCTTTTCCAAACACCAACGGACAGCCGATCCAGTCGGTGCCAGCATCGTTGCTTGGCAACCTGCCTTTGCTTCCTAAAGGATTGGACTACTGTTTAGCGAGCAAAACGCTCGCGCTCCGCGATTCGAATGCCAATATGGTTGTCGATTATCTTCCGAATGCACTTCCTTGAGAATGAGGTTACGAGCTCTATGCGCTTTGCAAAGTTGCTTGTCGTGCCGATGTTTACAGTTCTTTATTCGGGTCTATCCGGAGTTCAGCCGTCATCTCCTGCGCAACAGACCGCCAGTACAGTTACGGACCTGCGATTGCCACTAAAGAACGGCTCGATCCGTTTCGCAGTAATTGGTGACAACGGAACAGGCGATGCTTCAGAGCGGAGGATTGCCGACGAGATGCAGCTTTATTGGACCGCGGTAAAGTACGACTTCGTAACCATGGATGGCGACAATATCTATGGTGGTCACTCGCCAAAGGACTTCAGCCAGAAGTTTGAAATGCCATACAAGGTGCTGCTGGATGAGAACGTAAAGTTCTTCGCTTGCCTGGGCAATCATGATGACCCTGGGTTGGAGGAAAACTACAAGCCGTTTAATATGGGCGGCAACAGGTATTACACGTTTCGCAAGGGCAATGTCCAGTTCTTTGTCTTGGATAGCAATTACATGGATCCGCCACAACTGGCATGGCTAGAAGACAAGCTAAAAAACTCTGACGCGAAGTGGAAGATCGCATACTTCCATCATCCAATGTTTACGAGCGCAAAGTTTCACGGTCCAGATCTGGATTTGCGCAACCAATTGATGCCGTTGTTTTCAAAGTACGGTGTGAATGTAGTGCTCAGCGGGCACGAACATGTGTACGAGCGAGTGAAGCCACAAAGCGGCATCTACCTTTTTGTACTGGGAAACTCTGGCCAGCTGCGGGCCAATAACATTCGCAAGCCAAATGATCAGGATATTGTGGGTTTCGATACCGATCGAACGTTTATGGTGGTGGAGATTGCAGACAACGATCTTTACTTCCAGACAGTCGCCGGTAGCGGCCAGACAATCGATTCCGGCGATTTGAAATTACAGGCAAGCGGTACGAAGTAGTGACACCATTCGTTGCTACGAGACCGCGCCATGATTTGATCACCACTATCGCGTCTTTGGTGCCGGGCCTGTCGATTCTCTCACTACAAATTCTGGATCAATTACCACCTGCTTTGCTGCCACATGCTTCCCAGAAACTCCAATTTGTCGCACCACTGTTTCTGCAGCCAGTGTTCCCATTGTCCGTAGTGGCTGACGGACAGTTGTTAGAGCAGGGTTCTGGAACGCGGCAGACTGTACATCGTCAAACCCAACAACGCTCACATCCTGAGGCACACGCAGACCGACTTCGCGTAGTGCGCGAATGGCTCCAATCGCTGAAATGTCATTGAACGCGAAGAGAGCCGTAAATGTCTTGTTCGATGCCAGCAACTGCTGCGTTGCAAAGTAGCCTGGCTCATGGGAAGGTGCATCTCCCACCAACTGTGCAACCAAGTCCAGATCACACGTTAGCTTGGATTTTCGTAATGCATGCCGTATCGCCTGCCACCGCGGCTCAGTATCAGAGCTAAAGTCTTGACCCTTGATGAATGCCATTCTTCGATGGTCTAGTCCCGCAAGATAATCGATGGCGAGCTCCGCTCCACGTTTGTGGTTGAGCACGATATTGGTTATCCCTTCCTGCTGGCCGGGACATGAAACTGTAATGGTAGGAAGGTGCGTCTTTACCGGGAGTGCTGTGTCGATAGCGATTATCCCATCGACGCTGCGTTCTTCCAGCATAACTTCGGCTCGTTCTACCAGCTCGGCGCGGTGGTGGTGGCTAATCAGAAAGAATGTGTACCCCGCATGCAGAAGACCTTTCTCTACTCCAGCCAGAACCTCCGTTGCGTATCCATCTGAGATCTCAGGCACAAGCACGCCGATGGTCATTGACCGGCCTCTTTGGAGGCTCCGAGCCAGCACATTTGGTCGGTAGTTGAACTGACGAGCTGCAGCGAAAATTCTCTCCTGGGTAGCTTCAGGAATCGATTTTGCTGCAGGAGCGCCATTCAATACCCGTGAGATCGCCGCTGCCGATAGGCCTAGGTGCGCCGAAAGCGTCGCCAGTGAAGCTGGAGCTTTCATCTTTGCCTTAGCCTCCATGTACTAAACCCTCGCCCGCTCGATGTGGTTGTTTACACCGATTCCACCGTCAGGCCCATAACTTCAAATAATTCTTTCCCTGCAGGCCACTCAAAGCAGTTTTTCATACTCCAATCTGGCGTGTTGCAGAAATTCACCTTCACCATTACCGGCGATGGCGTTGGCGCCATGGTCACGTTTTTAGTCGAATGCTGAGTTTATAAAGCCGGCAGACTATTGTCGATATCTTCTGCTGTTGGCCTGGAGCTCTCGGAAAGCCTGTTAGACGTCGTTTTCGCCTGTCATTCTCTATGTCGTGGCAATGTCTACATTCCGGCTTCGCTTGACAGACTCCACTGAGCGGTAGCATATTCTTGCTGAAGGCAAACGTTTGCCTAAGATAGTTGCACGTATCACAACATAAAAACAACAAACCGTTTGTAGCTATTTGGGAGTGCCAAATGAACAGAAGCCGCCTACTTTTACTTTGCATGGCGTTCGTCAGCGCATTTTTGCTCACCAGCACCGCAGTAGCGCAATTCAATGCGAGCCTTTCGGGATCCATACTCGATTCCACGCAGGCCGCCATTCCTAACGCTACCGTGACACTCACAAACACCGGGACCCAGGAGAAGCACACCGCAACCAGCAGCTCTGAAGGCGCCTTTCACTTCGCCGAACTTCCTCCCGGCAACTATACGGTCACCGTCGCTGCAGCGGGTTTCCAGCAGAATGTAGTGTCGAACGTAGTGATTGCCGCGGAAACGCCGCGAAATATTAACGTTGTCCTCACGCCGGGTGCTAACAGCGAAACCGTCAATGTCAATGCCAACACAATGCCGCTGCTTCAAACCGGCGATGCCAGCATTGGCAGCACCATCGACAGCGAAGAGATCACTCGCTTGCCGGTCTTCGGCTCCGACCCCTACGAGCTTCTCCGCACTGCACCCGGGATTGCTGGCGATGGTGCCCGCGCCGGCAGCGGCAATGCAGTATTCCTGCCCAATGGAGTTGGGCCGGGTGGCTCCAACGCCAGCGTCTTTCAGACTGAGAATCAGGTTCAAATTTCCGCCGATGGCCAGCGCGTCGGGGACAACAATTTCATGGTCGATGGCGTCAGCGTCAATTCTTTGACACATGCCGGCGCAGCAGTCGTCACGCCAAACCAGGAGGCGGTAGGCTCCCTCTCCGTTGTTTCTACCTCCTACGACGCAACACTTGCACGCTTTACCGGCGCGCAGATTCAAGTTGTTACCAAGAGCGGAAGCAACCAGCTGCATGGGTCCGCGTTCTTCCTTTACGACAATCCCGGGTTCAACTATTTCAATCAATACGGTACCGGCCCGAATACGCCAAACATCCGTAATGCCAATGCAAATCGCAATTGGGCTGTCTCGATTGGCGGCCCGATCGTGAAGGACAAGCTTTTTTTCTTTGCTTCCTATCAGGAGTTCAAGGATAAAAATCCTAATTTTTCCAGCCAATACATCTTGACTCCTCAATTCCGCTCTGCGCTTATCGCCAATCGCGGCGGTGGAGTCTCTGAAGCCATCGTCGCTCAGGCTTCCTCAAATCCGATGGTTATTGCTACTCTCACGCCTTCTTGCGCGGGTCTAACGGTTGGCGTGAACTGCAATGTCGTTACAGCCGGCGGCGTGACCGGCCTGGACCTCGGTTCGCTTACCCCGGGCGGTTCGTCACAACTCGGCGTCTTCCCGGCAACAAATACTGGCGCCGGGTTGGATGGTATCCCCGACGTCGAATATGCGCAGGTTGTCGTTCCCAGTCAAGCCCGTGGAAACCAATACAACGCCCGCATTGACTGGCAGGCAACGCAGCACGATCTTGTGGCTGGTTCTGTGTATTTCAGCAAGCTTTCCAGCGTTGGCGCTACGGGCACTTCGCCTGCTGCTCTTCAATCGGCCACCATCTTTAAACCCTTCAATTCATCGGGAACGCTGATTTACATCCACACTTTTTCAACGAATTGGATTAACGAAGCACGTGCCAACTTCACACGATTTGCTGACAATGCGCTCAATGATGGCGGCAATTCCGTTAATTACGGTATCCCCTACGATAACGTGCAGAATTATCCGTTCCCGATTCAGTTCGGTGTGCAAGCGGCCACAACAACTCCTGCCAATTTCGCAGAAAACACCTATGAATTCCGGGATCTCGCTACGCACACCTGGGGCGCACACACAATTCGCTTCGGCGCCGAACTCACTTGGGAGCAGGATAACGATGCTCTTTACGGCTACGATCGTCCCACCTACGCTTTCAACGGGCTCTTTGCCTTCGCCAATGACGCAGCTGTTTACGAGGCAATTTACGCAAATCCCAACACCGGGCTTCCCGCCAACACGCAACGTTATTACCGCTCGCAGGATTACGCCGGATTTGTGCAGCATGATTGGAAGGTCTCGCCAAATCTCACCATCAACAGTGGACTTCGCTATGAGGTTTTTACCCCCTGGCATAACAAGGGTTTCCTGGTCAATCAACCGGTACTTGGTACTGGAGTGACCACGCAGCTTTCAGCTATGACGCTTGTGCCCACCAATAGCTTCTGGCCAGGGCAATTCGGCAATTGGGGTCCGCACTTTGGATTTGCTTACACACCTGCAAGGTTCAACAACAAGATCGTCATCCGCGGTGGATATGCTCTGGCATACAACAACATCGACGCCGCGTTGATCAATACGTCCGCGGAAGATGGTCCCGGGGTCGCTAACTTCGGTCTCTGCTGCGGAGGTAATGGCAATACCGCAGGAATCATTTATGCGCTCGGCACCAGCAACTCGCCTACCAGCTATCCATTCAATCCAGCTCTCAAAACTGGTACCAATGCCGCTGGCTTTCCTAATGGTGTAGGCCAAGTCGAGGTCTATGGCTCAGCTCCGAATATCAAGTACCCCTCGAGCGATCTCTATTCCTTTGAAATACAGGGCGATCTAACCCACACAATGACCGCGACCATCGGTTACCAAGGAGCAACCGGTCACCATTTCGCGCGTCTCGTCGATCAGAACTTCCTCTATAACAATGCAGGCTCGCCAGCTTACGCAGCCTACTTTGTACAAACGGACTCGGTCATGAACTACAACGCACTCAATGTTCAGCTCCGTCGCCCAATGCGAAATCACATTGCGTACAGCATGGTGTACACGTACTCCAAAGTGATGGACCAGGTTTCTAACGGCGATGGCGCCGACGGTCTTGCTAACCAGACCAACCCTGCTAATAACGCGAGTGAATATGGCCCGGCAGACTACGATATGAAGCACCGCTTTGTAGCGACTGCTCTCTATCAGACCCCCACCGTCCACGCCCACAACGCAATCGTCTCGGCTCTTGCAAGCGGCTACCAGATCAACGGTACCTACACCTATCACACTGGGCTGCCTTGGACGCCCGTTGTCAGCACCTACAACACTGTCCCCATCGTCAATGGCGCTGCGACTCAGAACATTGTGCGTCCGCTAGCCTATTACGGAGGCGCAGGCAACAGCTGCTCCACAAGCGCGTTCGAATCAACTGTACCCGGCAACTTCCCGCTCGGCGGTCCACATTACTTCGCGACGACCCTTCCCGCAGGAACAACTTACACACCTGGCATTGGTCGAAATAGCTTCCGCAGCGGTTGCTATCAGGATGTAGACGTAACCTTCGCGAAAGAATTCGCGCATGAGTTCGGATCGCACAACACGCTGCTTCGTCTTCAGGCGAATATATTCAACCTGTTCAACCTGAATGAAGCCGCCCCAATCAGCAACGACAACACCCACAATAATGTGACCAACGCGCTCTTTGGCCTGTCGCCTTACGGTGATTCAGGCCGCATCATCGAGATCGAGGGTCGAATTCAGTTCTGACCGGCTAGCTGATATTTTTGATCCGTAAACGGCCGGCTTGCGTGCCGGCCGTTTACGCAAGATATTCAAGTCGTCCTTGACTTCGTCACGTGCAACACTTTCTCTGGGGGTTTCATGCGCTGTCGTGTTTCTTGTCTTTTGCTAGCCGCCCTCTTTTCCCTGAATATCTTCTTGCCCGCGCAAGCTCCTTCCTCGCCCGCCGAATCCCATGAAAGTTTTTCGGTTGATGCCAGGTCTGCTACGACGCCTTTCCCGCATTTTTGGGAGCAGACGTTTGGTTCCGGCCGTGCGATTCTTTCTCTGCGTGAGAGTTACCGTGACGATCTCCGCACTGTGAAAGCCGCCACTGACTTCAAATCCATCCGCTTTCACGGCATATTTATGGACGAGGTTGGTCTGTACGATCCAGATCGCAAAACCAAGAATCCTGGCCTTGCTGCGCAGGCCGCTAATGATGCAAGCATCTATAACTTCTCGTATGTCGATCAGATCTACGATGGCCTTCTCGCCAACCATGTAAGGCCGTTCGTTGAGCTCAGCTTTATGCCGAAGAAGCTGGCCTCTGACCCCAATGCTTTGCATGCCTTTTGGTACAAGCAGAATGTTTCGCCACCGGCCAGCTACAAAGCGTGGGATGCAATGATCCACGCATTTGCCGCGCACCTGGTTGACCGTTACGGTATTGACGAAGTTGCGACTTGGCGCTTTGAGGTGTGGAATGAACCCAACATCGATTTTTGGGTAGGGAAGCCCAAACAGCTGACTTACTTCGAACTTTACGACCATACTGCGCGCGCGATTAAATCTGTTTCAACGCGTTTGCAGGTAGGCGGCCCGTCCACGGCGCAGGCCGCCTGGGTTACACCATTTCTTGTCCACTGCAAGCAAGCTGGCGTTCCAGTCGATTTTGTGTCAACCCACGTTTATGCCAACGACAGGTCCGAGGATGTCTTCGGCACTCACGAAGAGATTCCGCGTGACCAAATGGTCTACCGTTCCGTAAAGAAGGTGCATGACGAAATTGCTGCCTCACCTTATCCGCAACTGCCGTTGATCTTCAGTGAATACAACGCCTCTTACGCCAACGAACCGAACGTCACAGACTCGCCCTACATGGGCCCGTGGTTGGCAAACAACATCCGTCTCTGCGACGGCCTTACCGAATCAATGGCGTACTGGGATTTTTCTGATGTGTTTGAGGAACAGGGTGTCGTGCGCACGCCTTTCTATGGAGGCTTTGGCCTCATTGCTGCCGACGGCATCCCTAAGGCGACATTCAACATTTTCACTCTGCTTCATAAGCTAGGCGATCGCCGCATTGCTATCGATTCGACGTCCGCTCTCGCGACGATCACGGCAAACACGGTCACTCTTGCCCTGTGGGACTACGCTCCGCCAACGGGTACTGGCGCGAAATACACGATGCCTACTGGCTCTGCGGGACCTGCTAAGGATTTCGATATCGGCATCAACGACGTCTCCCCTGGCGCTGCAGTAGAAGTCTGGCGAGTGGATGACGATCACTCTAATGTTCTCAAAGCGTTCGATGTGATGGGACGTCCACCGGCTGATTTGTCGCTCGAACAGATCAAGCAACTTCGTGCTGCTGGGGCCATGTCACCGCCCGAGCATCTGCATCTTCACAGCGGTAAACTGCATCTCACGGTCCCAGCGCATGGTCTCGCGCTGGTCGTGATCGAGAAAAAGTAGCCGTAACAGGGAAGACACGTTCATGCTTCGTCGCGAATTCCTCAAGCTTGCCGCAGCGACCGCAGTTTTGCCTAGCCTCGAACAACCTGCGTACTCCTCGCTGACAAAGGATGACGAAGCATATTTGGATGATCTCGAGCGCCACGGCTGTCTCTTCTTTATGGAGCAAGCTAGCCCTGCGACAGGCCAGGTGCTTGACCGTGCTGAAGCTCGTATCGTAAACCCAACCGAAGGCAAGCTAGACTCACGCCGCATGGCCTCAATCGCGGCTACTGGTTTCGGTCTTGCCGCGCTTTGTATCGCTGACAAGCGTGGATATCACTCACGCGCCGACATCATCGAACGGGTTCGCCGTACGCTGCGCTTCCATGCCGACAAACTCCCCAACATCCATGGCTTCTTCTATCACTTTACCGACATCGAAACCGGCGAGCGGTTCCGCGATACTGAGGTCTCCTCTATCGACACGTCTATCCTTATCTGCGGCATTTTGACGGCGCGTGCACACTTCAAAGACGACGCCGAGATTCAGGAGCTCGCTACCGCAATCTACAACAGGGTCGAGTGGCCGTGGCTGCTCAACATTCCAGGCGAGCTAACCCTCTGCATGGGATGGAAACCTGAATCAGGCTTTTTGAAGGGTCGCTGGAACCACTATTGCGAGTTGATGATGATCTACCTTCTCGCGATCGGATCGCCCACGCATCCAATTGATCCAGCCTGTTGGAACGCCTGGTCGCGCCCCGAAATGAGCTACTCCGGCTTTAACTACGTCAGCGCGGCAGATCCGCTTTTTGTTCATCAGTACAGTCATGCCTTCTTTGATTTTCGTTACAAGCATGACGGTTTTGCCGATTACTTTGCCAACTCCATCCTGGCCACACGGGCGCATCAGAGGTTCTGCCTCAACCTAGGCAAACCTTACACGTTGAACTACTGGGGTATTAGCGCCTCCGACTCGCAGCATGGTTACACCGCCTGGGGTGGGCCGGGAATGCGTGGCAAAAGCTCGATGCAAGGCTTCGGTGGGATTGACGGTTCTGTTGTTCCGAATGCGACTGCCGGATCACTTCCATTTCTCCCGGCAGAGTGCCTTCGCGTACAGCGGTCGCTCAAGGATCGATATGGAAGATATGCATGGGGCAGATACGGCTTCTGTGATGCGTTTCATCCAGATGCGCAGTGGTATGACCCCGATGTGCTCGGCATCGATTTGGGCATTAGCATCTTGATGGCTGAAAATCTTCGTAGTGGCTTCTTATGGCAAATCTTCATGCGCAACCCTGAGGTTTCTCTCGCGATGCAACGCGCCGGATTCCATAAGCCGTGAGCGATAAATAACTGCGAGTCAATCAGGAGTTTTCGATTCGCCGCAAGCTATTCTGTTTCTTTATGGCTAATTCTTGGGCAATTGCGTCGAGTTCCACCCTCCACCGAGCGCAATCTGTAGCTGCGCACTAGCTACTATCCGCTTTGAAACGAGTGAAGCCGCAGTTCGCTCGTTGTTCAGCTCGATAGCCTGGTTTGTCAGCACTTCGAGATAGGCAGCCAGGCCGCGTTTGTAGCGCAGTATCGAAAGCTCTGTGCTGCGCTTCGCTGAGGCGACTGCCTGCCCAGTCACACTAGCTTCCTCTTCAAGCACGCGAAGCGCCGCTAGTTGATCTTCTACGTCGCGAAACGCCGAGAGTACTTGTTCGCGGTAGAGAGCTGCTGCCTGGTTTCGTTGTGCCAACGCATAGTCAACCTGTGCCTTCCTGCGCCCGGCGTCAAAAATAACCTCATTGGCAGATGGTCCCATACTCCACATGGCACTGCCTGCGTTGAAGACCTGGCTAATCAGGTCGCTTTCGACGCCCCCGCTTGCACCCAGCGTTATGCTCGGATAATAAGCAGCTTTTGCAACACCGATGAGTGCGTTCGCGGACGCCACGCGCCGTTCAGCGCCTGCGATGTCCGGGCGTCGCTGCAGCAGTTCAGATGGAATGCCAGTCGGAATGCTCGGCGGGTCTCCAGTTAGCTCTTTCTCCGAGATGTGAAAATTCGTGGCAGGCTCTCCAGTCAGTACGGCAATGGCATGCTCCATCTGCGCTCGTTCCACACCGAGATCAATCAGTTGTGCCCGTGTTTGCTCCAGCTGGGTCTTGGCTTGCTCCACATCGATATCAGAAGCGAGGCCGCCTTTCATGCGGTCCTGTGTGAGCTTGAGTGTCTGCTCATAAGCGTCAAGCGTATCGCGCAGTAGTTTTGCCTGCAGATCGAGTCCACGTATCTGAAGATAGGTGACAGCCAGCATTCCTTGCAGACTCAGGCGGGTATTGGCAAGATCGGCCGCTGAAGCTTGAGCGTTGGCTGCGCTGGACTCAATCTGCCTGCGAATGCCTCCCCAGAAGTCCGGCTCCCAGGAGATGTTCACCGGAATGAGGAAGTCCCAATAGCTCGTCGGAGTGCCAGGTGTGTGCAACGGTTTTGTGTTGGAGATACGGTTCCTGGTTGCAGATCCGCCAACCGAGACCGTTGGATAGAGTGACGCTTTATTTTCTCTGACAAGATCATGGGCCTGTTCGTACGCATGCAGTGCCGCCTCGATATTCTGATTAGCTGCCGCGCAACGCTGTTCCAAAGAGTTCAATTCCACATCTTGATAGATCGCCCACCAGTCACCATGATTGATGCCGTCTGCGGGAGCGGCAGCCGACCAGTTGCCGTTATGCCCGTTATCACTATATGCAGGAGGAGCAGGCATGGCCGGCGCTTTGTAATTTGGGCCGACCTCCTTACATCCACCCAGCGTCAGCGCCGCGACAAGCGCGCTCGCTGCTGAAAGGCGCCGCGCTTTCATTACTTATCTCCTTCGCGACCCGGAGTCACAACACGGACTTTCTCTCCATCGGTCAATGAATCGGGAGGATTGGCTATCACCCCCTGATTCGGGGACAGGCCACTCAGAATCTCGACCGTCGTACCGAGATCGCGGCCAGAGACAACGCGTAATAGATGCGCAATGCTATTTGCATCGACAACGCCGACATACAGGCCGTCTGGCTGCAGAATCAATGCGCTCACCGGTACAAGCAGTGCTGGGGCAGCGGCAGACGTATGCAGGTGAACTTCCGTATAGCTGCCCGGAAGCAGCTCGCCAGACGCATTGTTCACATCGACTTCTGCAAGTAGAGTTCGCGTTGCGGGGTCGACGGCATCTGAAGTCCGAACGAGTTTGCCTTCGAACTTCTTCCCTGGATATTGCGGCAGTGTCAATGTTGCAATCACTCCCGGCTTTGCATCAGGAGCATAGACCTGCGGTACATTAACGAATACGCGCAATGTCTGGATTTTTGAAATGTCGAAGACTTCCTTGTTGCCCACTGTCGTTCCTGCACCAGCCGTTGTTGTGCTGCCCGCTGCTGAGATCAATTGCCCAATGTCAATGTTTCGTGCAGTAATCACTCCATCGAACGGTGCCACGATGCGCTCGAATGACTGCAACTCCTCCAACCGGTGTACATTTGCTTCTGCCGCGTTGACCTGCGTGACCGTCGATTTCTCTTGCGTAACGGCGTTGTCGGTGTCCTGTTGCGAAACGGCATTGTTCTTGATCAGGTCCTGATAGCGGCCTGCCGTGGTCCTAGCCAGGCCGGCATTTGCCTGTGCAGTCGCAAGGTCAGACTTCGCTTGTGCCAGTTGCTGGTCCAGCTCCGGCGTTTCAATGACTGCCAGTAGATCGCCTTGTTTCACGTGTGACCCGATGTCGTGGTACCAGGTTTTCACGTAACCGGTTGTACGAGCATAGATTGGCGCCATCGTAAATGCCTGCATGTTGCCTGGCAAAACAATCTCCTGCGCATTCTGTTGCATCTCAGGTTGTTCCACGGAGACTGGCGGCGCCGAAACCGTATCAGTGTACTTAGCCAGCACCGTACTCGAGTGTTCACGCGTCACGATCCCGACGATGGCCAGCACCATCGTTGTCACGGCGACGATGGCGACCGGCATAAGTACCGAGCGCTTCGAAATCTTTGGCGGCGGCTCATGCTTAATCAATTCCGGTACATGGTCACTAGATTGCTGCGGCTGTTCTTCTGCACTCATTGCCCTGTCTCCGTGCGCGCGCTCAACGCTACGCTTGTAGGAAGCTCTTTGACTGGATTGTGTTGTCTCTCATCTCTCATGCTGTCTGCCCATCCTTCAAACCCGCGCGCTGGTCCTGCTGCGGTCGATGGTTACGATGCATAAAGGAGAAGAAGACGGGAACGAACGTCAACGTACCGAAGGTTGCGAGCAGCAGGCCTCCAATAACGGCGCGGCCTAGCGGGGCATTTTGTTCGCCACCATCTCCTAATCCCATGGCCATTGGAACCATGCCGATCATCATTGCAAGTGCCGTCATAATCACGGGACGGAACCGCGTGAAGCCTGCAGTCAGCGCAGCTTCCACAGGATTCAAGCCTGCGAGCATTTGCTCTTTGGCGAAACTCACAACCAGGATGGAGTTAGCCGTCGCCACGCCGACGCACATAATCGCACCCGTTAATGCAGGAACGCTGATGTGAGTTCCTGTGAGGAACAGAAGCCATACGATCCCTGCCAGCGCTCCCGGCAATGCTGCGATGATGATGAATGGATCAAGCCAGCTCTGGAAATTAACAACAATGAGAGCGTAAACCAGGACAATCGAAAACAATAAGCCCGAGACGAGCCCAACATAAGACGTATGCATCGTCTGTACCTGTCCGCGCACAATAAACTCTGTACCACGTGGACGCTTACTCTCATTATTCTTCACCACTCGTTCGATCCCAGCCGCCACTCGCGACAGGTCGGTGCCTTCTACCGATCCGTAAATGTCAATCACCGGACGGGCGTTGTAATGGCTCACTGTACCCTCTTCTGCTCCGCGACTGATGGATGCAATGTTGCCGAGAATCTGAGGTTGCTGAGTAGAGTTGGCTCCCGCTAACGGCAAATTCTGAAGTTGTTGCAGGTTTAGCAAATCATACTGAGGTGTCTGCACCGCGATGTTGTAACTCACGTGGTTTTGTGGGTTTAGAAAAAACGTAGGTGAAGTCTGGAAACTGCCACTGAGGCTTGTCAGCAGATTGGTCGCCACATCACGTTCGCTGTACCCCACTTCCTGCGCTCGGGTACGGTCGACATTTACGGTCCAGCTTTGCAGATTGAATGGCTGCTGAATGCGCAAATCTGTAGTGCCGGGAATCTGGCTTATCTCCTGCATCATGTGCTCGGCTAGGGCATGGTCCTGTTCGAGCGCATTTCCCACTACTTGCACGTCGAGCTGTGCCGGCAGACCGAAGTTAAGTATCTGGCTCACCATATCTGTCGGAAGGTAGTAGAACTCTGTGCCGGGGAACTGCTGTGTCAATTTATCGCGCAGAGCATGTGTGTATTCGGTAGTAGGCCGGTGCTTTTCAGCAAGCGTGACAAGGATATCTGCGTCAGCTGTGCCCACGGTCGCCGAATTTGAGTAGGAGAGATTTAGGCCAGAGTAGGGAACGCCGATGTTGTCGATCACGGTACCCATTTCCGCGCCCGGAATCTCTTTGCGAATCGTATCTTCGATCTGGTCGCAAAGCCGGGCGGTGTCCTCGACGCGTGTACCTGTATGTGCGCGCACGTGCAGCTTGAACTGACCGCTATCCATTGAAGGGAAAAAATCCTGCCCCAGCCATGGATACAGAAGAGCGATCGAACCAATCCAGAAGGCAACGATTGCAAGAAGAAAGGTAGGGCGGTATTCCATGCAAAAGCCTAGGACGCCGTAGTACCAGCTTCTGAACTTTTCAAAATAATGCTCGAACGTGATCTGAAAACGAATGAATAAATTGCGGCTCGCCTTTGCCTTATCGACGCGGTCGTGCTCATGGCCCTTCAACAGGTACTTTGCCATCGTAGGAACGATTGTTCGAGATAGAAAGTACGATGCGAGCATCGCAAAGACAACCGCTTCGGCCAAGGGGACAAACAAGTACCTTGCGACCCCACCAAGAAAGAACATCGGTACAAATACGATGCAGATGGCGAGCGTCGAAACGAATGCCGGTACCGCGATCTGTGATGCTCCGGTCAGGATTGCGTCTTCTACCTCTTTGCCTTCTTCCAGGTTACGGTTGATGTTCTCAATTTCGACCGTTGCATCGTCAACCAGAATGCCGACGGCCAGCGCCAGGCCACCAAGTGTCATGATGTTGATCGTCTCTCCCAGCGCCGAGAGCATGAGTAGCGAGCAAACGATTGACAATGGAATCGATACGGCGATGATAAGCGTAGATCGCCAGCTTCCCAGAAAGATCAGGATCATTACCGCTGTCAGGCAGGCAGCAATGATCGCCTCGCGCACCACGCCGTTGATTGCCGAGCGAACAAAGACGGACTGGTCAGCAATCGGAGTGATGTGCAGCGCCGGTGGCAGCTGAGAAAGAATCGATGGCAGTTGGGCGCGCACATTGGCAATGATGTCCAGTGTCGACGCATTGCCCGTCTTTTGTATGCTCAGCAGCGAAGAACGCTGCCCGTCCACACGAACGATGTTTGTCTGTGGAGGGAAACCATCCCGCACATTGCCGATATCATGGACGTAAACTGTTGCACCGTTCACTGTCTTGATAGGGAGGTTGTTAAGTTCTGCAATCGTAGTTGGCGCACTATTGGTCTCAACCGGGTAATCGATGTGACCCATCTTCACATCGCCACCTGGCAGAATAATGTTCTGCGCGTTCATCGCATTCACCACATCCGACGCCGAAAGACCATACGCCTGCAGCTTTTGGGTATCAATATCCACCTGGACCTGGCGCTGTTTGCCTCCATACGGAAACGCAAGTGCTGCACCCTGAACGGTAGCTAGTTGAGTCCTCACAAAGTTCTGCCCGAAGTCATTCAGTTGTTGCTCAGTCAGGCCGGTCCCAGAAAGACCTAGCTGCAATACCGGCACGCTCGAAGCGTTGTATTGAATAACCAGCGGTGGTGTTGTCCCCTGGGGATATTGCCGCAAGGCTGTTTGAGAGATCGCTGTGACCTGCGCAACAGCTTGCGAGATATTCACCGATGGCCGGAAAAATATCTTTGTGATGGATATGCCATTCAGCGTCTGCGATTCAGAATGCTCAATGTCATTAACGGTCGTTGTCAGGCTGCGCTCGAAGGGCAGAATGATGCGATCGCTCAGCTCCTGCGGCGACATGCCCGTGTAGTTCCAAATGACTGTAACTACAGGAATATCGATATTCGGAAAGATATCGACCGGCGTACGCAGCATTACTATGGGGCCAATAATGAACAGCAGCAGCGAGAGGACAACAAACGTGTATGGTCTCCTAAGCGCGAGACGGACGATCCACATCGAAACTCCAAAGAATGTTTATCTGATGTTTACTTTGTGTTTGCCGGCTGAGAATTTCCAGTCCAGTTATGTTTAGAAGCTCTGATTTCGTTGACGATACGCTGTTCGATTATGGGACGTGCTGTTCGTTAATCTCTTTAGTTGTTAGACGGAAACCACAACCCAAAGGATCCAAAGTTCGTCTGCGGCTCTATTAAGATTATTGTCTGCAGCCGCTGGCAGTTGCCCAGCCTACCGCAGATGTAGCAATAGATTTGGAAACGGCAATATCTCTACCGTGTCTGCGTCGCTCATGTCCAGTTTAGCAATACTCCCCTAAAGCGATATACGAAAGTAGGAGTACAAATTATTGGATGCCGGGTTTTAGCTTCGGCACAGTAGGCAATATGGAGGCTGAGTTGCGGCGGATAGCTTCCAAAGCCGGACCCGTCACCGACGAGACCCAATCTCCCATCGCAAGTTGATCCCGTGAGTGTTTGAAGACATCGAAGCCCCTGGCGAAGAGACTCATTTCCCAGGGCTTCAAATAAGATCCTGTTGTGGAAGCTGCCTCCGCTCAAACATATCCGGAACAGTTTGCGATAGGAAATTAGCGGAATCAAAGACCCAGAGCCCCACCCTATTTGGTCTGAGCAATGTTTGCGCTATCTCCGCCCTTAGGCGCAACAGTTGGCAGCTTGTCTGCGCAGAGCTCAAGCACCGCAATGGCGTTCAGGCTGTCTTGCGACGATCCGTTGGTGTCTGTGCCGTCTTCCATCGGGGCCAGGGTGTTGGGCGGCCGTACGAGCACGGGCGATGAAATGCGAAAGCGCAGGCTATCGATGGCGGATTGAGCAAGGCCGGGATTCTTGTTTACAGAATACGCATAGGCCTGCAGCTTTCCGAGGCTGATGCTCGCACCGGAATCGGCGCAAAAATCCGCCCAGACTTTCTTCCAGGCAGGGTCATCGATGCTCAGGTTGAGCTCAAACATTAACTCTGCGCCACCCATGATTGTGGCGAGGTTGTATCTACCCTGTGATTTGTCGCGCGCAGTTAATATGCCAGTGGCAGGGTCGAAGCCCATCAGCATATTCCTGCCCGTGCGAAAGCCGTAAGGCATAGCCTCCATCGACTTCATACCCGCCAGTATCTTATCGCGCCATTGAGAATCGCTGGTGCGCTCCCACGCGGTCATCCAGTTGCCGGCGATTGCCAACCAGTCAGGACCAGACCTCACTCGTGCGACGAACTTCTCGTCGCCCGCACGCGGTGGGTCGGCTTCTCGCATGGGATCGAAGGCGATGATAGAGTGCTCCGCTTGCAGCGCCTCACGCATCACATCGCCCGTGCGTTCATCAGTTGTTAGGTAGTAGTAGTAGCGTCGGAACGCAGCCTGCCCGATGCGTGCCTCCTTTGCACCGTCACCCCAGTGCGAAACTCCATGTCGAGTACCCAGCCCAGCCATCGGGCCGAAGTGGTAGCTGTCGACTTCGCCGGTATGGCGCGTCATTGCCTCTGCCATGCGAAAGATGTCGGCACGTCCTGTCCGTAGGAAAGAAAACCACAGCCAAGAATCTGTGCCTAGCTCTGAGTTGTCCCATGCCATGCCACCAAGGTCGTAGCGCCATACGTGGCGAGGCTTGTCGAACGAGTGCATCACATCGCCGTAGTTCCAAAACCCATACCAGTTGCGTTGATCGACCTGGCCTATATATAGATTGAGCGTCGCATCTAGACCTGCCTCGACTGCGGCTTTGAACGGAGTTGACGTATCGCGCACACTCCAAATGCCGAACGCGCGAACATCATGGAGATACTGCGGAGAAGTTACCAGCACAGGGCCCGCTGCTCCATTCTTGGACATTGCAGCGGCAATAGGCTTGCTGGGTACTGCGTCGCTAGGCCACAGAGTCAGTTCGCTGGTGCGTGCAATGCCGAAAGGCGTGCTGTTGCCTTTCTGGACATCTTCGTATGCAGCCTCAAGACCGTGAGCGCGGGTATCGTAGTGACGCAGATCCATCGCCTGTGCCTCGGGCGACCACATCCAGGCAGTTAGCTGTGCGGCGTCGCTCGAAGCATTTTGCACCTGTAGCTCTGCCGGATAGGACTGCCAGAAATTTTTCAAGCTAACGCCTAGCCCGCCGCTCACATCGCCGGCAAATACCATTCCGGAGGCATGTCTGCCTGCCGCTGAAAACAGCCATGTGCTCTGCTGGTTGGTGCGCTTCTGGATGGTAAAGCCGGTGGGATTGATTTGCACTATCTTGAAATCGTCCCAGACGGCCCAGCTGTCGACCATTCTTATGCCTTGGGGATTCATCTGCGCGCGGTTCGGTACGCGCAGGCCCTCCAGTTGCGCAGGGTAAACGTCTGCACCATTGGCATCGGTGACTATGCGGGTTGGTCCAGCGCGCCCGACCAAGGGCTGGATAGGCTCTGACCACAGGCCATCTCCATCTCCGGAAAAACGCACGTGGCGGTTCTGAATTTCTTCACGCATTGGCACCGAAAAAGTGACGCCCAGTCCGCGTATGAAGTCTTTCTCTTGGTCTCCATCGAAAAATATTGTGTGTACCATTCGCACAGACGTCTGGCCTGCATAGAAATAAAGCCGCAGGTGGAATGGTAGCCATTCACGGTTAGAACCGGAGCCTTTGTGAACACCTTCGAATTTGACTACGGCCCGCACCGGCCCAGCCTGTTCGACTGTAATCTTCTTAATAAGACTCAAAAATTTTTCTCGGGCTTTCGTCTGTTCTGCATCGCTGTCGGGGCCGTCCTGCAAGATGCAGACGAGTTGTCCTGCACCGGCGACTCTTCGTCCGTCGATTGTCATCGACTCAATCAGGTTCGTGCTGCCGGCTACTGGAATCGTGCATTTGAGCGCGCCGGTGTCAACTACGATGGACTTGCTCTCATTTCTCACTGTGAGAGCAGTCAACGCAGCACGGGCGGGAACGCCGGCAGGCAGCGTCGTTAAGGTTAGCGGTCCCGCAAGTCCAGCCGGCGCAACCGTTGCAAATCCACTCCATTTCAGCGAACCGTCTGGCCAGAATGCGAGTGGCCAGGTTTGCAGAGGCAGATTTTTTCCTCCTGCGCTTAGATTGAAAGTCGCCGTTCGCGGAATAGTCCCCCGTTCCCACGGAACCCCCCAACTTACACCGGCACTAACAAGCGGGGCTTCACCATCAAGCCAGAAAAGTTGCACCGATTGCCTGGCCGTATCCGGTCTGCCGGGCTGTGCTGCAACAGGGAATCGCTCGCCCTCGGCAATGGAACCAGTGGTGATAGCAACACTCGCAAGAGCGGCATCCTTCAAAAATTCCCGCCGGGTGGTATCGCTCAAGACGATCTCCTTTCACTTTGTGAAACAGCCGATCGCTGAAAAGCCTAAGGACGCAATACTACCGCGCAGCTTTATCTTTGCGTGATTTTGGCACCTTGCTGGCAGGCTCCTCTTTTTGCTGAACGTAGCCCAGTTTGTGCGAAATCTCCTGAGCGGCGGATCGCACAAGTCTCGAATACCGTACCACCTCTGCCCGGTCCACGCGCACAATGGGGCCGGATACACTCAGTGCCGCCATCGCTCTTCCCGTGGCATCAAAAATTGCAGCGCTGATGCAACGTGCTCCTGTCACTGCTTCTTCATCATCCAGTGCATAACCGCGTGCGTAACTCTCGGTCAGGTCTCGCTTCAGCTGAGTGAGGCTGGAAATCGTCCTTGGCGTAGTGCGCTCAAATCGAATATGAGCAAGATATTCTGGCAGGTCGGACGGAGAAACGTGGCTGAGGATCGCTTTGCCGAGCGCCGTGCAATGCAGCGGGCGTCGTGTCCCGACCTGAGAAACCAGCCTGAACGTATGCAGACTCTCCAGCACGTCCACGTAAAGCACTTCCTGCCCATCCAAAGTCGCAAGGTTGACTGTCTCACCGGTTGCCTTCCACAGGTGTTCCAGCACGGGCCGGCTCAAGCTACGCAATGTTGATTGGTAGGTGGCTCCCTGGCCAATCTGGATCAGGCGCGGCCCAATCCGATAGCACCCGCGTCCATCGCGAAATAAGTATGCCGAGGTCTCCAGGTGAGTCAGCAAGCGATGCGCTGTGCTCTTGTTCATTCCTGTTCGAGTCGCTACGTCTTTTAGTGGCAACCCTTCGCTGGATTGGTCCAGTAATTCAAGAATAAGCAGCACCTTGCCTACAACGCCTACGGGTGCCGATTTCAGTTTGCGACTACGATTCATCCCAGTCCTGTCCAGCTACACGCCCATACGCGGCTTATTTTTGCGCACGTAATCTGTGTCCTGCGTCGGTACTGATTCGCACTCCAGCGCAATCGTTGTAAGCGGGAAGTCCGGCGCATGCATCGGAAGATCGACTACACGGACGCGAAAGTCATCCTGGGTGAACTTCAGCGCTGCTCCTGTCTTCACCAGCTTGGCGGAGAGTACTTTCGTCTGTAGCCCGGAGATGGCAACATATTCCCCCGGCCAGAAGTGCACATGCATATAGAGCGTGTTGCCGATACGGGTAAAACTCGCGTAGTTCGATCGCCGTACCTGGCACAGGTCAGTTTCATAGATGGTGTGCCCGTTCGCCTTCATCCATTCACCCACCTCCGTCAGCACCTTTACAGACTCTTCAGGGATCGACCCATCTGCCTTCGGCCCAATGTTCAGCAGATAATTTCCGCCATCACGCGCGCAGCTAATCAAATTGCGAATAACCGTCTTAGACGATTTCCAGTTGTCGTCCGCTCGCTGATAGCCCCAGCTATCGTTCAGCGTCATGCAGCTTTCCCACGCACGTCCGCCGGCTTCTGCCACAATCTTTTGTTCAGGCGTAGAAAAATCTCCCGACAGCTTGTTACGGTTATTCACAATAATGTCCGGCTGCAGTTCGAACACCATCTTGTTCATGCGCTCGGATTCCCACCCCTTCGCATCCAGCGGCCATGCAACGTCATACCACAGCACATCAATCTTGCCGTAGTTCGTAAGGATCTCGCGGATAAGTCCATGCGTGTACTCCACAAAACGCTTGCGTGCCGCTTCATCCGTCGCGCACCGTGCGCCATCCGGGTGATGCCAGTCCATCAGCGAGTAATAAAAGCCGACCCTCAGCCCTTCGGCGCGCGCCGCATCCACATACTCACGAGCAAAATCGCGGCCTGGTCCCTGTTTGCTCGCACAGTAGTTCGTCAGCTTCGAGTCGAAGTTGCAATAGCCTTCATGATGCTTGCTCGTCATCACCATGTATTTCATTCCGGCAGCCTTGGCGAGCTTGGCCCAAGCGCGCGGAGAATTCTTGGTCGGATTGAATGTCGCTGCATGCGGCGCATACTCAACCACGGGGATCGCTTCATCCTCCATTACCCACTCATGACGGCCAATCGTGCTGTACACGCCAAAGTGGATGAACATACCGAACTTGGCTGCATGCCACCACTGCATGCGTCTCACCTGGTCTGCGGTTGGCGCAGCGTTGCTCTCCACAGCTTGCGCGAACGCAGTCTCTGTCCTGCCGGCTAGTGCCAGTCCCGCGAGAGATGCGCCAGTTCCAAGCAGCATCTGCCGCCGATTGAGTTCAGGTAGTTTCATGGTGTTCTCCTTAATCGTTATCCGTGAAGCTTGAAAAAGCCTCCGTCCAGCGGGGTAGTCTGCGCCTAACCCGCGCATTTTTCTCTGCAAGCAGAAGATCGCTCAATCGGGTCATGCTCAAACAAGGGTTCAATCGGCTGAAAACACCCAACAAGCCGCCCCATGGTTCTAGATGGTAATCACATGT
>Ga0206874_1010_pt1 | contig 55234 bp, 63 predicted proteins | sample Alteio_BWOrgCont_12_FD_152629 | JGI IMG/M metagenome (GOLD analysis project Ga0206874, IMG submission 152629) | Enriched cells from forest soil in Barre Woods Harvard Forest LTER site, Petersham, Massachusetts, United States -... | ecosystem: Environmental > Terrestrial > Soil > Temperate forest >...
ATTGCAGCTTTAAGCAGCGGATCCATGGGGATTAAATCTTCATTAACCCAATTGATGAAATTTGTCATTTCCTGGCTTAGTAAAGCGGCTTCCGGCGCTTCAAAATGTACACGTTCATGGCCCATAGCCCCTGATACAACTTGCATTGGCCCTGTTGTATTATTGCGCCAGCCAGCTACGGTAATCTGATGCATACCGCTGCGACCTAAAGGAAAAAGAGCAGCATGCCAATCAAATAATCGTTTTTCTGTAAGCGTTGCCTGATAGTTTTGGGCGGCGTCCATTAGCATTTCAACAACTCCATCGACTTGCCTGTCAGCAGGTACAAGTCCACCTATATCCATCCCTAAACGCCTGGCTATTGAAGATCGCACCTGGTCTTGGTTAAGGATTTCCCCTTCAATTTCATTGGATTTCAATGCATCAAGTGTAAGGGTTTGCAAAACAGCTTCTGACTGTAAAGAAAATCCAAGACTTCCCATTCGCCCGATTAACCTGCCTTGTTTATGACGCAGGTCCGAAATAAGCTGATCAAGAGATTCTTTATCCCAGGTAAATTCAGGCCAGCTACGGCGTTCATATATATACATAAGCTATTCTACGCAAAACATGCGTCGAATATACAAAATAATCTACGCATTATAGTTATTCTACGCAAAATATGCGTCGAATAGGTCCTTTAATCTACGCATCGTAATCTCACCTTTAACAGTCGTTCTAAGATGTGTTAGGTGTTATCAGCGTTATCCAACCACTCCAAAATCCCCTTCACCGTATCTTGATAAAACACCCGGTAGGCTTTATCGGTAACATAACCTATATGCGATGTACCCAGTACGTTGTCTAATCTTCGTAAAGGATGGCCTGCCGGTAATGGCTCTGTATCAAATACATCCAGCGCAGCCCCGGCTATCTTTCTTTCCTGTAAAATCTCAATTAATGCCTTTTCATCAATCAATGGTCCTCTGGATGTATTAATCAAATAAGCAGTTGGTTTCATTAGTACCAAATCTGTTTTTTGGATGATGCCCCGCGATCTATCACTCAAAACTAAATGGATGTCACAAAATCCGCCTCTTTTAATAATGTTTCCTTGCTTACCAGCTTTGCACCAGCGGCGGCGGCTTTTTCTTCAGTAAGATTTTCACTCCAGGCTATCACGTTCATATCAAAAGCTTTCGCGTACGAGGCAATTTTACTCCCGATATTACCCAAACCAATAATGCCTATAGTTTTTTCCTTCAGAACAGTGCCGATGGTGCTTTGCCATTTTCCTGAAATAAAATTAGCGTTTTCGCGGGGGGTATGCCTTGCAATCGCCATGATCAATGCCCAGGTAAGCTCGGCAGCGCTATCAACGTAACCGGTTGGTTTTATTATAATGCCCAATTCTTCGGCAGCTTTTACATCAATGGAGGCGTTTCGCTTGCCTGTTGAAACAATCAGTTTCAGGTTCAGTAGCCTGGTCATAATGTGCCTGGTCATTGGTGTTCTCTCGCGCATTACGCAAACCACGGTAAACGGCAGCAGCCGTTCAATAATTTCAGCCTCGTTTACCAGGTGATCATTAAATACGGTTATCTCTGCGTGTTTCTGTACTGCTGTCCAGTCTGCCATTGATAGGGCAACACCCTGGTAATCATCCAGTACCGCAATTTTTATTTTATCGCTCATAATTGTTGGGTAAAATAAGGGATATTTATAAGACGAATGAAGAAATGTTTGTTCTTCATTAACGATATCAATTTTCTGATCTAATGGCTAAATTTTAAATAAAAAGCTTATTTTTGTATGTGGGCAATATCAAATCACATACTACCCGTAAGAAGCAAAAGACATCTTTTGTTAATCCTTTCATTCAGATGATTGAGAATAAGAAAAAGATTGACCAGGCTATTCAGGAGGGAAAGCCACTTTCTACTCTTCAAGATATTAAGTTTGTCAAACCTTTATAATTTAACTCCAGCAACTGGTGGGTATCAATTTATTAATCGTGCCGGTGATCAGTAGTACGTTTATTTAACAACTTATAGTTTGCTTAATCCAGAGAATCAGGATGAAGAAACTTATATAAACGTTTACATGTTAGGTTTAATTGTACAAGATCTGACCATAGCGGTAAACATTACTACGACGCTAAAAGTAAAGCAACTATACTTTCAATTTTCCTGGGCTTCATGAAACAGCATCCAAATGAAGCATTTTTATATGTTTGCGATAATCGAGATGGATTAGCACGCAATAGACGCATTACCTTTGGCCGATGGTTTAATGAAGCAAACAGTATATATGAACAGCATAATTCACACATAAATTACGGCCAAGATGATTGGTATAGTGCTATATTGGTTAAAATTGATAACGCAAACAAGGAACGATTTATTAATGCATACCACTATACTTTACAACAAATGCTAAATAGCAGGAATAACGGTTAAAAGAAAATTTGGTTAAAGACTACAATAAAAACACACAGTTTGTAAGCCTAAATTGTTCATCACTCTACAGCCTCACCCCTCTTAAAAAATCTTTAATACCTATTTGTTTTTTGCCCTCAATCTGTACATCGGTTAGGCTGACAAAACCGTCTTTAGCGGCAAATTTTAAATAGGTTTTATTGTCGGTTAAAAGGCCGCCCGGCGATATTCCGGGTTCCGCTATTTCATATTCTGCCTTAAATATTTTAAGTATCTTATCATTTAGCAAAGTATATGCAGTTGGCGACGGACTTAGGCCCCGTATTTTGTTATAAATAGCTTCGGCGGATTGATTCCAGTCGATCAGGCAATCTTCTTTAAAAATTTTAGGTGCATGCTTTAGTTCAATCCCATCCAAAAGGGCCGATTGCGGGTGTTCATTATACCTGCCGCTTTCAACTCCTTTAACTGTTTTCACCAATAGGCCGGCGCCTTTATGCATCAGGCGGTCATGCAGTTCGCCGGCGGTTTCGTGGCCGGTAAGGGTTACTTTCTCGGTAAATAAAATATCACCGGTATCAATATCCTGCTTTAAAAAAAATGTGGTTACACCGCTTTCTTTTTCGCCGTTTATAATGGCCCAGTTAATGGGCGCTGCACCGCGGTATTGCGGCAGTAAAGAGGCATGCAGATTTATAGTACCACGTGGCGGCATATTCCAAACTGCTTCGGGAAGCATCCTGAAGGCAACCACAACCTGCAAATCAGCATGCAACGATCTTAATTCATCTAAAAATTCAGGATTTTTTAACTTTTCGGGTTGCAGAACTTTCAGGCCATTAGCTACAGCATATTGCTTTACGGCCGATTCATTAAGCTTTTGCCCGCGCCCTGCGGGTTTATCAGGAGCAGTTACAACAGCTGCAATATCGCAGCCTGCTTTAATTAAAGCATCTAATGATGTTACCGCAAACTGGGGCGTACCCATAAATATAATTTTCATAACTGACCGCTGATTTATTTTTATTTCATTGATTTCGTTGATTAAATTCAAATCGGGCTTAATCCGACATGGAAAATCCGAAATCCGAAATTATCATGGATATAACAAATACTTTACACGCATATTTTTATAGTTGCTTAAAGCAGGCTCCCAACTGGCACGTATTTCTTCTTCACTTTTACCAGCTTCAATTTGTTTTCTTAATTCAGTAGTTCCGGCAAGTTTTGTAAAATAGGCGTTAAAAAAATGCTCCTTGTCGGGAAATGCATTATATAGCTCTATCAGCCATGCTAAATTTAGTTGATTGCTGCTACTTATATTGTTTGTATTGTAATTTTCCAAATTAATACCATAGCAAACTTTATCCTTTTGCGGCGGGGCCTCGCTCATTCCCTTAATGCTTACCGGCTTAAACGAGTAAGTATACTTTCCTTGTAAAGCAGGATGCCCAATTTGTAAAAAGGGCCTCATAGTGCCGCGCCCAAGGCTAAGCGTTGTTCCCTCAAACAAGCAAACAGATGGGTAAAGCAATATAGATTTATCCGTATTTAAATTTGGCGATGGGTTTACCGGCAGCGTATAAGCAGAACTATGACTGTAATTAGCAACCTTAACTATGTTTAACTTACATTGAACATGGTTTTTTAGCCATCCCTCACCATTCAACATTTGCGCATATTCGGCGGTAGTTAAACCATGTATTATGGGTATAGCATTCATGCCTACAAAGGAGTGGTTAATGGTATCGAGCACGGGCCCGTCAACATAAAACCCATTGGGGTTGGGCCTGTCTAATATCATCAGCTCAATATTATTTTCGGCGCAGGCTTCCATTACATATTGCAGGGTTGACAAATAGGTATAAAAACGTGCGCCAACGTCTTGTATATCATATATCATTAAATCAATCCCTTTTAAATCCCCGGGCGTTGGCTTGTAGTGTTTATTACCATAAATAGAAATTACGGGCAAGCCGCTTTTAGCATCGATGCTGTTACTAACATCGGCACCATTGCTTGCATCCCCTCTGAAACCATGCTCCGGGCCGTATATCTTTTTTATGGTAATGCCCAGCTTCAGTAAACTGTCCAAACTTAGCGTAAGGCTTTTTCCAATTACTGATGTTTGATTAATAACCATCCCAATATTTTTTCCCTTAAGATAATCAATATATAGTTCGGTTTGGTCGGCACCTGTAATAATTCCTTCCTTTTTTTCCGTAGCAGCAATTTTATAAGGTTTGTAAATGCTTTTTTGCGCCATCACAACACTACACAATAAGGGTGCTATTATTAATAGTTGTATAAATACTTTTATCCTGATCATAAAATGCTGTCTCAATAATTTAAAAGTATCGGTTTTACATGGTAAAACCGCATATTTGCGAAGGTACAAAAAATACATGTCGCATTGAGTTTTGCTTATTTCATAGCCAACCGTATAACATTCAGGTCTAAGCGTACATTTTCAAAATTAATTGTGCGCATAGCTATTATTGGCATTATGCTCGGCCTTGGGGTAATGATATTATCATTAGCCATTGTAAAAGGCTTTAAACAGGAAATAAGAGAAAAGGTGCGCGGCTTTGCCGGCGATATCCAGGTGGTAAAATTCGATCTGAACAACTCTTACGAAAACTCACCCTTTCCGGCTGATGCCAACTTTGTTAAAAAAGCCCTCTCCAACCCTCTTATTACTAAAGTGATGCCCTTTGCTACCAAGCCAGGCATCATAAAAGTTAATAATGAAATTGAAGGGATTGAATTAAAAGGGGTTGATAAAAGCTACGACTGGACCTTTTTGCAAAAAAACATGGTTACAGGTAAGGTTATCGATTTTAAAGATACGGTTGAATCGAAAAAGCAGTTGATGATCTCGCAAACCATTGCCGACCGTTTGAAACTGAAAACCGGCGATAAAATTTTGATGTACTTTGTACAGGAGCCATTGAGGGTTAGGCCGTTTACCATAAAAGGTATTTTTAGCACCGGGATTGACGATGTAGATAAAAGCTACGTAATAGGCGATATAGCAATAATTAACAGGCTTAATAGCTGGGATACGGGCGAAATTGGCGGATATGAGTTAAAAGTGACTGACTTTGAGAGGCTAAAAGAAGCTGATGCCGCGGTTGACGATATATTGCCCCAAAAGCTTAAATCATACACGGTAGTTGATAACTATCCAACCATATTTGCCTGGCTTGGCCTGCTTGATGGCAATACCCAGGTGGTGTTAGTTTTGATGATAATGGTAGCGGTTATAAACATGATATCGGCATTGCTTATCATGATTCTGGAACGCACTGCCATGATAGGAATGCTAAAAGCAATGGGGGCCACCAACTGGAATATTCAAAAAGTGTTTTTGTATAATGCTTTTTATTTAATTGGCCTTGGCCTTATTTTAGGAAATTTATTTGGAATAGGCTTTGGCTTCTTTCAGTATAAAACTCATATTTTCAAGCTCGACCAGGCATCATACTATATGAATTTTGTACCTATCCAATTCAGCTGGACTGATATGCTATTTTTGAATATAGGTACGCTGGTTATATGCCTGCTGGTAATGATAGGCCCATCCATGCTGGTTACCAAAATCACACCGGTGAAGGCTATCAGGTTTAAGTAGCGGTTAGTGATTGGAAATTAGAGGCTAGGGATTAGAGTTAAGTGAGTTAGTGAATTATTGATTTTAACGGCAGTCGCTATAATATTTTCCTGCCTAATTACTAATCTCTAACCTCCAATCCCTAACCTCTAACCTCAAATTCACTCTCTCCTTTTTTCAAAATTAAACTTCAGGTTCAAACCGCCCGAACCAAAACGAATATCCTGCGATCCTAAACCTTGCAGCGGATACTTCAAAAAAGGCTCAATAACCAAGCGATTTTTTCCAAGCGGGTATCCCACTCCAAAAGCCACATTCAGCGTTTTGGCAAAGTAAAAACTATTGGCGCTGCTATGTGTGATTACATCCTGTGTTTGCTGGGACGAGAATGAATTGGGATAATTATATTGAGAAGTGTAGGTTTGATTGATAAATGTACCCGAACTTAAGCCAGCCAAAACATATGTATCGTTTTTTTGAGGATTAAATTCATATTTAAGGTTCAACGGAATATCTAAACCAACCAAACTGGCGTCGTAGTTTTTAAGCGTAGGAACAGCATAGTTATTTACATTTAAAGCCTGCGGAATAACAGATGTGGCCGCGGCCGCATACTCATATTGTGCAGTAACCGGCGGAGCAGAACTGCTAAAATTCAATGTATTTTGCGCAATAGCTATGCCAGTTACAAATTTTAGGTTTTTGGTGATCCTGATATCTGTTGTAACCCCCAGGCCTTCATTAACCTGGTTGTTACTGCCTTTAGCATAATTAAAATAAGTAGCAGCGTATATACTAAAATGAACTCTTTTGGTATCGATTTTTAATTTTTCATTCTCCGGAGATTTTACTACCTTATCTTCAGCAAACATAGAATTTATTGACTTTGCTGGAGGTTGTTTTTTAATTATTGAAGAATTAGCTGATGGTGTTTGAACAGTTGTTACTAACTGCTGATCAGAAACTTTAGTCCCCGGCTGCTGACTAACAATCTGTGGATTAGAAGCTGCCGCAGCTGGTTTACCAGCCGTGGCTAATTGCTGTACGGGTACTTTGTTATTAATGTTTTTATCGCTGTTAACGGTTTTAGCTATAGCACTATTTTTAATCGATGTATCCTTTAAGCTCAATCTTGTTAATAATACTGACTGCTCTGATTTTTTAATCTGGCCGGATGTTTTAAAACCATTTGAATTTATTGCCAGGTTAGCGTTTATAGCTGCTTTGGTCAAATTTTCTCTATTAGTGGTTACTTTATCCAGGGTATCACTGTGTGTTTTATTAGTAGCCAGGTTTGCCGGCTGGGCATGATTGATTGCTTTAACAATCATTTTTTCAGATTTCCTGGTTCCGCTGTTTATCCATAAACCAATGCCTAAAAATATTAATAAAACTGCGGCGGCAGCGCCCCACCATAGCCATACCAATGGCCGGCGTGCCTGCCTTGCAGGAAATTTTTTCCTGAGCAGTAGCCAGCCTTCGTCGGCAGAGGTGTCTTCAAAGTTTTCAAACACGTCCTTTATGTGGTTCTTTAAATTATCATCGAACTGTTCATCCATGGCTTTGTGCTTCTGATCTTAATAGCGTTCGTAGTTTTTCTTTAGCCCTGCTCAAATAAACCCTTGATGAGCTTGCGGGGATTGCTAACAGCTCCGCAATCTCATCATGGTTATATCCATCAATTTCATATAAATTAAAAATAGTATGTTGTATAGCAGGTAATTCCTTCATGAGGTTCAAAATGTCCTGTACATTCAGGTTTTCAATTGCATTTGCACTGCTGCTTACTATCGGCATTGCATTTTCAATGGCAATATTTAACTGAAGCTTTAAATCCTTACGGTGACGGTCAATTGCTGTATTAACCGTAATGGTACGAAGCCAGGCCTTAAAAGGCCTGTCACTATTAAAATTATTTATACCGTTAAATACTTTAATAAAAGCATCATTCACTACTTCTAATGCATCGTCCCGGTTTATGCAGTAGCGCAAACTTATACCCATAGCGTAGCCATAGAAGCGCTTATAAAGCAGTTCCTGGTATTTTAAGCTGCCTGTTTTGCAATGGCTGATTATTTCCTCATCAGCGATGCCACGGGAATGATGCATTAAATAAGTTTAATTCAGCCAAATTATTATTTATATTCTATCCTGTACGAAGAAAAGATCAGGAACGCTACAACGGTTGAAATTTAATTGAGCCGGGAGTTAGAAGAATCAAGAGCCAAGAATCAAGAGCCAAGAATAAGAGCAGGGATCAAGAGCGGGGGATCAAGAATACCATGTAGAGTTGTTATATTAATTTTACATTTTACAATCCATTTCTGGACAATTTGTATAGTAAAACTATTGTAATTGAACTTTCTGTTTTTCTTGGGTCTTGATTCTTAGCTCTTGACTCTCCCCCACAAATTAGTTGGTTTTTTTCAAATTATACTGAAGTATCAGCGTATCAAGAGCGCCAAAAGCAACCATTTGAAAAGTACTGCCATCATAATAATACTGGTACTGGCCGTTTAAATGTGTTTTAGTAGGTATGCCTGTTTTGGGATAGGTTTTATCTACAAATGTAATTGTATTATATATTGAGTTTACGCCATAATCGCCATAGCTGCCGGCATGCAGTGTTGAGGTATCTCCGGTAACTTTATAGCCGGTGGTAAGGTCTAAAACAAGTTGTATATTTGCAGTTGCTGTATCGGAGATTCCTGTTTTTGAATGTTTTTGTATAAGCCTGAACTGCCCCGAAAAAGTACCATCAGGAGACGGGATGGGAGTTGAATTTTTACTGCCAAAACAACCGCTTGTTAATGCCAGTAAAAAAGGAAATAAATAAAGTAATTTATGTTTCATAATCATTAGTGCTTTTTACAATTTACGTATGTTTTTGCTTAAACGCTACCGTAAGCTACAATATTTTAATTTTTTTTAGCCTCTTCCCAAAAAATATCCATTTCGGCAAGGCTCATGTCATGCAGTTTTTTTCCGTTCTCGGCTGCTTTAGCTTCAAGATACTGGAAACGTTTTATAAACTTACGATTAGTTTTTTCCAAAGCATCCTCGGGGTTAATATTTATAAACCTTGCATAATTAATTAATGAAAACAGCAGATCGCCAAACTCGCCTTCCGCTTTTTCGTGATCAATGGTGTTTTCATCTTCTACGTTAAACTCATCTTTAAATTCCTGCAGCTCTTCTTCAACCTTGGCCCACACCTGGCTTTTTTCTTCCCAGTCAAAACCTACACCGCGGGCTTTTTCCTGTATGCGCGATGCTTTCACCAGGGCAGGTAACGATAATGGCACCCCGCCCAATACCGACTTGTTCCCTTCTTTTAGTTTAATCTGTTCCCAGTTACGCTTTACATCGCTTTCATCCTGTACCTCAACATCACCATAAATATGCGGGTGGCGGTTAACCAGCTTATCGCATATGCTATTTAGTACGCCGGTAATGTTAAAATCGTTGCTTTCCGAAGCTATCCTGGCATAAAAAACAAGGTGCAGCATAATATCACCTAATTCCTTTTTTATCTCATTCATATCAGCGCTTAGTATAGCATCCGAAAGTTCATAGGTTTCTTCAATAGTTAAGTGCCTGAGACTTTCGAGGGTTTGTTTTTTATCCCACGGGCAATTAAGGCGAAGGTCGTCCATAATTGTAAGTAACCGGGTAAAAGCAGTTTCGGGTGTTGATGCTGTTGATGGCGGTATTAGTGGCATAAAGAATGTTTGGGATGTAAAAATAGTATTTAAGACGGAAAGTCCGAAAGACTGGAAGATCGCTTTAAAACATTTCAAAAATCTTGCGCTTGTTACCGCTTAATACTGAAACATAAGCACCAATTTGGCTAATCCTTTCACCAGCATTTACTAAATGGCAAAAGGATCAGCGTATGTCTCTGCGGATACGGCTCAATGATTGCTGCGTAATACCCAGGTATGATGCTATATCACTTAATGATACCCTAAGTGCAATATCCGGCTGCCGCAGTAAAAAATTTTTGTACCGGGTTGCAGCGTCTTCATTGAAATAAGCATTCCTGATCTGTATTTTTTCCAGCAAGGCCTGTGTGGTAATACCGTTAATCAATTCTTTCAGGTAAGGCAATTTTTCATAAAGGCTTAATAACTTCTGCTTCTTAAGCACAATAAATTCAGTATCACATGCCGACTCAATGCCTTCCGTAGCTGCTACATTATTATTAAAACTGTTAAGGATACTACAAAACTGGTTTTCTTTTAAAAAAAAGTGCGTCATCTTGTTACCTTTTTCATTCAGCTTAACTATACGCAGCACACCCTTGCATATAAAAAACATTTCCTTGCATATCTCTCCCTCATTAAAAAGCACCTCACCATCAGCTACTTTGCGGTAGTTCACCTCACGCTCAATAATTTCGATATCTCCTTGCGGGATGTTTTTAAATAGCTTTAAATAATTAATAAAGTTTTGAAACATTTTTAAAGCTATGTATTTGATGTTAATTAGCAAATAGCAAAAATAAAATCGTCGGAACCGGGATTAAGGAGATTTTTTAAATCACTCCTCCAATTTTATTCTCTTTTCCTTACCTTGGCTCAATAAACGCACCTTCAATGAAGTTTATTAAAGCTTTTATCTCCATTGCCTTTACTATTTTATTAATCCTGGCCTTAGAAATCAAAATAGGCAGTGCTCCGCCTATCGGCCCGTTCCTCAATCCGTCAACCGGATTCTGGCAAAATGCCGAAAGCAAGCACATACTCACTACCGAAAATTTAAAGCTTACCGGCTTGCAGGAGCAGGTGATCGTAAGGTATGATGACAACCGGATCCCACATATTTTCGCCAAAAATGATCATGACCTTTACTATGCTCAGGGTTATGTTACCGCCCGCGACCGCCTATGGCAGATGGATATTCAAACCCGCAGCGCATCAGGCAGACTGTCTGAAGTGGTTGGCCCCGGCGCATTAGAAATTGACCAGTATCACCGCCGCATGGGGATGGTTTACGGAGCCGAAAACGGCCTTAAAGGGCTGATGGCTAATCCGCAAACCAGGCTGATGGCAACGGCTTATACCGAAGGTGTAAACAGCTATATTCACCAGCTTGGCCCAAAGGATTATCCCTTAGAGTTTAAGCTTTTAGATTATGCACCGGAAGACTTTAAGCCCATTAATTGTATCTTTTTGCTTAAGCTGATGTCTGAAACACTTGCAGGGGGATCTGACCAGTTTGCAATGACCAATGATTTAAAGCGATTTGGTCCCCAGGTTGTAAACGATCTCTTTCCTGATTATCCATTTCATGAATCGCCTATTATTCCCATCGGCACCAAATGGGATTTTAAACCATTACCTATTCCCAAACCTAGCGCTGATTTTACCGCGCAAATGACCGAAAAGATAAAAACTAAAGAAATAACTCCCGGCATTGGCAGTAATAACTGGGTTATCAGCGGCAATAAATCAGCTACCGGTTATCCTATCCTGGCAAATGATCCGCATTTAAATTTAACTTTCCCATCCATTTGGTATCAAATACAACTGTCATCGCCAACGGTAAATGTAAATGGTGTATCCTTACCGGGCGCTCCCTGTGTTATTATCGGTTACAACCAAAAAATAAGCTGGGGTGTTACCAATGTGGATGCCGATGTGCTGAACTGGTACCAGGTAAAATTTAAGGACAAATCAAAGAACGAATACTGGTACAACAACCAATGGAACAAGGTAAAAAGGCGTATAGAAGTAATTAATGTACGTGGCGCGAAACCGGTTATCGATACCGTTTTATATACGCACCATGGGCCGGTAGTGTATGAAAATATAGCTGATAAGCCTAAAAGCGGGTTAAATAATATCCCGGCGGGAGATGCCTTACGGTGGATAGCACATGATGAGTCGAACGATATTTTGTGCTTTTACTTGTTAAACCGCGGAAAGAATTATGCCGATTACCGCGAAGCACTTACTCATTTTACTGCGCCTGCGCAAAATTTTATTTTTGCAAGTACTGACAAGGATATAGCCATTACACCAAACGGCAAGTTTCCGTTAAAATTTAAGGATCAGGGAAAATTCATATTAGACGGCAGCGACCCGGCTAATGACTGGCATGGCTGGATACCTTATGATCAAAACCCTACAGTTAAAAACCCTCCCCGTGGTTTTGTAAGCTCAGCGAATCAATCATCAACCGACCCCTCCTATCCATACTATATCAATTGGCGATTTGAGCAATACTATCGCGGCAAACGCATTAATGACAGGCTTGGCGCGATGCAAAATGCTACTGTAGATAGTATGCGAGTAATGCAAACGGATAACTACAGTGTATTGGCACAGGATGTTTTGCCCACCATGCTTAAATATATCGATTCGTCAAAAATGACGCCTTCTCAGTTAAAGGCATTCTATATAGTTAAAGCCTGGAATAAACATTACGATGCTAACTCCATAGGCGCCAGTATTTTTAATAACTGGTGGGTTAACTTTTATAACCTGGTTTGGAAGGATAAATTTGTAGTAAAAGGCGTGTACCTTAAAGTACCATCATATGATCGTACCGAAAAGCTGTTGTTAACTGAACCGGATTCTAAGTGGTTTGATAATACCTATACTCCAGCTAAAGAAACCTGTGCGGATATTGTAAACAGCGCGTTTTATACCACCGTTGAAGACTTATTGCACAAATTGGGCAAGCCCGGTGAAAAGTGGGAATGGGGGCAGATTAAGGAAACCTTTATAAATCATTTGGCAAGCTTACCTGGCTTTGGTGCGGGTAAATTTTCGGCCGGCGGTACAGGTGGGGTAATTAATGCTTTGCGGGGTAATAACGGTCCTTCGTGGCGCATGGTTGTACAAATGGGGCCAATAGTAAAAGGCTATGGTGTTTTCCCGGGCGGTGAATCGGGTAACCCGGGCAGCTTTTATTATAACGATATGCTGAACACCTGGCAAAACGGTAAGCTGAATGAACTGCTATTTTTAAATTCGGCCACTGAAAGTTCGCCGAGGGTTAAGACGACTTTGATATTGAGGTAAGTGTTTATAAGTTAGTTAATTAGAGGTTAGAGATTGGAAGAAGCGCATCTTTCACCCCTGCCTTTGTTGGTGTTGTCACCAACAAACAGAATATTTTTCAAGAGAATGAATTGAAAATGCGGCTGGCTTTGTATAAAATTTGCAAAATACCGCTACTTGTTGGTGACAACACCAACAAGGGTGGCGAAAAGAGAAACAATATTTAAATTAAACAAAAAAGTCTCCCCTACAGGGGAGATTTAGAGGGGGCTTTATGTTATTTTTAATCATCCTTATTTTATCTTTTGCCAGCGGTTACTTTTTACCATGGTGGGTAGTGGCTATTGCTGCCTTTTTAGCAGCGTTTTTAATTGGCAAAACTCCGGGACAATCATTTTTGTCGGGGTTTGCCGCCGTGTTTATTGTGTGGACGGTATTGGCTCTATTTAAAAGTATCCCCAATGATCACATGTTAGCCAGCCGCGTGGTACAATTATTTCCATTACCCAATAACTGGATCTGGCTATTGGTAGTAACCGCAGTAATTGGAGGAATAGTAGGCGGTATGGCAGCTTTATCAGGCGTACTGCTTAAACGGGCATTTGATAAATAACTACTGTTGTTTGTTAATAAATTATTACATCTTAAATTTCTTAAAACTATCCTAAACACTAACTGTAATTATATATAGATTAAAATTTGTAATTTAAAAACAATAAATCTATATATTATGGCAAGTTTAAGTGATCGTAAAGTAGCAATCCTTACCGAAGAAGGATTTGAGCAGGTGGAATTAACCAGCCCCAAAGAAGCCTTGGAAGCAGCAGGCGCAACTGTGCATGTAATATCGCCAAAAGGCGGTAAAATAAAAGCATGGGACAAAACTAACTGGGGTATTGAAATTAATGCAGATAAAGTTTTGAGCGATGTAAGCCCGGATGATTATGATGCACTGGTACTGCCGGGTGGCGTACTTAATCCCGACAAGCTGAGGCAAAATGTGGAAGCAGTAGCTTTCGTATCCTCATTTATGGAAGAAGGAAAACCAGTGGCCGCCATTTGTCACGGCCCGCAAATGCTGATAGAAACTGATATGATACATGGCCGCCGCTTAACTTCGTTCCCATCCCTACAAACCGACTTAAGAAATGCCGGAGCAGAATGGGTTGACGAAGAAGTTGTGGTTGATAATGGCCTGGTAACCAGCCGCCGCCCTGCTGACCTGGAGGCTTTCAATAAAAAAGCAATTGAAGAATTCGCTGAGGGAGTGCATCAGGAGTAAAATAAATTAGTTGATTGAGTTGGATTGAGTGAGTGGTTGATTAAGTTAATGATTACCTAAAAGACTTACGAAGTTTTAAAAACTTGGTAAGTCTGGTATGAGTTGAACCTAACTTAACTCAATCTAACCTAATCCAACTCAATCAACCAATTTTTTCAAAATATCAGCACCCAGCTTATCTGTGCTTTCGGCAGCATTTGAAAGTACCACCACCGCTATATTTTTTTCAGTATTGAAAGCTAAAAAGCTGCTGCTGCCATTGGTACCGCCATTGTGGAAGATATAATCTACACCATTTACAGTAATTACATGCCAGGCCATACCCACCTTTACATCTTTATTAAAGGTAATATGATGGGTTAGCTCAATAGCTTTTGAAAGCTTATCAGCCCCCGGATGTAAATTAGCTTTGGCATAGAGCAGCATATCATTCATGGTTGACCGCAATGCACCGCATGCCGCTAATACATCAAAATCCCATGGTGGGGTTGCTTCGCCACCTGCATTGTAAACCTGCACAAAACGCGGGGAAAGCAATGGATTTAAAAACTGGCTTGTATTCAGCATCCCCAGCGGCCGGCAAATAATCTCTTTTACCTGCTGTTCGTAAAATTCTTTATTTATGGTCTCTAAAATATCTCCTAATAAACCTACCGCCAGGTTTGAGTAGGCATACTGCGTACCCGGTTTGCTGCTAAGCTTACAGGTTTTTAAATAGGAATACAGGAGTTGTTTGGTATAGTCCTTATAAGGGTTGTGTGCATCCGTTGCGTGGCTAAAGAGGTTAGCGGGTATTCTGTCAAGGCCAGATGTATGGTTAATTAAATTAAGTAAAGTAATGGATTTAAGCTCGGGGTTAGCAGCAACTGAGTCGGGCAGGTATTTTGTGATGGAATCAGTTAGCTTAACTTTCTTCTCATCTGCATAATAAGCCAGTAATATAGCCGTAAAAGATTTAGTGATGGAGCCGAGTTCGAAAAAGTTGTCGCCGTTAGGTATTTTACCATTTCCCTTTACTGTTTCGCCGTAGCCATAGGTGCTTACCTTGTCTTTATCAATTATGCCAATGCATAAGCCAACCGTATTTGATTTTTGAATATATGTGCGGGCCGCTGAATCTATTTTTTTATCGATGTCTGACCTTAGCGGATTGGATGTACGTACGAGTGCGGTTTTATCGCCAACAGGCTCTACATACTCCTGGAACAGGAAAAGCTGCAGTTTATCATGAGCATCAAGGCTCATTAACAACTGCATGGTAATCATATCAAAACGTAGCTTATAGGTGGCTACGCTGTTATTAACAAAGCTAATTAACGACGATTCTCTTATCTGACCAAGAGTGAACAACTGTTTGCCTGCTACTTCGCTAAAAGCATCGATATTTAAGTCTTTTTGAAAATCGGCACCGGCCATATTATAGATGGCATCGGCATTCTTTTGGTTGAAATATTTTTTCACCAAATTAAACACCGAATCAACCTTCTGCTGCTGGCGGCTTTGAGCCGATGAGGCAAATGAAACAATAAAAAGCAAAAAAATGGTGAATGCTAATCTCATAGTAATGAATACTGCATTATAACGCAAGTAATTGCAATTTAATGCAACATTTAAGCAGGAGTTTGCCCGGCCAGTAAAAACAGCACTGCCATACGGATGGCCACTCCATTTTCAACCTGGTCTAATATGATGGATTGTTTGCTGTCGGCAACATCGCTGGTAATTTCAACACCTCGGTTTATAGGGCCCGGATGCATTACAATAATTTCTTTATCTAAAGAATCCAATATTTGCTTATTTAAGCCATAAAGCATCGTGTACTCGCGCAGTGAAGGGAAATATTTAATGTCCTGGCGCTCCAGTTGTATGCGCAGCATATTGGCTACATCGCACCAGTTAAGGGCTTTTACCAGGTTATGCTCAACCCTCACACCTAATGAGCCAATATATTTAGGGATCAAAGTAGTAGGGCCGCAAACCATTACCTCAGCGCCAAGCTGTTTAAGACACAGTATATTGGATAATGCCACGCGCGAATGCAGGATATCTCCCACTATCACTACTTTTTTACCCGCCACATCTCCCAATTTTTCGCGGATAGAAAAGGCATCCAGCAGGGCTTGTGTGGGGTGCTCATGTGCGCCATCGCCCGCGTTAACTATCTGTGCTTTTACATGTTTGGAGAGGAAAATGCCTGCCCCTGCATAAGGATGGCGCATTACCACCATATCCACCTTCATGGCCAGTATGTTGTTAACGGTATCGATCAGGGTTTCACCCTTACTTACAGACGATGATGATGCGGCAAAGTTTATCGTATCAGCAGATAACCTTCTCTCAGCCAACTCAAACGAAAGCCGGGTACGGGTAGAATTCTCGAAAAATATATTGGCAATGGTTACATCACGCAGGGAGGGCACCTTTTTTATCGGCCGGTTTAAAACCGTTTTAAAATTATCAGCAGTTTCAAATATCAATTGAATATCTGCCGGGTTTAAGTCCTTGATTCCTAAGAGATGTCTTGTGGATAGTCCTGCCATGTGGTTTTGTTAATATCGAATATCGAACACTGAATTTTGAATGATGAAGTATTTAAAGCTAATATTGACCATAGTAATGATGAAGCATTTAAAGCTTAATGGATAATTTTCCTGTTAAACTTCCTTCATTATTCTATATTCGAAATTCGGTGTTCGATATTATCTTACTTTATTGTTCAAAATTTAATTGTCGATATTATTTTATATTATTCTTTTTTGCCGTTTCAATACTTTTCACAAAGATGGCAACCAATTGATTACATTCATCTTTGGCCCCCAGCGTTTTTTCTAAATCGTATAATTTCTTTCTCTCAATCAATTTTATAGAGATGAGTGATTCTCTTAATTCTTTAAGAATAATCTTCATTTTGTGAATGAAGTCATTTCTTGACTCTGCAGATTGTGCTTTCACCGTAATTTAACGCCGGTGAACAACCGGAGCGAACAAGTTGCCCTGCTAAATAATTCCCCATCCGGGTCGCCGGCAAACCTTCAACAATGTCTGATACTATAACTGCAAAATCAATTAGTCTTTCTTCTAAATCGTATTTTGTGTTATTGGTCATTTAATTCTTCGGCGTTCGATATTCAAAATTCGATGTTCGATATTTCCTCTAAATCACTTCGCATCAGATATTAACGTTATTCTATCCTCCCCATCTGTTTCTTTCCAGCTCACTACTACTTTTTGCGATGCGATAGAATCTACTTCTATCCCTACATAATCTGCTGAAACCGGTATGTGCCTTGAATAGCGCCTGTCAACCAGGGCAAGCAATTCTATTCTCTCGGGCCGGCCGAATGCCTGCAGTGCATCCATGGCAGCGCGGATAGTGCGGCCCGTCCAAAGCACATCATCCATCATGATCACTTTTTTGTCCTCAATAATAAAATCAATTTTTGTTTGATTAGGCACCAACTGCGACTCACGGCGACGAAAATCGTCCCGGTAAAAGGTGATATCCAAATCTCCCTGCTGAATATTTTTACCCGGTAATATTTTACGGAGTTCTTCCGCAATGCGTTTTGCCAGGTAAATACCTCTGGGCTGAATACCTATCAAAACAGAACCTGAAAAATCATTATGATTTTCAATTAACTGACGACATAAACGCTGTAAAGTGATTTGAAATTTTGGACCGTCGAGCAGCGTAAGATTTTGCATCGTTTGGGTGGATTTGGGCAAAGGTAATAATTTTTTAGAGATTAGTTAATTAGAGATTATGAATCAATTAACCCAATAATCAATAAACACTTTGGTGTTATTGGCATTGACATAAATTACTGTTATACCATTTCCAATTATCCCAGAGTGATAGCGATATTTGGGATTAAAGCTATGTGGCTCATCATAAGGCATATTGAGATTAATAGCATTGTACGCATCTTCTTTTATGTAGTTACGACCGATCAAAAGCTTATGAAAGTCTTTACTGTCAATGGTAATGTTATATTCAGCATGAAAATCAGATGCTCCTTCAGTTTTATAATCTAACATCTTCATGCTCTTCGGATACTTATAAATTTTGAGCACACCATATCTCAGAAAATCTCTATCATTATACTTTACGTAAATCCAACCAACAATAAAGATTAATAATATGGCGATTATCACCCACTTTATTTTTCGTATAAATTTTATCTAGCACTTTCTTTAATGGAATCCTAATATATCAATAAATCCAAATAAAAAAACGACGCAGGAAGCCGTCGTTTAACTGAACGGCTTTTGAACCCTCTCCTTTGGAGAGGGCAGGGTGAGGCACAAAAAAGCCCTTCCTGAATAATCAGGAAGGGCTTAAAGGAAATTTTTATTTAAAGCTTATTGTGCTTCTTCTTCTTCAGATGCTGGTTTCTTTGAAGCTTTACGGGCTTTGCTTTCAGCGCCTTCCATTTGCTCCTTAAGCTGAGCTAATACGCTCAAATCACCTAAAGTTGATTTTTCAACAGACTCTTTTACTTTTTTCACAGCATTGCTGGCAGATTTTGCTTCCTTTTTACGGGTTTCAAATTCCTGTACGCGTTGTTCGGCACGGGCTTCTTCCCAAATGCGTGAGTGTGATATAACGATACGTTTGTTTTCCTTGTTAAATTCAATGATCTTGAACTCAGCAGCTTCTTCAGCTTTTAAGCTCTTGCCATCTTCTTTAACCAGGTGTTTGGTAGGCGCAAAGCCTTCAACACCGTAAGGTAAAGCTACTATAGCGCCTTTTTCGGTTACTTTTAATACGGTACCTTCATGTACTGAATCGATTGTGAAGATAGTTTCAAAAGTATCCCATGGATTTTCTTCCAGTTGTTTGTGGCCTAAGCTTAGCTTGCGGTTCTCAACATCCAGCTCTAAAACAACCACATCTAATTTTTCACCAACTTTAGTGAACTCATTAGGGTGATTTACTTTTTTAGACCATGAAAGGTCAGAGATGTGAATTAAACCATCAATGCCGTCTTCCAACTCAACAAACACACCAAAGTTGGTCATGTTTTTAACGGTAGCTATATGCTGTGTACCAACTGCATAACGGCTGGCAGCATTTTGCCAAGGATCAGGCGTTAATTGTTTAATACCTAATGACATTTTGCGCTCGTCACGATCCAATGTCAATACCTGTGCTTCAACCTCGTCGCCAACTTTAAGGAATTCCTGTGGATTGCGTAAGTTTTGTGACCACGACATTTCTGATACGTGGATCAAACCTTCAACACCCGGGATGATTTCTAAGAATGCGCCATAATCAGCAACAGTTACAATTTTACCTTTAACCTTTGAGCCTATCTGGATGCCTTCATCCAGTGACTGCCAAGGGTGTGGTGTTAATTGTTTTAAGCCCAAAGCAATACGTTTTTTCTCATCATCAAAATCAAGTACAACAACGTTGATCTTCTGATCCAATGATAAAATTTCGCGCGGATGCTCAATACGGCCCCATGAAATATCAGTAATGTGCAATAAGCCGTCAACACCACCCAAATCGATAAATACACCAAAATCGGTAATGTTTTTAACGGTACCTTCAAGTACCTGTCCTTTTTCAAGCTTGGCAACAATTTCTGTTTTTTGGTTTTCCAAATCGTCCTCGATCAGCACTTTGTGCGATACCACTACGTTTTTAAACTCGTGGTTGATCTTAACAACTTTGAACTCCATCGTTTTACCCACATAAACGTCATAATCCCTGATAGGTTTAATGTCGATCTGTGAACCTGGTAAAAAGGCTTCAACGCCCATAATATCTACAATCAAACCACCCTTAGTCCTGCTCTTAACAAAACCAGTGATGATCTCATCATTATCCAATGCAGAATTAATACGTTCCCATGATTTTTGAGTTTTTGCACGTTTGCGCGAAAGCACTAACTGACCGTTAGCATCTTCCTGCGATTCAACAAAAACTTCAACGGTATCACCTATCTTCAGATCAGGTGTATCACGGAACTCAGATACAGATACCAAACCATCAGATTTAAAGCCGATGTTTAATACTACATCCTTGTTGTTAACATTTACAACGGTACCTGTGATAATTTCGCCTTTGGTGATAGAACTGAATGTTCCATCATACATTTTCTCTAATTGTTCACGGTCACTGTCGCTGTAATTGCCGAACTTTTTTTCATCAGCATCCCAATCGAAATCTTCGTTGGCTGCTGTGATTTTTGATTTGATCTCTTCGATCGAGATTGAATCAGCTTCTGACTCAATAGTTTCTTTTTCTTCAGTTGCTGTAATTACATCTAATTCAGCTTCCTTAGCTTTTAATTCTTTTTCTGCTTCCTGTTTTTTTGCCATTAAATAAATTTTCTCCTTTTCCCAATTTGTTAATTGGGACTGCAAAGGTAGGTATATAATTTTATTTGAAAAAAATTAATTTACTGTTAAAACAGGATATTTAACTGATTTTGACCGTTTTTCAGGATAATTAAGATTAAAAACACATATACTAAGTAAAGTATATTTGAATTGTTACTTAATCAACCCTGATTTGCCTTCATAATGAAGAGCAATGGAATAAAATAATCCTCCCTCTCATGCAATTGAAAGTTGTTTTATTTCATATAACTCCAAGCCGAAATACCATTTTTCTTGATTTGAAAAATACAATATAAGATTACAGGCCCTGATAATCCTATCGTACAAACTAAAGGTGAGATGTTATTTGTGCTGATATTAATTAAAAATGCAATTATGGCAATAATACAAGACCCATAAAAGCCTTTTTTTTTCCATGATAGCATCCAAATTGAAAAAGTAATGTTAAAAACGCCAAGTACAATAAGGGAATATAAAGTAAGGATAGAGATTTTGGCAATGCGCATAGGCATATTTGCAGCAAATAAATAGAACAAAACGCTCAAGGAGTTGGCAATAAGGCAAAAATATAACCATGCAGTTACAAATCCATGTCTTTCAGGAGGTATTGAGGGGTAGTTTTCAATTACCAAAGGATCTTCAGGTAACTGTTCATGGTTTCCATTAGATTCATCAGCATTTTCAATCATGAATTAAAAATAGAAGAAATTTAATGAATGTTTATTATTTAATCACAAATAAGTTTACTCTCTATCTCATCAAAAATAGACATGAAGCTATTCAGCAAACCTGACCTGTAAGCGGTTAAAATTCCGCTCATTTGCGTTTCGTGATCTGGCGTAAACGGGTCTTTCCAAACACGCATGCATATTCTTTTTAATGCATAGGCAATCTCTTTTGTTTCGGCATAGCTGTACAGGTAACGGCTTTTTTTAAAGCCTTCATAAAATTTAAAGAAAACGGCAGTATTCTTTAATCCTGCAAAGTTTAAAAAACCTGCTACAACATTGTCGTCACAACCCTCCAAATGACCATAAAAGCCATCGGCAGTAATCTTCCGGGTAGTGAGCAACAGGTTATCTAAAATAAGCTCCAATGCTATATGCCCTAAAAAAAAGGGCTTTACCGGCGAACCCTCTATTGCCGGCAGTAATTTTAACTTTAACTGGTGAGAGTGGGTCAGGAAAAATTCAGAGGAATGAAAATACCGGTCAACTTCCAGGTGTTTGTTCCATCCTTTTATGATATGGTTGATGGAATTATTGTCATGATGTAATTTTTCAGGATGAAGAACGATGGTTTTATCAGCATTTTTTAAAAGATCGGGCAGTACCGTACCTAATATATGGTAGCAGTTATCGGTGTCCCTGTCGAAATAAAAATGTGATAGAAAATTCATATCCCTTTTTTTGCAAAATAGCCCGTTTATTACAAATTACGAAATTTTTATGATTTGGTTGGCTATTAAGGATGATTTCACTGCTTGATTAAGATGATCGCACAAATCTTAAGCGTTGAAATCAAATCGTAATCGGTGAAATCAAATTCCATTATTCTGCTATCTTTGCCATTTTTGAAATAGAACACATAATGAACTTTGTTGAAGAATTACGCTGGCGGGGCACACTGCATGATATAATGCCCGGTACCGAAGATTTACTGAATAAAGGTATGGTTTCGGGCTATATTGGTTTTGATCCTACTGCCGACTCACTGCACGTGGGCAGCCTTGCCCAAATTATGACACTGATTCATTTTCAGCGCGCCGGGCATAAGCCATTTGCACTGGTGGGTGGCGCTACTGGCATGGTTGGTGATCCGTCTGGCAAATCTGCCGAGCGTAATTTATTGTCAGAAGATTCCTTACAGCATAACCTGCAAGGAATAAAGAACCAGTTAGAAAAATTTCTGGACTTTAATTGCGGTGCCAACAGCGCCGAAATGGTAAACAATTACGACTGGTTTAAGGAATTTACCTTTTTGAATTTTATACGGGATGTAGGCAAGCATATTACCGTTAATTACATGATGGCCAAGGATTCGGTAAAAAACCGCATTAATGGCGATACCGGCATGTCGTTTACTGAGTTTACCTACCAGTTGGTGCAGGGTTATGATTTTTACTATTTGTGGAAAAATTATAACTGCGCCCTGCAAATGGGCGGGTCGGACCAATGGGGCAATATCGTTACCGGTACCGAGTTGATACGCCGCAAGGATAGTGGCGAAGCCTATGCCCTAACCACTCAACTAATAAAAAAGGCCGATGGTACCAAGTTTGGCAAAACTGAAGGCGGTAATATATGGTTGGATCCGGAGAAAACGTCGCCATATAAATTTTATCAGTTTTGGTTAAATACAAGTGACGAAGATGCAAAAGCATACATCAGGATATTTACACTTTTTGATCAGCAAACTATCGAGGCTATAGAGGCTGAACAGGATGCCGCGCCACATTTGCGCGTTTTACAAAAAGCATTGGCAAAGGATGTTACCATACGGGTGCATGGTGAAGTTGAATATGAAAAGGCTATCAAATCGTCCGAGTTTTTATTCGGTAATATTGGCATCGAATTTTTAAGTGAGCTGAACGATGCTGAAGTGCTGGCCCTTTTTGAAGGTGTGCCTAATTTTAATATCAATATAAATGAATTAGAGCAAGGAATTAATGTGGTTGATTTGTTAGCCGCCCATACGGCGGTATTCCCATCAAAAGGAGAAGCAAAGAAAATGATTGTTGGTGGTGGTACAGCAATAAATAAAGTAAAAATTGCGTCTGCCGATGAGATTTATAAGTCAGATTCATTGATAAATAAAAAGTACCTGGTAGCACAAAAAGGTAAGAAAAATTATTTTTTAATAGTTGCTGAATAATTTGACAATCCGACAAATGGTACATATATTTGTATATATGTCGGTAAAAGAAAAACATACTGAGTCAAATATAGCTAGTGAACCAATGGTAGCTTATGGTGTTTCGGGGCCATTTAATCCATTTTATAATTTATTGGGCAACTCAAAATCATTAAAACTATCTAATGATTTTGATATTGTAAAGCTTGCCCGGCAGGGTTTCCCCAAACGTATGTTGTTGAGTTTAGCAAAAAAAATATCGCTAAACATCCAGGAGTTAGCCAGCATTTTGCATATCTCCGAGCGTACTTTGCAACGTTATGATGATGATGCTATAATAAAAACCGAGTACGCCGAAAAAGCCGTTGAACTAGCCCGCCTTTATACACGTGGCGAAGAGGTTTTCGGTTCAATGGATAAGTTTAAACTATGGGTAAAAACTCCCGGATACATTTTTAACGGTGAGGCTCCGGTTTCCATGCTGGATACTTCTGCAGGTTTTGATATGGTTTTTAAAGAATTGGGCCGTATTGAACACGGTATTTTTGCCTGATGATTCTCTATCGTATTGCCAAATGCAATTATGCTGATGACCTTAGCGGCACAGGCGCCCGTTTATATGGCGGCAGATGGAACAGCGAAGGCAAATCAGCCGTTTACCTGGCATCATCCCGCGCTTTAGCTGTATTAGAAGTATTAGTCCATTTACCGCCGTTAATGATTCCCGATAACTATTGCCTGGTTGAAATTGAGGTACCCGATAATAATATCACTACTATTGAAATTGAATTTTTGCCGCATAACTGGAAGGACGTTTCGCCACCCGGAGCTTTAAAACAAATTGGGGATGAATTTTTAAAAAGGCAGGAACACCTGTTAATAAAGGTTCCATCATCTATTGTGCCGATGGAATACAATTACCTGCTTAATCCACAACATCCGGCAGCAAAAAAAGTAAAAATATTGAAGAAAGAGCCTTATGACTTTGATCAGCGGCTTGTTTAGTCATTGTTTGTTGGTCATTAGTCATTTGCATATCCAATAAAACTAATGACTAATGACACAATGACCAATGACGCTTAAAGGTCGCTCAATAGATCTAATTTTTTATGGTTATATTCTTCCTGAGAAATGAGGCCGTTATCAAAAAGCATTCTTAACTTCTTTAGCTTTTCTGTCAATTCATCCGGCTTTGGGGCTTCGTGAACAACAGGTGCAGGTTCCGGTATATGAATAGGCTCCGGCTCAGGTACAGGGGTTGCCACTATAAAAGGTTGTTGTGCAGCTGCCCTTATTCCATTTTCAAACTGAATTGAACCTGATTCGGCACGTTTTTCTTCCAGGTCACGCAGGCGACGGGCCTCACGTTCAGATTCTTTGCGTTCCTGTGCGTATTGATAAAGTTTCCGGGCCTGTATTTTGGGTAAATAATCAACACCCATTTCGGCGCCGTTAGTAGTTTTCACACTAAAAATTGCGCCTATAATTTCTTCTTTGGTATAAACATCAACAATATCCTTCCACACAAAATCAATAAATTTTATGGTAAGGCCCAGGTTTGCCGGGGTAAAAAATAAAATGCGTTTGTTGGTAAGCGCAACACAATCAGGAAACAGGTTTACAATTGGTTTTTTTTGAACCGCTATATATAATATCTCTTCGCCTGTAGTAAGCAAGTCGGCTAAACGCAGGTAAATTTTTTCAACTGCTTTAGGATCCTGCTCTTCGTTCAAAAACTTTTCAATCATGGTATTGCTTTTATTATTGGTACAAAAATAATAATATTATGTTAGTTGTAAGTTAAGTTTTAAGCGATCAGCAAATTACAGCCTCGAATGTCCGAATTGTCAAACCGTCCTAATACCTCAAACGAGTTATCAGCATAAACCTTACCAAGATCCTGCGTTGCTATAAATGAGCATGAATTTATATTTGCCAAATCAATAATATTTATCCCCCCGGCCTTGTCATCGCCCAGCATACTCATCGGGTCGTTAGTATCACGGGTTGCAATTTTCATCCAGGGCGGGCAGTTAAAAATGCCATTACCATTCGAATAGGCTTGTGATAGCAACTCTGTCATTCCGTATTCTGAATGTATGGCATTAACGCCAAAACCATTGCACAATTGCTCATGCAACTCTTCACGTATCATTTCCTTTCTCCGCCCTTTCATTCCCCCTGTTTCCATCACAATAAGTTCCGGAAAATTTATTTTATAGCTTTCAATAAAATCAAGCAGGGCAAAGGTTACGCCAATCAATAGTGTTGGTTTTTGTGATCGCTGTTGTTTTTCAAGCTGATAATACAATTCGGCATGATTGTATAAAAAAAAGCCACTATCCGGGTTATTTGATTGTTTGATCAGGCCATCCGCCATATAGATCAGAGACGAGCCTTCCCGCTCTAAATAAGAAGGCAGCAAAGCCAGAATGGTATAATCTTTTATATCACCATAAAATAAACTGAATGCGGACCTGAAACTTTCTGTATACCAGCTAACGTCAGTAACATAATGGATGCTGGTAATCATTCCGGTAGTGCCCGAACTTGTAAAAGTTACTTCAATATCGGCATTTGAACTAATCACCGTATGCGATTTAAAAAACTCAATGGGTAAAAAGGGTATTTGCTGTATGGCATGAACGTTTGCCGCATTAATATTTAGGCCCTCAATAAAATCATGATAAACCGCACAGTTTTTTGCCTGGTAGCTAAAAATCTGTAATGCCACATCGTCAAATTGTTGTTCATTACTTATTGAAAATACCTGTTGTTTATTCATCAGGGCAAAGATAAGATCAGAATTTTCAGAATTAACAGAATTTGGTAGCTAATTATTGCAGACGACAGCAATACATCTTGCTAATTCTGAAAATTCCGATTCGGACAATTGCGCAAGTTTCGGGTTTTAGCAGGTGTTGATTATGCCGAATTTTGTTTTATCAAATTTATTAAAGATGAAAAAATTTAAAATTGTACCGCTTTCCAAAGCATTTGCACAAAAGATCAGGTCAACTATGAAGGATGATTTTGGCCATGACGTAACCGGGAAAATAGCTACCGGAGCAGGCCCTTGCAGGGTATCGTTAAAACCATTTAATAAAGGTGTTGACAAGCGTTTATTATTAACACATAGCCCCTTTGAACTGGATAACGCCTACAACCAACCGGGCCCGGTTTTTATAAATAGTGATGATGTAGAAGAGTACGCTGACAGTTATCATTTCCCTCCCGAAATAAAAGCCAATAAAAAGAGTTTCCCGTTAACATTGATTGGCTATAGTAAAGATCAGCAAATGGTTAGCACCAGGTTAGTTGGCGACGCCGATGTTGACGAACTGATAGGTGAAATATTTGACCAGCAGCCGGAGGTTGAATACCTGCATGCACGTAATGCACAAGCTTGCTGTTTTATTTGTAAAATTGAAAGGATCTGAATTATAATGTCCAAATAAACGAAACAAGAGGTTATTTTTGGGGTTTATAAATTGATATTATAATATTATTTAAAACTATCTATTTAAAACAACCTCATGAAAACTTTAAAATTTATGATGATGCCGGTTTTGCTAAGCATCTTCATTGTACTTGTTTCAGCAACTACTGATGGCAGTAAGGAAACTGAAAGAATACATAGCAGCATTAATGTATTGAAGGATTTTAGCCAGATGAAAGAAACCATCCCGCACGACCTGATAGCAGAATATAAAGGTATTGTTATTATACCTAAATTAATAAATGCGGGCTTCGGCATAGGTGGCAAACGCGGAAGAGGTATTGCTATGGTGAAGCTGGACGACGGCAGATGGAGCGACCCTGTTTTTGTAACTTTAACCGGTGGCAGCATTGGTTTCCAGATCGGTGTTCAATCTGTCGACCTGGTATTGGTGTTCCGTCATAAAGGCGCGCTTACTAAGGTAACAAATGGCGATTTTACTATTGGCGGGGATGTTTCGGCAGCAGCCGGACCCGTTGGAAGAAGCTCATCTGCTAATACCGATTATAAGCTGGAAGCCGAGGTTTATTCCTATTCACGCAGCCGTGGTTTATTTGCGGGGATAAGCATTAACGGATCAAACCTGGGTATTGATAAAGATGCTAATGCACGGTATTATGGCGGCAATATAAGCTCGCCTGATATATTTGAAACATCAAAAAGCAATACTGATGCAGTAAAAATGCTGAAAGAAACATTGAGGGGTATGTAATAATTAACCCTCATAAAAAATTGATGCACGGGTATGATACCCGTGCATTTTTATTTAAAAGTTTATTTCAGTCTAAAATATGCTTCAAAGCATAATCAATAAAATTACTGGTCAAGCCAAAATCTTCAGTGCCTTTGCGGCGAATAAAAAAGAAATCGCGGGTAATTTTTAAGCCATCAACAGGAACTTCAACCAAATCGCCTTCGGCCAATTGGCGGATAATAGACGGACGGGGCATAAACCCAAGGCATTGATCGGCCAGTAAAAAATTCTTTAAAGCTTCTGTCCCGCCCAGCCTGATCTTTACAGATAATTCCGCCGGTTTAATATGCAAAGCTGATAATGATTTCAGCAATGCGTTTAAGGTTCCTGATCCCCGTTCGCGCAGGGCAAGTGGTGTTTTAATAAACTGCTTTAAAGTTAACGATTTACCCGCCAGGGGGCTTTTAGCCGAACATACCGGGATTACATCATCGCTCATAAAAGGATGATATGATACAGTAGTGAGCTTATTTTCAACTTCGATAATGCCAATGTCTACCTCATGGTTTAGCAGTGCATTTAAAATATATTCGGAATTACGGTTAACCAGCTGCACATCCACATTGGCATATTTGTGCTGAAAACCTGAAAGTATAGATGGTAAAATATAAAGCGCAATAGTTGTGCTGGCGCCTAACCGCAAATGCCCTGTTGCCTGTGAAAGACTGCTTAAAACCGAAAGATCATATTCAACCTTCCGCTCAATTTCTGTAGCCTGTAAAAGGTATTCGTTTAGCTTTTTACCGGCTTCGGTAAGTAAAATACTGTTTCCTTTTCGTTCAAATAAGGGCACTTTATACTGATCTTCCAGCGCTTTGATGTGCTTGCTTATTGCTGGCTGTGTTACAAAAAGGATTTGCGCCGCTTTACTGAAACTCAAATTGGCAGCAACTTCCATAAAAACACGGTGAGAGAAGGAGATCATATATTATAGTATTTTCCAAAGATAGCAAAACAGTATAATAAAAAGTTATAATGGAAAATTGAATCGATTTTGTAAACCTTCAGAATTACAGTTTATTAATTATCTCTTCTTTAGAAATATTTAGATGATCAGAAACTTCACCTATTATAGACATCAATGTGCCTAGTCGAATAGAGTCATGGTTAGGAATAGTAATATTTTAGACACCGTTTTTAGTGGTAATTGACATTCTGATATGACTTCCGCTTTGCCTGACAACAACGTAGCCATACTTAGATAATACCTTAATTAAATCCTTACCAGATACATCACGAGGTGTTCTGGGAGACCTATATTACTTTAATCAAACGGTAATTACTTCTTCTTTAACCAAGTGAAGTCGAATAATTTCAGGAATGTTATTATCATCAAAATGGCATTGAACAGCATCCCGAATATTAGCTTTAAGATCATCAAGATTATCGCCCTGAGTAAATATGGATTCAACTAAGGCTCTTGCATTATAGCCGCCCTCTACGGCTTCCTCAACTAAAAAAAAAACACTTCGTTCATACTCAAATTTAAATAAAAATAGGGATAATCTCCTGATCATCCCTATAATTTATATTGGGAAACTAACCTCTAATCTCCAGCCACTAATCTCTTCAACTAAACCTCAACAGCCTCGCCTATCAAATGCTTGGCAACCAAATATTCTGCTATTTGCACAGCATTTGTGGCAGCGCCTTTACGCAAATTGTCTGATACAATCCAGCAGTTCAAGGTATTTGGCTGGCTTTCGTCGCGGCGCAAACGGCCTACAAATACGTCGTCTTTATCATGTGCGTCAAGTGGCATAGGGTATTTTAAGTTGGCGGTATCATCAACCACTACAATACCCGGCGATTTTGCCAATAGCTCCCGTACTTCGCTCAAATCAAAATCATGTAAAAATTCAATGTTTACTGCTTCTGAGTGACCACCCATCACAGGGATGCGTACGGTAGTAGCGGTTACTTTTATGCTATCATCGCCCATAATTTTAACGGTTTCATTAACCATTTTCATCTCCTCTTTGGTGTAGCCGTTTTCGGTAAACACATCAATCTGGGGGATTACGTTAAGGTCGATGGTATAAGGGTAAACCTTAGGGCCATCAATGCCCTTGCGTTCGTTAAATAGCTGATCCACAGCTTTAACACCTGTACCAGTTACCGATTGGTAAGTTGATACTACAACCCTTTTAATTTTATATTTATCGTGCAGTGGCTTTAAAGTCACTACCATTTGTATGGTTGAACAATTTGGGTTAGCGATAATCTTGTCATCGGCGGTAAGCACATCTGCATTTACCTCGGGCACTACCAGTTTTTTGGTAGGGTCCATGCGCCATGCTGATGAATTATCAATAACAGTTGTGCCGGCAGCCGCAAAAAGCGGCGCCTGTGACAATGAAGTACTGCCCCCTGCCGAAAATATGGCAACATCGGGCTTCTGCTTTATCGCATCCTCAACAGAAACCACCTTATACTGCTTACCCTTAAAAGTGATTTCTTTACCAACACTTTTCTCTGAAGCTACCGGAATTAATTCTGTAACGGGGAAGTTGCGTTCTGCCAGAACCTGCAACATTTTGGTGCCCACCAATCCTGTGGCACCTACTACTGCGATTTTCATTGTATTAATTTGCTTTTAACGGTAATGAAGCTTCCTTCGGAGGTTTCATTGTAATAATTTATTATGACTAAATTTTGTTAGCTACAAAGATGCGATTTTTTTTGTTTTTATTAACCACTTCGTCTACCTTTTTGGTATGGAATTAATTGGTTGGATTAAACCGGGTTGTTTGAATTAATTTCGTATTTTAACTTAATCAACCACTCACTTAATCAACTTTTTCAACCAAATCCCTACCTTTGCCGGCAAACCGCAAATTGTATGAGCGAAAAGATTTTGGTGATTGGCGCTAACGGGCAAATAGGTACCGAACTGGTAAGTGCGTTGAGGGGCATACATGGTGCAAATGCGGTAATAGCATCGGACATAAGCAGCCCGAATTATGCTGTAAGAAAAAATAGCGGGCCTTATGAGATTGTCAATGTATTGGATAAGGATAACCTGCATCATATATTTGATAAGCACCGCCCTACCCAGGTGTATTTGCTTGCCGCCATATTATCGGCTGTAGGTGAGCAAAAACCCAAAATGGCCTGGGACTTAAACATGACCGGTTTGCTGCATGTGCTCGATTTTTCGGTTGAGTTTAAAATTAGCAAAGTTTTTTGGCCGAGTTCTATTGCTGTTTTCGGGCCGCATTCGCCGCAATATGATACTCCTCAATATTGCGTAATGGACCCTAATACAGTTTATGGCTTTAGCAAACTGGCTGGCGAACGCTGGTGCGAGTATTATTTCACAAAATACGGGCTGGATGTGCGCAGCCTGCGTTACCCGGGTTTAATAGGATGGCGGGCCAATCCGGGCGGAGGTACTACCGACTATGCGGTACATATATTTCACCAGGCGCTAAAAACAGGTAAGTACGAAAGCTTCCTTTCAGCAGGCACTGCGTTACCCATGATGTATATGGACGATGCCATCCGCGCTACCATAACCCTGATGGATGCACCTGCTGATACCGTGAGCATCCGTTCGGCATATAACCTTGCAGGTGTCAGCTTCACTCCTACTGAGCTGGCAGGTGAAATAAAAAAACATATTCCTGCTTTTGAGATTACTTATGCAGATAGTGACCCGCGACAAGCAATTGCGGATAGCTGGCCAAAATCAATTGATGATAGTGACGCCCAAAAAGATTGGGACTGGCAACTGGAATATGATTTACCAAAAATGGTGGAAGATATGCTGACTAATTTGAAAAATATTATTTAAAAGAAAACAAATATTATATTCGCTGAGTCCATAGTCGATAGACCATGGTCCATGGATTTTGACTATGGACTATCGACCATGGACCATGGACAACTTAAAAAACTATGGGAAGAGCATTCGAATTCCGTAAAGAAAGAAAGCTAAAGCGCTGGAGTAAAATGGCAGTGCAGTTTACCCGTTTGGGTAAAGAAATTGTGATGGCTGTAAAGGCCGGCGGCGGCGATGTTAATACAAATGCGCGTTTAAGAACCGCAGTACAGAACTCAAAAGCTGTAAACATGCCTAAGGACCGTGTTGAGGCAGCCATAAAAAGAGCCATCAGCAGGGACGAAAAAGATTACGAAGAAATAGTTTATGAAGGGTACGCACCTTACGGTGTTGCTGTACTGGTTGAAACTGCTACCGATAATATTAACCGTACTGTAGCAAACGTACGCAGCTATTTCACCAAATATAACGGCTCATTAGGTAAAACCGGATCGCTTGACTTTATTTTCAGCCGTAAATCTGTTTTTACCTTTGAACCCGGTGACCGCGATTTGGAAGAATTAGAGTTTGAACTGATTGATGCCGGGCTGGAAGATCTGTTTGTTGAAGCAGACGAGGAAGGTAACGATATAGCCGTAGTTCATGCTGCTTTTGAAGATTTTGGCAAAATGCAAAAGGCTTTGGAAGAATTGGGCATTGAAGTAAAATCGGCCAAGCTGGAGCGCGTAGCACAATCATTTCACGAAGTTACTGAAGAACAGGTTACCGATATAATGAAGCTGATTGACCGTTTGGAAGAAGACGATGATGTGCAGGCGGTTTATCACAATATGGCGGAATGAGCTCCACCCAACCCTCCCCGGTAGGGAGGGCTTTAACAAACTTAAAACAAAAAGTCTCCCCTACCGGGGGAGATTTAGAGGGCGCCAACATATGCCACTATTCACCTCACGTAAGCAAGAAAAAAAAGTTAAAGTAACCTTTAGCAATGGTTTGCTTTTTGTGGAAAAACCCGACGGCAAGCAGCAGGCTTTCCCGTTGGAGTGGTTCCCCAAACTACAAAATGCTACCGACGAGGAGCGTGAGGACTGGATACAAACTGATAAGGGCTTGCATTTTAAACAACTGGATCTGGATGTTTCAATTTAGATGTGAGATTTGAGACGTGAGATATGAGATTAGGAAATTGCATATATCTACACAAAGGAAGTTAAGATCAAACATCAAGATGTGTCTCATATCTCAAATCTAATATCTCAAATCTGTCATTATGACTTTCGAAGAATTTTTCAAAAAGAAAAGAATTGACCTGGCTGCTTTAAAGCAGGTTGAGCCGGCCCTGTTTTTGGAATTTGAAATCCATTATGCACAAATGGGTGAAAAAAGCTTCGATCATACGAAAAAGTACTGGTTCAACAAATTACGCCGACAGTTTCAGCTTGCGCCGGAGGTTAAAACTGAAAAAGCGCATATCGCCAATCCTTTGGCTGAGCAAACCATTACGGAAAGCCTTGGCGAATCTGCCCCTGCTTCAACACCACCTCCTAAATTAGGTTTTGTGCCCAAATTTAAAGCAGGCAACATGGCAAAGCCGGTTGCTAATCCGGAGAGTAAAAAAGAAGAACCTCCAACTCCTGTCGCTGGTAACACTCCAAAAGAACAAACTTCAGAAAGCGATGCGCCCAAAACAGGTTATCAGCCACGCTTTAAAATGAAGCCCAAAACGGAAACGGAAGAAAGCACACCCATTGCGAATAACGCGGAGGCAGCACCTACGCCCGAAGAAAAAAGCGAAGCAAAGCCCGCCTATAAGCCACGCTTCAATATGAAAAATATTCCATCCAAGGGAGAGTAGAGACGCGATACTTCGCGTCTCCTATAAAAGGTTTTTATTTACTGTGTGAAAACAACCACGGGAACAGTTCGGGCTCAGCAAAAGCATCGTTCCAGCTATTATGGTCATCATTAGGGTACAGTGTATATTTTGGATCGCCACCGGCCTCTTTAATGGCTTGTACCATAACCTCCGAATGTTCAAAAGGAACTACGCTATCCTTTTGTCCGTGAAATATCCATAACGGAACTTTGGTAGCATATTTTTTTGCATTAAGCGTATTGTCGCCACCGCAAATGGAAAATGCGGCTGCAAAAATATTGGGTTTACGGCCAATTATTTCAAATGTACCCATGCCTCCCATCGACAGGCCGCCAATGTAAACCTTGTGTTTATTTACATAAGGCTTGTCCAATAACTCATCCACCAAACCAAGTAATAATACCATCGCTTTTGTAGGCGGCGCATCCACCTGGAAAATCCATTTCAGTTTTTTAGTTGTCGAATCGGTTTCTATTTTCACATTGCTCCAAAAAGAAGATGCCGGACATTGCGGAAGGATTATAATAGCAGGATATTTTTCCCTGATGGTATCGTTCAAAAATAATTTAGTCCCATATTTTAGCTGGGCCTCATTATTATTACCCCGCTCCCCTGCTCCATGTAAAACCAATAGTAATGGATATTTTTTTGTGGGATCGAAATTTTGAGGGAACAAAATGCGATAGGGTAAAGTATCTTTTTTATCGATATAGGAACCGCGATCAAACGCCTTATTGTTTTGTGCCTTTAATAAAGCAGGAAACAACACGCTTAAAAATAATATGGCGGACAAGACTTTTTGTTTTGTCATAAACAGATAGCTATTGATTAAACTATTTAAGTGTAATTTTATTGGATGCTAAGGTAGTATAATTTCATTTACATGTTCTTGTTGGAAATATGGGTTATCAGTTTACCTTTATAATCTTTGTCCGTTCCGATACCCCGTTTTCATTTATAGCCTCTATCTGGAAATAATAGGGCACCTCTTTATCCATCGCCTTAAAATAATATTCATTGGCGGTATGCACCATTATACAATTATAAAGCTTATCGGGCGCTGTGCCGGTATAAACGTTGTAAGCAAAAGCATTATCAACGGTTTGCCACTTTATCCATGCGCTGCGTTTATCCTTTTCGGTACGTAAAACAATAAAGTTTTTTACGGTATCGGGCTTGGGGCCACCACCGTTACCAAAAACCCGCAGACCACTAATGGCAAATTTTCCTGTCGGCATATGTACGTTTTCCAGCTTAATGTAACGTGCTTTTATTGGAGTTGGCAGTTCAATATAATCATGCGGCACATCGGTTTTATTGGTGCTTTTATCAGCCAGAATATGCCATTTTTTAGCATCGGACGAATAATACAATTTATACTGGGTATAGGTAGTGGTTGATTTACCCAATATGGCAGCATCCTGATCAGCGTAATTGATCTGAACTGCATTTACTGTGCTTTCATTACCCAAATCTGTTTGAATCCATTCGCCCGGGTTTGCGGTCGCTGCACTCCAATAGGTTTTTATATTCTCGTCAACCGCATTGTTTGGCAAATAACCACCCAGGGTAGATGAAACCTGTACCGGTTTGTTATAGTTGAGGAGCATCCAACCCGTAAACCGGCTTTGCAGGTGATCTGCTTTGCCATCGGGCAGATAGGTTGGATAATCGCCGAAAGCAGTATTACAATATAGTACATTGTCCTTATCAAATCCGGCCGGCCATATACCCAAACGTCGTTCAAAATTATTTTTTACACCAATTACAATGGTTGATATATGCCAGTAATTACCCCACGTATCCGTATAAGTACTGCCATGCCCGGCTCCACGTGCAAAACCGCCCGGCTTATAACTAAATGGCATTGACTGTGGCGTAAACGGCCCCAAAGGATTATCGCCTACCACTACTCCATCTGAGTATCCGCTAAATTCCGTACCCGGCGCTCCGTATTGCAGGTAATATTTACCGTTATGTTTCGTCATCCACGATCCTTCGATAAAAGGATCCAGAAAAGTATCATCCATATATTCGCCAAACCGCTGCCAGCCGTAGCGATAAGGCTGCAAAAAGTACATTTCTTTACGATATGCTTTTAGATGAAACGTTTTGGGATCAATCTCTGCACCATAAACCGGGTAAGTATTGCTGCTGCCATTATACATGTATAATTTGCCATCATCATCCCTGAAAAAATCAGGATCCCAGCCACCAGGCTCAAAATCGTGTATAGCTTCTTTCCATTCATTTGCTTTTGGATTGGTGCTCATCCAGATAGGGAAATTAGATGAATAAGTTGAGCCAAAAACCAGCAAAGTATCGCCCTGTACCCAAACAGCAGGAGCACACAGGTCGTCATAAACATGATGTTCCGGCCTCAAAAAGTGACGCGCAACAAAATTCCAGTGGTACATATCATGACTCCACCAATAGCCCCATTGGTTTGTTGAAAACAGGTAATAATCCCCTTTATACATTGTAATTACCGGATCGGCGGTTGCGCGGTGTTTGCCTTCAGTCGCAAAATTAGATATTGGTGTATAACCATAATCAATATTTATGGGGTTGCAATAGGTTAGCTGTTTTTGCTGCGCGATAACGGAGTTTGCAAATAGTAAAAGGCAACCTGCAATAAAAACAATAGTATTTTTTTTCATTCCTTTATTTTAAAATAGGGTACGCGCGTTTGGTGGCTTTATGACGTATTGTGTGGGTTAAAAAAACAAGGATGGCTTTCACAATCCGGAATTCTTCATGTGCAAAACAAATGAAGAAAAAGTTTACAAAAGTTTAAATATTTTAAAAAAACAATATTATATTCAATTGATAATCAAATAATTAAAAATTAGTTGGATTTGCACAAAATATTATTTTTTCTAAAAAATTAAGTAGCTTTCGGTACAGGTTGCCTACCTTAATAACTTATCATTTTAAGTACGGACTTTGAAAATCCAGCTTTTTAAGTCCTTTTTGCACCTCGGGGCAGCTCATAAATAAGTTCCATAGTAATCCGCTACGATAATTTTCAATCATCACCACTATTGGGCCTTCGTCAATGGCCAGGTATGATTTTGCATACCAGTCGTGCGACTCGCTAAAAGCATCGGTAAAGCCGTATTCGCCCCAGATCTTATCACCCAGGTCATAATAAAAATGACGCAGGGCCTGCATAGAATACTTAGGCGTATAAGGAAAAGCCGAAAGAGCCGCCGTTGGTGTTATAACACCCAGGTCATTTGTTGGCGAATGGGCATTGTACCCCTCATAATTATCACTTGCTGTAAGGCCCCAGCAGTTTTCGCCATAGCCTTTATATTTCTTAGGATTATCTATACAATACGCTCTATTGATGAGGGTATGATTGGTGTTTTGTTCCCAGTAATCGGCATACCTGTCTTTCAGGCCTTTAGGATCCAGTCCCTGGAAAGAGTATTGTGAAAAGAAAAGCGGACCGCCATAATCAAAGCCTAATGGCAACTTATAGCCATAAAAAGTCCTGCCGTTTTTAAAAAAGTCGCTTTGTGCCCATCCTTTGTGGTAAACATCGGCACTAACCGGGTATGTTTCGCCCGATGCCGCCAGCACATAGGTAATCAGGCATTCATTAAAGCCACGAATGGCGAAATTCATGCTCCAGCCATTATTTGGCGACCAGTGCCAGTATAAATTATCTCTTCCATCGCGGGTGTACCAGCTCCATTCAATATCGTTCCACATCCATCCTATCATATCTCTTATCCGTTTTTCTTTGGGATTATCAGCTGTAAAATATTGCCGCGCACATAGCAAGCCCTGGAAAAGATAGGAGGTTTCTACCAGGTCGCCGCCATCATCCTTCCGGCCAAAAGGAATAGTTTTTCCGGTTTCGCCATTAAGCCAGTGCGGGAAAACCCCATGATAAGAATTAGCTTTAAACAGAAACTCTGTCATTTTAAGCATTCGGTTTACTGCCTGCTCGTGAGTGATCCATTTCCGGTGATCGGCTACTATCATTGCCATAATCCCAAAACCCGATCCGCCAACGGTAACCACCTCATCACCATAGCCAAACGTAGCATTACTGCGTTCGCGGGCAAGGCCGCTAACCGGATGACCAAAGTCCCAAAAGTAACGGAAAGTTTGCCGCTGCACTACATCAAGCAAAGCGCTGTCGGTTAAGTTTTTGATAACACCTACAGGTTTAATGCCCCCTTCAGTTTTTGACAAGGTTTGGGCCGGGCAGGATGTTGAGAATATAAATAGAAAAGGCAGGATGAGCTTCTTCATCATGGTGACTAAACAATATACGGACCTATTAGGTTTTAAGAATCTTTATTGCCATAATGCCCAATTGCAGATACTACAGTAACCGTGACAACTTCATCTTCAATTTGATATATCAACCTGTCCTTTTTGTTGATTCTTCGTGACCAGTATCCGCCAGATCAAATTTCAGTCTCTCCGGCTTTCCGATGCCGGTTTCTGGATGTTCGTATAATTCTGAAATAATTTGTGCGACCTTTTTTATAGAAGATTTATCTCCTGATTTTCGAATTTCTAACAAATCTTTTTTTGCATTCTCAGATACAATTACCCTAAATTTTCCCATAATGATTTATCGGGATCAAGAGTAGTGTATTTACCTTCTTCAACCTGCTTTTTACTTTCCTTAATTTTAGATACAAATGTGGGGTTATATGGACTTTTTTCTGTTTCGAAATCAACCTTCAATGCCTTTGCAAAAGCCTTTAATGCAGATAATTGCTCTTTATTTTTGGGGTGCATAATCATTGTTTCCATATTCAAATTTAAAAATTAATTTGTATTAGAAAAATTAAACATAGGGTTTAAACATTTGGTGAATGAGCATGCAGGGTATTACAAAATATTGTGGAGATGCTCCAATAAATCGGGCCGTCTCTACAATATCATTTATTCAACCACCATCTTTCCCTTTTTGGCAGTATTCACGGGCTGCGGGATTTTTACATAATAGCCGGTACCATCATAAACCCTTTTGCGCGGATGCGCTTTACAGGCATCGCTACAGCAGCCATCCATGGCTGTACCGCATTCATCGCATTGGGTAAAATGTTCATTGCACTCGGGATTAGCACAATTGATCATTTTAGGAGTTATTTTACCGCAATTAAAACAAGTTGATATCACTACCGGGTTCACACTATTCACATCAACCGAAAGGCGGTTATCAAAAACATAGCATTTACCTTCAAAATCTTCGCCACCGGCTTCCTTTCCGTATTTAATGATCCCGCCATGCAGTTGGTATACATCGGTGAACCCTTCATGTAACAGCAGAGCCGAAGCTTTTTCACATTTGATGCCGCCGGTGCAATAGGTAACTACTTTTTTGTCTTTGTATTGAGCGAGTTGATTGATCATATCCGGGAAATCCCTGAAGTTCTCAATATCCAGCGTAATGGCGTTTTTAAATTTACCCAGGTTATGCTCGTAATTGGAGCGCACATCCAGTATCACCACATCTTCGGCATCTTTCATCGCCAAAAATTCTTTTGGCTCCAGGTGCTTGCCGGTTTTTTTCTCCGGATTGATGATACCCGGATCACGCAAGCCAGAATGCACAATCTCAGATTTATAACGCACATGCATTTTAACAAACGATGGCGTGTCTACTTCATCAACCTTAAAGTCGATATCGGCAAAACGCGGGTCGGCATGAACGGTATCCATATAGGTTTTGCAGGCCTCTACCATACCTGAAACAGTACCGTTCAATCCTTCGGTAGCCACAATAATGCGACCAGCCAAACCTAAGTCTTTACAGAATTTTAAATGATCGGCAGCAAATTGCTCCGCATCGGCTATTGTTGAGTAACAATAGTACAGTAGTGTATTATATTTTGTCATAACATCATTGATACTGCTGCAAACAGTGTTAAATGAGGTGCAAAGATAAGTTTTGATTTCGGATTTCGGAATTTCGATTTCGGAATTATTATCTGAACTATTCTATAATTTTAAGAATTGTAAAATAACTAAAAATTTAAAATTGAGACCTTTGTCAAATCCGAAATTGAACATCCGAAATCCGAAATCAAAAAAGTAATTTTGCTGCTTCATAACCATTTACACTATGTACGATACACTAAAGCCGGTTTTGCAGCAGGAGCTTGCCGACATTGAAAGCGCCGGTTTATATAAAAGGGAAAGAATTATTACTTCTGCACAAGGGGCCGATATTGAGGTACAGGGTGGAAAAGAAGTTATAAATTTTTGCGCCAATAATTATTTAGGGTTATCAAATAATCCTGATGTTATAGCGGCAGCAAAGAAAACCATGGATACACATGGCTACGGGCTCTCGTCCGTTCGTTTTATTTGCGGCACACAGGATATCCACAAAGAGCTTGAAAAAAAGATAGCTCAATTTTTAGGAACAGAAGATACCATACTTTATGCCGCTGCATTTGATGCCAACGGCGGTGTTTTTGAACCTTTGTTTAATGAACAGGATGCTATAATCTCGGATGAGTTGAACCATGCGTCCATCATCGATGGTGTGCGCTTATGCAAAGCTCAGCGCCAGCGTTATAAACACGATGATATGGCCGACCTGGAAGAAAAGCTAAAAGCAACTGCAGATTGCCGTCACCGAATTATCGTAACCGATGGTGCTTTCAGCATGGATGGCACCATTGCACAATTAGATAAGATTTGTGCTTTAGCCGAGCAGTATAATGCTTTGGTGATGATTGATGAGAGCCATTGCTCGGGCTTTATGGGTAAAACCGGTCGTGGTACGCACGAACACCATAATGTGATGAGTAAAATCGATATTATTACAGGTACGTTGGGTAAGGCTTTGGGCGGCGCATCAGGCGGGTTTACATCGGGAAGAAAAGAGATCATCGATATGTTAAGGCAGCGTTCGCGACCTTATTTGTTTTCTAATACGCTTGCGCCATCCATAACAGGTGCATCAATAGCAGTATTGAATATGCTGAGCGAAACAACTGATCTTCGCGACAAGCTGGAAAGCAACACCCAATACTTCCGTAAAAAAATGACCAATGCCGGTTTTGATATTAAACCGGGCATACATCCAATAGTGCCGGTTATGTTGTATGATGCAAAGCTGGCCCAGGAATTTGCGGCTAAGATGCTTGATGAAGGTATTTATGTTATCGGATTTTATTACCCGGTAGTTCCGCAAGGAAAGGCACGCATCAGGGTGCAGATCTCAGCAGCGCACAATATGGAGCATTTGGATAAGGCAATTGCGGCGTTTACTAAGGTTGGAAAAGAGTTGGGCGTACTTAAATAGCACGTATAAATTATTTATATTTGTACGTATAAATATATCGGTTATGGAGAAGTTAACGTTAAGTATGGATAAAGATACTATTCAGATTGCGAAAGAAGTAGCATCAGAAAGTAATATGAGTGTTTCCAAATTAGTTAAAAGCCTGATATTAGAAATTGATAAAAAAAGAAAGAAGAAAAACTCTGTTCTGGAAAAATTTAAAGACATAGAAATATCTCCCGAAATTCAGTCACTAACCGGTATTTTAAAAGGAAAATATCCTGATGATATTACGTTATGGGATGCTAAATATGAATATTTGAAAGAAAAATATGACCTATAAAAATATATTTGTTGATAGCGATATTTTACTTGATCTTATACTAAAAAGAAACCCATTTGATAAATTTAGCCAGCTTTTATTACAACAAGGGAGTCTTTTGCAACTTAATCTATGTACTTCAACGTTAATATTAGCTAACATACATTATATAATAGCAAAGAATTTCGGTAAACAAATTGCTAAAGAACATTTAAAAGTTTTATCAGGCATAATTCGTATGTTACCGTTTGAGCCTGACGAAGTAACCAATGCTTTAAACAGTGAGCATATTGATTTTGAAGATACTGTACAATTTTTTATAGCTCAAAAGCACAAGTGCAATCTTATTATAAGCCGAAATATTAAACATTATAAAAAATTTAGTTTACCGGTTTTAACAGCCGAACAATTTTTAGAAATCTTATAGAATAATGCAAGCCCAAATAGATCAATATACCACAGAAATAAATGCTTTTTCCCCGGCTAACGCTGATGAACTGGAAACATTTCGCATAAAGTTTTTAGGCACCAAGGGGATTATAAAAGACCTTTTTGAGCAATTTAAAACCGTAGGCCCTGAGGAAAAACGCACCTTCGGTAAAGTGCTCAACCAGTTTAAACAACTTGCCGAGGCAAAGTACAATGAACTCAAAGAAACTTTTGACTCAGGACTCAAGACCCAAGACTTAGGACTCGATCTCACTCTTCCCGGAGATGGGTTTAACGTTGGCTCACGCCATCCGCTTTCTTTAGTGCGTACAGAGATCATCGATATTTTTAAACGGTTAGGATTTGTGGTAGCGGAAGGACCGGAAATTGAGGACGACTGGCATAACTTCTCAGCATTGAATTTCCCCGAGGAGCACCCGGCACGGGACATGCAGGATACCTTCTTTATCAAGAAGAATAGCGGCAAGGATGATATTGCTTTACGTACGCATACCTCATCGGTACAAGTGCGCATGATGGAGAACGGCAAGCCACCATTCCGTGCCATTATGCCGGGCAGGGTTTACCGTAACGAGGCCATATCAGCACGTGCCCATTGTTTTTTTCACCAGGTTGAAGGTTTGTATGTAGATGAAAATGTATCGTTTTCCGATCTGAAACAAACCCTTTATCACTTTGTGCAGGAACTTTATGGTGAGGGTTACAAAGTGCGTTTCCGTCCCTCCTACTTTCCGTTTACCGAGCCATCTGCCGAAATGGACATTTCCTGTACCATTTGTAAAGGGGCCGGTTGTAATATGTGTAAGTACAGCGGCTGGGTAGAAATACTGGGTTGCGGCATGGTTGATCCTAATGTTTTGGAAAATTGCGGCATCGATAGTAAAAAATACACAGGCTTTGCTTTCGGCATGGGGATAGAAAGAATTGCCAACTTAAAATATGTTATACGTGATCTGCGTTTATTCTCTGAAAACGACGTTCGTTTTTTAAAGCAATTTCAAACAGAGATCGTATGAAGAAACTATTCCTTTTAGGGATTATAGCAGTTACCTTTCAGTCGTGTGTTAAATCCAATAGTGTTATACCCGATGTATCTGTAAATATCCAGATAGCCGTGAACGATCCGCGTATAAGTGCATTGCACGTCCCGGGTGGCGCGGTTGAAATTGGCGGCGGCGTGGCCGGTTTAATCCTTTATCGCGAAGCTGATGACAGTTATGCGTGCTATGATCGTTGCAGCACTGTTAACCCGCAACAGCATAATGCCGTAAACCTGGATGCGGGAAACTTCACTGCGACAGATCCGGTAAGCGGCGGCAAATTTTCAATGATTGATGGCAGCCCTGTAAAAGCGCCGGCAGTTACCTCGCTTAAATCATATAATGTTGATGTAAGCGGCGCCGAGCTATTTATATCAAATTAACGCAATCAAGGATCAAGATACAAGAGTCAGGAATCAAGACAAAAAGACATCTGCAGACCAGTATATCACCAAAAAAATAAAATGTCCCGGTCTTACTCCTTTTAAATAAATTTAAAGGCTTGATCACCATTTTTCTTGGTTCTTGACTCTTGATTCGCATTAGTAAATAATCTTTTGCTACATTTTAGTTTACCTGTTAAACCTTATCAGCAGTACACGTAAATCATATAGTATAAATTTGAGGATTTTTGAGATATTTGTATCTGATTGATACATGGAAGCCGATAAAATAAAAGAGAGCATTAAACGTGCGGCGCAGGACCTGTTCCGTAAATTCGGTTATCATAAAACCAGCGTTAACGAGATTGCCAAAAGGGCCAAAATAGCCAAAGCCACTATTTATAAATATTTCGACAGTAAGGAGGATGTTTTGCACTCCCTGCTGATGGATTATATAAAACTAAGTGTCGACGATCTGATACATAGCAACACCCCCGAAATGGATGAGGAGGCACATTTAAACATCCTCATCATGAAAACCTGCCGCCTTAGCTATACCGTATGCAATGAATTTATCGGCTGGGATTTTATCCGCGAGTCAGCCAACTCCCAGGATTTTCTGAAAAACCTTTCCAACGAGCTGGAAGAAATGCTGGTAAGCGTTTTCTCTCAATTAACCGACCTTCGCCGGCAGGAAAACTATCTCCAACGCCTTCGCTTTTTAATAAAATGCAGCAAAAGCATCGTATTCAGCTTTGCATTTACCTCGGTAAGCGACTCGGATGTACGTAAAAATTTTGTTTCTTTTCAAAAAGAGATCTTGCCATATTTGGTAAAGGCGGCTATCACCATTTAGTTTTTTTTAACCCCGTCATTGCGAGGCACAAAGCAATCTCCGTCATGCATTACGGTTTACATAGTCCGTCCCTATAATTGATCGGGATGCCTTCAATAGCAATGGAAAGAGTAGCCTCTTTTAAAATTCCGAAATCGAACATCCCAATTCCGAAATTATTTTTGCATTATCCAGTTATTATAACTTACTTTGAATTACAAAGTACTTTCAATGAAAGAAAAAGAAATCCAGGATGAGTTAAGCGCTATCCGCAGCTTAATGGAACGTTCCTCAAAATTTATATCCCTTAGCGGGCTATCAGGGATATTGGCTGGCGTTTATGCGTTAATTGGCGCAGCTGTGGCGTACAGATTTATTTACACGAAAGTTTCAGAGATCCCTGCCGACATCGATCACATTCCTACCAAAGCATTTTTTTACGACAGTGATATTAATACAGCAGTATTATTTTTATCTGTAGTAGCGCTTTTAGTACTTATTGCTTCAATCGGCACCGGTATTTTCCTGACTATGCGTAAGGCCAAGCAAAAAGGGCAGCCAATTTTGAGCGGCACAAGCCGGTCGCTGCTGTTTCATATGGCAATACCATTAATAACCGGCGGAATATTTATACTGATTTTCGTTAACGACGGATATTATGGTATTGTGGCCCCAACCTCTCTTATTTTTTATGGGCTGGCCTTAGTTGGGGCCAGTAGTTTTACATTTTCAATGGTTAAGTATCTTGGCTTGTGCGAAATAGCATTAGGCTTAATTGCCGCTTGTTTACCCATGGATGGATTACTACTCTGGGCAATTGGTTTTGGTGTGCTGCACGTTGTATATGGCAGTTTGATGTATTTTAAATACGACAGGTGAAAGTTCCATTTGAAAAATTAGATAAAGCGTTCGAGAGCCGGCTGCGGTTACAAATTATGAGCGTGCTGATGGTTAACGACCGGTACGACTTTAATTCGTTAAAGGAATTACTGGATACCACCGACGGTAACCTGGCTTCGCACTTAAAAGCATTAGAAAAAGAAGAATATATTGTTGTACATAAATCGTTTTTGGGTCGTAAGCCAAACACAAATTATGAAGCTACTGAAAAAGGAAAAGCTGCGTTCCGCCTGCATCTTGATGCACTCGAAAAATTAATAAAACAACAAAAATCAAATTAAATAGAAAACGGAAATCATGAACACGCAAAAACTATTTCTTCTTTTAAGATATGCTGCTATGGCAGGAAATATCTCATTCACTTTATGGATACTATTCAATGCAATGGACGAAGGATTTAAAGGAACATTAATTGAAAAACTATCGGCCATAGGTTTAATAGGCCTTTTAGCCTTGAACTGCATCCTTTTGATTAATAGATTTCAGCAAGCGGCTTTTACGAAACAACAAAATTCAAACTAATTTTTTTATCGATACACTTTAAAATACAAAGTACTTTTAAATCATCAATATGCATACAAGCAATTACTGGATTAGCCACTTCAAGGAAAACGCTACCAAAAGAAGAATAAACTGGACTGTTGAGCCTGCTATAAGCACCGACGAGCTCAATCAAATTTTACCATCGTTGCAAGCCTGGCAGTTAGGCGAAACATCAGAAGGTTTACATCTTATAGCTGCCTCTACAAAGTACGCCACCAAAATTGATGATTTAAATTATATCGATGCGGTGAAGCTTTTTATAAAAGAGGAACAAAAACATGGCAATAGTTTGGGCAGGTATCTTGATTTGATAAATAAACAACGTATAAAACACAACTGGGGCGATACGCTTTTCAGGAAGATTAGGTATTTTAATACGAGCATGGAGTTGTGGACACTGGCGGTTATTATTGTGGAAAGCACAGCGCAGATATTTTACCAGGCTTTGAAAGATGCAACCAACTGCACACTTTTAAAAGAAATTTGCACAGACATTCTTATTGATGAGGCCCATCACATCACATTCCAAACCGAACGACTCGCCATAATCTACAACAGGAGAAACGCTTTCGGAAAAAATTGGCGCAGGCATTTTTATCATATTTTCTTTTATGCAACCTCATGCCTGGTTTGGTTTGCGCATAAGCAGCTATTTAAAGCCGGCGGTAATTCATTTTCATGTTACATCAATAAAATGAATTATAAGTATGCTAAAACATTAAAAGTCATAATAACAAATGCGCATAGCGAAAGCAAGAAAATCAAATTCGAATATGAATACTGAAGATAGAGAAGCGGTTCGAAATTGGTGGCTCATCAATCGCCTTAAATACAACAAAGGATTAATTATTGCAGGTTTCATTGCCTTCACGCTTTATTGTATTTTGGGACCAATTATTATTGCCCCACACGAAGAATTTGAAGTGACACTAATCGTGATGGTTTTTCAAGGTACAGCATACGTGTTGATGATATGCATTGCTAATGTTTTTTATTCCATGGGATGGATAATTGACTTGTCTTTTAATAAAAGTAACAATCAGCGGTTCAGGCAACGGCTTTTTGCTTTAGGTTATTGGTTTTCTGTATCGTTACCAAATTTATTAATATTAAGTGTTATGGCCAGGTTTTTAATTTGGGGTAAGTAACTTTTATCCTACCAATAAAATTTAAATATTCATAATACCAATTTGGTTTTTAGTATATAAATTACTTTATTTGTATAATTAAGCATTTAATCATGAGTCGTGAACTATTAGAGTTTTCAGATATGATTGATGAACAGTTTGATATTGATGATGTTGATACTGAAGATTTTTGGGAATTACCGGCAAACATGTTCATTTAATCAGATAGCCTTTTAATATTGGCACCGCATTGACAGTAGTCCATTGTCAACAATAATTCCTTGAGCCCAATCCGTTCGGACACCAACAACCTTACAACATTCCAACTTTACAACATTTCAACGTCCAATAAAACAATTAACTTTGCAGGCTGATGAATAAAGTCGCAAAACCCAAATTTTTTGAAAACGTAGCCATTATTGACATTGCCGAAGAAGGCAAAGGCGTGGGCAAAGCCGATGACTTCGTGCTTTTTGTTGATAAGGCTGTCCCGGGCGATATTGCCGATGTGCAGGTTTACCGCAGCAAAAAAAACTTTGGCGAAGCTAAAATAGTTGAGCTTAAACAACCCTCCGAATACCGAACCGAACCTTTCTGTGAGCACTTTGGCACCTGCGGCGGCTGCAAATGGCAGCACATGACCTATGCCTCTCAATTAAAATTCAAGCAAAAATCCGTTTCTGACGCTTTAACAAGGATAGCCAAAATAGATATCGAAAGTATGATGCCGATAATAGCATCGCCGCAGGATAAATATTACCGTAACAAGCTGGAATATACATTCAGCAACAAGCGCTGGCTGTATGACGGCGAAAATCGTGAAGATGAAGCTTTAAATATGAATGCGTTGGGTTTTCATATCCCCGGTAGATTCGACAAAATACTGGATGTTAATCATTGCTGGCTACAGGCTGAGCCATCAAACAGTTTAAGAAACAGCATCCGCCAGTTTGTAATACAACAGGGCTACACCTTTTATGATATTAAAGGTCACAGCGGGTCATTGCGTAATCTCATCGTTCGTACTTCATCAACCGGGGAAATCATGGTAATTGTTGTATTCGCTTACGCGGATGAAGATGAGGTAAACAAGCTGATGGGATTTATCGATCAAAAATTCCCGGAGATAACCTCCCTGCTCTACATCATCAACCAAAAAAAGAACGATACCATTTTCGATCAGGATATTGAGGTTTATAGGGGAGCAATATATATTCACGAAGAAATGCTGGGTATCCGTTTTCGCATCGGGCCAAAATCATTTTATCAAACCAATTCCATACAAGCGCTAAAGCTGTATGAAATAGCCCGCGATTTTGCCGCATTTAAAGGCGATGAACTGGTTTACGACTTGTACACCGGGGCAGGTACCATTGCCAATTTTATAGCTGGTAACGTCCGCGAAGTGGTTGGCATTGAGTACGTACCATCGGCCATTGAGGATGCGAAGATCAACTCGGCCATCAACAACATCACCAATACCAAATTTTTTGCGGGTGATATGAAAGATGTATTGGCTGTAGATTTTGTAGCTGAACATGGCAAGCCGGACGTAATTATTACCGATCCGCCACGTGCGGGCATGCATCCCGACGTAGTTGGCCGATTAATGGAAATTGAAGCGCCTAAAATAGTATACGTGAGCTGTAACGCTGCAACCCAGGCCCGCGATTTGCTGGTGTTAAAAGAAAAATATGATACTGTGGCCATCCAGCCGGTTGATATGTTTCCGCACACCCAGCATGTGGAGAACGTGGTGTTGTTGGTATTGAGGAGTTCATAGTTGATGGTTCATAGTTCATAGCCGAAGCTAAACTATATACAATCAGCGAAATCAAAATAATCATTAAAATCTGTGATTCAATTTATGGAACCGGAAGAACTGTTAAACGAAGATAAACATAACGAAGAGCCAAAAAAGGAAAGTCCGCTGGTGAGTTTGGAGCCGGATTTAAAGCTTTTTAATGAGTCGATCAGAGAAGTAGCTATTGAAATAATGGTGGAGGGCCTTTCCAAATACCCAATTTTTATAGCGCATCAGCACCAATTAAATTTAGGTGAGCTGATACTGGATCGTCACGATCTGAATACAGAATGGAGCATCCATGCTTCTACGCTGGAAGAGTTTTTAGAAAAAGGTATAATTAAAGAAATACTAAAAGATCGCTTTATTCAATCATACAAAAATCCTAATGATTTTATGTGCGTGTTTGTGATAGTACCCGAGGGTGCTAACTTTATTTATTATCCGTATGTGAAGGAGTAATTGGTTGGTTTTTTTGTTGGAAGGTTGTAAAGTTGAAATGTTGTAAAGTTGTTATCTTTACAATAGAATTTAAAAAACGGATGAATTAACATTTCAACCTTCCAACTTTACAACATTACAACATGTCAGATAAACATCTCCTGATACTAAATCAACAGCAGATACAGCAAAAAATTGATCGTATTGCCTACCAGATACTGGAAGACAACTTTGATGAAGAGGAAATTTTGATAGCCGGTATTTTGCCCAGCGGTGATAAAATTGCCAGGAGAATAAAAGCCATACTCGACGATATAGCTCCATTTAAAAATAAATTCATCGGCATTGAGCTGGATAAACAAAGCACCAGCTTAAAAGCTACTATTAATTTTGATGTGCAGGATTGCAGCAACAAAGTAGTTATTTTGGTAGATGATGTATTAAATAGTGGCAAAACCCTGGCTTATGGCTTTGGCGTTTTTCGTGATGTGCCGCTTAAAAAATTACGCACTGCCGTGCTAATCGACCGTAATCACAAAAAATTCCCCATGACCACCGACTATGCCGGTATGGCCCTTTCAACCGTATTAAAAGAGCACGTGGATGTTGTTTTGGATGAAGCTGGTGAAGAGGATGCGGTTTATTTGAGGTAGAAATTAATTATATTTGTTAAAACAGTCATGTCAGCAACAGAAATAAAGGAAACAAAATCAAACCTAATAGCCTGGATTGAAGGGCTATCTGACATAAATATGTTAACAGCATTGGATAGTTTAAGAAATTCAAAACCAACGGGGGATTGGTGGGACGATCTGTCTGAAGCGCAAAAACAGCATATAAATGAAGGAATTGATGACGAAGAGAACGGCCGGGTAATTTCGTCCGCTGAATTTTGGGAAAATTTAAAAAATGGATGAAAATCCTTTGCTTACAATCCGGTTTACGAAACGTGCTGATGCTGATGCAATCATTATAAAAAATTACCTTTCATACAAATTCACCCAAAAAGAAGTCGATAACTTTTATCAACTGTTGGAAACATTTGAAAAAGTCATACTGGCATTCCCTGAGCTTTATGCATTAAGTACAAATGGTAAGAATACGCATAGGGCGGTTCTAAGCAAGCAATTATCCGTGTTTTACAGAATCTCAAAGAACTGCATAACTGTCAACGTCATTCCAGACAATCGCATAAATCCCTCTAAATGGCCTTAATCTTTAATAGCTTCTCCACCTTTTCCGCAGTTAAACTCAAACCATCGGCAATAATAGTAGCCTGATTATAAAACGGTTCACGTTCTGTTAATTTCTCTTCGATAAAAGCAATCAACGCTTCACCGTGTTTTTCACGAAGCAAGGGACGTTCTTCCTTTTCATTTTCCAACCTGCCTGCTAAAGTTTTGGGCGATAGTTTAATATATACCGATTTACCGTGCGCGTTAATCCAATCCATATTATCAAAAAAACAGGGCAAACCGCCGCCTGTTGAGATCACTGCATGTTCTGGATACTTACTCAGTTTTAAAACATCAGACTCCAGTTTACGGAAAGTATCTTCACCATGAGTTGAAAAATATTCAGCTATCGTCATACCCGCCTGAGCTTCCAAAACATGATCAAGATCCATAAACATATAACCCAAACGCGAAGCCAGCTTACGCCCCAATGTAGTTTTACCACACCCCATAAAACCGATCAAAAAAATTAATCCTAAACCACCATGTGCAGGTTCCAAATTATTATCTACAGAAAACTTATTCATTTAATCATTACAATAATATCGGCCATGGACTATTGACCATCAACTATGGACATTCCTGGCTATGAACTATGAACCATCAACTATGAACTACCTCACATTTACTGTTGCTGAAAATACTTCTTCACCAGCACATCATATTTGGGTATAGAGTGATAATGCCATTTATTAATCACTACTCCATTTTTCATCAGCAATATGCCTGGGTTAGCTCTCACTATGGTTTTTAACGGCACTTCGTCGGCATAAAATATTTCACTGAGTAAATGATGCTGTTTGCTAAAAGCCTCTGCATATTTTGCAGAGTTCGAGGTGATCAATATCGTACGGATGTTGAAGTTTTCGGTAAGGTTTACCGCGAGGGCATTTAAACGGTTTATGGCTTCTTCATCGGTATGATTTAAATCATAGGCGACAATCACCAGGTTATAAAACGGGTTCGATAACAACTCTTTTGTGTAATCAGTTCCCTGGGCATCCTGTATAGCCAGGTCCCTTATTTTTGGTGTAAAGCCCGATTTTACAAAACGGCTTTCGGGCTCACCTACCACTTCCCAATTATTATCCTTCCATATATTGCTTTTCAAATAATCGGTATTCGTCATTACCTTGGTTGCACCGTTTTTTTTATTTTTAAGATGGTAAGTTAACTCGTACTGATCGGGTTGGGCACCGGGAGGAATCTTCATTTCATCCAAAATATTCGCCCCTATTTTATAAGGTAAAAAATCAATTACCGGCAAAAAATTATAGGTATAAAGGCCTATCAATACCGAAACAATTGTGGCAGCTATTAACAGCTTGTCGCCGGTTTTTGGGACGAATAAAGGCTTTATTTTTTGCCGGTTAAAAAACAGCACCAATATCATCAGCAGTAAAATCAAATCCTTACTGAATGATTGCCATGGCGTTAATGGGATAGCATCCCCAAAGCATCCGCAGGTTTGTACTACCTTGAAATAAGCCGAGTAAAAGGTTAAAAAGGCAAAAAAGATAATAAGCAATAACAAGCCCCAGGCAACTTTAACGGGCCTTACGCCTATCAGCAGGGCAAACCCTAATATAATTTCCAGTGAACATAGTACAACAGCGATCACCACAGAAAAACCATTGAGAAACGTGATATGAAATACTTCAAAATACTCTTCCAGCTTATAAGAAAAACCTAACGGGTCATTTATTTTGATCAATCCCGAAAAAATAAAAAGCAAACCGACAAAGATCCTTACGGCCCATAGCCACCATGCTGCAGAAGTATTAGTAGTTTTCGTTTTCATTGATGTTATTAAAGGTTGTAAAAGTTGTAGTTGTTAAAAAGGTTAGGCAATTTTAACCCTTCATAACTTTTACAACATTTTTAACTTGGAATGGCTAAAGATACATTTTTTCGCAAAAAGGCAACTTTAAATGCTGGCGGTTCGCTGATAGATTTAAGCAGCCCTAAAGTAATGGGTATTATTAACCTTACACCCGACTCATTTTATGCCGGAAGCAGGAAACCCGGCGTTGATAATGCCTTGCTGCAAGCTGAAAAAATGTTAGATGAAGGCGCTACGTTTTTAGATTTAGGCGCCTACTCCTCCCGTCCCGGCGCTGAAGATATATCAGTACAGGAAGAAACAGATCGTTTGCTGCCAGTTGTGGAAGCGATACATGATGCTTTCCCACAAGCGGTTTTATCTGTAGATACTTTCCGAGCGAAGGTTGCAGAAGTGGCCATCAATGCTGGTGCACATATAATTAATGATATTTCTGGCGGCCAGCTGGATGCAGATATGTTTGCAACAGTAGCCCGGTTGCAGGTGCCTTACATTTTGATGCATATGAAAGGCAATCCGCAAAACATGCAGCAACAGGCACAATATGAAGATGTATTTGCAGAGGTATTTGATTATTTTACTGATAGGTATCACCAGTTAAAACAGCTTGGCGTACATGACGTAATTATAGATCCTGGTTTTGGCTTTGCTAAAACACCAGAACATGGTTATGCTTTAATGAGCCGTCTGCAGGAATTTAACATGCTTCAACTGCCGGTATTAGTTGGTATATCCCGCAAAAGTATAGTTTATAAAATAACCGGCGGCAAATCTGCGGATGCTTTAAATGGCACTACGGCATTAAATACTATTGCGCTAACCAAAGGAGCTAATATTTTGCGTGTACATGATGTAAAGGAGGCGGTTGAGGCGATAAAGATTTGGGAGATGTGCCGGTACTGCTAAAGATTTGACAACTTTTAAAAAGTTGTCAAATCTAACCCATTTAAACTCTTCAGGAGTTCCAGTGTGCCGGCCGCGACTGTTTCTTTTCGTAACATTTCATTTCTGATAAAGGAATTTCGAAAGCTTTACTGACAAAGTTCATATCCTTGTCGTTAAGGTATGGAATAGATTTTATGGCATCTTTCATTCCCTTTTCGCCATAAAGATTAAGAGCAGCGTACCAGTCGTTTGGCCATCCTCTTTCGATCACCCTTTGCACTACTATATTTCGCATTTGCTGAAAATCAAAATCCGAAAGATTATACTCCCATAACAGTGCAGGATTTATTTTAGCATCCTGGTGTTTTTTGTAATCGCTCAAATAAATATAATTCATTTTAAGGCAGCTACAGCTTAAAACAAATATAACGATTTTTGGATGGATTAGACCGTTCAACTACTCACTTATTCAACCCAATCAACTATTCACCAATTCACCCCACCAACTCCATCATCTTCAAAATACTATCTACATACTCGCGGTTGTTTGCCAGGCGCGGCACTTTATGCTGACCGCCTATTTTACCCCTTTCTTTCATCCAGTTAAAGAATGTTCCTTTTGGGGCACGGCGAACAATGGGGCGGCGAAGCGCCATATCCTTAAATCGTTTGGCATCATAGTCGGAGTTTATACGGCGCAGGGTTTCGTCCAGCAGGTCAACAAAACGTTCAAACTCGGCCGGGCGTTTTTCAAATTCAATGATCCATTCGTGGGCGCCGCATTCATCATCATTAAAATAAATAGGGGCAGCAGTATAATCACGAATAATGGCGCCGGTTTGCTGGCAGGCTTCATCCAGTGCGCGCTCTGCGTTGTCGATGATCAATTCCTCGCCAAAGGCATTTATAAAGTGTTTGGTGCGCCCGGTAACCTGGATACGGAAAGGCGATAGCGATGTAAAACGGACTGTATCGCCAATCATATAGCGCCAAAGGCCGGCATTTGTACTAATAATAAGCGCATAATTTTTATCCAGCTCCACTTCATCTAATATCAGGGTTAGTGGATTTTCTTTGTGAAGATCTTCTAATGGTAAAAACTCGTAAAATATGCCATAATCCAGCATCAGCAACATTTCTCCCGGCTCCTTTGTATCCTGTATTCCGAAAAAGCCTTCGGATGCATTGTAGTTTTCCAGGTAATACATATTATCATTAGGGATCAGTTTTTTAAAGTGTTCGCGGTACGGCGTAAAGTTTACTGCTCCATGAAAATACATCTCCAGGTTGGGCCAAACTTCCAGCAGGTTTTTTTTGCCGGTTATTTCCAGTATCCGTTTAAACAATAACAGATTCCAGGTAGGTACGCCGCTAAGGCTGGTAACGTTAACATCTATGGTGGCATGTGCCATTTTTTCAATCTTTTCCTCAAAGTCTTCCAGCAGGGCAATGTCCATGTGGGGGGTGCGATGCAACTCGGCCCATAGCGGCAAATTCTTCATCAGTACGGCAGAGAGATCGCCAAAAGAAGTATCCGCACTTAACTGGCTCACCTGGTAGCTGCCGCCGAGCGTTAAAATCTTCCCGGTAAACATCCGGGCGTTGGGCTGGTTGTTAAAGTAAATGGTGAGCAAATCCTTACCACCTTTAAAATGGCATTCCTCCAATGCTTCTTCACTTACGGGGATAAATTTGCTCCTATCGCTGGTCGTGCCGGATGATTTGGCGAACCAACGAATCTCCGATGGCCACAGCACATTTTGTTCGCCCTTAAGCATTCGCTCAATATAAGGCCGCAGCGTTTCATAGGTCTGTATGGGTACGCGTTCCTTAAACTGATTTAAATTGGTGATGCTTTTATAACCATATTTTTTACCCCACTCCGTATTTTCTGCTCCGGATATCAGTTGTTCAAACCATTCCTCCTGCACTTCATTAGGATATTTCATAAAAAGCTCTATCTGGTGGATACGCTTTTTCATGAACCAGGTAAATACGGAGTTAAAAATGGTCATAGGCTATTTAATGGCGAACGTTTTTCTTTTTAGTACGAAGTTTGCTCCCAGGTAAACCTTACGCACCATCTCATTCGCTGCCAAAACTTCAGGCACACCTGATTCTAATATTTTACCTTCAAAAAGCAGGTAGGCCCTATCGGTAATGGAGAGCGTTTCCTGCACATTATGGTCGGTGATCAATATACCAATATTACGGTGTTTTAGTTTGGCCACCATGGCTTGTATTTCTTCAACTGCAATAGGGTCAACACCGGCAAAAGGTTCATCAAGCAATATAAAATTAGGCTCTGCTGCCAGTGCGCGTGCAATCTCGGTACGCCGCCGTTCACCGCCCGATAGCAGATCACCCCTGTTCCTTCGTACTTTATGCAGACTAAATTCATCAATCAGTTCTTCCAGCTTTTCCTTTTGTCTTTCTTTGGGCATAGTGCCCATTTCAAGTACGGCTTTTATATTATCCTCTACAGAAAGTTTTCTAAATACAGAAGCTTCCTGGGCCAGGTAGCCTATGCCCTTTTGTGCCCTACGGTACATCGGGTCGCCGGTTATATCCTCATCCTCCAAAAATATCCTGCCTTCGTTAGGTTTTATTAAGCCTACTATCATATAAAACGAGGTTGTTTTCCCGGCGCCGTTAGGACCAAGCAAACCCACTATCTCACCCTGCGAAACATTGAAGGAAACATCGTTTACAACCGTACG
>Ga0206874_1011_pt1 | contig 54372 bp, 50 predicted proteins | sample Alteio_BWOrgCont_12_FD_152629 | JGI IMG/M metagenome (GOLD analysis project Ga0206874, IMG submission 152629) | Enriched cells from forest soil in Barre Woods Harvard Forest LTER site, Petersham, Massachusetts, United States -... | ecosystem: Environmental > Terrestrial > Soil > Temperate forest >...
CTTATTTTTTGACTCTATTCCCTGAATAATACCATTAAATCAGTTAAAAGTACCATTAACAATGGTGATATTGTGTTTAATATTGCATCATGTTACAAAGCACACCAGTTTACGATATATGTACCTTATCTGATTTTAAGCAGGATGATATACTTATAAGCCGCTTTGCTCCCTATTTAACTCATCATAAAAACCTTTACGCCGCCCACAGGCATACCTTTTATCATGTGGTACTTTTTACGCATGGGGCCGGTAGTCATACCATCGACTTTGAAAGTTTTGATGTAAAGCCGTACCAAATATACTTTATGATACCCGGCCAGGTACATTCATGGAGCTTTGAAGGCTTTACCGATGGCTATATCATTAATTTTTCGGAGTCGTTTTTTCAATCGTTTTTATTGAATCCGGCTTACCCCGAAACCCTTTCGTTTTTTAGCGGCGATTTAAAAGATGCAGTGATCAATTTACCGCAAGGCCTGCATCATCAAATACTTTTGTTGTTTGAAGAAATAATTAAGGAATCGGAAGGCAATAGTTCGCAGGGTGCGGATATGCTTAGGGTTTTAATGTTGCAGGTATTTATATTAGTTAATCGTTTAAGTACCGGTGGTAATAAAGGCCCGGCGTCCTACAATCAAACCTTACTTAAAAACTTTCAAAAGCTGATAGAGGCTAATTACATCAGGCTAAAATTACCAAAAGATTATGCCTCCCTGCTATATATAACTCCTAATCATTTAAATGCTGTTTGTAAGGATCTGTTAGGGATGCAGGCCGGTGAAGTTATCAGGAACAGAACGGTGCTGGAGGCTAAGCGGCTGCTCACCAGTCAGCAATTAACTATTAGCGAGATTGCTTTTAAACTAAATTTTAGTGATAATTCATATTTCACCAAATTTTTCAAAAAGTTTGAAGGCATAACCCCCGAAGAATTCAGAAAAAATATACTAAATCATAATCATCATGAATAACCAGGAAACCAATTTGCCAATGTGGCCTGCCGTTGTGCACGCCAAATGCCCCCGCTGCCGCAGGGGAGATATGTTTGCAACACCTATGTATAGCTTTAAATCGCAGGTTATGAATACAACCTGTTCGCACTGCGGCTTAGTTTATGAGCGTGAGCCTGGCTATTTTTATGTAGCTATGCTATTGAGCTATGCCATGTTTGTTGCCGAAATGATAACCTTAGCGGTTGCCATACATGTTTTAAGCGGAAGTAATAATCCGTGGGTATATGTGGGTATTATAATAGCTGTCGGTATTGTATTATCGCCATTTAATTTCAGATATTCAAGGGTGATCTTATTGCACTGGCTTACTCCGGGCCTGCATTACCATCCGGAACTGAGCGGAGATAATGCAAACGAGGCATAACTATGGCGTGGTTCCCAAAGCTTTAATATTAATAAAACCATATTGCATAATTCTGCGTGGTTTTGTTAATGAATAATTTGGCTGGATATCCCCCGTTTGCAGCACCAATGAAAACTGCCCCAGGTTTTGAATAGCGGCATTGGTAAACGGCATCGAGCTTCCGGCTTTGGTAGTATCCTTACAAACAACGTTGGCATATAAAAAAAGCTGGTTTGGAGAAAGTGTCCACGTTGCACTTGCAGACTTTTGAGCGATACAATCGAAATTTGTATAGGTACAAGTGTTACCTGTAAATGTAAATCGTTGCACCGAATCGCATGTGGTATTTAAGGTATCAGTTGATATTAAAATATTACCGGTATAGTTAAAAACAAGTATGGATGCCAGTTGCCAGCTGCCACTGGTAAAAAGCCCCTGTATAGGGCTTTGACCTTCTTTTTTACACGAATTATAAAGTACGGTAACCATTAAACCAGACAAAAGCAGAAATAGATTTATACGTTTCATTATTGGTATATCCGCAAAAATAAAAATTCCCGGTAATTAAACCGGTCAGAAGTAATTATAACTGTTTTAATTGAGAAATATTTTGGATCACAGATTTTAGGTGATTTTTTTGATTACACTGATTAAAATGGGAAGATTACTCCCGCATGCACAAAATCTGTGAAATCAAAAAAATCAGCTAAATCTGTGATCTATTTTCACATATATTTGTTTCAACACTTAACTCATTAAAACTATGATACCAGTAAAAGGCTATGCCGCTCCACAAGCAAAAATTCCGTTAGGGCCCTTTAAATTTGAACGCCGTGATGTAGGCCCGCATGATGTACAGATAGAGATTGCGTATTGCGGGGTTTGCCACTCAGATATTCACCAGGTTCGCGACGAGTGGGGTGGTTCTATTTTCCCAATGGTACCCGGGCACGAAATAGTTGGCAAAATAACTGCAATTGGCAGCCAGGTAACCAAATTTAAAGTTGGCGAGACAGCGGGTATAGGTTGTTTTGTTGATAGCTGCCGCCACTGCCCAAGCTGCCTTGCCGGATTGGAACAATATTGCGATGTAGGCATGATTGGCACTTACAATGGCCGTGATAAAGAAGGACAACCTACTTATGGTGGTTACTCAAACCAAATAATTGTCGACGAAAACTATACCCTTCATGTGTCTGATAAATTACCTTTAGCCGGTGTTGCGCCATTATTATGCGCGGGCATAACCACCTATTCGCCTTTAAGGGAATGGAAAGTAGGTAAAGGTCATAAAGTTGGTGTGGTTGGCTTAGGCGGATTAGGACACATGGCCGTTAAACTGGCAGCATCAATGGGTGCCGAAGTTACAGTATTAAGTACCTCTGCATCAAAAGAAGTTGACGCTACAAAATTAGGCGCTCATCATTTTGTGGTAACCACCGACGAGGCCCAGGTAAAACAAATTGCCGGAACGCTGGATTTTATCATCAACACCATATCTGCACAGCACGAGTATAATTTTTATTTACAAATGCTTAAGCTGGATGGCACCATGATACTGGTAGGCGTTCCGCCGGAAGCGCCTCAACTGGCAGCTTTTAACCTGATCATAAAACGCAGACGCATAGCAGGCTCGCTGATAGGCGGCATCAAAGAAACCCAGGAAATGCTGGACTACTGCGCCGAACATAATATTACATCGGATGTGGAAGTAATTAATATAGATTATATTAACGAGGCCTACGAACGCATGATAAAAGGTGATGTGAGGTACAGGTTTGTTATTGATATGGCTTCTTTATAAGTAAAAAGTCAAAATTCAAAAGTAAAAAGTCAAAAGTCAAAAGTCAAAAACGCTTGCCCCAATTTAGATACCCCAAGATTTTTTACTTTTGAATTTTGAATTTATGACCGTTTCTTTCGAAAAACTGAAATCCGAATTTGAACGGATATTGCTTTCCTTGAATTTTAATGAGGGAAAGGCAGAATTATGTGCTACCATTTTTGCTGAAAACAGCAGGGATGGTGTATATACCCATGGGTTAAACCGTTTCCCAACTTTTGTTGAATTTGTTAAGGATGGCCTGGTTAAACCCGATGCAGAGCCGACAAAAGAAGACGCATTCGGCGCATTGGAGCAATGGAACGGCAATTTAGGGCCGGGTATATTAAACGCCCGCTTTTGCATGGAGCGTGCTATGGAACTGGCAAATGAAAAAGGCATTGGCTGTGTAGCCATCAAAAACACCAATCATTGGATGCGTGCCGGTACTTATGGCTGGCAAGCTGCCGAAGCCGGATTTATCGGCATTTGCTTTACCAACACCATTGCCAATCTGCCGCCGTGGGGCGGTATCGATCCGCGTTTGGGTAACAATCCTTTGGTTATTGCTATTCCCTGCAAGGATGGACATATTGTGCTGGATATGGCCGTATCGCAATACTCGGTAGGCAAGCTCAACCAGTATAAATCGAACAAGCAGGAACTGCCCTTGCCCGGTGGGTATGATGCCGCGGGGCATTTAAGTACTGATGCTGCTGCCATACTGAAATCAAAAAGGCTGCTGCCGGTTGGTTTTTGGAAAGGTTCAGGTTTATCGTTAGTGCTCGATCTGCTGGCAACTGTGCTCAGCCAGGGAAACTCTACCGCAAAGATCACCCAAAGCGAAAAAGAAAGCGGGGTTTCACAGGTGTTTATCTGTATCAAGCCAAATAGCAGCGAACAAACGGCACATTTAATTGAAGAGATCATCAGCTACACCAAAACCAGTCGGCCCGAACATGAAGGTGGCGCTATTTCCTATCCCGGCGAAAACACTTTAAGAACAAGAGAAAAAAGTTTGAAGGATGGCGTTTTAGTGGATGAAGGAATTTGGGAGAAGGTTTGCGGCTTGTGAGAGAAGGATTATCTTAAGAGCTCAACCTTTCAGATTTACGAAGTTTTAAAAACTTCGTAAATCTTCTAAGCCAGTTAAGGGGGAAGTCTTATCATGGTCAATTTATAGAGGCTTATCTCATCAGTTACTTTAATAAGTTTGTATATTTATATAGATAAAAATAAGACAAAACATTCTATAATTTTAGGTCATGTACACAGAGGCAAAAAAACTATATATAATCGAGGAGGTGCTCAAAATAAATAGTGACGCTGCCTTATCTGCCCTGGAGAATTTTTTGAAGAATTCAAAAAAAGATGAAAGTGTAATTAATGTTCCGGATTTTAGTGAATTTTCAGGTATTTGGTCAAAAGATGAAGCTAAAGAAATTGAGCGAATTATTGCGGAATCGTGTGAAATAATCAATCCCGATGACTGGAAATAATATCCTGTTAGATACAAATATTGTCATTGGCTTAATAAGATTTTCTACTTAGTATTTGAGACTTTAGACCACTGACTTTCTACCCCATCATCCCCTCAAACCTTTCCCAAAAACCATCCTTTGGCACGGGTGCAATAATTAATACCGGCTCATTTTTTACAGGGTGAATAAATTGCAGCTTACGTGCATGTAGACTGATACTTTTGCGGAGACTACCCCGCGGATAGCCATATTTATTATCGCCTACAATAGGACAGCCCAGGGTGGATAGCTGTACCCTTATTTGGTGCGGTCGACCGGTTATCGGGTCAACCTCAATTAAATAGTACCCATTTAACTCACCAACCAATTTGTAATTCAGCTCTGCGCGCTGGCTACCCGTAACTTCGTGATCATGTGCTTTGGTAACGTTTTTCTGCGGATTTTTAACCAGCCAGTGTACCAGGTTGCCTGCTTCGGGCTGCGGCCGGTTGCGTACTACGGCATAATAGGTTTTATGCATCTCGCGGCCCTTAAACATGGCGTTTATCCGCTCAAGCGCCTTGCTGGTTTTAGCAAACAGGATAACGCCACTTACAGGCCTGTCTAACCTGTGCACCACACCCAAAAAAGCGCCGTTAGGCTTGTTATATTTTTGGGCGATATATTTTTTAACCTTATCATCCAACGACTCATCCCCGGTATCATCAACCTGCACAATATCTCCTGCCCGCTTGTTTACAGCAATCAGGTGATTATCTTCGTAAAGAATATCACTGTCTGTAATTTCGTGGTTGATGTATTTAATGTTGACTTTGTTGTTCATAGTTTTTTTGTCCATAGTCGATGGACCATAGTCCATAGCAAAAAACACAAGCACCATGGTCTATGGACTATTGACCCGGGACTCAAGACTTAATACTGCTCCTTCTCACTCGGGAAACTCTTCGCCTTTATATCGCTCACGTAGTTTTTAATGGCTCCGTTCATTATTTCGTTCAGGTTTGCATATTGGCGTAAAAACCGTGGCTTAAAACCTTTGTTTATGCCCAGCAAATCGTGGATCACTAAAACCTGCCCATCGCAATGGCGGCCTGCGCCAATGCCTATAGTGGGGATACTGATACTTTCGCTTACTTCTTTAGCCAAAGCAGCCGGTATTTTTTCGAGAACTATGGCAAAGCAACCAAGTTCCTGTAGTTTTAAAGCATCTTCCCGTAATTTTTGCGCCTCAGCCTCGTGTTTGGCCCTTACAGTATAAGTGCCGAATTTATAGATGGACTGCGGTGTTAAACCCAGGTGCCCCATTACCGGGATGCCTGCAGTAAGTATGCGGCTTATAGATTCTGCAATTTCAACTCCACCTTCCATTTTTACGCTATGCGCACCCGATTCTTTCATGATGCGAATAGCCGAATTTAAAGCTTCCTTTGAGTTACCCTGGTACGATCCAAAAGGCAGATCAACAACCACCAACGCCCGTTTTGCAGCACGCACTACTGATGATGCATGATAGATCATCTGATCCAGCGTTATCGGCAGGGTAGTTTCGTGCCCAGCCATTACATTTGATGCCGAATCGCCCACCAGTATAATATCCATTCCAGCTTCATCAACAATAGCAGCCATCGAGTGATCGTATGCGGTGAGCATGGCAATCTTCTCGCCCTGGGTTTTCATTTCCTGTAAAATGTGCGTGGTAATTCTTTTTACCTCTTTATGTACCGACATGGTGAAATTTTTAGTGGTACAAATGTAAGTTAGTGATTTCGGATTTCGGATGTTCGATTTCGGATTTATTTTTTGATTTATATATTCTACTATTTAGTCTCTGTTCTATCTTTAATTTAATTAAAAATCCGACTTCCAAATTCCAACCTCATATTTTGCGTTCAAAAAATCCGAAATCGAACATCCGAATTTCAAAATAAATTCCTACTTTTGCACCGTGAATCCAGAAGTTTCCCACTTCAATATTTCAATCTGTTTTCACGGAGCGCTGAACCAGGCAAACCGGCTTTTTAACCATTCAATTTTTTTGATCAATGAATTATTTCACCACATTACCTGCGGTATTATTACTGGCTGACGGGACTGTTTTTCATGGAAAAGCTGCCGGAAAAATGGGCACTGCCACCGGCGAGATCTGTTTTAACACAGGCATGACAGGCTACCAGGAAGTTTTTACCGATCCCTCATACTTCGGGCAAATAATGGTTACCACCAATGCGCACATCGGCAATTATGGTATTAACAGGAATGAATCTGAATCGGGCCATATACAAATTGCCGGTTTGGTTTGTAAAAACTACAACATCTATTATACCCGTAAACAGGCCGGTGAATCGATACAGGACTATTTCCAGGAACAAAATATCGTTGGTATTTCTGATATAGATACCCGCCAGCTGGTAAGGCATATTCGCGACAAGGGTGCTATGAATGCTATCATATCTTCGGAAGTACTGGATATTGACGAGCTTAAAAAGAAGCTGGACGAAGTACCATCTATGGATGGTTTGGAGCTATCTTCCAAAGTATCAACCACCGAAACTTATACTTTTGGCGACGAAAATGCAGCTTACCGTGTAGCAGTGCTGGATTTGGGTGTAAAGAAAAATATCCTCCGCAACTTTGACGATCGTGATGTTTATGCTAAAGTTTTCCCGGCAAAAACATCTTTCGAAGAAATGGAAAAAGATTTTGCGCCAAGCGGATACTTTATATCCAACGGCCCAGGCGATCCGGCTGCCATGCCTTATGCCATTGAAACGGTAAAGGATATTTTGGCATCAGATAAGCCGATGTTTGGTATCTGTCTGGGCCACCAGTTGCTGGCGTTAGCTAATGATATCCCAACTAAAAAAATGTTTAACGGTCACCGCGGCTTAAACCACCCGGTAAAAAATATCATCATCAATCACTGCGAAGTTACCTCGCAGAACCACGGCTTTGGCGTAGTGCCAGAAGCGGTACGTGCGTCTGATAAGGTGGAGATCACCCATGTTAACCTGAATGATCAATCTATAGAAGGCATCAGGGTAAAAGGCAAAAAAGCATTTTCGGTACAATATCACCCCGAATCATCTCCAGGCCCGCATGATAGCCGGTATTTGTTTGATGATTTTATTGAGTTGATGAAATAGAAAATCACTTCATATTTATGAGATTAAGGCAAGATCAACTCTTGCCTTTTTTATTTATATATAGCTACGCAATTTATTATCAATACGAACCCTTTAAAAGAATTACATTTAATTTTAGTAATTATGTATCAATGAAAATCCGTTTAATAATTTTCGCTGTCATATCTTTTTTCACAATAAGCTGTGTTCATTCACAAAATTGTGTTGAGGGTATCAATAAATTACCTATGTATGGTAACATAAAAAAGTGTAAAGACCAAATTGAATACGATCAAGTATTCTTAGCTGATTGCGATAAAACATTTAAAAGCAGGAAAGAGGCAGCAGCACATATGGTAATGAGAGGGTGGCAATATTTTTATGTTAAAAAACTGGATACCTCAATGATGCGTTTTAACCAGGCATGGTTGCTTGATAGTTTAAATTCAGAAATATATTGGGGATTTGGTAATTTAATGGGGACACAAGAAAAATTTAAAGAATCGATACCATTTTTTGAAAAATCAATAAAATTAAATCCAAATAATCCCAAAGTTTGGCAAGATATATCTGTAAGCTATGGAAATATATTTGTTAAAAGTAATGACATTAAATATCTAACTGCCTCCATCGGCGCTTTAAAAAAAGCAATTAATCTCGATCCTAAAAATCCTCAGTTTTATGGAGCGTTAACAGCCGCCTACACCTACTTTATACAAAAAGATAGCGCAAAAAAATATTTAAAAATCACCGAACAACTTGATCCTAATGTCGTTAATCCCGATGTAAAAAAAATGTTAAATCAATAATTAAAACCTACGCCCCCCTGGTATCCCCACTTCAACCGCCTTATTTAAACATTTCACCGATAATTTCGCCGCCTTCGCCTAATAACCTTAGCTAAAATCCTATTCAGCATGCAGATTTGTGGTATAAATCATCACACAAATGAAAACGCTGTTAGCAATTCAAATCGTTCACCTGGCAATGCAGGCTATCCAACACTTACAATTCATCATACACACCATCGGGCACCTGGTTAAATAAACCAGGTAAAGCCTTACCTCAAAACCCTCTCCGGTATAGAGGGCTTAAAAAACGCTCAATTACCATTTACCATAATATTTCAACCATTCGCCCAAAATATAATTGAAATATCAATTTTGTAAACGATTTTTACAGCATGGCAAAACAACCTATTATAACAGTAAAAAACCTGGTAAAAAACTACGGCGATTTTGCCGCCGTAAAGGGAATTAGCTTTGAAGTGTTCGATGGCGAGATCTTCGGTTTGCTTGGCCCTAATGGCGCTGGCAAAACCACCACGCTCGAAATTATTGAAACCCTTCGCGACAAAACATCGGGCGAGGTAACCGTTGATGGTTTGTCGATTGACAAGGATGCGGATAGCATTAAACAACGTATCGGCGTACAATTGCAGTCGGCAGGGTATTATCCAAATTTAAACCTGTCGGAATTGATCAAGCTTTTTTGCGGCCTTTACGGGATAGAAAAAAGCCCAATGGAAATGCTGGAAAAAGTTGCACTTACCGATAAGGCAAAAGCAAAATATAAAGATCTTTCAGGCGGCCAAAAACAGCGTTTTTCAATAGCCACTACGCTGATCAATAATCCAAAAATAATTTTCCTGGATGAGCCCACTACCGGTCTTGACCCGCAGGCCCGCCGTAATTTGTGGGATCTGATCCGCGAAATACGCGATAACGGTACAACCGTAGTGATCACCACCCATTATATGGACGAAGCCGAAGAGCTTTGCGATCGCGTAGCATTTGTAGATGGCGGCCATATCATCGGCATCGATACCCCCGATCATTTTATCGATCAATTGATAGCATCCGGCTTCGAACGTAAAAAAGAAGTTAAGCTGGCCAACCTTGAGGATGTTTTTATAAACATGACCGGCAAGGAGTGGCGGGAAGGATAGAAAGTTTGCAGTGGGCAGTAGCAGTTTGCAGCTGCCCGTTTGCGTAATAACTTGCCGTTTGCAAAAACCAATGAACAAATGAACCAGTGAACTATTGAACCAAAAAAATGAAGAAATACAGTAATACCCGCGCCACTTTGGCCATAGCAGTAGCCAGTTTCCGTTCTATCATCCGCAGCCCTTCGGCAGTGGTATTTAGCTTAGCCTTCCCTTTAATATTTATCGTGATTTTTGCTAACATAGGGGGCAGCGCGGTTACGGTGGACGTTGGCGTTGCAAAAACCTGTGATACCATAGGCCCTGTTTACCAGGTGCTGAAAAAAACAAGCGTGGTTCATTTAATCAAAGATCAGTCGACTGCCGACATGGCTAAAAACCTTTCGAAAGGAAGCATTGATGCTATTATAAACATCCAAAAGAATGAAGGAATGCCACCGTATACGCTTAACATACAATATACAAAGGCCTCAGCACAAAAGGATGGGATATTACAGTCATTACTTAACAGTATTTTTTACCAGATAAACAGCCGCGGCAATACGGTTACACAACCCGTAGCCGATATTAAAGCAACCACTATACAGGGCCGAGAGTATAAATACATCGACTTTTTATTACCCGGAATGCTTGGTTTCTCGCTATTGAGCAGTGGCGTTTTCGGTACCGCATTTGTGTTTTTAAGTTTACGTTTAACGCTGGTTATCAAACGATTTTTTGCTACCCCAGTTAAAAAATACAGCATTGTTTTGGGTGAAGCGCTAGCAAGGCTTATATTTTCGTGGATCGGTGCATTGTTTATCATCGTAGTGGGGCACGCTTTCTTTGGCTTTACCCTGGTACACGGGCTTACAACGGTAATTAACATGCTTATTCTTTCGGCCATCGGGCTCATTATTTTTATGGGCTTTGGCTTTATCATATCAGGCATTGCAAAAAATGAAAGCAGCGTACCGCCGCTATCTAATATCATTACGTTACCTCAATTTTTATTATCGGGTACCTTTTTTGCCACTACTGCATTCCCGTCATGGTTACAGGGTATTAGCAATATACTACCCCTAACCTATTTGAATAAGGCTATGCGCGATGTAGCTTTTGAAGGAGCCGGCTTAGGCGATGTTACCCATCAGCTGTTAATTTTAGGCATCTGGTTCATTATTGTTTACGCTGTTGCGGTTAAAACATTCAGATGGGAATAGGTTGGATTTTGGAATTACGAATTACGATTTCGGGTTTTTGTCTGAATCAGAATTTCAGGTAAACCACTCCTGCAAAGTTAAATTACTGTTAATAATCAGTGAAATCACAAAACAATGTGCGAAATCTTGACACTTATTTACCGGAAATTGTATATTTGAAAACTATATCATATTAGTGTATCATTCACACTAAGTATGCATTTATTCACAAATACCCATATCCAATGAGCCTGATTATTGATATCCATGCCCGCCAGATACTTGATTCGCGCGGCAATCCTACCATTGAAGTAGACGTTTTAACTGAAAATGGCGCTTTCGGCCGTGCTGCTGTTCCTTCGGGAGCCTCCACAGGTGCGCATGAAGCTGTTGAGCTTCGCGATAATGATAAATCTAAATACCTGGGCAAGGGCGTACTTAAGGCCGTTGAAAACGTAAATGATATTATTGCGAAAGAGCTGCAAGGCATTGATGTTTTTGAACAAAACACTATCGACAAGCTAATGATTGAGCTTGATGGTACTGAAAACAAAAGCAAATTAGGCGCTAATGCTATTTTAGGTGTTTCACTTGCAGTTGCTAAAGCTGCTGCACAAGAAAGCCGCCAGCCTTTGTACCGCTACATTGGCGGTGTTAATGCGAATACGCTGCCTATCCCGATGATGAACATCGTTAACGGTGGTTCTCACTCTGATGCGCCCATCGCTTTCCAGGAATTTATGATCATTCCGGTTGGTGCTTCTTCTTTTTCTGAAGCTTTAAGATGGGGTGCTGAAGTATTTCATAACCTGAAAAAGATATTACATGACAGGGGGCTTTCAACTGCTGTTGGTGACGAAGGTGGTTTTGCACCAACCTTTGAAGGTACTGAAGATGGTGTTGAAACCATTTTGAAAGCTATTGAAAAATCAGGATATAAAGCAGGTGAACAAATATGTTTAGGATTTGACTGTGCTGCATCTGAGTTTTATGTAGACGGCAAATATGATTATACCAAGTTTGAAGGCGAAAAAGGCGCTATCCGCACCAGCGCTGAACAAGCAGAATATCTGGGCCAGTTAACAGAAAAATATCCTATTATTTCTATTGAAGATGGTATGGCTGAGGATGACTGGGAAGGCTGGAAATTATTAACAGACAGAATTGGCGCTAAAGTTCAGCTGGTAGGCGATGATTTATTTGTAACCAACGTAATCCGTTTACAAAAAGGTATCGATCAGCATACTGCTAATTCTATCCTTGTAAAAGTTAACCAGATAGGCACGCTAACAGAAACTATCAATGCAGTAACATTAGCACAAACTAATGGTTATACCTCGGTGATGAGCCACCGCTCTGGCGAAACTGAAGACTCAACCATTGCCGATTTAGCAGTAGCCTTAAACTGCGGTCAGATAAAAACCGGTTCACTTTCACGTTCAGACAGGATCGCTAAATACAACCAGTTGTTGCGCATTGAAGAAGAACTAGGCGATAGTGCAAAATTTATAGGTAAAGATTTTAAGTATTTTAAGAAATAAGAATCACAAATTTTTACGAATTATTTCGAATTTCACGAATTATTAAAGCCGGTATTAAAGCCGGCTTTTCTATTATATATATTCAATTAATGAACAAATTAAAAATCAGCGCAATCATAAAAATCATTACAATCAGCGATTTATATTTGCGCTATGAAATCTAATCGGCTCATCAGAACCATCCTCATTTTAGCTATTCTTGCCCTAAACATCGGCTGCGACCAGGTTACAAAATCGCTGGTGAGGACCAAAATGGAGCCATGGTCGCATTATGGTTATTTAAACTATCATGTTACGCTAAACAGGGTCGAAAACACAGGTGCGTTTTTAAGTCTGGGCGATACACTTTCGGGGACTGTAAAAATAATATTGTTTGATGTATTGCCCCTGCTGGCCATTTTATCCGGCCTGATATTCATACTGGTAAAAACGGATCTTAACAGGATTACCGTATTAAGTGTGATCCTGATTGTTGGCGGTGGGTTTGGCAATATTTATGACAGAATAGTACGGGGATCAGTTACCGATTTTATGCACATTAATTTTGTGATCTTTCAAACCGGCATATTCAACGTAGCGGACCTGTCCATCACAACGGGTGTATTTATAATTTTGATACAGGCATTGCTCGAACGGAAAAAAGGGCTGGTTGAGAATTAGATTTGACAACTTTTAAAAAGTTGTCAAATCTTTCCGGCTCCTTTTTCAACTACATATCCTGGATTACCCACAATAACCCCTTTATCAACCTGTAGATTACTGGCTACGGCATTTGTACCCACAACAACCCCGTTGCCCAATACACAACCTTTTAATATAACGCAGCGTTTGCCCAGCCAGGCATCACTGCCAATAATCACCGGTTTTGTACCGGGCCGTTCTGATTCGCTGCCCATGTACGGGAAATCTTTTCGCGTTCTTTCCCTTCGTATTTCAGGCGGATAAGTGCAATGCGTATTGGTATCATAGATCATACATTCGTACGAGATCATATTATAATCGCCGATGGCTACCGATTCATCGCACCGTATCTCCGTTTGTTCATTAATGGTGTTATATGTCCCGATGGTGCAAATACCGCCGAATCTTATTTTTATATCAGCCTTTATGCTGTTATACGCTCCTATTATCAGCTTGCCGTTATTAATAGAAATAATGGGATTTAGCGGCTGCCGCCCTTTTATTAATTGTGTGTATTTATCAATTTTCAAATAGCCATTGTTAATGTGAATATCGTAGCCATCCAGCTTTACTTTGTCACCGATGATTAATTCAGATTTCCCGGTTAAAACAATGCTGGTATTAATGATCTCTACATCATTACCTTTAACAAACGACGAATCAGCGCTTTTATTAAGCACGAAGCTTTTTTGCGTGAAGCCCAGTTTTTGTTTGAATTTATGCAGGATGTTATTGCTCATGAGAGATCAGGATTTGAAAACTTTTAAAAAGTTGTCAAATCTAAAATATAATTGGGCGATTTAATTAAAGTGGCGTATGATGTAGCCAAATAAAGTCATCACACAGCATTACGGCATTTTGGCTAAAGCCCTGGCTGCTTTTCTTTATCAGCCGTCACATAAATGTGACGGCAATAATAAAAATAATTGCCGTTGGCTTCAGCCAACGGGTCAAGGAACAATCAAAAGCGGGCTTTAGCCAAAACCGGCGCTTTGATTTCAGTATAAACCCCGTTTGTAAGCATTAAAGGTTTTAAATGCGATTTCCCTGCGTATTTTGCTTTAAATAATGAGCAAATGGAAAAGAATGAGGCAATAAGAACGGCTCAAAATTTCGATAAAATTCTGGATATTCAATATGGGAAGATCGGGACCGCGGTTAGAAATGAGTTTCAGAAAATGCACAATCCTTTATTGTCAATGAATTATTGAAAGACGCAAGACATGAAGCCAATATGGCACAAATGAACTTGCGAAAAAAATCAAGACTAAAACTCGTTTCAGGGCTTAAAAATGACAATTTAAAACACTATCATCGATTCATTTGCAAAATTTTGTTAATCTGCGTTCAGATATTTATTGCTCTTCATAAATAAACTGTCTATATTAGGAAGAAATAACAAATATATCAATTTGATATTTACGCACCTTAAACTATAACCTTATCTTATGAAAGTATTTTTACCTAATCTCGTTTTTGTTTTTATTTCAATTATTTTTGAAGTTACCCCTTCCTTTGCACAAGAAAAAAAATATGTAAATTTTACTATTGGAAAATTTACTTTAGAAAAATTCCCTGTTATTTATTATAAAAAACCATACAAGGTAATGACTCAAAAATTTCCACTTACAGAAAAGATTGTGCTTTATCAAGACATGGATCAATATGGCCAAAATGATGGATTAAGAGTTGAAATGCAAGATGATTTTGTATCTCCACATGTAATATATTATTACAAAAAGGGGATAGTCGTTTACACAGCCTACTTTTTCCAAAACTCTTCAAAGGCGTACGAAATCACCAATAAAAACCTGCAGGACCAGGAAGACGGGCCTCAGATTAAAAGACATTTGGAGAATGGCAAACTTATACAAGAAAATAAAATCTTTCATAATGGAGAAGATTTAGCTAATAAAGGAACAAATGGTTCGGATAAATTGAATTTTAATTCAAAGGGATTATTAGATGGTCCATTTGTTTGGACTGCTAATTTGGAACACTTAAACGGAAAACTACAATATTCGGGAATCGCTAAAGACGGTATCATTCAAAAACTGGCTGTTAATAGTACGTTAGGTGAAAGCTACATGCAATTTAAAAGTAACTACGAAGTTAAAAATGATTTAATCACTCAAAATACAATTGAATCTTCTGGGGGAGTTTCAAACTCAACATATAAGATTACAACTGCTTTAAAAATCACAAATTCGAAAGATAGTGTAGAAAAAGGAATAAATTTTATATACTATGAAGATATTCTGGCCTACCCATACGGAAGTTTTAAAGCGAATTATTTTGAAAGGTTGCTGTTTAAAATGACCGAATAATAAACTAATAATGGAAAAGGAAGTATTTGATATTAACTTTTGTTCTTTTACATATGAGCAAAAACAATCTATAGCCACATTATTTAAATATACTTTTCAAACAAATGATGACTTTATTTTAAAGCAATACGATTTTTTTAAAGATTGGTTTTGCCGGGAGGATACTAACAATTATATAACACCTTTTTTAAGGCGAGAACACATCGTACCACAAACTATTGATAAATTATTTCTTAAAAAGTATAATTCAAAAGAATATTGGGTTGGTGTAGACTATCCTATTTTATTGACAAAAAAGTCAAATAAAAAAAACGTATTGATAGTAGCAGAGGATCCTCTGAGAAATTTTAATGATGACCTATTAATTAAATCTAAAGAACATGTATTGCTTAGCACTCCTTTCGCTACTCATTTAAGCAACTGTAGGAAAGCGTTAAAGGAATACTGGGGATTTCACAATTATCTATTGGAAGCTGGGTATAACGTTTATGTAACTGATATCCATAAATTATGGCTAAAAAAGGAAAGAAATAACAAAAAAGAAGTTTTACCCTCTGATTTAATTGAAAACTTTAAAAAAATATTTCAATTCGAGATGGAATTTATAAAACCTGAATTAGTGGTAACTTATGGAAATACAGCCAAAAACGCACTTAATGAAATGCGATTAGGTTTAGATGAAAAAGTTTTACACTTTTTACACCCATCAAATACTGCTAACGGTAGTTGGAAGAAATTATTTTTGTCATTAAAATCTGATAACATCCAATGTACTTCTGAAAATAAGATAGATTACATGAGTAAAATGATTAAACAAAGATCAAACAACCATTTATAAGATTGTTCCGATCTACCTGCGTTCTTACTTACCAATAAAAACCGTATCTTTGTGAAAAAATTACCCGTTCGCTTAAGGTTGATCACCGATAGATACTTCAGATCCCCGCTTATGCTTCGCGTTAGCACACATATTACACATATTACATGTCATTCGAAAATTTAAATTTAATTGAGCCTATTTTACGGGCTTTAAAAACCGAGGGCTATACTACGCCCACCCCAATACAGGAACAAGCTATCCCCATTATATTACAAAATAAAGATCTGCTTGGCTGCGCCCAAACCGGCACCGGTAAAACCGCCGCTTTCGCCATCCCTATCCTGCAGCTTTTATACCAGGACAGGCTACAGCACAAAGAACAAAAAACAATAAAGGCCCTTATTTTAACCCCTACCCGCGAGCTTGCTATTCAAATTGACGAAAGCTTTGCCAATTATGGTAAACATACCGGTTTAAAGCACCTGGTTATTTTTGGCGGCGTGTCACAAAACCCCCAGACCGATGCTTTAAAAAGAGGTGTCGACATTTTAGTAGCAACACCTGGCCGTTTGCTCGATTTAATTAACCAGCGTTATGTCCATTTAGAGCATATCCGCATGCTGGTATTGGACGAAGCCGACCGTATGCTGGATATGGGTTTTGTTCACGATGTTAAAAAGATCATAACTAAAATACCCGCTAAAAGACAAACGTTGTTCTTTTCGGCTACCATGCCGGATGAAATTCAGCAGCTGGCCAATACCATCTTAACCAAGCCCGAAAAGGTTGAAGTTACCCCGGTATCTTCAACTGCCGATACTATACAGCAGTCTTTATTTTATGTAGAGAAAAATGATAAAAAGGCATTACTTATCCACCTTTTAAAAGATAAAAACATAAAAACCGCTTTGGTATTTACGCGTACTAAACATGGTGCGGATAAAGTAGTTAAAGATTTGGTTCGCGTTGGTATAACAGCCGAGGCTATACATGGCAATAAATCGCAAAATGCACGTCAGCGGGCATTAACCAATTTTAAAAACCGTACAACACGTGTACTTATAGCTACCGATATTGCCGCCCGCGGTATTGATATTGATGAGCTTACCCACGTTATTAACTACGAGTTGCCCAACATTCCTGAAACCTATGTACATCGCATTGGCCGTACCGGTCGTGCAGGTTTAAATGGCATAGCGCTTTCTTTTTGCGATGAAGAAGAAATTGAATTTTTAAAGGATATTCATAAGCTGATCTCGAAAGAGATCCCTGTTGAAGAAGCTCATCCTTATCCGATGAGTCCACAAAGCATTGTTGCCAAACATGCTGAGGGCAAAAAGAAAGGCCCTGCACAACGCGGTGGTGGTGGTGGTGGATCATCCAGAGGCAGAGGATTCGGTAATCCGAACAGAAGCCGTGGTGGTGGCAGCGGAAGTGGAATGAGTGGCAGAAGCAGTAGCAGTGGCAATAGTCGCGGTGCGAGAAGAGATTAATGGGTTAGTTTATGGTTGATTGGGTTGGATTAGGTTGATTAAGTTACATAACTAACATAATCCAACCCAATCAACCACTCACCTAATCAACCAACCATGTTAATAAGTTTATAACCATATTTGCATTGCAAAAGCTTTTTGAATAATTTTAAATGAAATTTTAGTTTACCGCAATGAGACGACTGATCAATCTTTTTAAAAACAAGTTTTTTTTGATTTCGATGGCCTTTTTGGTGTGGATGATATTTTTTGACAAGAACGACCTGTTCTCTCAATACCAATATCACCAGCAGGTAAGTAAATTAAAACAGGAACGCGATTTTTACCAAAAAGAAACTACCAAGGTATCCAAGGACCTTGATGAACTTACCTCAAACCCCCAAAAGCTTGAAAAATTTGCGCGGGAAAAATATCTTATGAAAAAAGACAATGAGGATGTTTTTGTGATAGTGCAGGCGAAGAAGGCTGAGTAAGAGGTTAGTGGTTAGGAAAAAACATTTAATAAAATAAAACATGTCATTGCGAGCGAAGCGCGGCAATCTCGTAGTCGTGCATGACCGCTAATGCATAGTTCGCGATTGCCGCGCTTCGCTCGCAATGACAAATTTCTGCGATTCAATTGGCGTTAAATTCCATTGTGATTGGAGCGGCGGCAGACTTCCACTTATCCAAAACCCTATCTCTCAATTTCAGCGCAGGCTTTTCAATAACATATCGCATTGCAAGCGCTCCTGCAAAGGAAGCTATGATACAAGCCAACATCGTCAAATTACTGTTCTTATCAATTCCCATTCTTTCCAATAATCCCTGTGTAAGGTGGATCATAATTTTATGTACCAGGTATATGGAATAGGATAAAGTGGCTATTTCAGATGTGATCCTTGATTTGAATTTATAAAATATAGATGACGGGCAAACTATGGCCGCCAATATGGTACCGTAAGCCAATGAGATAAGCGTGAAACCAAAGGCACAGGTATAAAAATTATCCTGCGGTGTGCATATGAAATACGCTGCTGCTAATAATATTAAACCTAAAAGCAGAATCAAATTGCTGTACCTGTTTATCCATTCTTTAATGTGGGGATAAAAAGTATAAGCGCCTGCAATGCTAACGCCAATAAGCAGCCCATCAAGGCGATTATAGGTTGGGTAATAAACGTACCTGTTCCATAACAATCCAAAGCTATTTGTTGTGATAGCGGGTGCGACAAAATTATACCAGCTCCATAACCGCAATAAAAAGCCGACAATAAATAACGCTATAATAAAATATGCTGTCTGTTTGCCGACTTTAAAATAAGTGAACAGCCAAAAGATTAAAGGTAGTATCAAATAAAACTGCTCTTCAACACACAGCGACCAGGCATGCGAAAAAGTACCGTATTTGCTGAGATCCAAACCAAAATTCAGGGTAAATGTTAAATACCGCCAAAATGGTGAAGGATGCCCCCACTCCCGTACACCAGGAAAAACAAAATATAATGTAAGTACCACCAGGAAAGGTGGGATGATCCTGAAAAAGCGTTTTACAAAAAACTCACGCAGCGATATGGCTTTCCCTTTGGCTATGGTGCTAAAAAGCTGACCGGCAATTAAAAATCCGCTCAACACAAAAAACAGGTCCACCCCTGTCCAGCCAAAACCTGCTACGTTTTTTTCCCAGTCGGGATGCCCGAAAAATTGATAGTGGAACAGGAACACTGATATGATGGCTACTGCCCTAAGGTGATCAAGTCCCGATAGTTTATGTTTATCGGAGATGTTGGAAGTAACGGGTTGCGACATTAAATATCAATTCATTTTGAATGCGTAATTTATCATAAAAGTGGCAATGCCATTGGATGAGAACCGATTTAGTGCGTAACAATTTCATTAGATAACTTAGGTGCAGAATGATAACAATCATCCAATCCTAATCTCTAATCTTCAACCTCTAAATTACACTTCACCTTCACGCTTGCGTAAAAACCATTCCAGGCTTAACAGCAGCAGTATCAAAACGAATACCCATTTCACATCAATAATGTCGCTGTAATGTTTATCCTCATAAACTACTGTTTTAACATTTTCATTTTTACGGATCAAATCTGCCAGGCGATTAATTTGAGAAGGCGGCAGCATTTGGCCTCCACTTTGTTTGGCAATTGTATTCAACAACTGATGATTGGCTGCGCTTTGGCGGGCTTCCAAATTTAAAGGTTTAACGGTTAGCTGACCGGTGGCTGTAAATTGTTTGGAGCCATTTTTTACAGTGGCGGTATAGCTGTATTCGCCTATTGGCAATGTACCGGCATCCAACTGGTAGCTTTGGCCGTTACGGGTAAACAAGAAGCTATAGTTTTTACCCATCTCACTTTTTAGCTCGATTTTCACATCAGGCGTATTGACCAGCTCAAGGGCATCGTTATATAATTCTGCATTCAGGATCACATTTTCGCCTTCGTCAAAAACGCGTTTTGCCGGGTAAACTATAAATTTTTGCCGGTCGGCATTGGCTGTTAAATATTGCACGCCCTGTCCGAATAATTCTTCCAGCGCGTGATGATTTCCATAAGCCTGGAACTCCGCCAATTGCCAGCGCCATAATCCCTCTCCCGTCAATACGGCTGTTCGCTGGCCGCCTTCATCGGCGAAAGCCAATAAAGGATAAGTAGCTTCCACATTTCCTATCCGTTGTTTTAATAAGGTACTGCCTGCGGCGGGCGAACTATAGTTGCCGTAAGGCGCCAATAACGGAGGCAGGGCTGCTAATTTTCTTTTAGTAGAGTCGGATAAGGTAAAACTTGTAAAGTCGGCTGTGGGCTGGGCAAACACCTCCTGCATCTCCTGTCGCCCGGAACTTATCCGCATTAGTTTTTGATCAGCATTTAAAGCCTGCAGATCTGTTTGTGCGCCAACGATATACCAAACGGGCGCTTTGCTTTTTAAAATATTTTGGATGACACTATTGCCGTTTGCCGAAAGCTGGTAAAGAATAACCAGGCTATAATCCCCCGGTTTAACCGAAGCAATATCAGGCAGCAGGCTGGCCTTCACCTCATAATTTTTATTGCTTTCAATAGACTGCCGGATAACGCTGATATCAGGATGCGGACCATCATATAAAAGCAAAATCTTTTGTTTGGCATCCAGCACATCTATATAAACCGGTTCGATATTGTTTTGAGTTGATATTTCATTTTTTACCGGGGCTATACTGATAACAAACTTGCGCGATCCTTTTTTATCAGCAGTTAACTTAATAGGTACCACCTTATGAAAATCATTACCGGTAACAGGGATGTTTTGCGTAAACACCTGCCTGCCATCTTCAGTAACGCTCAGCCGCAAGTTATCGCCGTTGGCCTGGTAGGCTTCGGCTAAAACTTCAATTACAAAGTCATTGCCTAAAAAAGCAGTTTTATTATAATTGATGTTGCCGATCAGCAAATCGCGTTTAGCAACCGTATCGCCCAAGGCAATGGTATAAATGCTGGTTTTAAAATTCTTCGCTTCGTATTGAGGATCGGCGCCCTGGTTATATAAACCGTCGGTAGCCAATATCAAAGCGCCTGTATTTTGATTTACAAAACGTTCATTTAACTGGTGCAACGCTTTGGAAATATCGGTTTGCTTGCCATTAAAAGTTTTGGTTAAACCGTTTGCCAGATCGCGATTAAAGTGGAATTCCTGTACATCGTATTGATCGCCTAATTGTTGTTTCAGGGCGGAAAGATCATCGACAAAAGCCCCTTCTAGATCTCCCCCGGTAGGGGAGACTTTTTTAAACATTGCAATCGATTCGGAATTATCCTGCAAGATCAGCACCAGTGGCTTTTGCGGATTATAACTCACCGATTTAACCAATGGCGACAGCAATACCAGCGCAATGATCGTCACCACAATGGCACGTGCAGCAAACAACCAGTAACGGAATTTTTTACCCAGGTTTACCGGTTGGCGATAAAGCAGCCATGCATACAATAAACCCAGCACCAGGCACACCGGCGCCCACCATCCCGAAACCGTTCCCCAGGTAATTGAAAATAAAAACAGCATATCTGTAAGCCAAATATGCTGTTTTTATTTGATGAATGAATTTGAAGATTTGAAAATGTGCTGATTTGAAGACTAATATAAATTTAAAATCAGCACATAATAAAATTCCGAAATCGAAAATCCAAAATCCGAAATCCTCTAAAGCATTCCCCCATCAACAGGAATTACCTGCCCGGTGATGTATGATGCCATATCTGATGCAAGGAAAACGCAGGCATTAGCTACGTCTTCTGTTTCGCCGCCGCGTTTAAGCGGGATGGCTTGTGCCCAGCCTTCTACTACTTTAGGGTCAAGCACTTCGGTCATTTCGGTTTTTATAAAGCCAGGCGCCACCACGTTAGTACGGATGTTGCGCGAGCCTAATTCTTTTGCTATTGATTTGGAGAAACCTATTATCCCTGCTTTTGATGCCGCGTAATTAGCCTGACCGGCATTTCCCTGTACACCAACAACCGAACTCATATTAATGAAAACACCGCTACGGTTCTTCATCATAATTTTTGAAGCCGCTTTGGTAACATTGAATATCGATTTCAGGTTCACATCCAGCACTTCGTCCCAGCTTTCTTCAGTCATGCGCATCAGCAAACCGTCTTTGGTGATGCCTGCATTATTGACAACTATATCAAGGGTTCCGAAATCTGTAACAATATCGTTGATCAGTTTTTCTGCCTCATCAAATTTTGAAGCATCTGAACGGTATCCTTTTATTTTTGTGCCAAAACTTTGAAGCTCCTGCTCCAGGGCCTCCCCTTTTTCTACAGATGATAAATAAGTAAAAGCCACATTAGCGCCATGCTCGGCAAACTTTTCGGCTATTTTACGGCCAATCCCTTTTGATGCGCCGGTTATTAATGCGGTCTTTCCTTCTAATAATTTCATAAAACGTTCCAGAATGAGTTTCGGGTTGCGAAGATAATGATTTAACCGGAAATTTCAGATTATGGTTGATAGTCGATGTTAAATAATTGTGTGGTTTATGTTAGTTTACCGTAAATCAAACTTACGAAGTTTTAAAAACTTCGTAAGTTTCTGCTGTAATATTTTGAATTTTCCCAATTTTATCAGCTTTTCCGACTAAATCCCTATCTTTACCACCAAGTTCTTTACTTTATTTCAACTTGAGGTTTCCGCGTTTTAAAACCGGAATGAAAAAGGAACCGTGTGTAAATCACGGGCTGTCGCGCAACTGTAAGTAACACTAAAAGTTGTTGTCAATATCAATGTCCATTGTCCGCTATAAGCGATGAGAAGGACGGCAACAATGTTACAAGCCAGGATACTTGCCCCATGTTTAAGACAATGCTTTCGCGTTTTGAAGCAGTAGTCAGAGAATAAAGCATTACCATATTGCCACAGGCAGTTTGCGTATGCCTTTATCTTTAATTACCATTTCCCACGAAAGCATACCGAAAACCGTAAGGAGCATTAATTCAATTTAATGTTTAACCAAAAAAGTTTTATGCGTATGCTCAAAAACAATCTCGGGTACCCACGTGTTGGCGCCCATCGTGAACTCAAAAAAGCCAGTGAACAATACTGGGCCGGCAAAACAAACCGGGAAGAATTAGTTGCCGTTGCCCGCAACATTCGCGAACAAAACTGGAAACTGCAGCAGGAAGCAGGCATCGACCTGATTCCCTGCAATGACTTCAGCTTTTACGACCAGGTGCTTGATACCTCGCTGATGCTTGGCGTTATTCCACAACGGTACAATGCCGTTTTAACCGAAAATCAAAACAATAAAGAGATCGATCTTTATTTTGCCATGGCGAGGGGTTATCAAAAAGATGGACTGGACATTACCGCCATGGAAATGACCAAATGGTTTGATACCAATTACCATTACATCGTTCCTGAATTTACGGCAAGTCAGCAGTTCAGGATCTTTTCAGAAAAAGTTTTTGACGAGTTTAACCTGGCCAAGCAAATTACAGGCATCGTACCTAAACCGGTATTGATAGGCCCGGTATCGTATTTATTATTAGGAAAGGAAAAAGAAGCCGGATTTGATAAGATCGATCTGATTAAAAAAATTGTCCCGGTTTACATCGAAATCTTAAAACGATTAAAAGCACAGGGCGCTGAGTGGATTCAGTTGGATGAACCATTCCTGGCACTCGACTTATCCCAAAAAGAAAAAGAGGCATTCACCTACGCTTACAAAGAAATTAAAAAGCAATGCCCCGAGTTGAAGACTTTGCTCACTACCTACTTTGAAGGTTTAAATGAAAACACATCCCTAGCCGTTAACTTACCGGTTACGGCACTGCACGTTGATTTGGTAAGAGCGCCAAAGCAAATTGATGAAATATTGACCTCAATTCCTGAAGCGCTTATTTTGTCGTTAGGTGTAATTGACGGCAGAAACATCTGGAAAAATGATTACAGCCGCTCATTAGTACAGATTAAAAAAACAATTGCAGTTATAGGTAAAGAGCGCGTTATGATAGCGCCAAGCTGTTCCCTCCTGCACACCCCTTTTGACCTTGACCAGGAAACAAGCATCAACCCCGGGATAAAAAACTGGATGGCCTTTGCCAAACAAAAATTAAACGAGGTTAAAGAGTTGCATGAAATTGTTGAAGGTAATAACGAGCTGTTGAAGCAAAATCTGCAGGCTATTTCAAGCCGAAACTTATCCAAATTAATTCATAAGCAAGAGATTAAAAAGAGAGTGGCAGCCATTACTGATGCCGATGCCAGTCGTGCCAGCGAATTTGCTGCAAGACAAAAAATTCAGCAGCAAAATTTCAAGCTGCCATTATTTCCAACTACTACTATCGGCTCATTCCCGCAAACAGATGACATCCGTCAATTGCGGGCGAGGCTAAAAAAAGGCGAGCTTAACATTGAACAATATGATGCCGAAATTGAAAAGGCCACCATCGATGCTATTCGCTGGCAGGAAGAAATTGGCATTGATGTATTGGTACACGGCGAATTTGAGCGTAATGACATGGTTGAGTATTTTGGAGAGCAACTGGATGGCTTTTTATTCACCAAAAATGGCTGGGTACAAAGCTATGGCAGCCGCTGTGTAAAACCGCCGGTGATTTATGGCGATGTAAGCCGGCCAAAGGACATGACCGTTCGCTGGACCAGCTTTGCACAGGCTAATACCGATAAATTGATGAAGGGGATGCTTACCGGGCCGGTAACTATTTTACAATGGTCGTTTGTGCGGGATGATCAGCCACGATCAGAAACTACCTACCAGATTGCTTTAGCTATACGCGATGAAGTGGTGGCTTTGGAGCAGGCCGGTATTAAAGTGATACAGATTGATGAACCAGCCATCCGTGAAGGATTACCTTTACACAGGGCAGACTGGGCAACCTATTTGGACTGGGCTGTTAAAGCATTCCGTATTTCGGCAAGTGGCGTGAAGGACGAAACGCAGATTCACACCCATATGTGCTACAGCGAGTTTAACGACATTATTAAACACATTGCTGATATGGATGCTGATGTGATCACCATTGAAACTTCACGGTCACAGATGGAGCTTTTGGCAGCTTTTGCTGATTTTAAATATCCAAACGAAATTGGTCCTGGTGTTTATGATATCCACTCGCCAAGGATCCCCTCTGTTGAAGAAATGGTTAACCTGCTTGAAAAGGCGGCTGTTTTATTGCCTGCCGAAAACATTTGGGTTAATCCGGATTGCGGCTTAAAAACAAGGAAATGGCCCGAAACAAAACAGGCCCTTGAAAACATGGTGAACGCCGCCAAAGCAGCCAGGGAAAAGATAACAGCCGGAGTAACGGCTTAGTAGCAGTGTTGAGTCAATAGTCTTTAGTCGAAAGTCTTAAGTAAGAAAAGGTAAATCTTATGACTTCGGACTTACGACTAAAGACTGACTTGATAACAGATACATAGCATTAATAATAATATGGCTAACCACGAAAATAAATTTTGCCCACGGTGTAACGAGCCCTTTGAATGCAAGGTAGGCAGCATCCTGCTATGCCAATGCCACGGTTTCGATTTTTCGGATTTGGAAAAGGATTACATCCGTAACAATTATCCCGATTGCCTGTGCCGCAATTGCCTGAAAGCTATGAAAAGCGAGTTTAGGTATTCGATCCTGAAAAATAAAATGCAGGCTCTGCTTGCGCTAATTAAAAAATAATGAACATTGATGAAAGGATCGAAAGATCGGAAACAAGGATTTTTAAAGCCGTATTCCCTAATACCACCAACCATTATGATACCCTGTTTGGCGGAACCGCCATGCATATGATGGATGAAGTAGCATTTATTACTGCTACGCGTTTCAGCAGGCAGCGAATGGTAACCGTAAGCAGTGACAAAATAGATTTTAAAAAAGCCATACCATCAGGAACGATAGTAGAGCTGATTGGAAAAGTAAGTAACGTTGGCAATACCAGCTTAAGGGTAAACGTGGAGATTTACATTGAACAAATGTATGCCGAAGGGCGCGAGCTGGCTGTACATGGCGATTTTACCTTTGTTGCTATTGACGAGAATAAAAAGCCTGTGCTTATCATTAAATAATTATTTACAATTCCTATTTATGATGATACACATTACGCGCAAGGAACATTTTAACGCCGCACACCGCATGTACCGAGAAGAATGGAGCGCGGAGAAAAACACAGAAGTATTTGGTAAATGCGCCAACCCAAACTGGCATGGGCACAACTATGATCTTTTTGTAACCATAAAAGGCCATGTTGCCTATACAACAGGTTATTTGATGGATTTAAAAGAACTGAAAGTGATCATTCATGATTGTGTGATTGAAAAGCTCGATCATAAAAACCTTAACCTTGACGTTGATTTTATGAAAGGAAAAATGGCTACCACCGAATTGCTTTGTATGGAAATTTTCAACCAGTTAAAAACACCGGTAGAAGCAAATGAAGGTGTGTTTTTACATTCAGTCAGGCTGCATGAAACAGAAAACAACTCGGCTGAATATTTTGGTGATTAAGCTTTTACTAAACCATTCCATTCATATTCAAAACCAGGTTCTTCTCCCATACGGTAATGAAAGTTTAGTTGTTTGCCTTTATGCTCATCAACTTTGAATAAGGGAAAAGGCGTATTAAGGCCGCAATTGTATATACCTAATTTTTCGTCCCCAAATGTGATTAGGTCAGTTAACAGGTTAAGCTCATTTAGTTCCTCTATATCTCCGGGGATTGTTATAGCTGCATCTCTGTGAGGTGCCGGATTTTCTCTGCTTATTGTATAAATAGCACCAAGACTTATTCGTGGCGCTACTCCATCGGGTGTCATGCGGCACCTGGTTTCCAGGCCCATATTCATTAATGCAGCGGTTATAGTAATCTCTTGCGGGATAAATAAGCCCTTCGCGGGTAACTGTGGTATAAGGTTCATCATAATACCAGCCTGCGGCTCCCTTTTTAAAGCATTCTGCATGGTTTCCGATATGATCAAATGCCGGGTTTCACCCTGAGGTATTTGGTAAGTTACAGCATCCGCGCAAATCCATTCGTCCACAAAATCATTCAGCTCAAATTTGTTGTATATTAATTTAGCTGCATCCAGCGATGTTTCATTAATATCCAATAAGTGAAAACTCAGTTCATCAGCTTTAAAAAAAGTAGTTAAAGGGGTTAACAACGTGGCATAAGGCCCGCAACCGGCATACAAAATGTGAATCCGCTCATTGGGGAAATCTTTTTGTAATTGTAATATAGCTTTATAAATCCCCCTTATAAATACAGCCGTACGCTGTAAATCAAGCAGGCAATGCGCTGCTTTAATGGGTGAAATAGCTTTACCTGCCGGTAAATAAATATCTTTATCATTGATGTTACCTGCTTTAACACCTGAAGCGCCCGAAAATAAGCTATGCAACTCATGAACACCATCGTAAAGGCCCTTATAATTAAAAGGCTCAAAAAGTAGTGTTTCTGTAATTTTTCGGATGGTGCTATTCATTTAGGACAAGGCTTATTCTAAAAGTAAATATATTAATATTGAAACAATAACCGCAAGTGAGAAATACTTTGATTTCAATTTCAAATAATATAGGAGAGATTATCAGGTCAGATTGAAAGCTTGAATATGGGGTTTAGCTGCTCACCTCATATTCAAGCTTTTAATAGATTGAATAACCGGATGACATTTATAGGGCAGCAGCGCCGGCAGTTGCAACTGCATGATCCTGATCAACGGAACCGCCGGATACACCTATAGCACCAATAATTTTCCCGCTGCCGTCTTTAAGTACAACGCCGCCGGGGAAGGAAATTAAACCTCCGTTTGAATGTTCGATATTGTAAAGCGGACCACCCGGTTGAGATAGTTTTCCGATCTCGCCGGAATTCATATCAAAAAAACGGGCCGTTTTGGCTTTTTTAATAGAAATATCGACCGATCCCAGCCAGGCATTATCCATCCTGTGGAACGACACCAGGTTTGCACCTTCATCAACAATGGCAATATTCATAGGCACACCAATTTCTTTGGCTTTTGCTTTTGCGGCTTCCGATATTTTTTCAGCCTGATCTAATGTAACGCTCATAATTTAATAGTTTTTATATAATTACAGAAACGTTAAGAGAGCGGATAAAGTTTGGACGTAAAGGCTTTATTACGTTCGCTGATGGCTTAAAATTCCATGTTTTTACACCTAAGCTATACCCATCATCGCCCGGTATTCCTGCTGTAAAGCCAGCAGGCAATCGGCACACATACAGCCTTCAAAGTTTTCGCTGATGTACTGTACCTCGTTCAAATTCAACTGCACAACACTGCACTGGCACTTGGTGAAGGAATTGGCCTTACACTCAATGGGTTTACAGCAGCGTTCGCAGGGGATAATTTCGTGCTTAATATTCATTGATTTTAGTCCGGAAGACCGAAAGTCGGTAAAACCCGGAAGTAAGTACAAAACTATCTTTTCTATACTGTTAAAAGTCCTTTAAAAGTAAAAGTCTGAAAGATAAAGCAGGCGTTAACCTCAATATCTTTCAGACTTACATATTTTGTCATTTTTTGTCTTTCGGTCTTTACTGACTTACGGACTTTACCGACTTACGAAGAACAAGTTACACAACCTTCTTCCATCGAGCATGATGGGCCTTCAGGCACATCGTTAACCAATTCGGCTACTACATCAGGTATTACAGCGTCCATGTTTTTACCGCCCTGGTTCTCCACTGTAAATTTAACCGCTTGCGACGCAGCCTGTGTACGCAGGTAGTACATGCCTGTTTTAAGGCCCTTCTTCCATGCGTAAAAGTGCATTGAAGTAAGTTTGGAAGCATTTGGTGAATTAATGAACAGGTTTAATGATTGCGACTGGCAGATATAAGCGCCTCTGTCGGCAGCCATATCAATAATGGTACGCATCTTTATTTCCCAAACTGTTTTGTACAGCTCTTTTATATCGGCTGGTATTTCGGCAATATCCTGGATAGATCCGTTTGCAGTGATGATCTTATCTTTCATTGCAGTATCCCACAAGCCCAGGTTATTTAAGTCGCGCAGCAAATGTTTGTTTACAATAACAAACTCTCCGCTTAATACACGCCTGGTATATATGTTTGAAGTATATGGCTCAAAACATTCATTGTTACCTAAGATCTGTGAAGTTGAAGCTGTAGGCATTGGTGCAACCAATAATGAATTGCGGACACCATGATTCATCACATCTAAACGCAGGTTTTCCCAATCCCAACGGCCGCTATCCGGTTTTACCTTCCACAAATCAAACTGGAACTGACCTTTTGATAAAGGCGAGCCTTTAAATGTTTCGTACGGACCATCTTTAATTGCCAGGTCCTTTGAGGCTGTCATCGCTGCAAAGTAGATGGTTTCGAAGATCTCTTTGTTAAGTTTTTTAGCTTCTTCACTCTCAAACGGCATACGCAGTAAAATAAATGCGTCGGCCAAACCCTGTACCCCTAATCCAACCGGGCGGTGCCTTAAGTTAGAGTATTCAGCTTCTTTAACCGGGTAGTAATTACCATCAATAACCTTGTTAAGATTCAGGGTAGCCTGGTAGGTTACTTCGTATAACTTAACATGGTCAAAAACACCTTCCCTTACAAAGCGTGGCAATGCCAGCGAAGCCAGGTTACATACAGCTATTTCATCAGGCGATGTATATTCAATGATCTCGGTACATAAGTTTGAGCTCTTTATAGTACCTAAATTCTGCTGGTTCGATTTTCCATTAGCAGCGTCCTTATATAACAGGTAAGGTGTGCCGGTTTCAACCTGCGAATCCAATATGGCGAACCAAAGTTCCTGTGCTTTTACCACCCTGCGGGCGCGGCCTTCTTTTTCGTACCTGGTATATAAGTTTTCAAATTCCTTACCCCAGCAATCAGCCAGGCCCGGTGCTTCATGCGGACAGAATAGGCTCCAATCTTCATTTGCTTCCACACGCTCCATAAATAAGTCAGATACCCAAAGCGCATAGAACAGATCGCGGGCACGCATTTCTTCCTTACCGTGGTTTTTACGCAAGTCTAAAAATTCAAAAACATCGGCATGCCATGGCTCAAGATAAATGGCGAATGCACCTTTACGTTTGCCACCACCCTGGTCAACATAACGAGCCGTATCGTTAAATACGCGCAGCATTGGGATAATACCGTTGCTTGTACCATTTGTGCCGCTGATGTATGAACCTGTTGCCCTTACATTATGAATGCTTAACCCGATACCTCCCGCACTTTGTGAAATTTTAGCAGTTTGTTTTAATGTATCATAGATCCCGTCGATGCTATCATCCTTCATAGAGATTAAAAAGCATGACGACATTTGAGGTTTTGGTGTGCCTGCATTAAATAATGTTGGCGTACCATGTGTAAACCAGCGCTCGCTCATTAAGTGATATGTTTTGATGGCGCTTTCAATATCCTCCTTGTGGATACCTACAGCTACACGCATATACAAATGCTGGGGGCGTTCAGCTATTTTACCGTTTAATTTTAAAAGGTATGATTTTTCAAGCGTTTTAAAACCGAAGTAATCAAAGCCGAAATCACGGTCGTATATAATACTGCTGTCTAACAGCTCTGCATTTTTTTCAATTATTTCCCAAACGTCATCAGCAATTAACGAAGCGTCTTTTCCGGTTTTAGGATCGATATAATTATGCATAAGGCGCATCGTTTCAGAAAACGATTTGATGGTATTTTTGTGCAGGTTTGATACTGCAATACGTGAAGCCAGCAAAGCATAATCCGGATGTTTGGTAGTTAAAGAAGCCGCCGTTTCAGCAGCCAGGTTATCCAGTTCGGATGTGGTAACGCCATCAAATAAACCTTCAATTACCTTTTTTGCCACATCAATAGGGTCAACCAAACTAAACCCATAACACAGCTTCTCAATTCGCGCTGTAATTTTGTCAAACTTTACCGATTCTTTTTTTCCGTCTCTTTTAATTACGAACATAATAGTGAGTTTTGATTGTGAGTGGTGAATAGTGAGTTTAATGATTCACAGTTCATTATTCTATATTGTACTGGAGTTAATTAAGCCACTTAAATATTTAAAACATTTTGACATTGCTTCACCAAGGCTTTTCAAGCTTTCCTGTGAGCAATAATTTAGGTCAGATGCCACATCTAATGCAGCGTCAACCTCTATAACAGATCCTCTTGCAATTTCATAATATCGTTTCCTTTCAGCCTGTGATTTTCTTGAGCTTCCTTCTGCTATATTTAAATAAACCGATAAAGCAGCGCGTTTTATTTGTTGAGATAAGATAAATCTTTCTTCAAATGGAAATAGGGCAACAGCAGCGTAACATTCTTTTACAAATTGCCTTGCAACAGCGTAAACATCTAATTTTGTATGTCCTAATTGTAAAAACATATTTTGTTTTTTAATAAATTAAAAACTCACTATTCACCACTGCCTACTCTACTCACCTTAAAAATCTTCATCCAGGGAAAACGACTTGCTTTCCTGGCTATTTAACACGCCACTTTTTTGATAATCCCCTACCCTTTTCTCAAAGAAATTGGTTTTACCCTGCAGGCTTATCATCTCCATAAAATCAAATGGATTTGATGCGCCGTAAACTTTATCATATCCTAATTCACCAAGCCACCTGTCGGCCACAAACTCAATATACTGGCTCATCATTTTGGCATTCATGCCTATCAGGCTTACCGGCAAGGCATCTGAAATAAATTCTTTTTCTATTTCTACCGCGTCGGTAATGATCTTGGTAGCTGCTTCTTTCGAAAGCTTGTTTTCCAGCATCCGGTACAATAAGCAGGCGAATTCGCAATGCATACCCTCATCCCGTGATATCAATTCATTACTAAACGTTAACCCCGGCATCAGGCCGCGTTTTTTAAGCCAGAAGATAGAGCAGAAGCTGCCGGAGAAAAATATGCCTTCAACAGCCGCAAAAGCTATCAGGCGCTCGGCAAATGAGCCGTTGTTTATCCATTTTAATGCCCACTCTGCTTTTTTACCCACACAGGGTACGGTATCGATAGCATGGAACAGCCTGTCTTTTTCGGCAGGGTCTTTTATGTAGGTATCTATAAGCAGCGCATAAGTTTCGGAGTGGATATTCTCCATCATGATCTGGAAGCCATAAAAACAGCGTGCCTCAGGTAACTGAACCTCGCTCATAAAGTTTACGGCAAGATTCTCATTTACTATACCATCGCTTGCCGCAAAAAATGCCAGTACGTGCGATACGAAATGACGCTCGCCGTCATTCATGTTATCCCAATGTTTCTGATCGTCACTCAAATCTATCTCTTCGGCAGTCCAGAAACTGGCTTCGCATTTTTTGTACATCTGCCAAATCTCAGGATATTTGATTGGCAAAATCACAAAGCGGTCTTTGTTCTCCTTTAGTAATAATTCAGTTTCCTCTTTCATTGCTCTGCTTTTGTTTTTTCTAAATTCCTGTTAAGCTATCCTCAAATTACCGGTGTAAAGTTTGCAGATAACAATCCCCTTGTGTTAGTTTTATTAACCGGCAATAAATAACATTTATCACCTCTAACACTTATTACCGCCCTGCACCAATCGCTGCCAAACTACTTTAACATTTTACATTTTTGCCGTGATTAACACGGGTTCTTTTTTTTATTACCGGTAGAGAAACAGGTAACAATAGATAGCGTTTCAAGAACTTATAACCAAATATAGGACATGCAGTTTTATGGTGTTAGTTTAAGTTTCTAACATCCCCTATAAGTTATAAACAAAACAAGACTAATGATTAACAATGAGTGAATTATCCTGCATAAACTGTATGTAATTTGAATGTTAAAAAAAAATCCGGACATAAAATTTTGCAGTGAAAAAAACACACTTAATCTGCCACCGGAACAAATTTCATGGAAACAGAATTTACGCAATGACGAACATTTTTTGGTGTCAAATATTCGCCTTCAAAAACGTGGCCCAGGTGGGCGCCACAATTGGCGCATACAATTTCAACACGGCGTCCGTCGGCATCGGGCACGCGTTTTACGGCGCCGGGAATTTCATCATCAAAGCTCGGCCAGCCGCAATGCGATTCGAATTTTGATTCGGATGTATATAAAGGCGTATCGCATCTTTTACACACGTATAAACCTTTTGCCTTATTATCTAACAGCGCACCTGTAAACGGGCGCTCTGTGCCTTTATGTAGTATTACCCTTTCTTCGTCGGGTGTTAGCTCGTTATAGTTCATTTTAATTATTGAGTTAGTGATTTGTTGAATTAGTGAATTAGTGATTGAACGCTTTGCGTTGATTTCACCGGCTAATTGTCTTTCGGACTTATATAAATATACGACAATTAGCCCTTCTATTTTGTTTTGGGGATGGAATTGACATAGGGTTGACTAAGCTATTTTCATACTTTCCATTGAGGAGAACATATTGGAATAAAAAAGAAAGGGTGTCATGGTGAGCCTGTCGAACCATAGCGGGCAAAGGCCTGTACGCCAAGCATTACCGGCAATGCATAGTTCGTGATGCCCAACGCGCCGTGCTTCGACAGGCTACCCATGACATCCTTTTTTGTCATTTCTCCTTTGGATTTTCGTGAAATTCCACAACTCAATAGATCAGAAATGTAAAAACAAAAAATCCCGGTCGTTGACCGGGATTTAATTTATATTTCCAATAAAAACCTTTCAGCTTTTACCTTTCGCCTTTAACCTAATTTCGCCAGTTCTTCTGCCATAGCAGCGCCAATTTCGGCAGGTGATTCTACTACACGGATACCGCACTCACGCATAATTTTCATTTTTGCTGCTGCAGTATCATCGGCTCCGCCAACTATAGCGCCTGCATGGCCCATTCTGCGGCCCGGAGGCGCTGTTTGGCCTGCAATAAAGCCCACAACAGGCTTGGTGCCATTTGCTTTTATCCAGCGGGCTGCTTCGGCTTCCATGCCGCCGCCTATTTCGCCAATCATGATGATGCCATGTGTTTCAGGATCGTTCATCAACAGCTCTACAGCTTCCTTGGTTGGGGTACCGATAATCGGGTCGCCGCCAATACCTATTGCTGTGGTAATGCCTAAACCGGCTTTAACCACCTGGTCAACGGCTTCGTAAGTTAACGTTCCTGATTTTGAAACTACGCCTACATTACCTTTTTTAAAGATAAAGCCCGGCATAATACCAATCTTGCTTTCATCGGCAGTAATAATACCCGGGCAGTTTGGCCCTATCAGGCGCGAATCTTTATCTGTTAAATATTCCTTCACCATTATCATATCCTTTGTTGGGATACCTTCGGTGATACATACAATCACTTTAATACCTGCCTCGGCAGCTTCCATAATTGCATCGGCAGCAAAGGCCGGCGGTACAAATATGATGGATACATCGGCACCGGTTTGGTCAACCGCATCCTGCACGGTATTAAATATAGGCCTGTCAAGGTGGCTTTGGCCGCCCTTACCGGGAGTAACACCGCCAACAACCTGCGTGCCGTAGGCTATCATTTGTTCAGCGTGGTAAGTACCTTCTTTACCGGTAAACCCCTGGACAATAATTTTTGAATTTTTATTAACAAGAACACTCATTGCTGATTTTTTTCTTTTGTAGCGCAAAGCTAAAGTTTTTGCTTGAATGTCAAATTAAATTTGCCCCCATAAGCAGTGTTACTTGGTAAATATATTGTCACACTTTTATTATTGGGCGGCATCGATTACCACTACATCAAATTCCGGGCTAAAACGCCTCACCCAAATCCTCTCCAAAGGAGAGGATTTGAAAGGACAAGACACCCTGCAAATCAAAAGCTCCCCCTTCAGGGGGTTGGGGGGCTAAACTCTCCTTCACTCTTCGCAATCACTATCGTAGCAATCCCGTTGCCTATCATATTGGTGATGGCGCGGGCCTCCGACATAAACCTGTCTACACCCAGCAGTATGGCAACGCCTTCGGCAGGGATAATTTTTATAGCGGCAAGGGTTGAGGTTAAAATAATAAAGCCGCTGCCGGTTACGCCTGCCGCGCCTTTACTGGTGATCATTAATATACCGATAATGGTTAGCTGCTGTATCAGCGTAAGCGGAATGTGGAACACCTGCGCCAGAAAGATAACCGACATGGATAAATAAATAGTAGTGCCATCCAGGTTAAAGCTATAACCTGCCGGAATAACCAACCCCACCACCGATTTAGAACAGCCGAATTTCTCCATTTTCTCCATCATGGCCGGCAACACCGATTCGGATGAGGAAGTGCCGAATACGATAAGAATCTCTTCCCTTATAAACTTTAAATATTGCCACAGGCTGAATTTATACAGGCGACAGATGATATTAAGTACCACAAAAATAAACAGGATCATGGTGATATAAACCGAAGCCATCAGCAGGGCCAAAGGCTGCAGCGTTTTAATACCATAAGTGCTGATGGTAAAAGCCATCCCGCCAAATGCCCCGATTGGCGCAACCCGCATTACCATGCGCATAATGTTGAAGAATACTTTCGAAAGCTTTTCGAACAAGCTGATAACAGATTGGCCCGTTTCACCCATACGGCTCAGGCCAAAGCCAAATAGTATCGCAAAAAACAATATCTGTAAAATATCGCCTTTGGCAAAGGCATCGAATATGTTAGATGGTACAATATGGGCAATAAAATCGCCCCAGTGCATGTCGGCAGCAGCCTTTTGGTAAACTGCGAGCTTAGAGGCGTCCGCGGCAACCTTGCTTACAAAACCCTCTCCGGGTTTTAATAAGTTAGCCACTATCACACCTATGATGAGCGCGAATGTGCTTACGATCTCGAAATAAAGCAAAGCCTTGCCCCCTACCCGGCCCACCTTTTTCATATCGCTCATGCCGGCAATGCCCAGTACAATGGTGAAAAATATAATAGGCGCTATCAGCATAGTGATTAAGCTGATAAAGGTTTGGCTGATGAGTTTTGCCGTTGGCCCGAAGGATTTAAAGCAAAAACCAACCACAACGCCCAATAAAATACCAACAATAACCTGGAAATTCAGGTTTAACAGGAGTTTCTTCATTTACAAACAAGTATACGATTTACCGGGAATATTTGTATCAATGTAAAATCCTGAAAATGGATTGTCGTTATCGGGAGGTATTTCTATATATACCGGATCAGTATTTTAATCTGCTGTTACGGCACCGGTAAGCAAATTAATGGTGTATGTGCCTGCGCCTGCCGCCGGTGTAGTAAAGGCAACTTTAGCCTGATAAGAACCTAAAAAGGTAATTGTACCCACATAAGTCGCGATATTGCCATCTGTTGCCGTAGTACTGTCCAAATCGCCCTGTGTACCGTTAAATGAAGCTGTACCGGTTGTTAAATCTGCAACGCCTGTAGAGAAATTTACCTGGAGCCCCGATAGCTTATAGTTCATATCCAGGTCATGATAGCCCGTAACTTTTCCTGATGTTAATGTACTGTTATTAATACCCAAAAATGAGCCGCCATCCATTGAAACAAGCTTGTAGGTTTGGTTTAAAGCCTTTACCGTAAAGTTTTGGCTATTGATGAACCTGTTATTAAATATAGAACCAACCTCGGTATTTGTTAAACTATCAACAAGTGAATAACCATCAACATCAGTTGAGGTGCAGGTATAAATAAATTTAAAGTGACCGCTAAAGGTTTTGGCAGTATCGCCGGCTGTTAGATTGGTATTATAAGTGGTATCGAGCGTAAAACCGCATGAGGATTTCATCGCATCTAAACTATTTATGACCCTTACTTTACGACTTGTGGCAGTAGTTGCACCTGGTAAGCCTATACCATTGTTTACATTTGCGCCGCCATAGGCGCCTGTTATTGATTTATAAAAATTTAAAGCAATCTGGCTGCCCAAAACTTTATAATCGGTTGGTGTAGGTTTAGTTGTTGTTGTATCATTTGCCGGTTTAGCTCCCGATTTTTTACATGATGAATAAAAAATAGCGAGCGCAGTTAACACTACAAGTGATAATTTAAAGGTAAATTTCATTGTGTAAGGTTTTTAAATCGTTTTATAGTTAATAACTTATGGTTACAAAATTAAATAATGGCGAATAGGTTTTCACTATTAAAACAAAATAAAATCCCTCATACCTGGCAGGAACAAACCAGGAAGCATTGAATTAATATTTTGATAATTAAACTTTGTATATCCGTTTGCCGCCTTTATACTGTAAAACAGCTGGGAATGTTTTCATTGATTATATAATTAAATGTTTAATATTAAGTCCCTGCACTTGCCTTTCCTGTAAGCAGGTCGACGTTATAGGTTAGCGTATTAATAGTAAAGCTGGCTTTATGATTGCCTAAAAACTGAATTGAGCCTGTATAATACCACGGGATTTTATTGTTCGTTCCTTTAGCCTCAAAAGCGACTGTACCACTTGTAATATCTCCGTTTTTTGTTAAATCGATAACTAAACCCTTTAAAGTATAATAAGCATGAACAGATGATGGATTTATCGGGCTCTTAGTGGCGCGGGTATCAACAAATGATTTTACGTTTCCGTCAAAAGAAATAAGCTTGTTAACGGTACCGTTGGTTACCAAAGTTGTATTGGCGCTATCAAGGATTGTTGCCTGGTAATAAGCTTTTATATTATAAATAAAAGAATCCCGTGGAGCTACCCCAACGGTAGCCAGGGAATCATAAGATCCGCAGCCTTTTAATACACTGTAATTAGGGTAGCCACCAAGACAGGTAAAGTAAAATTTAAAAATTCCTGTTGTTTTCGATTTAATAGTGTCGCCTGTAGTTGTGTTATAATTTATTAATGTATCAGGAAAAAAGGGACACAAATCTTTCAAATCGGCGCCTATCGATGCCTTTCCGTTAGACTGGGTAGCAAAACCCGGTATCATTATTCCATCATTAATATTAACACCGCCATAGGCGCCCGATAGGGTTTGCATAAGGTTACCTGCAATAAGGCTGCTCGCTGCTGCCTCGCTTAATGTAGTGGCAGGCGGCGGGACGGGCGCAATAACCGGAGGAGTTGGAGCATCAGGTGGTTGACTTGTTTTTTTACAAGCCATATAAAACAATACAATACACGCCAACAACGCAAGCGCGGGTTTAAATTTCAATTTCATGATAAGGAACGGTTTGCGATACTTCTAATTTTATATTTGCTAAAGATAAACAATTAACGTTTCGTTTATAAGTTAAACCTAAAAGAAATTTAATGTTTTACGGAATATTACATAGAGAAACTGTGTTTTTAAAATAGGTTTTTAAGGGCAGGCAAATACGGGCTGAGGATTTAGCGGGCAATAAAAGATGATGTTTGAGCAAAATCATCCACATATATTAATTTACGTTTGATAATTACAGAACATTTTTCACCGGTTTAATGTAAGAAGCTGTCTAAAAATAAAAATTTGATTTAATAGGGTGTGTTTGCAAATACAGAAACTTCGTAGAGACGCAATACTTTGCGTCTCCCAAATGCAAGTCCGTACCTGCAAACTGCCCTGTATAGCCGGAGACGCAATGCATCGCGTCTCTACGATCCGCATGAAATTATTTTTAGACAGTTTCTAAGTATTGAATAAATTCTGTAAAAACAAAAAGCTCCCCCCGATGCCGGAGAGAGCTTTTAAAAGATACAATTTTATAATTATTTAGGTGTTACAACACCAGTGATTAAGTCAACATAATATTCTTTACCGATAAAGGTAACTGCTGCTCTGTGATTTCCTAAAAATTCAATGCTGCCAGTAAATTCCCAGGTGCCTGCTGAATTGGTACCGGTTGACACAAATGTTGCTGTACCGCTTGTCACATCAAAATTATCATCCTGATTAATTACAAGGTCAGTTAAAACATAGTTGTTATGTACTGAAGTTGACAGGCTTGCATATTTTTTGATATACACAAAGTCAACAAACGATTTCAGGGAACCTGAAAGATCAATTTGTGAATTATTGGTATTTAATCCTTTTACAACATAATCCTGAGAGATGTTATAAGTAAAAGCATATTTTGGAGCTGTTCCTGTTGTAATTAAGGTATCAGAAACAGTGTAACCTGTAGCTGCACCATTTTTACAGTTAAAGAAATAGTTGATGCTTCCTTTTGTATTTGATTTAATGGTGTCGCCAATATTGCTGCTATAATTTATACCGTTTTCAGTAAAAAATCCGCATGAATTAGTATTGCTTACCCTAAGCTTTGAAGCGCTTGAAGTAATAGCTGATGGGCTTACACCGTCTTTAATACTTGCACCGCCAAATGAGCCTGATAGTGATTGAGCAAGGTTCATTGCAATTTGACTGCTTACTGTTTCGTTACTTACAGTTTGTGAAGCTGGTTGATTTTGTGACTTTTTACACGAAGTATAAAATAACGATGCGCCTATTAATAACGCAAGAGTACTTTTAAAAGTAAATTTCATAGCATATGGGTTTAGAATTTTTGTTTAATAATTTATCAATACAAATATACAATTACAATGCCATTTAAAATAGTTTTTTACTGAGAAGCTGTTTAAAAACAAGAAAATCATGGTATTGCGAGGCATCCCGATAAATTAACAGGACGAACTTGTGCATCTTCGCTATGTAAAACGGTCATGCATAATTCGCGATTGCCACGCTTCGCCCGCAATAACAAGGTGGTTATTTTATTAAATCATTTTTAAACAGCTTCTGGTATAACAGCCTCTGAGAAGGCTTTTTGTAAAGTAGAAAGAAGATAATTAATTTAAAATTACAGCTTTAGGCTCAAAGGTAAAACGGGGATCAATTGGGAAAAATAAGTAACAAGTGTGTAAAATAATCCCCATTTAATTTAGTGATTCAGTATCCGCTGAGCATTGTTAATCAGGCTAAATTAATCCGGGTATTAATTTGCAGGTGCATTTGTCCTAAACAGATCAGCAACCACACTAATAAGCCATTCAACTAATCAACCAATTAAACTACCAAACTAATAGGGATTTTATTAATTTCGCAACTCATACGCAGAAATTACAAAATGGACTATCAATTTAAGGATATAGAGAAAAAGTGGCAAAAGTTTTGGGCTGATCATCAAACATTTAAAGCCGAAGACAAAACCACCAAACCCAAGTATTATGTGCTGGATATGTTCCCTTACCCAAGCGGGGCGGGTTTGCATGTTGGCCATCCGCTGGGCTATATCGCATCTGATATTTTTGCGCGCTATAAAAGGCTCAAAGGCTTTAATTTATTGCATCCCATGGGTTACGATAGCTTTGGCTTACCTGCCGAGCAATATGCCATACAAACCGGCCAGCATCCGGCTATAACTACCGAAGCTAATATTGCTACTTATCGCCGTCAACTAGACCAAATTGGTTTCTCGTTCGACTGGAGCAGGGAAGTGCGCACCAGCTCGCCCGAATATTATAAATGGACGCAATGGATATTTATGCAGTTGTTTAACAGTTGGTATGATAAAAATGCTGATAAAGCCGTATCGATTTCGAAACTTGTTGAGCATTTTGAGCAAAAGGGATCGGCAGGAATTAATGCAGTTTGCGATGATGAAGTTTTAAGCTTTACAGCAGATGAATGGAAAGCGCTAAACAATCACGATCAACAAGCCGAGCTGTTAAAATACCGCCTTACCTACCTGCGCGAAAGCACCGTAAACTGGTGCGCCGCCTTAGGCACCGTACTGGCTAACGATGAGGTAAAAGATGGATTCAGCGAGCGCGGCGGCTACCCTGTTGAGCAAAAGAAAATGATGCAATGGAGCATGCGCATAACTGCTTATGCTGATCGCCTGCTAAAGGGGTTGGACACCATTGACTGGCCCGAACCTTTAAAGGAAATGCAGAGGAACTGGATAGGGAAAAGTGTAGGAGCTTTAGTGAAATTTCGGATTTCGGATTTTCGATTTACGAGTGCTGATCCAACTAACCTCCAACCACTAACCTCTGATCGCTATATAGAAGTATTCACAACCCGTGCCGACACTATTTTTGGTACAACCTTTTTGGTACTTGCTCCTGAGCATGAGTTGGTGGCTTCATTGACCACTGATGAACAAAAGGCGGATATAGAAGCGTACATCGCGCAAGCAAAAAAGAAATCGGAACTGGAACGTATGGCCGATGCCAAAACCGTTTCGGGTGCATTTACCGGCAGCTATGCAATAAACCCGGTGAACGGCGAAAAGGTGCAGATATGGATTGCTGATTATGTTTTGGCCGGATACGGAACCGGCGCTGTAATGGCCGTACCATCAGGAGATCAGCGCGATTATTTGTTTGCCAAGCATTATAACCTACCAATAATCCCGATTATCGATATACAAAAAATAGAAACCGAAGCAGACCCAACAAAAGAGGGCCGCTATATTAACTCGGGTTTCATTAACGGTTTGACTTATAAAGAAGCTACCGCTGCTATTATTGCTAAACTAGAAGAAATTGGCGCAGGCAAGGCCAAAGTAAATTTCAGGATGAGGGATGCCATATTTGGCCGTCAGCGTTACTGGGGTGAGCCGGTGCCGGTTTATTTTAAGGATGATTTGCCCTATTTAATAGCTGAAGAAGATTTGCCTTTGGTATTGCCCGAAGTTGATAAATATTTGCCTACAGAGAGCGGCGAACCGCCATTGGCGAGGGCAACCGGCTGGCATTACGTGGCCTCACCTAAATCCTCTCCAAAGGAGAGGACTTTAAAAGAAAGTGAAACTACCTCCCTCTCCCCTGGAGAGGGCCGGGGTGAGGCGTACGAATATGAGCTTAGCACCATGCCGGGCTGGGCTGGTTCCAGCTTTTACTGGTACCGCTACATGGATGCACATAATGATAAAGAATTTGCATCGAAGGAAGCCATTGAATACTGGAAGGATGTTGATTTATACATAGGCGGCAGTGAACATGCTACCGGGCATTTACTGTATAGCCGTTTCTGGAATAAGTTTTTAAAGGATATTGATTTGGTAATTGAGGAAGAACCTTTTAAAAAGCTGATTAACCAGGGAATGATACAGGGACGGAGTAACTTCGTGTACAGGTTGGTTGATGAAGAAGGACGCGGCACCAATACGTTTGTGTCCCATGGCTTAATCAAACAGTATAAGACTTCGCCGCTCCATGTTGATGTGAATATTGTAGATAACGAAGTATTAAACATCAATAAATTTAAGGAATGGCGTCCCGAATATACTAATGCTGAATTTATTTTGGAAAATGGAAAATACATCTGCGGTGTTGAAGTTGAAAAAATGTCCAAATCCAAGTTCAATGTGGTTAACCCCGATGACCTGATTGAACGTTACGGCGCCGATACCCTGCGCATGTACGAAATGTTTTTGGGCCCGCTGGAGCAAAGCAAACCATGGAACACCAATGGTATTGAAGGCGTATTTAAATTTCTGCGTAAATTTTGGCGGCTGTTCCATAATGATGCATGGGAATTTAATGTATTGAATGACGAACCAACAAAAGCTGAACTAAAATCGCTGCATAAGATCATTCATAAAGTTGAGGAGGATGTGGAACGCTTTTCGTTTAACACCTCCGTTTCCAGCTTCATGATCGCTGTTAACGAATTGACTGATTTAAAATGCAATAAGAGGTCTGTTTTGCAAAACCTGGTAATTATCCTTTCGCCTTATGCACCACATATCTGTGAAGAGCTATGGACCTTGCTGGGCAACGAGGCCGGAACCTTGTCATATGTTCCGTATCCTAAGTTCAATGCGGCCTACCTGGTTGAAGATGAATTTGCCTACCCTATTTCCATAAATGGTAAAACAAAAATGAATTTAAATATTTCTTTAAGCCTGGAACCAAAGGATATTGAAGCAGCCGTTATGGCAAGTACCGACGTTCAAAAATATTTGAATAATGCAGTGCCTAAAAAGGTAATTGTAGTAAAAGGCCGGATTGTGAATATCGTACTTTAATACAGATCCATTTCAAATACTATCTGCATATAAAATCAAAATAAAGTTGGGGGCTTGTCCAATCCCCCAACCTTCAATTGTTATGGTATAAAAACCATAAGCAAAATGAAATTCAGAAGGAACTTACTGTATTCCAGACACTAAGTGCGGTAACTAATCTGTGACAGTTAAAATTATTACAAAAAAATAACCTTTTGGCTGTAACAATTCGTCTATTTTAGGCTCATATTAAGAAAAATCATAGAAAATGAAGCGTTTTTACATACTTATAGCAATATTATGTTCTTTTATAACGGCTGCTCATGCCCAGTTTGGTGTGGGTGGTGGCGGCCCTACTATTGTGGGCAGAATTTCGGGAACATTAATAGATTCTGTTACTAAAAAACCATTGGATTATGCGTCTGTGGGCCTTTACAGGAGCGGCGGTAAAAGCCCTTTGAACGGAGTTATTACCGACGAAAAGGGAAATTTTAAACTGGATAATATTCACCCTGGCAGTTATAAATTATCCATTACTTATATTGGTTATCCTACAAAAATTATTGACCCAGTAGTTACTACCGGTGCAAAACCAGATGCAAACATTGGCCAGGTATTTATTTCTCCGGGCGCGCATGCTTTGAAAGAAGTAGTTGTGCAGGGGCAGTCGGCATTGATTGAAAACCATATTGATAAAATTGTTTATAACGCCGAAAAAGATATTACCGCAGCAGGCGGTAGTGCTACCGATCTGTTAGAAAAAGTTCCGTTAGTATCTGTTGATATCAATGGTAACGTATCTATCCGTGGCGACCAGAATGTACGCGTACTGATAAACGGTAAACCTTCCGGCGCTACATCAGCCAGCTTGTCTGATGTACTTAAAGGAATTCCTGCTGATCAAATTAAAAGCATTGAGGTAATTACATCACCATCAGCCAAATATGATGCGGAAGGTTCGGCCGGTATTATTAATATCATAACTAAATCTAAAAACGTTTCGGGGTTAAGCGGTTCCGTAAGTGGCGGGGTTGGTACACGTCAAAACAATGGCAATTTTAATCTTAACTACAGCAAAAACCGGTTCAATTTATCGGCGAATGTGGGTGGTAATGCATCATGGCCACAAACATCCCTTACCGATTTCCAGCAAAGTATACACAATGATACTATAAATACTTCTACCGAAACGAAAGGGACCAGCCGGTTAACGCGTCATGCTGTAATAGGATCAATATCTGCCGGTTATGAATTTAATAGTTATAATAGTCTTCATACCAGTCTGCGCTTAAACCAGATTGAATTTAACACGGTTGGTAGTTCGGTAACAAACTCGGCTACTCCCTATACACTTATAACAGATAGCCATGCTGTACCGGCCAGTGGATTTGACTGGAACGTTGATTATACGCATAAATTTAAATTAGAAGGTGAAGAGCTTGATCTATCTACCCAGTGGAGCCACAGTAGTGGTATAACTGATTATACAAATTATTACTCCGGTGTATTTAATAACCTCAGAAATAACATTGACGGGGTAAGCAACGAATATACATTCCAGGCAGATTATACCCTGCCCATCAGTAAAGTATTAAAATTGGAGGCCGGTGGCAAAGCTATTGCAAGAAGAATTAGCAGTACATCAGATTATTATAATTATGATACAGCAGACGACCAGTTTATATTCGATCCTGTAAACTCCAATGTTTACAACTATAATCAAAATGTATTTTCAGGCTACACTGTATTCACTATCACATTACCTAATAAATATACGATACTGGCCGGCGCAAGAGATGAGAATACAGATATACATGGCGATCCTATTAACGCTTCAGAAAACTTGTCGCCATTTAACCAGAATTACAATACGTTTGTACCAAGCTTAACCTTACAAAAAGCACTTAGCGCTACACAAACTATAAAATTGGCGTACAGTAAGCGTATAACCCGCCCAAGTTTGCAGTATTTAAATCCATTTGTTAACCAGAGTAACATTCAGAGCCAAAGCGTTGGTAACCCTACTTTGAACCCTGAAGTATCGCAAACTGTTGAATTAGATTACAATACTTTCATTAAAACTTCAATACTAAATCTGTCTGCTTATTATAAGCACACAGCAGGTTTAATTGAAGGCATCGCTACACCTATCTCCGTAACCGTTGCAGGTATAGCCGAGGGTGGAACGTTAACTACCTTTCAAAACATCGGTAATAATAACTCCATTGGCGGCAGCGTTTTTGGATCAGTAACACCATTTAAAAATTTAACATTGCTTGCTAACGTGAATGCTTACACCTATAAGCCCGATCCTTCAGGAGTGTTTCATTTGGATCAGTCACAAAATGGCACCTATGTGCAGTACGGTGGCTTTGGCAGGGCAAGCTTAACCTTGCCAGCTAACATAGTAGCAGAAGGATTTGTATTTGGCAGTTCGGCACGCCATACTATACAAGGTACAAATCCAACGTTTAGTATCTTAGGGTTTGGTGTTAAAAAACAGTTTATGCAAAAGAAAATGTCGATTGGGGTTAACGCAATTCAGCCATTTAGCGAATACAAAAGCTTTGATACCAAGCTTACCAGCCCTGGCTTTACACAAAGCAGCAACTTCCAGTTACCTTTCCGTTCGTATGGTTTAACGTTTAGCTATAGTTTTGGTAAGCTAAACTTCAGCAATCCGCAGCAATCAAAGAAAGGCGTTAACAATGATGACCTTAAACAAGGTGATCAGGGTGCAGGTGGCGGTGGCGGCGCACCTACTGGCGGTGGCCGGTAGTTAGAATCAAGATTCAAGAGCCAGGATAGAGTAGCTTAATGGCACGTTCGTTCCTGGCTCTTTGTTCAGTAACAATATTAAATAGTTTTGCGTTATTAATTGCATTTCACGAGATTAACACTTCATGTAAAAAATTCGTTACAACAAACGAAAATTTAATCAAAAGGCATTTTCAATGTAACCATTGATTAAATTTGATTAAACCAAAATTCACTTTATATGAAAACTAACACAAAACAGAGAAACTAAACATGGCGTCTATTAAAAATGTATTGAGTAGAGCCGAATTGAGAACAATCACTGCAGGAAGCGGTGTCGGAGATTGCGGCGCGTATGCGTCTGAATCATGCTCAAACCTCCAGATTAATGGTTTACAGTGCTGGTACGCATTTTATGAGGATTGTGTTTCTAACAATACGCAATTATAATAAATAAAAAATTTATAATAATACAAGAGCTGGAAAGAGAACCTTGAGTGTTTTTCCGGCTCTTTTTATTAAATCATAGTTTCTTGGCTTCCTAACTTTCTTTACTCCGCCTCAACATCAATCCCAATCTGTTTCAGTAGTAACGAAGCATTAAAGGTTTTGCACTCGCCATCCTTTATTTTATAATCAAACAGCATTTCGCCATCTTTTACCTGGATATCAAAATAAAAATTACGGATGTAACCAGGATATTTGGTTTCTAATTGGGCAATCTGCAAATCGTGTGTGGCTACCATACCCACTGCTTTTTTGCTGATCAATCGTTCAATTACTGCTTTTGAGCCTAAATATTTATCAACTGAATTAGTGCCGCGCAGCATTTCATCAATCAAAAAGAAAATCTTGTCCTCACTCTCAACGGCAGCCAGCAACATTTGCAAACGGTCAAGCTCAGCTTTAAAAGTTGAAGTACTTTCATTAAGGGAATCTTTAATGCGCATATAGCTGATGATGGTCATTACCGATACCTGCATGGCACTTGCACAAACAGGTGCACCGCAAAGGGCCAGCACAGTATTAATACCCGCAGTACGCAAAAAGGTGCTTTTACCGGCCATGTTTGAGCCGGTGATAATGTCTATCTTAAAAGCATCCTCAAGCTCATAATTATTTTCAATTCTTTTATTACCGCTGATAAGCGGATGCGCCAGTTCTTTTGCAATCAGCGTATAGCCGCTACCATCTGCGATTTGGGGGAAGCACCAGTCAGGGTAATTGATGGCTGATGAGGTTATACTTAACAAAGCCTCAAATTCGGCTATTACATCAAAAGCTGCTTCAAGGCTTTGCTGGTTATCCCGTTTCCAGTTTTCAATGGCGATGATCTGTTTAATATCCCAAAGAAAAAACAGGTTTAGTATAACTCCAACAATCATATTTAAATGATAATTAAGCTTATTAATAAGGGCGGATAGTTGTTTTATTTTTGCTGATGTATTACCATCTTTCAACTGTTGAACCAACGTATTGCAGTAAGCCGACTGCCACTGCTCCTGCTCTATTTTATCAAAAACAATTGCATAGTTATTTAAAGTATCACCTATTTTACCGGCAATCAAATCGGCCTTTTTAATGTAAAAAGATTTGGAGAACACGATGCCTAAATTAACCAGCCCAACCAGGATGGGGATACCATTGGCAAGCGGGTAGAAATAAGCCAGCACAATAGCAGCCAATAATAAATAGGGGGCAACTTTTACGTACCTGCTCAACCATTTTTCGCCTGTAAGATTCAATGGTACATGCAAATAGGCAAACAGCTGCTGCAGTTGGTTTACATCTTCGCGGTTGGCAAACAAAAGCCTTGCTTGTAATTCAAGCTTCCAATTGTTTTTATGCGACAGATCTTTTACCGCCTCTTGTCGTAATAATACCGTTTGTTTTATTGCCGGGGCGCCCAGCCAGTTAGCAAGCTTTGCGCCTCCATTAAAAGTAGCCGCACGATTTAGGAGCTGAAATAATGACGAAGCACCGAATATATCCAGGTCTGAACTGTAATAATGCTTTTCGTTTGCAAATAAGGCGCCGTCTGTATAAATATTGGCATGTTCTGTTATGCTTTCAACCTCGTTTTCGTTAACTTTTACCAGATCCCGGAAGTATTTTTTCTGTCGCTCAAATTCCGATTGCCGCGCAACCAGCCACATAAAGCAAGAGATCAGTACTACGAACCCTATTAACAGTATGGTAAAATTATCATTAACAATTGCGAGGTATACCGATACAATCATTAATGCAAAAATCCCAAGTCGCAGCAGCGAATAGGTGTTGGCCAGCTTTTTATATTTATCAGCCTCTTGTTGAGCGACGGTTATTTGTTGTTGGTAGTTGTTTATGATATCCACTGTAGTTGTAAGGGGTTAAAAGAGTTGTAAATGTTGTAATGTTAATTAAATACAACATGGCAACAATATTACGACTTTCAATCTTCAGGCTTTATAACATTTCAGGAATACTCTAACTTTACAGAATTATACGTTTATATATTACCCTTTTTAACGCTTACAACTACTTCAACAATTAAAACTTTAATGAAAATCACCTTTATAACCGTTGGTAAAACTGAAGAAGCTTATTTAAAAGAAGGTATTGATAAATATGTAAAACGGCTAAAGCACTATACCAAATTAACCATTGTTGAAATTGATGAGTTAAAAAACACTAAGGCCCTCACCCGCGAGCAGCAAAAAGCTAAAGAAGCAGAATTGATCCTGAAAAAAATAGCTCCTTTAGATCATGTAATATTACTGGATGAAAAAGGGAAGGAGCTAACATCAACCCAGTTTGCCGCTTATATCGATAAAAAAGCGCTGGGCTCAGTTGCCAACCTGGTTTTTGTGGTTGGAGGGCCCTATGGATTTGATACCACTGTTTACGCACGCGCAAATGATAAATTATCGCTGTCGGATCTTACTTTCTCGCACCAAATGGTACGCTTGTTTTTTGTTGAACAATTATACCGGGCTTTCACCATTATAAAAGGCGAACCCTATCATCATGAATAGGGATTCAAATCCCTATCTCCCCTAAAACAACTGACCACTTAACGCAATTGGTCAGTTGTTTGTAAAAAACGATTGCGCTGACGCCCTTAAAGATGCTTTAAATATCAATATTATATAATTTTGATAAAAAGAGGAGGAACAATGCACCAGATTGTTACAGAACTGCTTTCTATAAAATTTATTTTATTTTATATCCTTATCATTTCTACCATTATTGTTCATTACCGGGGTAAAATACGTTTCAAGTTTTTCAGGCAGCTTACTGATCATTCAACGTTTATGGCGCCTGTAAACATGCCTATGTATGCATTTTCCGGAGTCGAAAATAAGCCTTATATCAATACATCTTATTTTCCGCAACTGGGCAAACTCAAAGATAACTGGCAGCTGATACGTGATGAGGCCATGCAGCTTGAACGTGAGGAACTTATAAAAGGCTCGGATAAATATAATGATATGGGCTTCAACTCTTTTTTCAGGCGGGGATGGAAACGCTTTTATCTAAAATGGTATAATGATTTTCATCCATCTGCAAAAAAATATTGCCCGCAAACTATCGAGCTGATCAGGAGTATTCCTAATGTAAAGGCTGCAATGTTTGCCGTGCTGCCCGCCGGAAGTGAACTATTAATGCATCGTGACCCTTATGCCGGATCATTGCGTTATCATTTAGGGTTGATCACTCCAAACTCCGAACAATGCCATATTGTTGTTGATGGCCAAAGCTATGCCTGGAAAGATGGCGAAGATGTAATTTTTGATGAAACCTACATTCACTATGCCGAAAACAAGACCGATAAAGACCGGATGATATTGTTTTGCGATATTGAAAGACCGGTAAAAACCGTGTTCGGGCGTGCATGGAACAGGTTTTTTGGTTGGTTTATAATGGCAGCCGCCGTATCGCCCAATATGGGCGAAGACAAAACGGGCAACATCAATAAGGCATTTAAATACCTGTATTCCATACGTTTACTTGGAAAACGCATAAAAGCATATAACCGTAATTTGTATTATGCAGTTAAGTATGCGTTGATGTTACTTATTTTATATTTAATCTTCGTTTAATAGCCTGCTTATTACTTTAATTTAAAAAGAGTGAATTAAAAAAGGGTTGCGGGTGGTAAAAGGTTCCAGGGGAATCGCTTTTAAAATATCGCCGACGCCAATAAATCAGCGCGCAGGATAGCGGCTTTTTGGCTAAAGCACCTGTTGCTTTCTTTATCAGTCCGTCACATAAATGTGACGGCAATGATAAAATTCATTGCCGTTGGCTTCAGCCAACGGGCTAAAGTCATATTAAAAGCAGGCTTTAGCCAAAATCGGCTTAAACTTTAAAAGCGATTTCCCCGAAAAATGTTCCCGATTTATACTGAACTCAACTTTTAATAGTTAAATTTGCGGTATGTCAGCAGGTCACGATCATTCGCATCACCACCACCATCATCACGATCATACCCCAAAGCTTGATCACCTGAACACCGCCTTTATCATCGGTATTATTTTAAATTCGGCTTTTGTAGTTGTTGAGGTTATTGCGGGCCTGGCCACGCATTCATTGTCTTTATTAACTGATGCAGGCCACAACCTGAGCGACGTTGCAGGCCTGGCACTGGCGCTGCTTGCTTTTAAGCTTACCAAAGTAAACGCAAGCAGTAAATATACTTATGGCTATAAACGGTCGACAATAATCGTATCTTTTTTTAATGCGCTTGTATTATTCGTAGCGGTTGGCTTTATAGGTTACGAGGCCATTGTACGCTTCATGAATCCCGAAGTTATTGCGGGCGGCACCATGGCGTGGGTTGCTTTAATTGGCATTGGCATTAATGCCGTTACTGCATGGCTGTTTGTTAAAGATAAGGATACCGATTTAAACGTAAAAGGCGCTTATTTGCATATGGCGGTAGATGCTATAGTATCTTTCGGCGTAGTTATATCAGGCGTTATTATTTATTTTACCCACTTATACTGGATTGACAGTGCGGTTAGCTTAATTATAGCTATTGTAATATTAAGAGGTACCTGGAGCCTGCTGAAAGACAGCTTAAGGCTTGAAATGGATGGTGTTCCAAAAGAAATGGACCTTGAAAAAATTAAAGTAGAGCTATTAAAAGGTAAGGGTGTTGTTGATGTGCATCATATGCACGTTTGGGCATTAAGTACCACCGAAAATGCACTAACCGCTCACCTCGTAATTGATCCGGAGTATGTATCGACTTTTAATACCATTAAGCACGATTTGCGGCACCGGCTGGAGCACATGGACATTAGCCATAGTACTTTTGAGCCAGAATTTTCTGAGGAAGATTGCAAACACCAGGATTGCTAATCAGATAAATTCCCTTTTGTCACAACGAAGTGTGACGATCACTTCACTATTGCATTATTGTTAGCATAGTTCGCGATTGCCACGCTTCGCAATGACATGGTAAATTGAGTATTTTCTTATGCCTTTTTTGCAGCAGGCTTTTTGGCTTTTGCCTTAGGCTTGGCAGGGGCAGTTTCAGCATCAGCCTGTGCAGCTGCTTCATCAGGTTTTGCTTCTTCCGCAACCGGGGCTTCTTCAACTGGAGCTTCTTCAGCAGTTGGAGTTGGAGCAGCCGGTTCTTCTTCATTAAAAAGCGGTAAGTCTTTAAGTACCTGGTACCAGCTGATAACCTTTTTCATATCCGAAGCATAAACTTTTTCTTCATCATGATCAGGTGATACTTCCCTGAAAAATTCCCTTAGTTTTTTTCCGTCAGCTTTCGCATCGGGTATGTTTGCAGCCCTTTTCATCCTTTCAAAAACATCGGTCAGCTTAATATCCTCATCCAAACCAAAAAGAGTTATTTCATTTAACGCCGCTAATTTAGCTGTCGATAAATTTGCAATCAGTTTGGTTTTTTGATCGTCCAGGCTCTCCAGTATATAGCCTGTTTTATTCTGTGCCAGCGCTCTCCACAATCCTGGCTTTCCCGATACGGCTACAATTCCACTTAAATTCATATTTTATGTTGTAAAAGGTCGTAAGAGAGTTGTAAGGGTTGTAAATAAATTGTAAGTGAGTAAATTTAACCACTACAACAACTACAACCCTTACAACCTCTCTAACCTCAATTAATCTTCTAAAACTTCTATTCCTAAAATCTTATCTCCCTGGCGTATGGCATCAACTACATCAACATTCTCAATCACTTTACCAAAAACGGTATGGTTCCTGTCTAAGTGTGCAGTATTAGCACGGCTATGGCAGATAAAGAATTGCGATCCGCCGGTATTGCGGCCTGCATGTGCCATAGATAAAACACCACGGTCGTGGTATTGATTTTCGCCGGTTAATTCACAATCAATTTTATAACCCGGGCCGCCTGCGCCAGTGCCGGTTGGGTCGCCACCCTGTATCATAAAGTTGGGTATAACCCTATGGAAAGTTACATTGTTGTAAAATCCTGACTTAGCTAACTTTTGAAAGTTTGCTACAGTATTAGGGGCATCCTTATCATAAAATTCGACAGTCATGTCGCCCTTTTCGGTTTTGATAATTGCTTTGCTCATTTGCTTTTTAAAATAGTAGGCAAATGTAGTAAAAGGAGGTGAAAGGTGAAAGGCTAAAGGTAAAAGGCTGGGGCTGGCTTGTTTTAATAAAAAGCAGACTTTTACTATTATAATAGCTTCCATAATTATTCGTTATATTTGAAAATGGGAACAAGTGAAATCATAACAGAGATAAATAAGCTTCCTGTCAATCAGCGTTTGACACTCATCGAGTTGACAATAAAAAAAATAAGGGAGGAAGAAAAAAAGCATCGGTTGGGTATAGCTGCTGAAAAACTTTTTGATGATTATATAAACGACCCTGAATTAACTGCTTTTTCTATTTTAGATCAGGAAGATTTTTATGAAGCAAAGTGAAATATGGCTTATAAATCTGATCCCACAGTTGGTTCTGAAATAAAGAAAACACGCCCGGCAGTTATAATAAATGATGATGCTCTCGGAAAGCTACCACTTAAGATAATTGTTCCATTTGCTGATTGGAAAGTACATTATTCCATTGCGGAATGGATGGTGGAAATAAAAGCCGACCAGGTTAATCACCTTTCAAAAACATCCGCCGCTGATTGTTTTCAAATACGTTCTGTTTCATATGAACGTTTTATAAGAAAACTTGGAATTATAACTCCTGTACAGTTAATGCTTATTCAAGATGCATTAGCATCTGTACTTTCTATACAAAGCAAATAGAAAGATATGAAACTCATCAAAAAACTTTCACCTTTCGCCTTTCGCCTTTCACCTTTCACCTTCCTGTTATATGCTTTTCTCCTTTTGCCTTTTTTCGGCAGGGCTGCTTCTATATTAATACCTATGGATGATGAGCAAAAAGATCATTTAAAATCATACGGAATAGCTTTCTGGACATTAAAAAACGGCGAAGAGGTAAACTGGCTGCTTAATTACCGCGGCGGCAGCTTTATGATGCAGTATGACAAAAAAATTGAGGACGAATGCAAAATACGCGGCGTGAGCTACGAAGTGCTGGCGGATGCCAAAGTAAATGAGATCTTGACCCAGGTAAGCGATCCATCGGTAAATATGGATGTGGTAAAACTGGAGAAAGCGCCTAAAATGGCCGTTTATTCCCCCAAAAACAAGCTTCCCTGGGACGATGCAGTAACCCTGGTATTAAAATATGCCGAAATACCGTATGATGTGGTTTACGATGAAGAAGTAATTGGCGGCGATTTACCAAAATACGACTGGCTCCATTTGCATCACGAAGACTTTACGGGCCAATACAGCAAATTTTACGGCGCTTTCAGGTACGCCCAATGGTATAATGATGACCAAAAGATCCAGGAGGCCACCGCTCATAAGCTTGGTTTTAAAAAGGTATCGCAAATGAAGCTGGCCGTTGCCGAGCGCATCCGCGACTTTTGTGCGGGAGGCGGCTTTTTATTCGCGATGTGCTCAGGGACCGACACTTTTGACATTGCACTTGCAGCTGCCAATACGGATATATGTGAAGCCATGTTTGATGGGGATGCGGCCGACCCGGATGCGCAGTCAAAACTTGATTTTACCCAGACTTTCGCTTTTCAGAACTTTACACTGGATATGAATCCCCTGTCGCACCAGTTTAGCAATATCGATGTAACATCAACCAGGCAGGTTGATCGTACAAGGGATTTTTTCACGCTGTTTGATTTTTCGGCAAAATGGGATGTAGTGCCCAGCATGCTCACTCAAAACCATGATAAAGTAATAAAAGGCTTTATGGGCCTTACTACCGCTTTTAATGAAAAAATGCTTAAACCCGGTGTAACCATAATGGGCGAAATGAAAACCGGCAACGAAGCGCGGTATATTCATGGGGAATATGGAAAAGGCCAATGGACCTTTTACGGCGGCCATGATCCTGAAGATTACCAGCACATTGTAGGCGACCCACCAACTGATTTAAAACTACACCCTAATTCGCCCGGCTACCGCCTTATTTT
>Ga0206874_1012_pt1 | contig 54211 bp, 52 predicted proteins | sample Alteio_BWOrgCont_12_FD_152629 | JGI IMG/M metagenome (GOLD analysis project Ga0206874, IMG submission 152629) | Enriched cells from forest soil in Barre Woods Harvard Forest LTER site, Petersham, Massachusetts, United States -... | ecosystem: Environmental > Terrestrial > Soil > Temperate forest >...
CATTATCCGGTGAACCGGGTTTCGACGCGGAAAATTTTATAAATGCGCACAAAATTTCAGAATCGCCTACTTCCATCAGGCTAAACCCGTTTAAACCGGCAGTGTTGAAAACCAATCAGCAGGTGCCCTGGTGTGCCGATGGATACTACCTTGACAAGCGCCCGTCCTTTACTTTCGATCCGCTTTTCCAGGCTGGCTGCTATTATGTGCAGGAGGCATCGTCAATGTTTATCGATCATATCCTTAAATATATAAGGCCAAACCATGATGAGCCAATAAAGGTATTGGACCTGTGCGCCGCCCCCGGCGGTAAAAGCACGCTCATCAATTCGGCTATCGACAGCAATGATTTGCTGGTAGCTAACGAAATTATAAAAACCCGAGTCCCTGTTTTATGCGACAACCTTAACCGCTGGGGCAGCGCTAATATTATAGTAAGCAATAACGACCCAAGGGATTTTGGCAGGCTCCCCGGTTTTTTTGATATGATACTGGTTGATGCGCCATGTTCCGGGTCGGGCATGTTCAGGAAAGATCCGGCAGCGATGGACGAATGGTCGGACGCTAACGTGAGCTTATGTCACCAGCGGCAGGAGCGCATCCTGGCCGATGTTTACTCTGCCTTAAAAGAAGATGGATACCTTATATATAGTACCTGCTCCTACTCGCACCAGGAAAACGAGGATATACTGGATTGGCTGTGCACCGAATTTGAAATGGAAAGCCTGTGTATACCTATTAATAAGGACTGGGGAATAAACGAAACACAATCCAGCGGGCAAAAGGCCTGGGGCTATCGTTTTTATCCCGGCAAGGTAAAAGGCGAAGGTTTGTTTGTGGCTTGTTTAAAAAAGAAAGGACAGGCCGATGAATCGCCGACTGTTAAAACAAAAGGGCATCAGAAACTGGCTCTATTAGAGATAGACCTGGTTAAGAAGTACATTATTGATGCCGACGATTACTATTATAATAAAGTTAACGATGACTGGCTAACCATAAGCCGCGCGCATAAAGAAAGTTTGGATACTTTACAGCGACACCTATATATAAAGAAGTCGGGCGTACGGATAGGCAAGCTCATGGGTAATGACCTGGTGCCCGACCATGAACTGGCTTTGAGCCTGCTTATTAATAAGGATATGATTTTGCAAACCCCACTCACCCATGACCAGGCTATACAATATATGCGCCGAGAAAGCATCGGTTTGAGTACAACAGATAAAGGCTGGAGCCTGATGACTTTTGAAGGGCATGCACTGGGCTGGGCAAAGCTGCTGCCGAACAGGATAAATAATTATTTTCCGAAGGAGTTAAGGATATTGAGCCCCCAGCCGTTAAGGGAGAGTTGATAAGCATAACAATTTTCATTAAATTTGTATAATAAAAACAACAAGCTAAGCCTTTAGCACATATTTGAAAGCTTAAATGATACTTTTTAAAGATAAAGTTATGGAAGTAAAAACCATTATTAGGGAAATACAACGATTGCCTTTATCTAAAAGGTTTTTCGTAATGGAGCAAACATTGAAGTCCATTAAAAATGAGGAGCTAAAGGATGAAACGAAAATATCAGTTGATGAGCTTTATGATGACGAAACTGATAAAAAGTTAACAGATTTTTCGCACTTAGTAAGTGAAAAATCATTAGCCGATGATTGGCTTTCGGAGGAAGATAATCGTTGGGACAGCTTATTATAATATGTACAAACAAGCAAGGAGATATCATAGTAGTAAAATTTCCTTTTACTGATGGTTCAGAATTCAAGAAACGACCTGCCCTGATTATTTCCAATGAAACTGTAAATAAAACAACCGATTATTTGATTGTTCAAATAACCTCAAAAAACAATATTGACGAACTTTCAGTATTTATTGATGATACCGATTGTCTGCAACCTTTACCTCTTAAAAGCTATATCCGCTTACATATTTACGGTACACCATAGCCTGATACTTTCTAAAATCACTTCTGTTAAACCACAGCTGATGAAAAACATTACCGATGAAATTTATAAGTTGATTGTATCCGGCAAGTAAGTTAATGATCTTCCTTTAAAAAAGTATTCCAAAAATCTGCACATTTGCATCCGCCAGCTGGCGGACACATTTGCACATCACAACAATGGACCAATACTTTATTATCGATTTCGACAGTACGTTTACACAGGTTGAGGCTTTGGACGAACTGGCCCGCATCTCTTTAAAAAATCATCCCGACAGGGAAAACATCTACAAACAAATTGAGGACCTGACTAATGCCTCCATGGAGGGAAAGCTTTCTTTCACCCAAAGCCTGGAAGCACGCGTTAAATTATTGCAAGCCAATCGCGAGCATTTAAAGCAGCTGATCACGCACTTAAAGAAAAAAGTATCCACATCATTTTCGCGTAACACTATCTTTTTTAAGAACCATGCCGATGAGGTGTTAATTGTATCGGGCGGGTTTAAGGAATTCATTATCCCTGTAGTAACCGAATACCATATTAAAAAAGAAAACATTTACGCTAATACTTTTGAGTTTGATGCCGATGGCAATATAATAGGCTATGATCGCAGCAACCCCCTATCGCAAGAGGGTGGCAAGGTAAAGCTGTTAAAGGAGCTTAATTTGCCCGGCGAAATCTTTGGCATAGGTGATGGCTATTCTGATTTCCAATTGAAGGAATCGGGTATGATAAAAAAGTTTTTTGCATTTACTGAGAATATCGAAAGAAAATCAGTTGCCGAAAGGGCAGATCATATTACCCCGAGCTTTGATGAGTTTTTATACCTGAATAAATTGCCCAGGGCCATATCCTACCCAAAAAATCGTATTAAATGTTTAGTAGTTGGTGATGTGGAAGAAGATGCGTTGGCGCAGATGAAGAAAGAAGGCTATAATATCCGTCAGCGGGATAGCATTGAGGAAAAATATTTGGAGGAAGCCGGTATTTTGTTTTGCGATGAAACACATCAGCCAACTCCCGAGCAATTACAAAATGCAGGCAGGTTAAAGGTGATAGGTATTTTTGGCAGGATAAGCAGTAAGAAATTAGCAGAGGCGGCCTGCGAAAACGGGATCATTATTTTTGACGATCCGAAGAATAATCCCCGTAACGACGATTTTATCCCCAAAAGGGTAATGGCTTTTATGAATGAGGGAAAAACACATACCAGCTGTAACTTTCCTGATCTGCAGCCACCGAGAATTAACAACGCGCACCGGTTAATACACATCCACAAAAACGTACCGGGGATACTGGCCCAAATAAATGATGTATTTGCCCGTCATAACATTAATATAGTAGGCGAATTTTTGGTGACCAACCCTCAAATTGGTTATGTTATAACCGATGTAAACACCGGCTATGCTGCGGAAGTGCTGAATGAGCTGAAAGCGATTGAGCAGACAATTAAATTCAGGCTGCTTTATTAATTAGTTCATGGTTGATAGTTCATGGTTCATAGAAAAAGATTTTCCTGCCATGAACCATCAACTATAAACTATTCGCCAAAAGGCACCACCAGCACCGGCACTTCGGAGTGACGCACTACGTGCTCGGCTACACTGCCCATTAACAGGCGGTCAATACCACTGCGGTTATGGGTACCAATAACTATTAAATCGGCTTTAAATTCTTTACTGCAATTTATAATACCATCGGCGGTTGAACCATATTCGTTAAAGTGGGTTACCTGCATATCGCCTGCAAATTTTTTAATGGTTTGCTCAACAATATTTTCCGATTGGTTTTTTTGGATATCCATTATCTCCAGCTCCTCTATACCAACACCTTGCGATGGCACTCCTAAAATAGGATCGGTGCCTGAAGACATTTGCGGCATCATTGCGGGTTCAACAATATTCACTAAACCCACGCTGGCATTAAACTTACGGGCAATATCAAAGCCGTATTCAGCAGCATGTTCAGCATACTTGCTGTCGTCAATTCCTATAAGTATTTTCTTGATCGTCATGATTGTAAAAGGTTTTATATAAAGATAATAACAATTTAAAGGGAATATGTTTTAAAAAGAATCAAGAGCCAAGAGCTAAGAATCAAGATTGCATGCAAAAATCACCTCATTTACACATCGGCATATTTGCACATCTGCACATTCATCAATTGTTTCCTACATTTGCCCATGCATTTCTCTCCCGAAATAGAAGACCGCCTGGCTCGGCTACAGGAAAAATATGAAGCCATGGGCCAGGATATGACCTCGTACCTGGATGGTTTGCTCCATGCCGATTTTTTAACTTATTGGGATTATATCCATTTAGATACACTGCTGAGCCTGCAAAATCCGAAAACGCCGTTTCCGGATGAGGAAATATTTATCATTTACCACCAGATAACCGAGCTGTATTTTAAACTGGCCCTGCACGAGTGCAAGCAGATTACAGCAGCAAGGCCTTTAACAACTGATTTTTTTACCGCCCGTTTAAAACGGATCAACAACTATTTTGAAGCGCTAACACAATCGTTCGGGATTATGGTTGATGGGATGGAAAAGGAACAATTTCTAAAGTTCCGGATGTCGTTATTGCCCGCCAGCGGATTTCAGTCGGGCCAATACCGGATGATTGAGATTTATGCTACCGATTTTATAAACCTGGTTGCAAAAGATAAACGGGAAGAACTAAGAAACGCCTCTATAGACGACCAGTTTGAATACCTGTACTGGAAATTTGGCGCAACGGAGCTATCCACCGGCAAAAAAACGCTGACTTTAAAACAGTTCGAAAAGAAATATGCAAAAACGTTTATTGAGTTGGGACATGCCAGCCTTACTCATAATTTTAATGCTTTATATCGCCAGTTCAAGGCTGCCGGGCAGTCAACCCCCGAACTTGAGGATGAATTAAAGCAGCTGGATATTAATGTAAATGTAAACTGGCCGCTTGTTCATTATAAATCGGCCGTGCGTTATCTTAACCGCGAGCCTGAAGAAATTAAAGCCACGGGGGGCACCAACTGGCAAAAGTATTTGCCTCCGCGTTTTCAAAAACGAATATTTTATCCTGCTCTTTGGAATGAAAAGGACGTTGAAGATTGGGGAAAAGGTTGGGTAGAAAAAGTTTTGAAGGAATGTTAATAGGGACAACTATTTTGTTTTAAATAATTCAGGCTTTAAAACCTGTACTTCTATAAATGCCCGATGCAAGTGATTAAAATCATTATCAGTGGTCACGAGTTTTAAACCGAGCAGACAGGCTGTTGCGGCAATCCATAAATCGTTTTTACCCATGTTTCGTGGGGTGGCAAAAGGATAATCAGCTATGCGGGGATTACGTCGTTGGGAATAGGCATCGATTTCGGCGTAGGTATCGAGCAAATTTTCATTTATCTCCATCACAGAAGCCATTTCCAGCACATAATTGAGGGATTGATATCTTCTCGCTCCCCAATTATTCTGCAATGCTATAGATTTCAACTCACTAATAGAAACGACAGATATCAAAACTTCTTTCCCATCCGGATTTATAATACTAGTTAGTAACTGAAGGTTTGCAGATTTAATAAGATAGACAATGATATTAGTATCAAGTAACAGGTTCATTTACTTTGATTCAATGTTTTCATCGCTTCTAAAAATTCTTCTTCTGTAAGGAATGCATCCTGAGGCAATTCTTTCAGCCTCTCCAAAAGGCCGCCCCAACTTTTACCCATTTTTTTCGCAAACGCCGTAGTACCCCCTGCGGCTAATACTTCGTCAATGGAATATGATTTAATATTAGAAAATGAATGTTGCGCGTCCTTCGATGTTTCAATATTTCTTTTACCCATTTTTTGCTCCTTTCTTAATTAAACAAATTTACAACTATTTAATATAATAATACTGCCATAAAAGCCTGTTCAGTATTAACCATCATAAAAAATCCCTACCTTGCCATTTTCATAATTAAACACATAATGCCATGACTACTGAGACGCTGGACATCAAGATCACCAAGACCAATCATTCCCGTTTAAACGAAACCGATTTTAACAACCTGCCCTTTGGCAAAACATTTTCTGACCATATGTTTGTGGCGGATTATGCCGATGGCGAATGGAAAAATTTGCAGGTCATTCCTTACGGTGATATTAGTGTCAGTCCGGCTATTTCAGCGTTACATTACGGGCAATCGTTTTTTGAAGGATTAAAAGCTTACAAACATGCAGACGGGCAGGTTTCTGTATTTCGCCCTGACAAAAATGCGATCCGGTTTAATAAATCGGCTGAACGTTTGTGTATGCCTGCCCTCCCCGAAGAAATATTTATCCAAAGTATTGCAGCCGTAGTTGATATTGACCGCGACTGGATACCGGGCAGATCTCACCATAGCATGTATATAAGGCCGTATATGTTTGCTACCGATGCTTTTTTGGGCGTGGCACCATCAAAAACCTACAAATACATGGTTTTAACCGGGCCAACCGGACCTTATTTTTCAAAAACATTAAGGGTTAAAATAGAAACACATTACACACGCTCTGCCGAAGGCGGTATGGGTTATGCAAAATCATCCGGTAATTATGGCGGTAGTATGTATCCTGCAAAAAAAGCTACCGAGGAGGGTTTTGACCAATTGATTTGGACCGATGCCAAGGATCATCAATACATCGAAGAAATGGGCGCAGCCAATGTAATGTTCGTGCTTGACGGTACGCTCATTACTCCGTCAACCCGCGATACCATTTTAGATGGCGTTACCCGCGATACCGTTTTAACCCTGGCCCGCGAATGGGGTATGCCGGTAGATGAACGCCGTGTTTCGGTTGCCGAAATTATTGAAGGGGCTAAAAACGGAAAGCTGCAAGATGCATTCGGTGCCGGTACTGCCGCAACCATTGCACCAGTTGGCTCGATAAGCCTTAACGATGAGGAATATTTTTTAAACGATCCGAAAGAAAGAGAATTCTCTCAAAAGGTATTGAGGGAGCTTGATGCTATAAAATATGGCAATGCACCTGATAATCATGGGTGGAACTATATGGTAGGGAGTTTATAGTCACAAGTTCTGAGTCTTAAGTCAGGAGCATTAAAAGCTTTTGACTTAAGACTTTCGACTATAGGCTTTGGACTTACTCAAGGTTAACAAGGTAAGCCGCCATATCATTGGTCAGCTTAACATGCAACCTGTTTAGTTTTTCGATATACAAAGCTCTTAAATCATTCCACTTGTAATAAGGGAATGATTTTTCATTTAAGCCTGTTATATGCGCTTCCTTTTCATTCAGCAATATTTTAACCAGGTAACCTGCAGCGTCTTTCTTTTTATAAAATATCCATTGAATATTTGCGCTTAAAGGGATAACACCCGAGGCACTCCAAAGATCATTTAATTTAGCAGGATCTTTACTGGCCCTGTCTGCTGCAGCAATTTGAAGCAAGGCAGCAAACGGGGCAATTGTTTCGGCATGGGCAAAACGTAAGCGGGCGTTATACTTCCCGGTTTTTATAAATTCATCACTGGTATTAATAAAATCCACGAGTAACGGAACAGCAACCCGTACCTGTATACCATTATTATCACTTCCCGGTCCTTTCTTCAAATTCTCGTCGGCAGCGTCCAGTAAACCCAGCTGGCTTAACTCATCACAGGTAAAAAATGACTGAAAGTCCAGGTCTGTTAGCTGAAAACCGGCTTGTTTTATTTCTGCATTTAGGGAGTAGACTATAGTGGCAAAGCCAAAGATCTCCGCTACAAATTTTTCCCTGTCGTCATCATTTATCTTGCTTAAAAAATCAGGGCTAAAAAACCTGCCGGTAACCGCTTTTTTTATTTCTTCAAAATGAGCGGCACGGTTAAGTGCTAATTTTAAATCACCATCGTCAATACCCGCTTCAAACTTTTTATAGGCTGGCGATACATCATAAAACCGTAATGCAATATCATCATTATACTCGCTTATAGATGCGGAATCTTTTAGCTTACTGTTTAGTCCTTCTAAAAAGGCATCAGCGCTTTGTTTGGTTCTAACTTCTTTGGTTATGGCTACGCTTAATTTCGGCTTGTTGTTAAATACATTGCTGTAGTTATTGTACATCCGCTCACCCAAACCTTTTAATTCTTCTCTGCCTTCCGTCGAAATAAATTTGGTATTCCCTTTTTCAACTTTTTGCAAGGCCAGCACCATTTGTTTAAGCTTTTTTCCCTTTGGGGTTAAGGCGCTTAAACTATCGGCTTTTAATAATAAAGCATAAGCCAGGGTGGTTTTTACTTCTTTTGTTAAATGCCGTGCGCCATGCCGGCCAACATGGTTAATAAAAACAGGATCATATCCTATTGGTGTTGGAGTATATTTTTGATTGTTGCTTTTATATAATGTTTTAGTCCCTAAAAAATCAGCATTACAGTTTTGTGCCGATGCAATAAGGGTGCAACCAATTAAAAACAGGAGTGACGATATTACTTTTTTCATATGCAAATGTAGAAATGCCCGGTGAACGGGCACTTCTACAATAAAGGAATATTAATGCTGGTTACCGGTACCGTCGTTTTGATAAGCGCCAATATCTGTACCAGGCAGTGTGATGGTAGCACCGTATGTTCCGGTAGCAGTTACCGTACTATAAGGAGCAAAATCTGTTTTAGCTTTCGCCAATGCAGGTGAACCCGGTTTAAGCCTGAAACTTGATGTACCAACCATTACTATAGCCGGTGTTTGATTGTTTGCTGTTGCAGGCGCCGGAAATTGCGTGTAATTGTATGCATTTACGTCGAAGTTATAAAACGTAGGGTTGTTTTGCTGCGGAGTTAATGAATAAACATCACCCGACTGGAATTTTTCCTTACCATCCAGTGCACCAAACTGGCTAACCAATGTTTGGTTATAGCCATAAAACAGCTCGTTATTATAAAATACATTGGCAATGTCCGAACTGCTCAGCACCCTTAAACCTATGGCACAGTTAACGAACATGTTATTATATGCATTGCCTTTGGCCGATTTCTCAAAATCAATAGAACCACCGTGCCCACTGGTTGAGTTTTGCCTGAAACCGCAATTTACTATGGTGTTATTATAACAATTAATATTGCATTGTACTCCTGTAGTGCCCGCATCCGATATTTTAAATGCATTGGTTGCTGCGCCAATCACCATGTTGTAGGCCACGTCGCCAACAGAACCGCTCTTTATGTTACACGCTTCGCCGGCTGCTACCCCGCATAACTCATAGGTGTTACGCATAATATCAATATGTCCACCTGCTACACGCATAGCATCATCCCGGCTGCCAAATAGCCACGAATCTTCCAGTATGAAATTCTTGGTAATGTTGCCGAAGTATATCGTCCAACGCGGATCGCCCTGGGCATAAACAGCCGGATCATCCTCTGGGCCTGCGGGGCCGCCTGCAAATTCAAGGTGGGTCCATTTAACTATAAAGTCGCCGCCGGCCGGGCTCGGATCCTCCGCAGTAACACTACCCGGCGTGCAATATATACCTCCCCACCATCCCTGGAAAACGTTAGTATAATTTTGCTGATCGGCCTGTGAATGTAATGTAGCTGCACTGCTCACCGTAATGTAATTTGGATTGGCTTGAGTGCCAAGGCTAATAAATGTGCCGTGTACAAAAATTTCGGGAGCTGTTTGGTAGGTTTTACCATCGCCCAGGGCTATTAGTTTCGATCCGGCTTGCATTAATAAGGTATCGCCGCCATTAACAGTGATGTTGGATGCGAAGTAATAAGTTTTACCGCTCGATAAGGTTCCCTTTACGTTGCCGCTCAGTGTATCAGATTTAATGATACTGCCTACCTGTACCACGGGCTGCGAGATCCTGGCATTTTCTTCTTTATGGCAAGCGCCAAAAAGCGTACAAAATACGGCGGCTATTATTATGTTATAATATGTCTTCATTATAGTTAAATTATAATTTATACCTTAAACCTAAAATGTAGTATTGCTCATACGTATCCTTCCGGATAAAAATATTTTTGCCTACCGTTTGGTCTTCAAAAACGTTTGGCTGTGTAGTATAAGGCTGATGTATCTCCAGTTGGAAAGGTGTATTGGTTAAGTTTGTGGCTTTTGCATAAATATAAAATTTCTTAAATATCTTTTTCTCTGCCGATACATCCAGCGTCACGAAACCTTTTTGCCAGATGTCGTTATCGAGATAAGGCGATACTGCGTAAATGCGTGCTCCTGTATATACGGCAGAAATTTGCGCATCAAACCCACTCTTTGGATCCCTGTAAAGGAAGGAAAGGTTACCAATGTTTTTTGATTGATCCTGCAACGGGCGGGTTTGCGATACGGTGGTATGCGTAAGGTTACCATTGCCATCGCGGAAATCCAGTAGCTTGGTAGTGGTGATGTCCGAATTGGTGTAGGTATAATTTAACCTGATACCAAAGTTCCGAAGGTATTTTGTCGCATCCAGCTCAAAGCCGTAGTTATTTGCGTTACCAAAGTTTTCAGGCTCCAGCACATAATCTGTTGCGTGGGCAGGTAATTCAACTGCGTACTCAATCGGGTTTTGAATATTTTTATAAAATGCTCCCACCAATAACTGATCAAGGCCCTTTGGAAATAATTCATATCTCAGATCAAAGTTGTCAGAAGTTATGCGTTTAAGGTTAGGGTTACCTACCTCGTTATAATCCGCATCCGGATCGCCTACTGAGTGTGGTATCAATTCATAAAAATTCGGCCTGCTAATGGCAGAATAGTAGGAAAAGCGCAGATCCTGCATATTATCGAGCGTATATTTAAGGTTAAGGCTCGGTAACACATCGAAATAGTTAATAGAGCCATTAGCGCCCACTACTGTGTTTACCGGTGCTCCGGTGGTCCATTGCTGATCTGTATATTCATATCTTACACCGCCAATAGCCAATAACTTGCCGGCATTAAATTTAAACTGGCCGTAGGCTGCTGTTGTTTTTTCCGAAAAATCGTAGTTCAATGCATTGGCGCTGCTTCCGGCAGGGTTTTGCAATTCAAAACTATTATCATTAATGTTGCCGTTATAAACCTGGTTGGTCATATCCGAGGCTACGTTAACGCTGTAATCATCATAAGTACTGTGCCTTTCTTTATCACGGTACATGCCACCGGCGCTAAAATCTACTTTTGTACCGAACAATGTAGGTGTATAATCAAAATTCAGGTATCCGCTTTTATTCTCATCCGAGTTCCTTTCAAAGATCCGCGACTGCGCAGATGGGTTGGTGCTGATTCGCTGTGGCGATTGCGTAATGGTACCATCAGGATTTAGATTGGCGCCTGTAGTTATAAACAGATCGGCACGATCGGGTTCATTATCGGTAGCTTTTGAATACACCGCTGACCAGTTCATGCTAAAATTATCGGCCAGGCGATGATTGCCATGTAAATTGAAGTTATAGATCTGCTCGATGGTGCGGTCGCTCCTGTAATCCTGGCCAACATCACCTACGCCAGGTTGCGTGTGGCTGGTTAATAAGCTGGTATCTGATGTAAAACGATATTCGTTGGTAGTCAGGTTTATATAATCAGCATCCAGGGTTATTTTATTATTCGCGTTAAATTTATAGTCAAAATTGGTTATTACAGCGGTGCGTTGCTGCTCTATACTATAAGTGCGGCTTTGCTGGCTGGTTAACTCCGGCTGGCTGGTTGCCTCGTTAGTAGTGGAGTTAAAGAATGTTCCATTAGTTTGGCGGTAAGTGTCCTGGTAGCTAAAGGTTGCTATGGCTCCAAATTTTTTATCGGCGCTGCGGCCCCCAAGCGTTAACCCGGCGATGGTTCCAAGCGGCACTTTTTTCTGGCTATAGGAAAACGGGTTATTAGGAAAATCGGCCATTGTGGCTGTAGAGTTACCTGATACACGCGGCGAAGTAGTTAAACTGGCGCTATGATTAAACTGGGTAAAACCTTTGCCTCCAAAAAAGTATTGTGAGTAGCCGGTACCTAAATTAGCCGACACGGTAAAATTGTCCGGGGCTTCTTTCAATACCATATTTATTGAGCCGGCAATGGCATCGCCTTCCATATCGGCGGTTAATGATTTGGCAATTTCTACCCTATCAACAATATCTGCGGGAAATATGTCAAGCGGAACATATCTGTCTTTATTATCCGGACTTGGTATTTTTATACCATTTACCAGGGTGTACTCATACCGCTGATCCATCCCCCGTATAATCGCAAACTGGGCCTCCCCGTTATTGCTTCTTTCAACCGAAACACCCGATACACGCTGCGTAACGTTGGCGATAGTAATATCAGGCGATACCTCGATTGTTTTGGCCGATACGGCATTCAGCACAACATCCGAACGGCGTTCGGCATTAAGTGCAGATTTATCAGTAGTCCTGCTTGCGGCTGCGGAAACGCTTACTTCATTTAAGGTGCTGCTTTTGTCTTCCAAAGCAAGGTTAATCACCGTGCTTCCTGCAACACTAAAGTGCTTTTCTTCTGTTTGGTAGGCAATATATTTAGCCTCAAGGCTGTACTTGCCATCGGGAATGTCTTTAAAGATGTATGAGCCATCGAGGCCGGCGCCGGTTGAAATTTTTGCACCGGTTGCATCATCTTTAAGTGTAATGGTTGCTCCGGCAAGCGGATCGCCATTCTTTTTGTCGCTAATTATTCCCTTTACTGTATTCTGCGCGTAGGTAAAGCTTATAAGCGAACAAAGAAGTATAATTAAAAGTGATAAGTGTTTCTTCATATCTGCCAGGTTGAAATTTTGGGCAAAGAAACCTGGTAGATGTAATCAAAAAATGAACTTAACGTTATGATTAAATCAATAAAAAAACATTCTGAAGATATTCTGAATTTTATTACTGTTTTTAATTAATTAATAAAATAATATTATTAATTTAATATTACGGGGCTTTTTTAGGGTATTATAATTATAAACGCTTGAAATACAATGCCCAATCAATCAGATCACGCCAAATTGGAGTTATCTCCATTACATGTGCTGCCAGATGGGCCGGGAAACAATAAGAATGAGAAATAAATAATATTAACTATTACTATTTTAATATAGTAATGGCCGGCACCTGCAATGTTAACAGTATATTAACAGGCAATAACTGATGCTTTCGTAACAACAAAATTACTCTACACTTACCGTTAATCCCTCTTGCTGAAGGATTTTCCGGTACACTTCCACTTCGGTAAATGATCCTTCCAATATGGCGCATTTACCTTCGTTGTGTACCTTCCAGGCTATCTTTTCGGCCTGAGCCTCAGAGTAATCCAAATACTTCATCATGCAGAATATTACATGATCAAAACTGTTCACATCATCGTTCCATAAAATAAGGCGATGCATGGCTTTTAGCCCTACCAGTAGTTCTTCAAGGGTAAAAGTCTCTTCCTGTACTTCAGTTGGCATAAGTAATCACAAAATTACTCAAAAACAATAATAAAGTTGGTAAAATTATGTTCTATTTGAGTTTAAAACACAGGTTACAAAACCGTACTTTTATATCATAAATTTCAACTTTAAGCCCCTATGAAAATGTCACTTGCAGGCCTTGCCTGTATCAGCCTTATCCACTTGCTTACCGTAAATACAAGCAACGCACAATCAAAAACTACACCTACCCTGCAGCCGCCACCTGCAAAAATTGAAATAGACGGCGACGCAAAAGAATGGGGCGACAGCCTGCACTATTACAACACTGTAAACCAGATCAACTACGATATTGCCAACAGTAAAGATACCCTGTACATGGCCGTGCGCATCAGCGACCGCTCGCAGCAGGCACGTATATTAAAAGCCGGCTTTACTTTTAGCATTGACCCTAAAGGCAAAAAAAAGGAAAGCTTTAGCCTTACTTACCCCCTTAACTTAAACGGCGGTTCACCTGTGCCACTGGTTGAAGGCGAGCAGGACGCGCTTGGCCCTATTACCCAGCAACAGCGCGACGATTTAACCCGCCAGCTGGCAACCAGCCTGCGCGGCATAAAGGTGGAAGGGTTTAAAGATATTGAGGGCGATATGATTACCCCCTCCAACACCTACGGCATACAAACCGCTATTGATTACGATGATAAAGACAACCTGGTATGTGAAATTGCCATCCCCATGAGGTTTTTCCATGCCGATGATGCTGCCAAAAACGAATGGGCCTTTAACTTTAGGGTGAACGGCGTGCACCGCCCGGCTCCAAAACAGGATATAGCAAACGACGACCAGCAACAACAATCCGGCGGACGTGGTGGCCGCGGAGGAGGTGGTGGTGGCGGGCGCGGGGGGCATAAGGGTGGTGGTAATCACAACCCCGCCGGCGACGATGGCCCGATGTCGAAATCGGAAGATTTTTGGGAGAAGTATTATTTGGCGAAGTAGTTTTTGATATCCTGCCCTGTTCATGGACGAAATAACAGAGGGCTTTATCTTCCGGAAAATCATCATCCTGCCGCAGGGTCCTCTTTGAGAGACCCTGTGCGGACATAAAATTATCTTCGAAGATCCACAGGAACGATACTTGTTTACTTTGATTTGCATGTGCAGAGGTTGCTTCGTACCTCGCAATGACGGGGCGGGGCTTGACTTAACTTCCTCGTTATAAATCGAATATACAACGCAACCAGATAACACACTCGTAGCTTCCCCATTTACAAATCACCTGCTCGTGCCCGCCCTACCAGCGGAAACCGTTTTACCACATGTACAAGCAAACAATAATGGTTGATTATCAACGACTTAGCTACATTTGCTAGTCTATTAATAATCAACCAACTGATAATGAGTGTGTTTCACAATGTTCCAGGTGTTCCGTGTGAAAAAGTGGAACGCTGAAATGAATCTGACAGCAATAACTGACTCCTGTCTACTTCACCTTAAAAAACACATCCGAGTATTCCCATTGCATGTCAACGCCATTGGCGGTTATAGTATATTCCAGTCTTTCTTTAATATCCTTTAGTTTTTTCAACTTAACGGTGAAGCTTAAAACTGTTTTAGCAGGATCCATATTGGTGCTGCCATCTTTTTTATCGCCCCATTGCCCGTTTTCGGAATTGAAGAAAATCGTCCATTCCTTTTCACCCGGAGTGGCAAAAAAGCTGTATTTACCTGCAGGTAGTTTTTTGCCTTCTACAGTTATTTCCTTATCGGTTGTAAACATGGTAGCCTCATTGGCGCCGGCTCTCCAAACCTTCCCGTAAGGCAATATCCCGCCGAAAATCTTCCGTCCCTTTACCGCAGGGCTGCTGTAATCAATAGAAACAGTAGCCTCGCCTATTTTCCCGGTAGCTGTTGCCGGCGGACTTGGCCTTTTTGACTTATCCTCCTGCTGTGCCTTCAGCGCACCCGATAACATTACACCAACCAATACCAACACAAATAATTTTACTGAATACTTCATTTTCATAATTATGATTTTTTTGTTTTTAAATTCTTCTATCGCGTAAATACACAGCGCCGAACCCCTTCCCCAGGGAAGGAATCGCGCAGGCCATTGCTTCTTTACTTTCCCAGCGGGCAAAGGCCTGCCGGAAAAGCGGGCCAGGGTGTTTTGCCTGAGCGTGGAAGCTTTTTTCCGGCTTGACTTTTTTTGGTCCTTTTTTGTGTCAAGACAAAAAAGGACTAGCCCCGCGGCAATTGAGCGGCACAATCATTAAACCATCCGGTATATATAGTTTCAATGACCAAGCCGATCTGCACTCACTGAAATATAATTTCCAAAGAATCTCAAGGAGCGATAATTTATCTATCCGATTTGCATGTGCAGGGATGCTTCGTTCCTCGCAATGACGGGTGGAGTTTATTACCTAACACTACCATATCCCCCTTGCAAACTGCAAACTCAAAACTGCAAACTTACTCCATCACCCTTACCTTCAAAAAGCTCGGCTCCTGGTTAGATGAATACACCTTAATAGTAGCTTTTTTAAAGTCAGTCAGTTTAGCTTTCATAATATCCTGAAACTGCTGCGTATTACGGTCAATAAGCGGGAACCAGGTGCTTTGTACCTGCACCATTATGCGGTGGCCCTTTTTAAAGGTGTGCAAAATATCCTGCAGCTCAAAGTTAACTGGACTAACTTTGCCGGGCACAAAAGGCTCTGGCTTTTCAAAGCTGTTGCGAAACTTGCCTCGCATGGCTTCGCTGCGTACCATTTGCTGGTAGCCGCTCAGGTGGGTTTCCTTATCGGTAAATTTATTATCTTTAGTACTGTCGGGATAAACATCAATCACTTTCACTACCAGGTCGGCGTCGGTGCCGCTGGTTGATACTTTCAGGTTGGCCCAAATGTTGCCGGCCAGGGTAACGTCATGATCAAGCACCTCGGTTTGGTAAGTAAGCACATCCGGGCGGCGGGAGGCAAAACGCTGGTCGCCGGTCATATATTCGCGTTTCATGTCGATATCGATCCCATCTATAAAGGGTACCGGTTTAGCCGGATCAGATACATATTCGTCAAAGCTTTCACCCCCGGCAGTTGGGGCAGTGAACGATAATTTGCCGCCCGGTAAAAAGTATAAATTCTTTTCGGCAGCTTCTTTCGGCGGCCAGGTGTTGTAAGTTTTCCACTGGTTAATGCCGGTTACAAACGTGTTAACCTTGGGGATATCCGTATCCGTCCCTTTTAAATAATGACTAAAAAAGGCCAGCTCAATTTTTTCCCTGTAAAACGGACCAGTAGGCCCGCCAAAATCAACATCGCCTAAATGGTCGCCGGGGCCGCGTGCCCAGCCGCCATGCACCCATGGGCCCATGGTAAAATATACAGGGGTGTTTGGGTTATCCTTTACCAGCGTTTTATAAGTATTTATGGCGCCATACAAGTCTTCGGCATCGTACCATCCTCCGGTAACCAGCACAGCAGTTTTAATATCATGCAAGTGGGGAAGCACATTGCGGTCCTTCCAATGCTGATCGTAATTGGGGTGATCCATCATTTCGTTCCACAGGCGAATAGTATCTTTAAAATATAGTTCGTTGGTATTGCGCATGTTGCCCATCCGCAAATAAAAATCGTAGCCATCTTCGGTACCGTATACCAAACGACCTGTTGCCTGGCGCTGGGTAGGCTTATCATCCTGCCGGTTGGTAAAAAAGGGATAAAAGCCAAAGTTGCCCACCAGCATAAATGCGCCGTTATGGAAAGCATCATCACGATACAGATCAGAAATTGGCGCCTGCGGCGAGGCAGCCACTAACGCCGGGTGCCTGCTCAGCAATGAGGTTGTAGTATAAAAGCCGGGATACGATATACCCCAAACGCCTACTTTGCCATTATTATTGGGTACGTTTTTCAGCAGCCAGTCAATGGTATCGTAAGTATCGGTGCCTTCATCAACATCGTTTTTGGTTTTATGCACTTCCTTTTCGGGCGTCATTTCTTCGTAAATACCCTCGCTCATCCATCGGCCGCGCACATCCTGGTAAACAAAAATATATCCATCGTGCAAAAACAATGACGACGGCCCCAGGCTGGGTTTATATTTATCAGGCCCATATGGCGCAACACTGTAGCAGGTGCGATCCATCATAAACGGATACTTTTTGCTTTGATCTTTAGGAACATACACCGAAGTGAACAGCTTTTTACCATCGCGCATGGGTACCTGGTACTCGTATTTGGTATAATTTTCTTTTACATAAGCCGCATCAGCAGTATTGGCATTAGGCTGCGCCCATGAGCTGAAAGCGAAAAGCAAAAGGCTGAAAGCAGAAAGTATGAATGTTTTCATAGTTAAATATTAGTTTTTAAAAGTACGGAATAAAACAAAAAGGAGAAAGGGTAGCGGGAATGTTACATTGGGGATAGTCAGTAGTTAAGAGAATGTAAAAAGGATAACTAATATTGAATAAAGAATTTTGAATATCGAACGTCGAAGTTATTTCATCATTCAATATTCTTTATTCGGTGTTCGATATTTGGAAAAGCATAATTTTTTATTTTTAAGGTTACCCTATTAAACCAAAAAAGGCAAGCAATGCTCACCTTCTTGTATAATGTAGTATCTAAATTAAAAAAGTCTCAAATCCGACATCGAAAATCCGACGTCCGAAATCAAAAATCAATCATTTATCGCTTTAACCCCCGGCAATTCCTTACCCTCCATATATTCCAGCAACGCACCACCACCGGTTGATACATAGCTCACATCGTGGGTAAAGTTAAACTTGGCTACAGCTGCTGCCGAGTCGCCGCCGCCGATGAGGGAGAATGCACCTTTTTCTGTGGCTTTAACTACCGCTTCGGCAATGGCTTTGGTGCCCGCTTCAAACTTCTGCATTTCAAAAACCCCCATAGGGCCGTTCCATAATATAGTTTTTGACTCCTCAACCACCTTGCTAAATGCTGCAATTGAATCAGGACCAATATCCAAACCCATCCAGCCATCTTTAATATTATCGTTCTGCGCTGCCTCGGTATTGGCATCGTTCGAGAAGTTATCGGCAATAACAGAATCTGTTGGCAATAATAAATTTACCCTTTTATCTTTTGCTTTTTGAATAAGGCTCAGCGCCAGGTCCAATTTATCCTCTTCAACCAACGATTTACCTATTTTACCACCTTGTGCTTTCGCAAAAGTGTAAGCCATGCCGCCACCAATGATCAGGTTATCAACTTTATCTAATAATTTCTCAATCAGCTCAATCTTGTCAGATACCTTTGCGCCGCCCATAATAGCAGTGAATGGCTTTGCTGCGCCGTTCAATACCTTTTCGGCATTGGCCAGCTCACCGGCCATCAGGTATCCGAAGTATTTGGCATTAGGGAAAAATTGCGCAATTATTGCCGTAGAGGCATGCGCACGGTGTGCGGTACCAAAGGCATCGTTTACATAAATATCTCCCAGTTTTGAAAGCTTTTCGGCAAAATCCTTATCGCCTTTTTCTTCTTCTTTATAAAAACGCAGGTTCTCTAATAATAAAACCTCTCCGCGCTCCAGCTCTTTTGCTTTGGTTACCGCTTCGGCGCCGATACAGTCATCAGCAAACTCCACCTGCTGCCCCAGCAGATCAGAAAGATGCGGCACCAGGTGTTTTAATGAATATTTTTCTTCGGGGCCGCCTTTTGGCCTGCCCAGGTGCGACATCAATATCACCGCACCGCCATCCTTTAAAATTTTATTGATAGTTGGCAGGGCCGCAGTCATGCGGTTATCATCAGTTATGTTATAATCCTTATCAAGCGGTACATTAAAGTCAACACGTATAAGGGCTTTTTTTCCGGCAAAACTAATTTGATCAATGGTTTTCATTTAAGTAATTTGTTTTTAATGGCAATGAAGCTATCGCAGGTTATATTATTTATCCGGCAAACTGCGATAGTCATAATGTTAGGTAATAATACTGCGCTGCCAAATTCAGCAATTAATTCTAAATTCCGAACGTAAAAGTTAAAAAGGTGTTTTTCGTAACAAAAAAATCATCGAATTTTAACATACATCACATAATGAGGGCCTATACCCTTAACCTCAAACTCAGCAGATATAATTTCAAAACCCATATTTAAATAAAATTGTAAGGCCTTTTTGCGGGCATTAGCCCACAGGTAATTTGCTTTTTGGCCGCGTAAATAAACAATGGCAAAATTAAGCAACTGGTTGCCCAGGCCCTGTCCGCGGTATTTTTCAATGGTTGCCATACCGCGCAGCTGGTATCCGGCACCGGCAAATTCGCCATAACCCTGCGGGTGGAATGAGGCAACGCAAGCCAGCTCACCATCCTTATAATATCCCAAATGGAAAGCACCGGCCAGCGTATCTGTAGGGAACCTGCATTCTTCGTGTGTTAATTTTCCTTCACGCAAAACCTCATTGCGTATGCCCAATAATTCTTCAACAGCAATAAACCTGATCATTATTTAAGTAAACCTATATTATTATCTAACTATTAACCTTCTTTTCCCGTTTAACACCTTGTTAAAAAGAATTGCTAAAATAACATAACTATCAAATTATAATTCCTCCCTTATTAAATACCTTATCCTGATGAGATTAATTTTTACAACTATTTTAATTGCCTTTACCCTTGCAAGCTGCAGTAAAAAAAGCGAGGTTAAACCAAATTCTACAGCTGATGGCGGCAAAACATCAACAACCATACCTGGTGACAGCACTACTACAGGCTCAAAACTTACCGCCGCAGACTCGCTGCACATGCCTGGGTTTGGCGTAAGTACCCAAATTGTAACCACAAGTGTTTCGGGCACTAACCTTTTTTTAAAGCTTGATGAAAATGTTAACCTTATTATGACGGCTGCCGGATATAACCAAACCTCGGCAATCCATTTATTGGAAAATTTTAAAAACTCGTCATTAGCCGGTTTTGATTATACAACCGTTGGCCAGGACGGAAATACCATACTCAACTGGGTTGATGATAATTTAAATAACGTAACAACAAAAACCATTACCGACACCCTTATTAACGGTCAAAGCATGGTTAAAGTTAATGTTAACCGCGTGTTTACATTTTTTAAGGTTTATGATTCAAATCAATTAGCAGTGGCCGAGCAAAATACGTTGCTGGTTATAACCAACGATACCATAGTGTTTACCAACTATAGCTACTATAATCAGGTAAATTACCCTGAAAGCTCTATAACTGCTAAAGTGGTTTATGTGAAATGAGGGGATTAGTTTAAGGTGGATTGAGTTGATTAAGTGAGTAGTTGTTTGTGGATCTCAAACTTACAAAGTTTAAATTTTCTTCTAACCGCTCACTTAATCCAACTCAATCAACCAATTCACTAATCTCCACCACCAAATCAGCCAGGCGGCTGGAGTAGCCCATTTCGTTATCATACCATCCTACCACTTTTACCAAACCGCCCACAATGGAGGTAAGTTGCGCATCAAAAATGCAGCTGTGGGTATTTCCAACTATATCGGTTGATACAATCGGATCTTCGGTATATTCCAGCACATTTTTCATCGGGCCTGCTGCTGCTTCCTTAAAAGCCCTGTTAATAGCTTCCACAGTAGGTTGTTTTTTCAAGCTGCACGTAAAATCAGTCAATGACCCGTTTAACACCGGCACACGGATACCTGCCCCGCCAAGCCTGCCTTCCAAATGAGGGAATATTGCCGTAATAGCTTTTGCCGCACCCGTTGTTGTTGGAATAATAGATGCCGAGGCCGCCCTTGCCCTGCGTAAATCTTTATGAGGTGCATCATGCAGGTTTTGATCGCCTGTCATAGAGTGTACCGTGGTGATATAGCCGTCAATAATCCCCCAGTTATCGTCCAGTATTTTCACCATAGCCGCAACATTATTGGTAGTGCATGACGCATTGGACAATATGGGTGACCGTAAATCAATTAAACCATCATTTACACCCAATACAACGGTGGGGATCCCTTTATCGGTAGATGGCGCGGATATAATTACTTGTTTTGCGCCAGCTTCCAAATGCTGACTCGCTCCCTGTTTCGAAGTAAATTTACTGGTTGATTCAATTACCAGGTCAATTTCCAATTCACTCCAGGGCAAGGCTAAAGGATCGCGCTCTGCAAAAACTTTTATAGTATGGTTATTTATATAAAGATGATCTCTATCAAAGTCCACTGTTCCCTTAAATCCGTGATGAACAGAATCATACTTAAACAGATGTGCAAGTGTTTGCGTATCCGTAAGGTCGTTTATGGCTATAACGGATATGCCTTCCCTGTTTAAAATATTCCTTAAAAAAATGCGTCCGATACGTCCAAACCCGTTTATTGCAATCCTCATTATAATAATATATAAGATGCAAATTTAAATAAAAATACGACGAGAGAGGGAGAGACAAAGATCAAGAGCCTGAAGATAACCAAAGCTCACTTTAAGATAATATTTTCAAGAAGGTAATGGGACAAGGCAGACGCATTAAAATTGCATATATGCATATTTTCTATAGGAGGCTCCGATGGGAGCCGGATAAACGCACATTTTTTCTATAAACACGGGACTCCTATGGAGTCCTGTAATTAATTTTAGCCCCATCTGAGCTCCGTGTTTATAGAAAATTCTATTCTCCCGGCAAGGTTCCCGTCTGAGCCTCCTTTAATTATGCTGATGTTTAGCCTGATTTGCTGAGTTAGTTTAACGTGAGTTCGATGTAAGCTTGCCTCTATTTGCCTCACCTAAATCCTCTCCTTTGGAGAGGACTTTTGATTGTCAAAATGATTGTATCTTTCTTTTTTAGGCCCTTCTCCTTTGGAGAAGGGTTGGGATGAGGCTCTACTCTTGCTTATATCGAACTCACGTTATTTTAATGCGCCTGCCCTGGGTAATGGGACAACCACTAGCCTATTGATTGATTTTTTGTAAATTTGTTATTATGATACGTACAATACTGAAATCAAATAAAAATAGCCTCACACTCGAACTGCCCGATGACATGGTTGGAAAGATGATTGAAGTTATTGCTTTTGAAATAGATCAAATCAGCCCCGCGAAAAAACCTCAGGACTTAGAAAAATCTAAAAGAATTAAAGCGATTGATAAAGCGCTTAATAACACCGCGCAGATCTGTCGGGTTTTAAATTTGACAGAGACGAAGCCAATGATTATGAGTGAAATTGCTGTTGATACCAACGTGTTGATCTATTTACACTAAATTGATCCTGAATCAGACAAAAGACGTATTGCCAGTGAATTAATTGCGGATGGTCCGCTTATTTCGGCACAAGGTTGTAAGCGAGTATCTGAATGTATGTAATAAAAAATTAAAGATGACAAAGCAGGATTCCCTGGATTCATTAATGGGCTGGTTACCATTTTGTACTCATAACCTTAAATAGTACCTTATACTTATTTACACAAACAAATTGCGAAGCGCCAAACTTTCGCGCTCTTTTGAGCGGAGGAAAAAGGTGATTGTCCAGTTAAATACAAGTGAAACACCAATAATTAACAGGATAAGAATTGAGTTGCTGTAGCCATTGAACAGCAGTACCATTATAATTGATAAAACATTAATGCTTGTTAAAATAAGCGTAGTTTGCAGGTGATTAAAGCCAAGCCTCAACATTCTGTGATGAGTATGATTACGATCGGCGGTAAAAGGAGATACGCCGTTTGCAATCCGTATAATAAAAACCCTGATGGTATCAAATATCGGCCCTATCAAAATAGCGAAGGTTAATGCCGGTACCGAATATATTTCAGGTTCCCTGCCTTCAACTATTTTGTTCACTTCCATAAACTTTAAAGCCATTACCGCCGATATTAATCCGATCAGTAATGATCCGGTATCGCCCATAAATATTTTAGCAGGAGTAAGATTAAATCTTAAAAAGCCTATTATAGCGCCAACCATTGCTAATGAAACTGCGGCCAGTTCATATTGATGAATATAAATAAACATGGCTGCAAATGCGCCGTTGGCAATAATACCGGTGGTAGCAGCCAGTCCGTCAATTCCATCAATTAAATTAAAGGCATTAACGATAAGTAAAATTATTAAAATTGATAAGCCAACGCTTACCAGGTACGACAGGTCATATATCCCGAATACACCATACATATTGGTAAGGCGTATATTGCCCAATATCACCAGTATAGCACAAACAATAAACTGTATTAAAAATTTTGTGTTTGAATTTACGCCTGCCAGATCATCTTTAAGGCCCATTGCAAATAATATAATACAGGCAGTAAGCAAATAGTTGATAGGTAATGATTTATCGATCATGCAGAATAACAATGATGTTATAGTGAATCCAACAAAAATAGCAACGCCGCCTAAACGCGGTATACCATGATCATGTGATTTTCTGAAATGCCCCAAATCATCATATAAGTGGCGGAAACGGGCTACATGTAAGATAGATGGAATTGCAAAGGATGTAATGAGGATGGAAAAAATTACAATAAAAATGTAATATACAAACGTATAATTATGTAAATATTCCATCATTTATTATTAATTAGGGGGGAGTTATACAATAATTCCTATCAAACAGTGCAATTAACTAACATTTGTTAATTTATTGAACTGTTTATTACTAACATATTAACATTTTATTCTTTTAAGATAAACCTTAAATATTTCTTACCCTCACAGCCCGAAATATTGCAGTAATTATGAAGTAAAATATCACCATTACATACTCCCCAAAGTTGAAGGATGGCTTTTATACGTAATAGATACTTTTTAGTTACAAATTATTTCAATGAAAATATTGAATAATTTTACGAAGAGGCTTGAATATTAATGTAATGAACGGGATTGGAATTTTGTTGTTGCGCATGGCTTTCATATCAAAAAACAACCCCTTAATACGGTTATTTAAAGTTTTATTGCTTGCTCCGCCAATATTCATTTTGACCAGTACTTTTGGTACATAAAAAGCTTTTATTTTGTGCAGATACATAAATCGTAACATCAACTCATAATCTGCAGCGGTACCGTATTCAAGGCTATAAAGGCCAAACTGTTTAAATAAATCTTTTTTGCAATAAAAGGTAGGATGAGGAGGCATCCATCCGTATTTAAATTTGTTACGTTCATAAGCTCCTGAGCGCCATTTTCGTACAATTTTGCCCTGCAGGCTTATGTAGTCAAGGTCACCATAAACAATTTCGGCGTTTTGCTGGCTGAATATATCAGCAATAGTGCTTGATACAGTGCTGTCCATAAAAAAATCGTCGGCATTAAGCATGCCTATAACATCGCCATTGGCAAGTTTAATACCTTTATTCATGGCATCATAAATCCCTTTGTCAGGTTCTGATACAAAAACATTGATATATGCTTTATATTGATCTAAAATCTCAAGCGTATTGTCGGTTGAACCGCCGTCAATAACTATGTATTCAATATTTGTAAAGTTTTGCCCGATAACGGATTCGATACAGCGGCTTATAGTGCTTCCGGCATTAAAGGTAACGGTGATTAATGAGATCTTAAAATCCTGCACTTAGGAAAAATAGACAATTATAGTCGCAAAATTATGTAAATTTGAAAACTATAGCTAATTAAAAACATTAATCAGCACCTGATGTATATATGCGTCAATTAATTTATACTTACTTAATTTTAGGGATTATTTTTGTTTGTTCTTCCTGCTCTGATAAGCAGTATCAAACACTTTTTCAGCAAAAAAGCGCTATTGCCGACAGTTCTTCCCAAAAAACGATAGCAAATGCCCCTGTAAATGAATATCATATAAAGCCTCAGGACATCCTACAGGTAAGGAATTTACAAAGCATGAAATACATTGTTGATGATGCACCTGTTAATGCGACATCACCAAGCGGGAACGCCGGGCAGGGACAAACTTTCCAGGTAGAAGAGGATGGCACAGTTACATTGCCGGTTATAGGCCACATTCAGGTTGTGGGGCTTACGCGGTCAGAAGCACAAAAACTGGTTGAAGATACTTACCGCAAAAACCTGCTTGTAAACCCAATAATTGATCTGAAAATCATAAACCTTAAAGTTACTATCCTTGGTGAAATCAGAGCTCAGGGTAACTATCCTTTAGTAAAAGATAAAACCACATTAATAGAGCTTATTGGCGAAGCAGGTGGCCTTACGGAAAAGGCCAATGAAAAGAGTGTTAAAATTATTCGCGGAAGTGAAAAAAATCCGGTAGTAATTGAAATTGACCTGGGTAATATCCGCTCAATAAGTGACGCAAAAACTATACTTCAAAGCGGTGATATTGTATATATCGCACAAAATAAACGTGCTGCACGGGGCGATAATTTGCAAAACTTTTCAACTATATTTCAGCCCATATTAATTTTATTTAATACAGTACTTATTCTTTATACGCTTATCCATAAGTAAATGGAAGAAACCGATAAGATACAACATAAGCTTCCGAGCCAGGAGATAGATTATTTTAAGATTGCTAAAATACTCTTGAGCAGGTGGTACTGGATAGTGGGATCGGTTGCAGTATGCTGGATAGCTGCTAATGTGTACCTATGGTATACGCCAAAAACTTACGCCACATCGGGCACAATGAAGTTTGAGGAAAAAAAATCTGAAATACCCGATATGGCAGGTCTTGCAACTTCAAACGACAGGGCAAACGCATCCAGGATACAGAGTGAAACCATAGTATTACAAAGCACACAACTTTTACAAAATGCCATTAAAACCCTTGATTATCGTATAAGCTTTTTTATTGTAGGCCGTGTACTTAACCGCACAAATGAATTATATCCCGAAAAACCATTAGACATTGAATTGATTAAATTTGACAGTTTAAATTTTTATCACGATCTGATTACATTTAAACCATTAAGCAAAACCACTTTTAGCCTAACCTATAAAAATTCAGGAAAGAATGCCCAAAAAATATTTTATTATAATGTCCCCTTTGCAATTGGCCCAACTGCCTTTAATATAAAATATCCGGGGAATTTACCAAATACTGCAGTGTACTTATTTAAGCTTAACGCTGTTGATGATTTTGTTGGCCGGGTGCGGGGCGGCTTACGTACTAATGAAACGGCCAAAAATTCAAATATCATAGCATTGCAGGAAACTGATTCAAACCCCCGGTTTGCGGCCGATGCATTAAATGCTGTAATGAAAGAATACCTGAACTATGATCGTAACCAACGAACACAGTCGGCCTCGCAGATGATACAGTTTATCAATACCCAATTGCAATTTCTTTCGGGTGAGGTTAAGGGATCCGAAAACTCAATAGAGCAGTATAAGCAAAGTAAAAGGATAGTGGATGTTGGTTCTGCATCAGAAGATGCTTTGAGCAAAGCAAAGGATTTGGAAACACAGATCTCAATACTAAAAATACAGCTAATTGCAATTGATCAGCTTAAACAGGAAATACTAAACGAAAAAGACAACTTAAGCCTTAATTTCAGCATGAGCGGTTTGGTGGATGAACAATTGACCGGAGATATTTCGAGCCTGAACAATTTAATTCTGGAAAAAAACTCTTTGCTTAAAACATACAATAACGATTCAAAACCCATACTTGATATAAACCAGCAGTTGCTCCAGCTCAGAAGTAATTCTTTAGCTGTCTTAAGCTCTTCACGCAAACTAGTTGAGAACAAAATAAAATATTTAAATGATCAGCTAATACCCGTTAACGCACAAATTAATGAAATGCCATCTGCTCAACGGGATCTTTTTAGCTTACAACGGAATTTTGAGATTAACGATAAGGTTTACTCTTTTCTGTCAGAAAAAAAGTTGGATGCACAAATTAGTAGTGCGGGTATGTTACCAGGAGCAACCATTGTTGACCTGGCACAACCAAACTTTAACCCTATATCGCCTGATGAACGTGGAATTCACCATTCAGCCCTAACCTTTGGGTTGGCTATAGGCTTAGGATTGATTATTTTAATCAGAATATTAAACCCTTACATTTATGATAAGGAAACCGTTGAAAGCCTTACAACCATACCAATTATTGGGGTTATCAGAAAGTTTCCTGAAGAAATTGATGAGTATAGCACACAAATATTAGCCATAAGTAAACCTAAATCAATTTTTGCCGAATCAGTGCGTTCCGTTCGTACAAACTTAAGCTTCCTTGCATCTGAGAAAAAAAGCAAGGTTATTTGTATTACATCGGAGGTTGCCGGCGAGGGGAAATCATTCGTAGCGGTTAACCTGTCAAGCACTTTATCCCTTATTGATAAAAAGGTAATATTAATTGCGGCTGACCTTCGCAGATCAAAACTGCATAAAACTTTCGATGCAGTAAATGATATGGGCTTGAGCAATTATCTTGCGCATCAATGCCTTATGCAAGATATTATTATGCATTCCAACCAGGAAAACCTCGATTTTATTGTCTCGGGCCCGGTACCGCCTAACCCGTCGGAATTGTTACATACCCAAAGAATGGTAGCGCTAATTTCAGAGCTCAAGTTAACTTATGATATTATTATGATTGATACGGCGCCGATAGGCCTTGTTTCGGATGCTATACCATTAATAAGAATGAGCGATATTAACCTTTTTGTAATACGTTCGGGTAAATCAAAATTCTATGCAGCTACCGTTCCGCAGCGCATTGCCCAGGAATACCATTTGGATAATACGGTTATTGTATTAAATGCATTTGCAGAGGACTTGTTGCATTCCAGGTATTATACTACAAAACATACCGGAGAAAATTACGGTTCCAGGTATTACTATTATTCTGATTATAGCGGCTACGAAAGTTCGGGATATTATATAGATCAAAAGGAAAAGAAATGGTGGGATATACGGCGTTTTTTCAAATCATAAAGTTTCGTAGTAAATTATGGCTTTAAGATCAGATGCGAGTGCTTATAAATGGTACCCGGTTTATACACAGCCCCGCGCCGAAAAAAAAGCTTACCAGGGATTGATAAATAAGGGGCTTGAAGCCTACTTGCCTTTGCATCGTCAACTTAAACAATGGAGCGACCGGAAAAAATGGGTAGAAGAGCCTTTTATTAAATCCTATTTATTTGTCCGCATTAAAGAACATGAACAAACGGAAGTATTAATGACAAGGGGCATAGCGCGTTTCATATATTTTTCGGGCAAAATTGCCGCTATGCCAAACCGCCAGATAGATGAACTTAAATTATTGATGGCCAGCCCATTTGAGTTAGAGATTACGGAAGAGAATTTACAACCCGGAGAAAAGATCATGATCAAAGCAGGACCTCTAAAAGGCCTTTCCGGCGAAATCATTTCTTACAGATCGCAGAAACAGTTAGCATTACGACTCGAAAACCTGGGCTACTCCATTATTGTGCATGTAGCAGCGTCATTGATCAATAGGTTTTAACATTATTAATTATAGTTTTACAGGGATACCAAATGACGTTTTTATTTTATATTAATGTCAATATTTTTTAAGTAAAATAAAACAAGTAAAATTTTGATTATTAATAAGTTACGCTTATCACATGTAACTTACGGGGCGAAGCTATGATATATAAATTATGTGCCGGGTAGCAGGGATAATATCAAACAAACTACTCGTAAATGAGGTAATTGGAAAGGTGACAGCTATGTGCAATGCACTTAAACATGGCGGCCCTGACGATGAAGGCATATTTTCGAACGAAAAAGCCGGCCTTGTATTTGGGCATCGCAGGCTTTCAATAATTGATCTGAGCAAAAGTGGGCACCAGCCAATGGCTGATATGCAGCAACGGGCCTGGATTACTTTTAATGGCGAGATTTATAACTATCTTGAATTAAAGGAGCAACTGCTAAAAGCCGGTGCAAAATTTCACTCTACTACAGATACTGAAGTCATTTTAGCCGCTTATTTGCATTGGGGCATTGAATCATTTTCTAAATTTAAAGGCATGTTTGCTTTTGCATTATATGATACGGCAAAGGCAGTAACCTACCTTGTACGTGATACGGCAGGCGTAAAGCCGTTATATTATTATGCCGAAAAAGGGTCTTTAAGTTTTGCTTCAGAGGTTAAGGCTTTTGCCGTGGCAAACATTACCAATGAAACTGATACCAGCTGGGCCGTAAGGTTTTTAGCATTTGGCCACATCCCTGAGCCTTACACCACCCTAAAAAATGTATACAGCCTTCCAAAGGGTCATTTTTTATCCTGGAATCACCATAACAGTTCATATAACATCAAACCTTATAATAAAAAGCCATTATCACGGCCTTATATTACCGACATTAACGCCGCTACCCATCAATTGCATAACAGTTTAAAAACAGCTATAAACCGCCAGCTTATGGCCGATGCGCCAATTGGTGTTTTTTTAAGCGGTGGTATTGATTCAAGCTTGATTTCTTTATTAGCTAATGAACAAAAACAACAACAGTTTAAAACTATTTCTATCTATTTTAACGAAAAGGCCTATGATGAGCGCGCTTATCAAAATATTGTATTAGATAAAATAAAGGGTGATAAGTTTGCCCACCTGGTTCAACAACAAGATTTTGAAGAATCTTTCCCTTACATAATCAATAGCATGGATATGCCTACTACTGATGGCATCAATACATGGTTTATTAGCAAGTATGCCCATGAGGATGGATTAAAAGCAGTATTATCGGGCGTAGGGGCCGATGAGCTTTTTGGCGGGTACCCGTCCTTTAACAGGATTAAGTACCTTCGGTATTTGCGAAACATCCATTCATCATTATTTGGCGCTGCCAATTATTTTAAAACAGACCGGTATAGAAAAATATCATTTTTAACACATGACCATCCATTGGCCGATTATCTTTTGCTCCGCGGTTTGTTTGTGCCTGCCGACATTGCCGAAATTCTCAATTCAGATGTTAAGCATGTTAATGAAATTTTATTTAGTGATAGTTCAATTTCGAGCCTGGGGCCATATAACGAGGAGCATGCCGCCTGGTTTGAAACCAACTTATATATGCAAAATCAATTGCTGAGAGATACCGACGTAATGAGCATGAGCCATGGGCTAGAAGTAAGGGTGCCTTTTTTAGATGAAGATTTTAAACAATTGGCAGAAAGTATATCTCCTGACATTAGATTTAACAAGGACCAACCAAAAAAAATATTAATCGATAGCTTTAAAGACATTTTGCCTCAAGCCACCTGGAACAGACCAAAGATGGGTTTCACATTCCCGCTGCAAGAATGGATGAGCCAGCATACAGAGATAAGTAACGAAAAACTGTATAGAGGCCGAGTAGCGCAAAATGCCGTTAAAAAATTTAAAAATGGCAAAATGCATTGGTCAAAGATCTTCGCGCTTTACCAGATACAATTGCATGACTAAAGTAATGCTATTTACATTACAAACCTTTAGTACAACGGGTGGCATTCAAAAAATGACCCGTACTTTGGCGCATTCATTAAATATCTTATCTCAAAAAAATAACTGGGATTTTAAACTTTGGTCTGTTTACGATTCAAATAACGATTTAATGCCGCAATACCTGCCTGCAAAAAAATTCAGAGGGTTTGGCGCTAATCGTGCCGGCTTTGTTTTAAAAACCATTAGCGCAGCAAAAAGCCCCAATGTTGTTATAATAAGCCACATTAACCTGGCAATTATTGGGCTGTTGATTAAAGCGATAAATCCGAAATGTAAAGTATGGTTAATTGCACACGGCATTGAAGTTTGGCGGCCGTTATCTATTTTTAAAAGTTTATTTTTAAAGTGTTGTGACAAAATTATATGTGTAAGCAATTTCACCAAACAGCAAATGATAAGCCGGCACAAGGTTGATCCGGCGATATGTATGGTATTAAATAACGCTGTCGATCCGTTTATGAAATTGCCTCAAACATTTATAAAGCCAGGCAATCTGCTAAAACGATATCGCTTAGCACCAGACACCCCGGTAATATTTACTTTAACCCGCCTTGCATCAACAGAGCAATATAAGGGCCACGATCACGTGATTAAAGTAGTAAGTAAATTAAAGCTTAAATTTCCGGGATTAAAATATATACTTTCGGGGCAGTACGATCCTAAAGAAGAAATCAGGATTCAAAACCTGATAACAAATTACCAGGTTGGTGAAGAAGTAATACTTACAGGCTTTATTGAAGACTGTGAGCTGTCCGATCATTTTTTATTGGCCGACCTGTTTGTTTTACCAAGCAAAAAAGAAGGATTTGGAATAGTTTTTATTGAAGCGTTAGCCTGCGGTTTGCCGGTAATATGCGGAAATGCCGATGGTAGTATTGATGCCATTCGCAATGGAGAGTTAGGTACAGCCGTTAATGCTGATGATTGGGATGAATTAGAAAACGCAGTTACCCGGCATTTAGAAACCCCGGCAACCGAAAGTAACCGGAAGCAATTACAAAATCAATGTTTGCTTCATTTTAACGAAACTGACTATATAAATAAATGGGAGAAATTAATCTGTGAATAATTTAACTGAAGAGACCTGGGACATTGAAATTACTGGTAAAAACAGTCTTTTCGACCTTAAACTTAAAGATGTTTGGCAATACCGCGATTTACTTTTGCTAATGGTACGCCGCGATTTTGTGTCGTTTTACAAGCAAACCATTTTAGGCCCTATCTGGTTTTTTGTTCAGCCGGTTATCACTATTTTAATGTACACCATAATATTCGGTAATCTGGCAGGCATCCCTACTGATGGTGTACCCAAACCACTTTTCTACCTTGCGGGAACTATTATCTGGAATTATTTTGCTGATTGTTTAACTAAAACTTCTACAGTTTTTAGAGACAATGCAGGCATGTTGGGTAAGGTTTACTTTCCGCGTTTAATTATGCCGCTCAGTATTGTGTTTTCAAACCTGATAAAGTTTGCTGTGCAGTTAGTGCTATTTATAATTCTGCTCGCTTTTTATTGGGGAAAAGGCGCATTAATAGTCCCGAACGCATTGATCCTGCTTTTCCCGGTATTAATTATCCTGATTGCCGCACAGGGGCTCGGCTTGGGAATGATCATTTCGGCGGTAACAACTAAGTATCGCGATCTTGCATTTATAGTATCTTTCGGCGTACCCTTAATGATGTACACTACTACGGTTATTTATCCATTATCCGAAGTATTGCAAAAATACCATAACTATAGCTGGCTCATTAAGCTAAACCCTGTTACCGCAGTAATTGAAACATTTAGATATGGTTTTTTAGGTAAAGGTAGCTTTAGCTGGGAACTGCTTGGGTATTGTATATTAATAACCGCAGCCTTATTAGTTACAGGCACAATTATTTTTAACCGGGTTGAGAAAAACTTTGTTGATACCGTATAATGGCTAAAGTAATAAAAGTTGAAAATCTTTCAAAAGTCTACCAATTAGGCAATTTTGGCACCGGAACCATCTCGCGCGACCTGGAGCGTTTTTGGGCAAGAATACGTGGTAAGGAGGATCCTTTTTTAAAAATTGGCGAAACAAATGACCGTACAACAAAAGGCGGAAGCGATGTTGTATGGAGTTTAAAGGACCTGAACTTTGAAGTTGAGCAAGGCGATGCCATTGGAATTATTGGTCGCAATGGTGCCGGCAAAAGCACATTGCTTAAAATTTTGAGCCGGGTAACTTCTCCAACAACCGGTTCAGTAAAAGTTAAGGGACGTGTGGCCAGTTTGCTGGAAGTAGGTACCGGTTTCCATCCCGAACTGAGTGGCGGCGAAAACATTTACCTTAATGGTGCTATATTGGGTATGCGCAAGGCAGAGATAAAAAGAAAATTTGACGAGATAGTTGATTTTGCAGGCGTGGAGCGCTATATTGATACGCCCGTAAAAAGATACTCTTCGGGGATGTATGTGCGGCTGGCTTTTGCTGTTGCAGCACACCTGGAATCGGAAATTTTAATTGTAGATGAAGTACTTTCCGTTGGCGACGCTGAGTTCCAGAAAAAGTGTCTGGGTAAAATGGGCGACATAAGTACTGGCGAAGGAAGAACAGTTTTGTTTGTGAGCCATAACATGGATGCAGTTACGCGGTTATGCTCTCACGCTATATTATTAAAAAACGGGTGTTTAACAGGGTATAACAATACGAGCAATATAATTGATACTTACTTAAGATCAGATTTTGGGACCACTGCCGTTAGGAAATGGGAAGAAAATGGTTCCCCGGGAAATGAAATTGTAAAATTACTTGAAGTAAAAGCACATGATATTGAAGGAAATATAAAAGAATCATTTGATATTGAAGACAAGGTGAGTGTTACAATAAAATACGAAGTTTTAAAAAAAGGACATAAGTTAAATCCGGCTATTAATTTTTTCAATGTTAATGGGATTAATATATTCGATTCACATCAAACAACCAATCCGTTATTTAAACAAATAATAGTGCCCGGTGTTTATGAGTCGACCGTTACTGTTCCAAATAATTTTTTAGCAGAAGGGACTATAATTATTGGTGTAGCCGTTGTTACACACGATCCTTTTATTGTTCATTTTCATGAAACCGATGCAATAGCATTTAATATGGTAGATAAAGCTATAAATAACCTTACCAGGGGCGATTTCACAGGAAGTATGCCCGGAGTTATAAGACCTCTGTTGGATTGGCAATCAGTCAAAAAATAAAATCTTAATTTTATATTCATGATAACAAATCTTTTAAAAAATAAAAGTGAGAAAGTAGAAATTACTGTTAATTCCATTTCTGAAGGGCATCACAAGGTAACTTACAGGGGAATAAAAGCAATACGCTGTCCATTTGATTATGTTATTTATCAAATGATATTAAGTGAGTTAAAACCAGACCTTGTAATTGAAATAGGAACAAATATAGGCGGAGGCGCACTTTATATTGCCGATTTAATGGAGAGCATTGGCAATGGAATCATTCATACCATAGATATTAAAGCGCAATCAGACCCTATTTTAAAAAGCCATCCGCGGATTAAATTATTTACTGAAGGATGGGAAAACTATGATCTTAAAGAATCTGAAGGGTATAAAACGGTGCTTGTTATTGAAGATGCTTCACACATGTATAAAGATACGCTTGATGCTATCACTAAATTTGCTCCCCTGGTTACAAAAGGATCCTATTTAATTGTTGAAGATGGGATTATAAATGAATTGAATTTAGAAAAAGAATTTCATGGGGGACCTTTAAAAGCAATAAGGGAATTTACTGTAGTAAATAAGGATTTTATGATCGATAGAAAATGGTGTGATATGTTTGGTGTAAATGCAACTTTTAATGTAAATGGGTATCTGAAAAAAATATAATTATTTGTACAATCCGTTAATAATTATTCGGATTAAATAACCTGATATACAACTAAATATTAAATGAAAAGCTCTTCATGGACCGGGGAACGATTAGAAACACATATTTTTAATAATACTACTATTGAGCATTTGCACAGATACTCATTAGCAATAACCTTTTGTGCAGATAAGATAGTTTTAGATATTGCATGCGGCGATGGATATGGGAGTAATTTGCTGGCAAAAAATTCCCTTAAAGTAATAGGGGTTGATATTAAAGAAAGCGTTATAGTTGAAGCAAAAAAAAAATACATCCGGTCAAACCTGTCATTTCTTCAAGGGTCGACCTCCAATATCCCATTAACAGATAGCAGCGTAGATGTGGTGGTAAGTTTTGAAACAATTGAGCATCATGATGAACATGAGCAAATGATGAAAGAGATTAAAAGAGTGTTAAAGCCAGCTGGCCTACTAATCATTTCATCGCCAGATAAAAAAAATTATTCGGAAGAAGCAAATTATACAAATCCTTATCATATAAAGGAGCTATACTTTGAAGAGTTTAAACAATTAATACACACTTTTTTCACGAACTATCATTTTTATAGTCAAAAAATCATACAGGGTTCTTTAATTATTCATGAAAAAGATAAAAATTTGTTTACAGAATATGCAGGAACATTTGAAGATGTGAATGAAATTAAAGATTTTAAACCTGTTTATCATTTCTGTTTAGCATCAGACCAAAGCATTCAAGAGTTAGGAAACAGCTTTTTCAGAGATGACTTAAATCAATTCAAAAATTACCAAAACTATATAACAAATAAATATCAGCAATCATACAGTTACAGATTAGGTAATTTTTTATTATTCCCGTTTAGCTTTCTGAAAAGGTTATGGTCACGGTAATTATCCCCAATTATAATCACGCAGCTTATTTAGACCAACGAATAAATTCTGTATTCAATCAAAGCTATAAAAATATTGAAGTTATTATTTTGGATGATAACTCAACAGACGATAGCCGCCAGGTTATTGATAAGTACAGGGCTAATACAAAAATTAAACATATTATTTATAACCAAGTTAACAGTGGTTCGCCATTTATCCAATGGAAAAACGGGATCGACCTTGCAGAAGGTAAATATGTTTGGATTGCAGAAAGTGATGACTATGCTGACCCTGCGTTTCTTGAAACAGTTATGGGTGAAATGGAGCGTGATCAGGAAGTTGTTTTTTGTTATGTTGCATCGAACATTATTGAAAACGAGAAGCTAAACGAAGCTAGTAAACCTTGGTTGTACTATAATAAATTGTTTAACACCAATAGGTGGCTATCAAATTTTAAGAATGATGGGAAGCAGGAATTAATAAATTATATGGGCGGGTTTTGCACAATTATTAATGCAAGTTCATGTGTTTTCCTCAAATCAGCTTTCCCGGCAGAAAATAAAAATATATACAAATTTAAATATTGCGGCGATTGGCTGGTATGGATAGAAATGTGCTTAAAAGGCAAAGTAGCCTATATTAATGAACCCTTAAATTACTTCAGGATTCATAAAAAATCCACTATTAATAAGTTTTCATCTATAAAAAAAGCTAAAGAGCTATATCAATGTCTTTTGAGAGCTAGATTTCTTACAAAAGGAGAAAGCATTATACCTGATGAAACATTAGAAATAGTTTTCCATATGTGGACCTATAATTCATTATATTTTTTTTTTAAAAATTTCAGATTCAGCTTACTCACTTTGCACAGCAGGCTTGATAAAAATCTCGGCTATAAGATATTTTCACTTTTTAAGAACTACTACAATATAAAATTTAATAAAGTATGAGTATATCCTTTTTCATACCCGCATACAATTGTGCCGAAACCATAGGCGAGTCTGTTGATTCAATTATGAACACTAATTTTGAACCTGGGGATGAACTGATAATTACAAATGATTGCTCAACTGATAATACATTCAAAATATTAAAAAAACTAAAGGAAAAATATCCGTCAATTATTCTGCTTGATCATAGCCACAACAAGGGCGGGGCGGCTGCTCGTAACACATCAATAGAAAGGGCTAAACATGAACTATTGTTTTGTTTGGATTCCGATAATGTTTTGGTACCGGCAAGCATTGCTCCATTGAAGAAATATTTGATTGATAATAAAGCTGACGTGGCTTCATTTCAATACCAGCATTTTTTTGTAGGTGATAAGTTCAACCCATTGTATATTTGGTCATTATCCGAAGGCGAATTTAGTTTGCAGGGCTATCTCCATGGCGAAAATACACCTGGCCAGCATGGTAATTACCTTTTTACAAAACAAAGCTGGCTAAAGGCAAAAGGGTATGCGGAAGGATGCACCCTTGATACCTGGACATTTGGCCTAAGGCAGGCAATAACAGGCGCTAAAATGATGGTATTAGAAGACACTTTTTATTACCACAGGCTTAGTGATAATTCCTATTGGATGCGGGAGAATGAAGCTCATTTATGGGCTGTATCTTTAAAGGCCACCTATGCACTTTTTCCTTTTTTTGATCGGATAGATGAAAGTTTTTTAAACTACATGCTGGGCGTCGGTAAATATACATGGTTTTATAAACTTAAAAAAAGGCCGCTTGAAATAGTGCCAGAAGGTACTAAAGATCAGTTTTATGATAGGCTTAATCAAAGAACCAGGCGCTTTGTTTATCCGGGTCCAACCATATTAAAAAGGGTTTTTAATAAATTAAAAAGGATAGCTAAAATTTCCGAATGATAGCCGTAAGATTAGAAGGCCGCTTAGGCAATCAGCTTTTCCAGTACGCCTTTATTTATGCTGTATCAAAAAAGCTTAACACCAGGTTTTATGTTGATAAGAGTGTTATTGATTTTGTTTTACCCAGATATTTCACCGTTAAAACAGATCAGTTTGACCTGCTTGATAGATACATTTTTTCAATAAAGGGATTTAAAAACGTTTTTACTTACCATTTAAAGCGTCTGTTTTATAATAAGCTGCATTTAATTATACATTTAAAAAAGCAAAACTATCAGCAATTATACCTTGATCCGCAAACTGTTTTAAGCTGCCTTGAAAACAACGTTTACTACCAGGGCTATTTTCAATCGCCACTGTATTTTTTCGGCTATGAAGGTTATATCCGGAATGCGTTTAGCATAAGAGCAGCCTATAGAACAGCATTCGCAAAAAAATATGCCGCCCTGTATGTCCAATATGAAGTAGTTTGTGTACATATCCGCCGCACTGATTATTTAAATCTGGCAAATCTAAATCTGGGCGACGATGATCTTTCTTTACCATTAAATTATTACCAGAAGGCAATCAGCAGTGTTGAGGGGGAAAATATTCATTTTGTTTTTATTGGGGATGACAGGCAATATATTATCGAAAACTTTAAAGACATAACCAATAAAACAATCACTAATGAATCAGAGATTATAGATTTTCAGCATTTGCTGAATGCTGAAAAATGTATAATTTCAAACAGTACTTTTAGCTGGTGGGGTGCATGGCTGAATAACAAACCCAATAAAATTATTTACGCCCCAAAGTTTTTTTTAGGCTGGCGGGTCAATAAGGAAGTCCCAAAAGACATATACCCTGATGCATGGGTGCAAATTGATTTTTAAATGTTAGCAGAAGGCGTATCAATTATTATTTGTTGTTATAATAGTGCTAAAAGGCTACCCGAAACTATTCGTCATCTTGCAGAACAAAAATTTATCGGTCACTGGGAAATAATCATAGTTAATAACAGGTCTAACGATGATACCGGGAAAGTAGCCAAAATTGAATGGCATAAATATGCATTACCAAATGTTGAATTTAAGGTTGTTGACGAGCAAAAGCCAGGTCTGAATTATGCAAGAAAGAAAGGCACAGAAACTTCAAATTATGAATGTCTTATTTTTTGCGATGACGATAACTGGCTACATGAAGATTATGTTAAGAATGCTTTAAGCCTGCTAAAGTCAAACCCTCGTGTTGCAATTCTAGGAGGTATTGGAACCGCTGAATTTGAAGGCCACCTGTCAAAACCGCCTTGGTTTGATAATTTTTATCACGGGTATGCCATAGGGGCGCAAGCAGACAAAGAAAGCAAAGTAAATAGTGTTTATGGTGCCGGAATGGTGGTTAGAAAATCCGTTATTAATATGGTTACCGGCAAGCATCCTTTGTTTTTACATGGCCGAAAACTAAACCAGCTCACCGCAGGTGATGATGCTGAAATGTGCATGCGTGTAAGGCTGGCGGGGTATGATATATTGTATTCTCCACAATTAAAATTCAAGCACTTTTTACCGGATAATCGCCTTAAATGGGATTATTTAAAAAAGCTTTATATCGGATTTGCAAAAACCCATGTTGCAATAAACTTATATGAAAAAGTTCTAAACTCACAAAGTGCAACAATAAACCCTTTTTATTGGCTTAAAAAGGGTTTATATTATTGGGGCATTTATTTAAAATATTGGCCAAAGCACTATTCAGTATACAAAAAGGGTGAAGGAACTATTGGAGAAATACACCATTTAACTTGGAAAAACATTGCTGTAAGCTATTTTGAATACAACATTAAAACTGTTATCATATTTAGAGAAATAACAGCATTAAAAAATCAAATATCCAGGTCGGATCAAAATGAAATTTGACTTATCTTACATCATAGCTACCTATAATCGCCTGCCATTTTTAAAAATTACTTTACAAAAGCTGATTGAAGCGCTACAGCCCGACGAAGAAATTGTTGTAGTTGACGGCAACAGTACTGATGGCTCAAAAGAATATTTACAACAACTTTTTAACGAAGGAAAAATCCACCAATTTATTTCGGAGCCCGATAAAAACCAGGCCCATGCGTGGAATAAAGCAATGTTAATGGCAAATGGTGTTATTATAAAAAAAGTTATTGACGATGATGTTTTTTGCTATAAAGCAATACGCGAATGTAAAAGCTATATGCTGCTTAACCCTGCGGTAGATGTAGTAATATCCAATGATTTGAGTAGTAATTTGCATAATTATAAAAGCATAAAAAAGCTTAGCCGTTTACCACAATTTGAAAACTGGAATAGTGGCCTTGCTCCATCCTTTACTTTTGGCGATGTACACATGCTGATAAGAAAAAGTTCACTAGCTTATATAGGCCTTTATAACATAGCCTTTATAATGATGGATTGGGAATATTCATTAAGAATTAGCTATTTAAAAGCCAATATTACTTATTACACAGGGTATAATGCGCTTTCGGTTGCCCATCCGCAAACCGTTTCTTCATTAAAAAACAATAAAATAACTGATGAGCAAGGCAAAAGAGGGAACATTTTTTACGAATACGCAGGAGATCAGGCGGATATAAATTTATGGTCAAAAATTAAAATATTTATAGGAAAGAAATTCTATCCTGCAAAGCTAGCAAATGATGAAAAAAACAAAGCCCCTGTTGAAGATATCAATGCGGTATACAATTATTTGTATCAATACATCCGGGAATTGAATGATACTGAAACTTCGTTTTTTAATTAATTCAGAAATGAGTTTGCCGTTTTCATTTTTTAATGGTAATGATATTTTAGTGCAAAATCTCTTATACCCATACAAAAACTCCCGGCTTTATAAATTAAGCATCTTTCTTAAAAAGCTATTGCACAGGTAAAAAATGAATATTGATATAATTATTTTAAGCTACGCAAAAACTGAAGAATTAAAGCAAACCACGCTTAATTGTATTGAAAGTTTATTGGCATCCGAAAATCCCGAAGAAATAGTTTTCGAAACGCTCATTATTGAATCGAACAAGCAAATGCAGCCATACCAATACCCGGGCACTAAAACTATTTATCCTGATACTGCATTTGGTTACAACAAGTACCTGAATATTGGTATCAGTTTAACTAATAATGCTTATGTATGTCTTTGTAATAACGATCTTATTTTTCACCGCAGTTGGGCCAGTGAAATACTAAAAGCATTTGCCAATCATCCAGAAATAGCATCTGTTAATCCATTTTGCGAGAATTTTGGTTATGATGAAAGGATATTAAATGATGAAAATGTAATTCGCCAGGATAAAAATTGGAGCATTAATGGAATTTTAACAGGCTGGTGCATTTTTGTTAAAAGAAGTGTATTAACAAGAATAGGCCCATTGGACGAACAGTTTGTTTTTTGGTACGCTGATAACGATTACAACCTTACTTTAAGAAAACATGCCATTAAACATGCTCTTGTTAAATCCTCATTGGTTACGCACCTGGCTTGCCAATCGCACGATTTGTTATTGGATAAAAAGGATAAATTGACTACCGGCCAACGGGCAATTTTCGAAAAAAAATGGCACAAAAAATCTCTGTTAAAAAAAGTCATTTCTTTTTTCAGGGGATAATTAGCATAGCTAAACATATTGCCTGCTAAACCAATTCTTCAATGTCAAAGCCTGTAATAAAACTTCGTTTTCAAAACGGCCTCACATTTGAAGGTTTTAAAAGAGATGTTTTTGATATAAATCACCTTGCAGACATCTATAATTTTGAGGAATCTGATGACCCCGATTTTATTATCTTCGGCCCTTATGGTAACGACATTCCTGAAAAAGGCAGCTATATTCGCATAGGTTATTATTGCGAAAATATTAAACCAGACCTTTCAATTTGTGAGTGGGCCTTTGGTGTTCCGCGCGAAAAGGATGTTAATCATCCAACTTATCAACGGATCCAATGGCATGGGCTTGATCCGAAACTTTTAATTAAACCGGTAGATTATAATCCGCAAAAAATACTGGCATCAAAAACAAAGTTCTGCAACTTTTTATATTCACATAAAGTTGCTTATCGGGAAGCTTTTTTCAGCCAGCTATCCAAATATAAAAATGTAGATGCTCCCGGCCGTTCAATGAACAATATGCCGGCCATTGATGATCAGTATAAGGGTGATAGATGGGAAATTAAAAGGCAGTTTTTATCTCCTTATAAATTCACAGTAGCATTCGAAAACAATATATATCCTGGCTATCAAACCGAAAAATTGTACGACGCTATGCAGTGCAACAGCATCCCAATTTATTGCGGCGACCCTAACATTGACGAAATTTTTAATACCAAAGCATTTATCAATATTGCCGATTATATTGATACCGGCAATAATTTAACAAAGTGGATTGAGCAACATAGCCAGAGTGATTTTATTGACATCCGCCCGCAATATTACCACAACCCTGTGCACCGTATAAAAAGGAAACTAAAAGCAATAGGCAGAAACCTGAAGACTAATTTGCAGTTCGGCAACCTCGATTTCCGGCCGCTTATCGATCGTATAATAGAGATGGATCAGGATAATGATAAATACCTGGAGGTTTTACAACAACCCTGGTTTAATAGCAATACCATGCCCCAAAATACCTCATCGAAAAAAAGATGGGTAGAAATATTTAATTCGCGATGAGTTTCCTGGTTTCTGTAGTAATCCCGGTTTATAATGCCGAAAAATACCTGGATACATGTATTCAATCGGTTATGAATCAAACCTGGCCAAATACCGAAATAATTTTGATTGATGATGGTTCCACAGATAATTCTTTAAAAGTTGCTCAAAAATATCAGGAGAACGCTAATGTTAAAATTATAGCACAAAAAAACAAAGGAGCTGCTGCCGCGCGCAATGCCGGTTTAAAATTGGCAAAAGGCGACTACATTCAGTTTTTAGATGCGGACGACCTGTTAAGCCCCGATAAAATTGAAGGGCAAATAACCCGTTTAAATGGTTCATTAAAGCAGGTGGCTATTTGCAGGGCAGTACACTTTAATGATGGTGACAATTATGAAGACGGGATAATAAGCGATGGCTGGTTTTGCAGTGATAATAATACCCCCGCTGATTTTTTAATAAAGCTGTATGCCGGTAACGAGATAATGCCTGGTTATGGAGGTATTATGCTCATTCACTCATGGCTTACGCCAATGGCAATAATTCAAAAAGCCGGTCTGTGGAACGAAAAGCTAAGCCTTGATGACGACGGCGAGTTTTTTTGCAGGGTAGTTTTAGCTGCTGATGGTATAAAATACAGTGAAAAAGGATTTAGCTATTACCGCAAATTCAATAACGGGCAATCACTATCGGCCCAAAAAAGCCGTGCGGGAGCCGAAAGCGGCGTATTAGCCATTGATTTAAAATATCAGAACCTGAAAGCAAAAACTAACAACCCTATCATTGACCGGGTTTTTGCAAGGCATTACCGGTGGATAGGGGTTTTGGCATACCCGCAGTTTAAGTCTTTATCCAGCTATTGTATTAAAAAAGCCCAGGAATTAGGTTATAACGGCGAAAAATATACCGGTGGACCAGCCGGCCATTTTCTCACAAAACTTATGGGTTGGAAAGCAGCAAGAATTTTGGCTTATTATAAACAATTAGTCAGTAAATCATGGGCCTGAAAGCTAAAACAAAATTCCTGGCCAGGCAATTCCCTTTTATATATCCTGCGAAAATAATTTATTCGTGCGCGGATTGGATAGATAGCCAAAAAAATAAAAAGGGAATATATTTTGCACAGCGCGGCCCTTGGTATAAACTTATATTTTCCGAAACCTTTTTACACAACGCTGCCCCTAAAACGTTAGGCCCCCCCAATGAAAAAGCCTTTTATACCAATAGCGATTATGCTACAGGCAAAGCCAGTTTATTTTACCTGCAAAACAGTTATGTATTGGGGCACAAGGGATTGATTCTAAACTCAAATCATCAGGTCTTTCAAGAGTTTAGCCATCATTTTAATGTGGCCTCCTTAAAAAAATATTTTTGGAAAAATCCGTTTTACACCTTTTCGAAAGATGTAAAACATATTAATGGCGTTGGCGCTGTATTGGTTTCGCCCAAAAGCCATAATTACTATCATTGGTTAAATGATGTATTACCCCGTTTGAAACTCTATGAGCCAGTATTCGATAAGATTAACCATTTCTGTATAGCATCAAATGTCCCCAACAAGTTCATCGAAATTTTATCTGACTTTGGAATCACAAAGGATAAAATAATATTATTAAACTACAAAGAAAAGCTGCATTTTGATCATTTGTATGTTTCATCCTTATCTGGGAGTGAAGGACGGTCGCCAAAATGGGCGGTGGACTATTTAAGGGAAAAGCTTATCAAAACAGAGTCGCCGGTGAGTTCTTTTAAAAAATTCTATTTAAAAAGAGGCGATGCTACTGAACGGAAGATATTGAATGAAGCCGAAATAATAAAAACGCTGCTCGCTGAGGGCTTTGAAATTATTGATCCAGGCATGCTTAGCATTAATGACCAGGTTAACTTAATGCAACAAGCAAAAATTATAATAAGCGCACATGGTGCTGCCTTAAGTAATTTGCTTTTCAGCAGCGAAAAAACAGTGGTTATTGAAATATTTTCTCCCGATTATTTTCGAACTGATTGTTACTATACCTTATCGGCTATCCTAAAATTAAACTACTGGTACATTACGGGTCATAAACCCGCTGGTGCACTGTGGGGCGATATAATTATCCCGGTTGAATTATTAACTCAAACTATTCAACAAGCCGATACTGAAAAGGGTACAGAAACATCCGTGTAATTTATCTTATTTAACAAATTAACTTATTATAATTAATTGATAACTATGTACCTGATATCAACGCTATAATGAAATTGCACGATGAAAAAACTCCTTAATCAATTCCCATTTCTTCGTAATTTCTTACTTACAATAAGGCATCGGTTATGGCTGATAAAAACAAAACGAGAATTAGTAGATTATCTGGAGAAAAATAATACCCCAAAGCTTCAGGTTGGAGCCGGACAAAACGTTTTGGCGGGATGGTTTAATACTGACTATTTCCCCAGGCAAAATGTTTCTTTTATTGATGTCACTAAGCCTTTTCCTGTGCCTTCTAACTCTTTTGATTTCATTTTTTCAGAACATCATATAGAGCATATTTCCTATAAAAACGCAGTCTTAATGCTTAGAGAGGCTTTCAGGATATTAAAGCCATCAGGTGTGATAAGGATTACAACTCCGCATCTTAAAAATTCAATAAGCAATTATTTGAATGATGATTCAGAAAATGGAAAAATAAGCGGTAATTCAACTGAATTTATTTATTCTGGATTTTATAACGCAATTAATTATATACCTGTCGACGACTATTTTAAAGCCCACTTGGTTAATGACATGTTCCTGAATTACGAACATAAATTTATATATGATTTTGAAAGCCTGAAAAGAATTTTATCACATGCTGGCTTTACAAACATAATAGACTGTAGCCAAAAAGATTCAATACATACAGAATTTCATAATATCGAAACTCATGTTAGTGAGTTTGATAAGTATACTACTCTTTCCGTTGAAGCTGAGAAAAAGGGGGATTGAGGTAATGGCTGGCTAATTGTTACCAATTCCGTCATTTTATTTCTCTTGAAGAAGTATCGTGCCGTTGTTATTTTATTATAAATCAATTAATAAAGTGCTAAAATCAATAAAAACCAACATCCGCAAACTTATTAAAAAATCGGGTTGGGAATTAGTCAGAAGTAGCATACTGACGCAAATGCTCCACGGTATTCCAACTGACTATGATGTTGCTCATGCTGATACCTATCAAAAGGTTAAAGATTATACAATGACCAACTCGCAACGCATTGTAGCTATCTGTAATGCGACTGATTATCTTACAAAAAACAACATTGAGGGTGATATTGTAGGATGTGGTATTTGGCGCGGTGGTGCTATAATGGCAGCCATTGATAGCCTGCAAAAAAATGAAGATGTAAGTCGTGAAATTTATCTTTACGATACATTTGAAGGAATGACCACACCGGCTCATCAATATGACATCAAAAAAGGAGGTAACAGCGGGCTTGGTAAAACGGCAGAAGAATTGTACAAAACCGCCACTGCGGCTGATCTCATCTTTTGTTATTCCTCCCTGGAAGAGGTAAAACAAAATATCGAAAGTTTAAATTACCCTGCTGGTAAAATACATTACGTAAAAGGAATGGTTGAGGATACTATTCCTAAAATTATATCTCAAAAAATAGCCTTATTATATTTTAACATTTGTTTTTACGAATCAACGCTGCATGCCCTTAAATATTTATTCCCGCTTTTAGTACCCGGAGGCGTAATTATTATAGGCGATTATGGCGATTGGGAAGGGACCCGGAAGGCAGTTGATGAATATATAGAGATTAATAAAATCAGGCTATTGTTGAATAGGATCGATCAAACGGGCCGGGTTGGCATTAAAGCTGATCCTCTTGTTATTCCAGTGAAAACTCTTTAAAAAAAACAAGTTAATGGCTCATTTAATTGATTTAACAACATTTACTGATAATAGAGGTAATCTTACGGTGATTGAGAAATCCATCCCGTTCGAAATAAAACGCATTTTTTATATTTATGGGGTTGATAAATCAGTAAGAGGCGGCCACAGGCACCATGCTACTATTCAGGCTGCAATATGCCTTCAAGGGAAATGCACCATTTATAATAATGACAATATAAAAGAAAATGAATTTGTGCTTGATTCTCCATCAAAGTGTTTGATACTAAACCCTGAGGACTGGCACCAAATGTATGATTTTTCGCCTGATGCTATATTGATGGTATTAGCCTCTGCCCCATTTGATCCCCAGGATTACATTTATCCAAAATATGACTGAGATAATTGAATATGAATCGTTAAACAAAACTAATGCTGAGTTTGAAGCAGATTACAGGGCTGCCTTTAAAGATATATTACAATCCGGATGGTATATTTTAGGTAAACAGGTTGCCAGCTTTGAACAAGAGTTTGCGGAATATTGCGGAACTAACTATTGCATAGGTGTTGCTTCCGGATTAGATGCTATCATTTTATCATTAAAGGCTATTGATCTGCCAAAAGGCACCGAAGTTATTGTACCGTCCAACACTTACATAGCATCGATATTAGGCGTAATAAATGCTGGTTATAAGCCTGTTTTGGTTGAGCCGGATCTGACTACCTACAACCTTGATCCTGCTAAAATTGAACAAGCTATTACAGGTAAAACCAAAGCCATTATGGCGGTACATTTGTATGGTAAAATGTGCGACATGACGACTATTAACCTGGTTGCCCAAAAACATGGGCTTAAGGTAATTGAGGATTGTGCACAGGCACATGGTGCGCGGCATTGGGATAAAAAAGCCGGAAATTGGAGCACTGCCGGCGCATTTAGCTTTTATCCAACAAAAAACCTGGGGGCCTTAGGTGATGGCGGAGCAATAACAACCAACGATGCAAATTTGGCTGATAAGCTTATTTACCTACGAAATTATGGCTCAAAAATAAAATATGAAAACCAATACATAGGTTATAATTCAAGGCTGGATGAATTGCAGGCGGCATTTTTAAGAAAAAAACTTATTAAGTTGGATGAAATTAATGCCCATAAAATAAAACTGGCACAAATATATTTTGACAAGATAGATAGCAGATTTATTAAACCAAGCCTGCAGCCAGAGAATTTTGATGCTTTTCACATTTTTAATATTCGCTGCAATAAGAGAGATGAACTAAAAAGCTATTTACTGGAAAAAGGAATAAAAACAGAAATTCATTATCCTATCCCTCCCAATAAACAGGTTGGCTATAAAAAACTGTTTAATTCAAAAACTTATCCTTTATCAGAAGAAATTCACGCTACAACCTTAAGCTTACCAATAGCCCGCTTTAATACGTCAAAAGAAATAAATTATGTTGCTGATTGTATCAACAGGTTTGAATGATTGCAGATAAGCCATATTGCTATATCTAATAACATTACTAAAAGCATCAATTAAATAATACTATAAGTCAGCAAATGAAAGTACTTCATTTTATCGATCATTTTTCACAGCCTACTCAAACCTTTATAAAAAGGTATATCCAAAAAAGTATGCAATTTGCCGATGTTGCTATTGCATCGTTTGATTTTTATGATGTACCTGCAGATATAGAAGAAAAGGTAACCTTATATAAAATTAATAACCCGCAATTTTCGCGCAAAAATCTGCCTGGGGTTAAACGCTGGCTGCATGAAAAAATTACAGGCAGGCGATTTTGGTATAACCAGCTAAACGAGGTGATTGAGAGCTTTAAACCTGATATAATTCATTGTCATTTTGGATATATGGGTATTTCAATGATGGAATTTAATAATAAATATCATACCGGGGTTCCATATGTTACCACAATTTATGCCTATGATATTACATCATTGCCGCGTGCCAATAAAGTGTACAGGGAAGGTTTGGATAAGCTGTGGACAAATGGTAACGGCTTTTTTGCGGAGGGTCCCTCGCTTTTAAAAAAGTTTACAGCCCATGGTTGCCCCCAAGAAAAATGCATCATTAACCCATTGCTGATCCCCATTGATGATTACCCGCTAAAAACCAGCTACAGAAGCATTAATGATCCTATAAAGTTTTTATTTATAGGCCGATTTGTAGAAAAGAAAGGCTTCCACATTTTTTTAAAAGCGCTCGGCATCCTACAAAATAAAATAAATAAATTTTCTGTTGATATAATTGGCTCAGGCCCCATGCACGATGCCTACAAGCAAGTAATTGCCCGGTATGAGCTTGAACCATTTATAAAGTGGCATGGAATGGTAAATCACGACGGGATAATACCCATGTTAAAAGATTATGATTTTTTGGCCCATTCATCATTAACAGCCAGTGACGGCGATTCGGAAGGCGGTTCGGCCACTATTATAATTGAAGCAGAGGCCGTTGGCTTACCAATAATAACAACTGATCATGATGATATTCCTTTTGTGATGGGATATCGCAATTTCCTGGCAAAAGAAAATGATCTCGACTCGTTAATAGAGGTTATTGAAAGGATCATAAAATGTGATAATATACAGCACTATACTAATCAAGGCATTGAAAAAATACGCGAATTGCATGATTTGCAGTTAAATACATCATACGAAACCAATTTAAAAAAATTGATAAATAATTAATGCCTGGAATAATAACGATAGCCCAGGGAGAAAAAAGATATATCGAAATGGCTAAAATGCTTGCCTTATCCTTGTCAATAACCAATCCGGGTATAGAACGTGCAGTTATTACCGATGCGGCCGATGATGAATTTGATGGATTATATGATATATATATCCCCTATAACAAAACCTACGGCGAGGGCCTAAGTCAAAAACTTTACCTGGATAAGTATTCCCCCTTTGATGAAACTTTTTTTATAGATGCCGATTGCCTTGTTTTTAATTCACTGGAACCAGTGTTGGCGCTGTGCAAAAAACATTCTTTTGTGGTATTTGGCGACGAGGTAATAAGTACCGGCGAATGGTATATGGATGTTGCGTACATATGTAAAAAATTCAATCTGGTAAACATTCCATTATTTAACGGGGGCACCTATTATTTTACCAAAACTGATATTGCTTATAAAATTTACAATAAAGCCAGGGAACTAAAAAGCAATTACATTGAATTAGGTTTTAAAGATTTTAGAGGATCGATAAACGAAGAGCCTTTGATTGCGGTTGCTATGGCCATTAATAATACCGGCGCCGTAAATGATAATGGCACAGCAATGAGAACTCCCATCGGATTAATAGGACCTTTAAAAATTGACATTTTAAAAAACACATGTTTATTCAATAAAGAAGGGGTAATAGTTGAGCCTGTTATCCTTCACTTTTCGGGAGGATTTTCAAAAGGGTTTCATTATAAACGCGAAATAGCAAAGCTTAAAGCATTTAGCAAGCTCCCGTTTTTAAACAAAGCGGCAATTTCAAATACGATGAATTTTGTTTACAATATTCCCTATGCGTTTTTAGTTTTTTTTAAACGGATTGTAAAGATCTTAATCCGGAAAGAGAAATTCGATTTTAACAACCCACTTCCTGCCTTTTCCAATCAATAATGGATATTACCATCATCATTCCGTCATACAACAGGATCTGGTCGCTACCAAAAGCTATTGAATCGTGTAAAAACAGTGGTGGGCTATCGGTACAAATAATTGTTGTTGATGATGGCAGTACGGATGGTACATGGGAAATGATTCAACAAATTGAAGGCGTTGAAACTTACCGGCAGCAAAAATGGGGAAAGCCCTGGGCAGTAAACATAGCCTTTTCACACGCTGCCGGAAAGTATGTTAAATTTCTTGATTCGGATGATTGGCTGGCAGAAGGCTCGTTAAAAAAACAATATGATTTAGCCGAAACCGAAGACGCTGACGTTGTAGTTGCCGGGTACAAACTATTTAACCAGGATTATATCAGGACACAGGAGTGGACAAAATGTGATGATTTCATAGCACAGAATTTAGGAGAATGTGATAGTTCGCACTACTCGGCCTTTTTATTTAAAAAGGAATTTATTAATGATATTCCGCATCGCACTTCTTTTGCTTCCGCTAATTTTGCATCAAGGGATGATCGCTGTTTTATGTTGGAAGTGGCTTTAAGAGAACCCCGGATAGCCATTTTAAACGAACCGGCGCTTTGTCATCTTCATCATGAAAAAGGAAGATTACAATTTCAAAAAAGCATCGGCTCAACCTGCACCAATTACCAGCACCTGCTGATCTATAAAAATATTATTAAACAATTAGCTGATACGGGCAGGCTCACCAAAAGAAGAATTGATGCCGCCATTAAAGTTTTATGGCCACTGTGCCATTGGATTGCTAAAGATGATATAAACGAGGCCGTTGATTTGTATAAATGGATTTTAACCCTCGATCCTGAATTTAAAATACCCCGGGATGGTTTTATCAATTTAATGTACCACCGCCTCGGGTTTAAAAAAACCGAGCAGCTTTTATCAATTCGCCGCTTTGTAAAAAATGGATAAGCCGGTTAACCCTTTAAACCTGTTTTACGAAGAACCTGACCCGGACCGCTGGTTTAAGTATGACCGCTACCCGCGCAGGTTTATCCGCAGATTGGTTAGAGGAAAGCAGCGCCCCGGCGGTGTAATGATGATTGCTATTAACCTGATGAAGGGGCTTGATAAAATTGACGTTCCTTACCGCTTTAACAATTACAGGCATATTAAAAAGCACCCCAATGAAATTGCCTGCATTATTGGCAAACCCCAGGTACTGTTCGAAAACAAATGGGAAAATCCCGTCATATTTGGCGCAGGTATTTATTCTCATCCTATTGAATGTCCTGATCTGTTTGAACGATATTCCAATGTTAAACGTTTTTTGGTGCCCGGCGAATGGATGCGAAAAATGTGCGAACCCTGGTACGGCAATAAAGTAATAGCATGGCCGGTAGGAATAGACACCACTTACTGGCAACCCGCTGATGAAAAAAAGCAATTTGATTTTTTGATATACGACAAAATACGCTGGCAGCATAGCCAAATGGAAGATGAGTTGATTACCCCGGTAACCAAAATACTCCACCAGCAGGGCGCATCCTATCATTTTATCAAGTATGGCAACTACAGCCATACCGAATTGCTGGATAAGCTTAAAAAATCAAAAGCGGTGATATTTCTTTGCGAACATGAAACGCAGGGATCGGCCTATCAGCAGATATTGGCTACCAATACGCCCATATTAGCCTGGGACAGGGAAGGTTATTGGCAGGACCCTTACTACTATCCCGACAAAGTGAAATATAAACCCGTAAGCTCTGTACCTTATTGGGATGAGCGCTGCGGAATAAAATTTGCCGGTGCATTGGATTTTAAAGAAAAACTGCAGTTCTTTATAACCCGCCTCAATGAGTTTAAACCGAGAGATTATATTTTACAAAACCTGACACTTGAAATTTGCGCTGAAAAATATATGCAAATTTACCGGCAGGTTGAGGATAGTTTAAAATGAGGATATTGCTCATAATGGATCCAGGAATACCTGTACCGCCAACGTTGTATGGCGGTCACGAGCGCCTGGTATATTTATTTGCTGAGGAATATATAAAGCTGGGGCATACAGTTACTTTACTTGCCGGCCCCGCTTCACATTGCAGCGGCGAAACCGTAACATTTGGCACGAATGATTTAAACCGCTCCCGTTTTAAAAAATATAAAGAGGCGGCTTTTGTTTGGCAATATCTGTGGCAAAATCGTAATAACTTTGATCTTATCCACAATTTTGGCCGTCTCATTTATTTAATCCCGATACTGAATAGCCCGGTAAAAAAAATAATGACCTATGGCAGGCAGGTTTCTCAACGGGGGATAAAAATTATAAACGCCTTACCAAATCGTAATTTAATATTTACTGCCTGTAGTAATTATTGCGTATCAACAGGTAATGTGGCAGGTAAATGGGAAACTGTTTACAATACGATTGATTTTTCAGGATACGAGTTAAATACTTCGGTAAGCGAGCAAGCTCCCTTAGTATTTTTGGGCAGGCTCGATAAAATAAAAGGAGCGCACACAGCCATTAAGGTCGCTAAAGACACCGGTAACAAACTGGTGATTGCCGGTAATATTTCGCACACCCCCGATAATTACCAATATTTTAAAACGGAAATAGAGCCCTTTATTGATGACGATAAGGTTAAATACATAGGGCCGGTGAATGATGCTGAAAAAAATACCCTTTTAAGGGAGGCAAAGGTTCTGTTATTCCCTATTGAGTGGAACGAGCCCTTTGGTATGGTAATGATTGAGGCCATGGCTTGCGGAACACCCGTTATTACCTTTAATAAGGGATCGGTAAGCGAAGTTGTTGATGATAGTACCGGCTTTATTGTAAACAATGCAAATGAAATGATAACCGCTGTGGGTTTAATTAATAATGTGGACAGAAAAAACTGTCGTACAAAAGCTGAAAGCCGTTTCAACACGGCAACCATTGCACAAAACTATTTAAACCTTTTTAATCAATGATTAAATCACTTCTCAAAAGGCTTATTCCCGAGAGTTCAAAAAAGCTTCTTAGAGAAAAACTCGGCGTTCCCAGCCAGGAAAGCAGTTTTAAAAATATCCGGAATTTAGGTTTCTCACCCGGATACTGCCTGGATATTGGTGCGTACGAAGGCAACTGGACCCGTGATTTTAAACAGATTTTTCCAGGCTGTGCGATATTGATGCTTGAGGGCCAAACGCTAAAAGAAGCGGCTCTTATAAAGACCAAAGAAACATTTAAAGATGTTGATTATAAAATAGCGTTGTTAGGAGCTGCAGAAGCTAATGTTACTTTTAATATTTACGAAACGGCCAGCTCGGTGTTAAGTGAGCATCATTCCACTAATGCCAAAACGGAAAGTAGGAGCTTGATAAGTTTAGATAAGCTGTATTCAGCAAATGCTTTTAAAAAGCCGGACATTATTAAAATAGATACACAAGGCTATGAATTAGAAATTTTAAAAGGCGGCAAAGAAACCCTGAAATATGCAGAATTTGTACTGCTCGAAGTATCGTTTTTAGATGTATATGTAAACGCTCCGCTGGTTACTGAAGTGCTTAATTTTATGGATGATTGTGGTTTTGTAGTCTATGATATTTGTACACTAATGAAACGCCCGCTTGATAAGGCACTGTTTCAAGCCGATTTTCTGTTTGTTAAAAAGGATTCAAGGTTCCGCAGCAATAAAAAGTGGAGTTAAACAATCTCAAAAAAAATATTGTTATCATTACATCCGGCCAGCCGTCATTAAACCCGCGTTTGGTAAAAGAAGCGGACGCCTTAGCAGGGGACGGTTATAATGTAACTGTATTATACGCCTATTGGAACGATTGGGGGACAAAACATGACAAGCAATTATTATCCGAAAAAAAATGGAAAGCTATACGGACAGGCGGAGATCCGGAACAAAAATCCTTATCTTATTTTATAAGCCGGCTTATAAATAAACTAGGCAAATACGTCATTCAAAAAAACCGGGAACTACCATTATTTCGTCAATCTTGCTATAGCGCGAAGCAGCTATTTTTTAATAAAAGAAGCTAAAAAACATAAAGCTGACTTATATATAGCACATAATTTAGGTGCATTGCCCGCAGCAGTTAAAACGGCTAAGCGTTATAAAAAACCATATGGGTTTGATGCCGAAGATTTTCACCGGCAGGAAGTTAACGATGACGTTAACTCCTCACATTTTAAAATCACCAGCTATATTGAAGATAAATACCTGCCCTGGGTAAATTACTTAACAGCATCAAGCCCTCTTATTGCCGAAAAATATGCCCTGTTATACAAACAACCGGCAACTACTATTCTAAATGTATTCCCAAAAACTACCGGTCTCGCAATAGTTAACAACACCAACAAGCCACTAAAGCTATTTTGGTTTTCGCAAACTATTGGGCCAAACCGCGGGTTGGAAACAATAATCGAAGCAATGGTTTTAACCCAACCTTTTGTTGAATTTCATTTACTTGGGAACCCCGCCGATAGTTATCAGCAACAGCTTTTACAGCTGGCAAAAAACACAGGACTAGTCAATGACCGGATATTTTTTTATGAGCCGGTAAAAGGTGATCAGCTATTTAGCGTAGCTGCACAATTTGATATCGGCCTGGCATCCGAAACAGGCTTTTGCCTTAATAATAATATGGCGCTCAGTAATAAAATATTCACTTACATTCAAAGTGGCCTGGCGGTGGCAGCAAGTAATACACCGGCGCAAAACGCTTTAATGCATCAATATCCACAAACCGGTAAAGTATACAGCAATGCACAGGAATTAGCGCAGATTTTAACAGATTACCACCAAAATCGCGAACTTTTATATCAAACCAAAAAAGAGG
>Ga0206874_1013_pt2 | contig 52606 bp, 43 predicted proteins | sample Alteio_BWOrgCont_12_FD_152629 | JGI IMG/M metagenome (GOLD analysis project Ga0206874, IMG submission 152629) | Enriched cells from forest soil in Barre Woods Harvard Forest LTER site, Petersham, Massachusetts, United States -... | ecosystem: Environmental > Terrestrial > Soil > Temperate forest >...
AATCTGAGGTTCCGTTTGATGAAGATGCTGAAACTACCATTCTAAGCAGTTTATTGCTCACTTCGGATTTAAGAGGATATATTGAAAAACCCAATTACTATTTTAAAAAAACGGATAGTAAAACCCTGGCCGATCTTGACGTTTTAATGCTTACCCAGGGATACAGGCGCTTTTCGTACACAGATATACTTGCTGACAAATATCCGCCGGGCAAATTTTTACCTGAGAGGGGAATTACAGTATCGGGCACGCTGCGTACAAATGCAGGTGTGCCTGTTAATAAAGGAAACGTGAATTTGAGATTACCTGATAGAGGTATTTCTGTAAATGGCCTAACCAATGCCGACGGACAATTTTCTTTTGCAAATGTTTCCATTTTCGACTCATCAAAAGTAGTGCTTAGCGCAAGGAACAACCCCCGGTCGGCCAATTTAATGATCATGACAGATGCTTCCTCTACACAACCCGTTACTCCAAATGGAAATGACCCTGACGAAATATCAAATATCGATAGTGCATTGAGCACTTATTTAATAAACAGTAAAAAGCAAAGTGAAAATTCACATGTGCTTAAAGAAGTAGTGATAAAGGCGTCTAAAATTACCGCCCCTATTCACGAAAGATATACTACTTTAAATGGTTTAAGCGATGTAGCCGACCAGGTTATAACAACTGCGCGTTTAAAAGAGTGCAGTTTTGTACTGGTGGATTGTATTGAAAGCCTGGTATTTGGATTATATCATAATGATAATAAGTTTTATATTAAAAGAGATTATGATGCCGGGAACAGAAAGGCAGTTAAGTTTTTTGTTAACGGTATGGATGTTGATGATAATTACCTTACTTCCATAAACCCCCAGGATATTGAGGCAGTTGAGGTATATTTAAAGGATGGCCCCGCCGCAGTTATGAGATTTTACGATTGTAATGGTATAGTTTCTATCACTACCAAGCCACACGTTGAGGAAACCGATAATGGCTTACTTTTAACATCGCAAAGCAATGAAGTAACTATTACACCTAAAGGCTTTTATAAGGCTCGTATTTTTTACTCCCCAAGATATGATACTCCGCAAAGTAAAATTGGTGTAACAGATCTGCGGAATACTATTTACTGGAACCCGGCAATTATAACCGATAAAAATGGCAGCGCTGACTTTGATTATTACACTGCTGATGGCAAAGGCACCTACCGCGCAATAATTGAAGGCATAGATAACGATGGGAACATCGGCAGATGTGTTTTCAGGTATGTTGTGAAGTAGGTGTTGGAGGTTAGTGGTTAGAGGTTAGAGGTTAGAGGTTAGAGGTTAGAGGTTAGAGGTTAGAAAAAGACAAAATCAAACTTACGAAATTTCTAAAACTTCGTAAGTTTTTAGGTAAATGAGAACAACACTCCAATTATTATTTAGTACTCTCTTCCTGGCTCTTGTGCTCTTGATTCCCGGCTCTTACTTATGCCCTCTATAGTTTTTTCAAAAACGGCTCGTTCTCCAGCATCAGCCTGAAATTATCAGGGTTTACAATATCGTTGTGTTCTTTTAAGTTATGTATAAAAATAAGGTTATGCGCACGGAGCTGTGCCGGTACAAGGTCTTTCTCTTCTACCACAAAATTGCTGATATCGGCATCATCCAGTAAATTTATCATACGCTTGCTTTCTTCCAGCGGACCATAGCCATGGTCGGTTGATAAATGAACAAAGCGATGCAACTGATCGGCCTTTATCCAATCCATAAAAATATCAGTTTCTCCGTATAAAGCATCAAAAAGCATGGCTTCATCAACAGGCATTTCTCCGTTTTTAATAATGCGTGCCATCACCCGGTAAGCGCCGCTATGCCCGCCAAGCAATATATGGCCTGCTTCGCAACGTGCCGGGATATACCTGAGTTCCTTTAATCCGAATAGAACATCCCCTACCAGTGCTTTAAATACACCAGGATTTTCCAGCTTACCGCCATAGCTATCGGGAGCGTTATAAGCTGTTTCGGCTAAAACCAAAACAGCATTCCGTTTGGAGGCTATAAATTGTTTGGTTAGCTCATATCTTAAAGCAGCACTATCTACATGATTACCCCAGCCATGGAACCAAAAAACAAGGTCGACAGTTTTCTTAACGTTAAGATTTTTAGGCACAACAATGAGTACCGTACTATCATTATAATGTTGCCTTTCGGTATATAATTTATTCTCGTATTTGTACCCTTTTCTACGCCCGGTATCAGGAAATGAAGTATGTGCCGACCAAATATGAAAGGTAAATGCACCGGCGATATCCTGGGCAGAGGAGCGCAAAGAGGTAAGTAATATTAAAGCAAATAGAATTAAGAATAACCGTAATGAACGCATTGTATGATAAGTTTGTAGTTTCTTAACCAATTAAAGGTTGTGTCATTGCGACGCACGAAGCAATCGCGAACTATGCATATTCGCTGTTGCCGCGCTTCACTCGCAATGACAATGCTGATTATAATGCATATCACTTTCAGAATTTGCAAAGCTTTAAAGATCACAATGACAAATGATAAGAATCAACCCATAAAAAATTGCTGGCTAACAATTTTCCCGTTCTCAATTTTATAAATACAAATTTCTTCCAGCATTTTTCTTCCCTGACCGTTAACAGTAAAATCCATCGAGATAACTACACTAAAATAGCTTCCTGCATATATAGGTTCCGATATTTTTATTTCATGAATTTCAACTCTTGCAAGAAACTGTTTCTCCCTCTCAATCAAATTTGCCAGGCCCTTAAGTGGCTCATTTTTATAATTCGGATCTATGCTTACCGCATCTTCTGCATATAGCTCCGTATAAGCCTCAACAAATTCAAGTTTGGTACAAAGCGCAATTAAGCGGTTTGCTATTTCATTTATGGCATTCATTTTTATTTATTGCTTGTAAACCCGGCCTATCATGGGGTCATTAAAGATAATTAATTTTAACTGATCAGGGTCGATTATCCCTTCGTGCGCGTAAACTACTTTGCCGTCCGGCTCAACCAAAACAGTATAAGGCAACGAGCCTTTCCAATTAGGGTCGATGGCTTCTATAAGTTTATATTTGCTATCGCCGCTGTAAATATAATTGGGGCTTGATGCTTGTTTCCGTTGTAAAAATTTAAATGCCTTATCCTTATTTTCAGGCTCATCTGCACTGATACTTACAAATTCAAAGCCGCGGTCGCGGTACATCCGGTTCATCGTTACAAAATCAGCAAATTCTTCCACGCAGGGGCCGCACCAGGTGGCCCATACATTAATTAAACGCAGTTTATCCGAATGATTTTTTAAAAGATCAGCTATTCCCCTGGCATCAATGGTATCTAATTTTACCGGCTCTTTGGCCCATTCAACCTGCGCTTTCTCTAACCACACACTTTTTTCGGCCCATTTAATAGAGCAGCCAAAAACCTTGGTAACTGGTACCGCAACCTCTTTACCGCTTAATAAAGCATCAATGGCACTCCGGGCATCCAGGCTGTGCGGTGTTTTGTGCGGATTTTCCATATCGTCAATGCGGCCCTGGTAGCGTAATTTTCTATCCTTATCAAAAATAAAAATATGCGGTGTTGATACCGGGCCATACTTATTTGATGCTATTTCTGTAGCGCCATCGTATAAATAAGGAAAATTAAAATGCACATCCTTAGCACGAATCTTCATTTCTTCGAAGGAGTCGCCTACATCGCTATAACCTAATTCATCCAAACGCAGGGAAGCTGGATTGTTAGGATTTATGGCAACAACACTTACCCCTTTTGCAGTATAATCGCTGGTAAGCTTAATTACCCGCTCTTCATAGGCTTGCGAGGTTGGGCAATGGTTACACATAAAAACAATGGCCAGTACCTTTGCATTTTTAAATGAAGCAAGTGTATAAGTTTTACCATCAACGCCAGGCAGGCTAAAATCAGGAGCGCTTGCTCCTATTTCGAGCGTTTTACGATCATCCGATGCAAAAGCAAGATGCGAAAAGCCAATTGTGAGGATAATAATGCAGTTAATAAATATAAAAAGCCTTTTCATGTTTTTAAATCGGGTTATGAAATTCAGGGATTGGTTTAAATGGTTAAATTCAAATATAAATAACAATAGCTATGAATTTTATTGTTTTTAAATAAATCTTCTTCTTATGAGGTGTTGTGTGCATTAATACATAGATCAAAAATAAGGTACCCTTCACAATCTGGAATTTTCGCAAGTATGAAACGACTTAAAAAAGTTTACACATTTTGAAAACTAATTATCATATACAATTAATAATTAGGACTATAGTCTTTAAAAACCTTTACAAATTAAAAATAGTTATCACTGAAAATATTAGCATTTTGAAAACAACGCTTACCTTGATAAAAGATGAAGGTCACGTGGTGGTAAGCTTGCTTTTATACAAAACATGCTGTTTCAAAATGTGCCCGTCTTCAACTGAAGGATGATCAAACAAACCCTGTTTAACCATTCCTATTTTTTTCATTACCTGTTCCGATCTTTTATTAAGTACTACGGTAAAAGAATAAATCTCATCAAGCCCCAGCGTATTAAAGCCATATTCCAGGCACGCTTTCGCGGCTTCGGTGGCAAAGCCTTGTCCCCAGTTAATTTTGCTTAACCGCCAGCCTATTTCAACACAGGGTGTAAAATAACTTTCGAAACGGGGATGCGACAACCCGGTAAAGCCAATAAACTCCCTGTTATCCCTCCGTTCAACAGCAAAAAAGCCATAGTTGTATTGGTTAATATGTTGCATGAACCTATGTATCTGCGCAAGCGTTTCAGCTTTGGTTGAAACGGAGGGGAAAAATTCGGCTACGTCCTTATCCATGTTTAACCGGATATAAGGTTCATAATCTGTTTCTTTCCAATTTCTTAAAATTAACCTTGGGGTTTCAATAAAAATCTCGGACATTGTATTAAAATAAATCCCATCAAAAATAGCAGCGAAAAATCAAAATTATCACCTTTTAACATTACTATTATGATTGGTTTCTTTATTGCAGATAGATTTAGTAGGAGTTAAATTATCATTTAATCTAAACCAACCCAAGTCCATTTATCAAATTTTAATTAATATGTCTTTTTTATTAACAAATTAATAATTTAAAAGCTTATAGGTATAATACTATTTAGAAAAATTTAAAAATATTAAGATATTTTAAATTAAAATTTACAATCAGTAACTTCGTAGTTGCACCATTTATAAACGGTTTTATTTACTATGGATCAAGCTGAATGCCACCAGGGCCTTTACAGGCCCGAATTTGAACACGACTCGTGCGGAACAGGATTTATAACCAATATTAACGGTCATAAGACTAACCTGATCATTGACGACGCGTTAACCATGCTCGAAAACATGGAGCATCGCGGTGCGTGCGGATGTGACCCCGAAACCGGCGATGGCGCCGGTATACTGATACAATTGCCTCATGAATTTTTGATGGAGGAATGCTCGGACCTGGAGATCAGTTTGCCTGAACCGGGTGAGTATGGCGTTGGAATGATATTTTTTCCAAAAGAATCGGCCCTTAAAAAAGCATGCCGCACTATTATTGGTAACGCCATTGAAAAATTAGGATTACATAAATTAGGTTACCGCAAATTATCGGTTAACTCATCAGCCATCGGCGAAACTGCACGTAAAGCAGAACCCGATGCCGAGCAATTGTTTATACAACGCCCTCACCATATAACTAATGCCGAGGATTTTGAACGCAAGCTTTTTGTATTAAGGCGCTATATCAATAAAACCGTTACCGAAACCATACCTGCTGCTGCCGAGCATTTTTACTTTACCTCGTTAAGCTGCAAAACAATTGTTTACAAAGGGCAGGTGACCACCTACCAACTGCGCCAGTATTTTTCGGATCTTACTGATCCGCGCATAGCATCGGGCTTTGCCATGATCCATTCGCGTTTCTCAACCAATACATTTCCGTCATGGAAACTGGCACAGCCATTCCGTTTGATTGCCCATAACGGCGAGATCAATACCTTGACAGGTAATTTAAACTGGTTTTACTCGGGCTTAAAATCGTACGCGTCTTCGTATTTTACTAATGAAGAAATGGAGATGCTGCTGCCGGTGATCGATAACAATCAATCCGATTCGGCCTGCCTGGATAATATAATAGAGATACTATTACATAGCGGCCGTTCATTACCGCATGTAATGATGATGCTGATCCCTGAAGCATGGGATGGCAATGAACAGATGGATCCGCTTAAAAAAGCATTCTACGAATTTCACGCCACATTAATGGAGCCATGGGATGGCCCCGCAGCTATTACTTTTACCGATGGTAAATTGATAGGCGCCTTGTTAGACAGGAACGGCCTGCGCCCGTTACGCTATGTTGTTACCAACGATGGCCGTGTTATTGCAGCATCAGAGGCAGGCGTTTTAAACCTGGACGAAAAGCTTGTATTACGCAAGGGCCGTTTGCAACCCGGCAAAATGCTGCTGATTGATACCGAAAAAGGTAAAATCATCACTGATGATGAGATAAAACATCAGATAGCCGCGCGTCAGCCTTATGGCCGCTGGCTGGAGAATTATAAGATCCGTTTAGGTGAGCTGGCCGAACCTCGTTTGGCTTTTGCCAGCTTATCCGAAGCTTCTGTATTCCGTTATCAGCAGGTATTCGGCTACAGCCGCGAAGATATCGATACCATTATTAAGCCTATGGCTTTGGATGGAAAAGAGCCGATCGGATCAATGGGTACCGATGTACCGCTGGCTATATTGTCTGATAAACCACAGCATCTTTCCAGCTATTTCAAACAATTTTTTGCCCAGGTTACCAATCCGCCTATCGACCCGATACGTGAACGTTTGGTAATGAGCCTGGCTACTTTTATAGGCAACAACGGTAATTTGCTGGATGAGGATAAAATGCATTGCCATTGCGTAATGCTGCAGCATCCTATCCTTAAAAACCACCAGCTTGAAAAATTAAGAAGTATTGATACCGGCATGTTCCATGCCAAAACACTGCAAACCTATTATAATGCCGATGGCATGCCCGGCTCACTGGAAAGAGGTATTGCCAGGCTTTGCCGTTATGCTGAAGATTCGGTTGATGATGGCTTTGAAGTATTGATACTATCTGACCGTGCAATAGATTCAGAACATGCGCCTATACCATCTTTACTTGCTGTATCGGCTGTGCATCACCACCTAATAAGGAGCGGCCGCCGCGGTGCTGTAGGTTTAGTTGTTGAAACAGGCGATACCTGGGAAGTGCATCACTTTGCCTGTTTGCTTGCTTTTGGCGCTACGGCTATCAATCCGTACCTGGCCCTGTCGACCATTGAAACTTTGAAAAACAATGGCAACCTGGAAACCAGCCTTGATTTAAAAACGCTTCAAAAAAATTACGTTAAATCTGTAAATGATGGCTTGCTCAAGATCTTCTCAAAAATGGGGATCTCAACTTTGCAAAGCTATCATGGCTCACAGGTTTTTGAAATACTGGGACTTAACCAGGCTGTTGTTGATAAATATTTCCATGGCGCCGTAACCCGAATTGGTGGTTTAGGGCTTGATGAAATTGCCCGCGAATCGCTTTGCAAGCATAAAATAGGTTTTGGCGCAAAAAGTGCAGATAATTTATTGCCCGAAGGTGGCATTTACCAGTGGAAACGCCGTGGCGAGTCGCACCTGTTTAACCCGACCACTGTACACTTGCTGCAGCATGCTACCCGCAGCAATGACTATCGCGTTTATAAAAATTACGCTAAAGAAATAAATGAACAAAGCGAAAAGCACTTTACCATAAGAGGCTTACTTGATTTTGCTCATCACCGCGAGGCAATTGCCATTGAGGAAGTTGAACCGGCAGAGAACATTATGAAACGCTTTGCCACCGGCGCCATGTCGTTCGGCTCTATATCGCACGAAGCACACAGCACTATGGCTATTGCTATGAACCGCATTGGCGGCAAAAGCAATACCGGCGAAGGCGGTGAAGATGAATTACGTTATGAATTAATGCCTAACGGCGATTCCATGCGCTCGGCTATTAAGCAAGTAGCATCAGCACGTTTTGGGGTTACATCCAACTACCTCACTAACGCCGATGAGCTGCAGATAAAAATGGCCCAGGGTGCAAAACCAGGTGAAGGTGGCCAACTTCCGGGTCACAAAGTTGACGACTGGATTGCAAAAACACGCCACTCAACCCCGGGTGTTGGCTTAATATCGCCGCCGCCGCACCATGATATTTATTCGATAGAAGATTTAGCGCAATTAATATTCGACCTTAAAAATGCTAACCGTGCTGCACGTATCAATGTAAAATTGGTATCGAAAGCAGGTGTAGGCACTATAGCTGCAGGTGTGGCAAAAGCACATGCCGATGTTATCCTGATTGCCGGATACGATGGCGGTACAGGGGCCTCTCCTATCAGCTCGGTTAAACATGCAGGTTTGCCATGGGAGCTTGGCTTAACTGAGGCACATCAAACACTGGTACGCAATAAATTACGCAGCAGGGTTGTATTACAAACCGATGGTCAGCTAAAAACCGGTCGTGATTTGGCTATAGCCTGTTTAATGGGTGCTGAAGAATGGGGTGTTGCTACTGCAGCGCTTGTTGCCGGTGGTTGTATCATGATGCGCAAATGCCATTTAAATACCTGCCCGGTAGGGGTTGCTACACAAGATCCTGAATTAAGAAAACTATTCAGCGGCAAGCCGGAACATGTGGTAAACCTGTTCCGCTTTATGGCCGAAGAACTGCGAGAGATAATGGCAGAGCTTGGTTTCCGCACCATTAACGAAATGGTTGGCCGTGTTCAGTTTTTAAAAGTTAAAGACGGCCTTAAAAACTGGAAAGCCCAAAAGATCGATCTATCAGGCATATTGCACCCGGTGAATAACCCTAAAGATGTTACCCTGTATAACAGCGAAAAACAGGATCACGGCATGGACGATATCCTCGATTGGAAACTATTGGAAGCTGCCAAACCTGCGCTGGAAGACAAAACCCCGGTATTTGCTACTTATGAGGTAAGGAACGTTGATCGTACTATTGGTACTTTGCTATCGAACGAGATCTCCAAAATATATGGTTCTGCCGGGTTGCCGGATAATACCATCAACTTTAAATTTAAAGGATCGGCCGGGCAAAGCTTTGGCGCATTTGCAACCAAGGGAATTTCTTTTGAGCTGGAAGGCGAAGCCAATGATTATGTAGGCAAGGGCTTATCAGGCGCACAACTGGCTATCTACCCGTCAGAAAGGGCAACTTTTACTCCTGAAGACAATATCATCATCGGTAATGTGGCGCTGTACGGCGCAACCGCGGGCGAAGTATTTATCCGTGGCATGGCGGGCGAACGTTTTGCTGTACGTAACTCGGGTGCAACCACAGTAGTTGAAGGCATCGGCGACCATGGATGCGAGTATATGACTGGCGGCCGTACCCTTATATTGGGCGAAACGGGCCGCAACTTTGCAGCAGGTATGAGCGGTGGTATTGCATGGGTTTACAATCCAAACAATACATTTAGTGAAAACTGTAACATGGAAATGGTTGACCTGGATCCTTTATCTATTAAAGATGAAGAACAGATCATTGCCTTATTACACAAGCATGTGCATTTAACCGGCAGCAAAGTAGCACAACAGTTGCTTTCCGGCTGGAATAAAGCATCTGCTCAATTTGTTAAGGTATATCCAAAAGAGTACAAAAAGGTTTTAGAAAAATTACAATATCAAACTATCGGCTAATGGGAAAAGCAACAGGATTCCAGGAGTTCAACAGGGAGCTTCCTGAAAAGGTACCCGCTGCGGAACGTGTAAAAAACTATAACGAGTTTGTTCATTTATATCCGGATGAGAAACTTAACCAGCAATCGGCCCGCTGCATGAATTGCGGCATACCTTTTTGCCATTCGGGTTGTCCGTTGGGCAATATCATTCCTGAATTTAACGATGCAGTGTATCGCAAAAACTGGGACGAAGCCTATCATATACTATCATCAACCAATAACTTCCCTGAATTTACCGGCAGGATCTGCCCTGCTCCGTGCGAGTCGGCTTGTGTGCTGGGTATTAATAAACCTGCTGTAGCCATTGAAGAAATTGAAAAGCATATCATTGAAATAGCTTATCAAAAAAACCTGGTTAAGCCGGTTGCACCGTTAATCAAAACAGGTAAAAAAGTAGCCGTAATTGGCTCCGGCCCTGCCGGACTGGCTGCCGCTGCACAATTAAGCAAAGCGGGCCATGCAGTAACTGTTTACGAACGCGATGACAAACCAGGTGGCCTATTGCGTTATGGTATCCCCGATTTTAAATTAGAGAAATGGGTAATAGATCGCCGTTTGGAAGTAATGGAGAAAGATGGCGTTGTGTTTAACTGCAATACCGAAGTAGGTAAAGATGTAGCAGCGGATGATATAGTACGCAATAACGATGCGGTGATATTGACCGGTGGCTCAACTATTCCCCGCGACCTGCCTATCCCCGGAAGAGAATTTAAAGGAATCTATTTTGCGATGGACTTTTTAAAACAGCAAAATAAACGCGTAAGCGATACCACATTTGCCCAGGAAGATATTTTAGCAACAGGTAAGGATGTGATAGTGATTGGTGGTGGCGATACCGGATCTGACTGTGTAGGCACTTCCAACCGCCAGGGAGCAAGCTCAATTAAGCAGTTTGAAGTAATGATGCAGCCACCAGAACAACGCACGGCACACATGCCATGGCCAACCTACCCTATGGTGCTTAAAACCACCAGCAGCCATGAAGAAGGCGTTGACCGTTTTTGGGGAATTAACACCGAAGAATTTTTGGGTGATGATAACGGAAATTTAAGAGCAATAAGAGTAACCGATGTAACCTGGGAACTGGATGTAATGAACCGCCCGATAAAATTCAATAAAGTTGAAGGCTCGGAAAGAGAAATACCTTGTCAGCGCATATTCCTGGCAATGGGCTTTTTGCATCCGCAGTTTGAAGGCGCTCTTGAAAATTTGGGTATTAAACTGGATACCCGTAAAAACGTACAAGCTACGGAGGCGGCTTACCGCACCAACGTAAGCAAAGTATTTGCCGCCGGCGATATGCGCCGCGGACAATCGCTGGTAGTTTGGGCCATCTCCGAGGGCCGCGAAGCCGCTCGCAAAGTGGACGAATTTTTAACGGGCCATTCGGTATTGGAAAGTAAAGATGCAGTGAACCAGTTTGAGCAGGTGTTTTAGGGAGAGGTTAGAGGCTGGAGATTAGAGGTTAGGCAAAAGCTCAATAATCTCTAAACTTCAACCTCTAATCACTTTAATACAATCAATCAACTATAATGGAGCCGGGTAGCGAGAGTTACCCGGTTTTTTTTGTGGGGTGAGTTTTCATACAATGGATTAATGATTCAAAAAATAAAGTTCCTTTTATAAAAAGTTAAATATTAAATTTTTATTTCAAATAATTATTTAACTTACAGCCACTTAAACAATTATTACTATCGACCAAGCCCATGAAAAAGCTTAAATATATGTTATTTATTATAACAATTGGTGTTATTTCTTGTAAAAAAGGGAATGATTCTAAAACTGATAATAATGCCGTTGCTCCAGCGCAAGCTCCTGTTACGCAAATTTCAAGTCCCGGAAAATTAACAATTTTCAAAGACATCAACTTAGCAAATGATACCGATGCACTGCAATCTGTTTTTAAGCCAATAAACACTGATATTATTTTTTCCTTTTATGGATCTTATTCAACTAAAGGAACTCCCAGTAAAATCAAGGAAATTGTAGCTACACAAGGACAAAATTCCGAAAAAATAATTTTGGATGATAGTCTAAGAGTAAAAGTCTCATTTTTCACCAATAATAATGTCAAAGATTCTACCGTATTGTTTTATAGATATTTAAGCAACAAAATAATAATAACAATGGTCGAATTTGATTGGGTCAATTCGACGGAAAAGTTAAAATCCATAGACACTATTAATAGCAACAATTATTCAAATATTGGGGCAAAGGTTTTTTCTTCTAGAGAGAGGAAATACATATTGAACATACCCTCAATACAAAAAAGTTCAGACGAATTAGATTCGAGATTTTCTAACAACTTTATTTACTCAAAAAAAAGAATTACGTTAAATAATCAGAAAAACAACACACATGGCCCAATTTTCAGAGACGACTTCTCTGACGAATCAACTGACGACACGAATTACGGACAGCAAGTTTCGATCGGAGTAACTGCCATCATTACAATGAACGCAGCCACGGTGGCTATGGATGCAACTATTGGTGCTCTAATTTTCGGACTAGTAGGTCAACCAGTCCTTGGCGCTGCTATTGGTGCTGGCTATGGTGTTTTAAGCGCAATATATTCATCGGCAAATCTTTTAAATGGTAAAACACAAGTTCCTATTGAAGACAGTTCAAACATTAATTCAGATTATTCCAGTTACTCAGCAAATCCACAAACAGATTTATTAAACACTCAATTAGCAAACGAGGATATTGGTCTTGGCGTTTCTGATACTGGCCCAGAAGACATTTTCTCAAGCGATTGTGTTACTAATGGAGAAACCAATATAAGTTACTTGGAGGTGGTGATTAAATTAAATAAAAGCAATACTGAAATATTAGATGCAACTTATTTTGCGAGCTATAATTTTACGTATAGCGTAAATAGTCCAACATCTTTATATGGTCCATTTGGCGGTCAACCAATGGCGGCTAATTCAAATATTGTCGGGAAAAACGTTAATATTTATTGGATTGACGCATGGGGATATACAAATAATCTCTCTGGAGAAATAGCTGGAAATACTATAGTTGGTGATTTTTACTTTAATTCCGTTTGGAGTTGCACTCCAACAACTGGCGGTCATCAACTTATTACATCACCTATATCGGTAATTATCGAAAATTAATTAAGAATTAAATACTCATAAGTAATTAAATTTAGTTTAACTTGAAGTCATTGTTTTTAATGGGGCGTTGATGACTTCGTTATTTCAACTTCTTAAGTCTGCTTAAACGCCGTCTGTTATTTAAACAACATATCCATATAGGCTCCCCCTCGGCATTAACTGATGCGGTTGTCAAAAGCATTTGGATGGCTTTAAATGCACAGCAGGTTTTGTAGACTACGCTGGGACAATTGTTAAAAATGCGACTTAACATTATTGGCTGTGGCCGGCCAGATGAACAGTTACATGTAAGCCAAGTCCATTAAAAGATTATAGTTATTTTATTTTTATACCAATTTTGATATAAATAGACCGTCGAATATTTAAACTTTAGCAAGCTGAGTTTGCAATTTATTTCAGATAGCACTGGCGAGACAATAGGTGTGTACATTCCTATTATAGAATGGAACTATCTGAAAAGCAAGTGCAAGGAAATTGAACAAATAGAAATAGATATACCGGAATGGCATAAGGACATAGTACGTCAACGTCTTACGGACTATAAAAAAGATCCTGAACAAGCAATGGGTTTCGACGACGCCATAAACGATATTGAGAGCGCATTGTAATGTATAAAGCCATTACCCCTCCGCCTGCTTCCTAATATATTTTTTTGTCAGCCCATGTATAGGAAAAAGAATGAACAAATAATAAATTGCCAATCTTTCCTGGTAAATGGCCAAAGGGATTGCTGTTAGAAAAACGATAATAGAAATAAATTGCCTGAAAAAGAGATATTTTACTACTGCTGATGGTATTTCCTTATTAATCAACCTGTAATTATAGGAGGCGTATCCCAGCATAAGCATAGTAAGCCCGCTTACCAAAATCATGCAGCAGATGTAAAACACAAAACTGAATGTTTCATCAGGGTACGACCCAAATAGCGCTGATGGAAAAGGAATAAAAGAGATCATTAACAGGTAGCAGATATTCATCCACATAAAAGTATTATCCACACGTATTACCAGGTTCAGTATGCGATGATTGAAAGTCCAATACAGGCCAACCAACAGAAAAGTATATATGTAAGTAGCAAAATGCGGCAACATCGCTTTTATCATTCCCGGTAAAAGCAGGTGAACATCGTCTGCCGGAACTACGGGTACTTTGAGATTAAAAACCAATAGCGTAACTGCAATGGCAAATACACCATCGCTGAATGATATTAAACGGGCAATGCTAATGGTATTATCGGTAAATTTAGCGCTCATGTTGTAGCTATAAACTATATTAATGGTGTATCCCCTAAGGTACTAATTAAACTTACGAAGTTTAATCCGAAGCTATTTGTTTTTTAATGGCCTCGTTGATGATTTCGTCGTTTGAAAACTTCGTAAGTTTGCCTAACGTTAAAATCGCCCTCCATTGAGATACTTTTTCCACATAGCCTACCTTGGCACTAAATATTGCGGATGGCAAAAGCATCCTGATGGGTTAAATGTACAGCAGATTTTGGAAGCTGCTCTGGGTCAATTATTAAAAACGCCGGTTAATATTATTGGCTGCGGTCGAACGGATGCCCTGGTACATGCCAGCCAGTTCTTTTTTCATTTGGATGTGGAAAAGGAATGGAATTTCGACCTGTTTTTCAGGTTGAATAAAATACTCCCTGATGATATTGCTGTATTTGATATTATCCCCATGCAAGGATTACCGCATGCACGCTTTGATGCCGTACAACGAACTTACGATTACTTTATCCATACCTATAAAGATCCCTTTTTAAGCGGCTTTAGCTCACTTTACCTGGAACGTGATTTGGATCTGGATAAGATGAAAGCTGCTGTTGCACTGCTTCCGCAATACAACGATTACCGTGGCTTTTGCAAAAGCCCGGACAGGAATGATAATACCATCTGTACCATTTCATCGGCTGCATTATTTGCAGACAGCAATGGCGATAAAATACGATTCCAGATTTCCGCAAACCGCTTTTTAAGCAAAATGGTAAGGATAATTGCAGGAAGATTACTGGATATTGGACGCGGAGTAATGAGTGTGGATGAGTTTGAGCAGTGCCTTATCAATAAACAAACACCGCCAATTATTATACCCGCATATCCGCAGGGTTTATACCTTTCAAAGGTTACCTATCCTTACCTTGATCTCCCTCCCGCAACAACTTTTACTGCCATGCTTCAGCAGGCCACGGCTGCCGACTGGCACAAGGTTTAATATTGTTTTGCATCCAATTGCACTAATAAGCAGAAACTTAGTGTTAAAAAAGGTAATTTTGCAATCCTTAAAATAAACGGATGGCGTGGTCAGAAAAATTAAAGCTCAATAAACAAATAATCAGGTCGGCAACTGAGGCTGGATACAGTTCACCTAAAGAGATCCAGCAAAATACCTTAACGCGCATTTTTGGCGGGCAGGATTTAATTGCCGTTGGCCCTGAAGGTTGCGGAAAAACTACCACTTATGTCTTAGCTGTTTTAAACAAAATAAAATATGATGCCGAAGGTGTTCCGCGTGTATTGATCCTTGTGCCAACCAAAGAGCATGTGCTTGATGTGATTGACCGTTTTGAGCAACTGAATAAAAATAAGCAGTTACTGATTGTGGGCCTGTATGCTGCAATCGGTACTGAGACCCAGATGAATGCTTTAGCTGATGGCGCAGATATTGTTGTAGCCACCCCCGACCGCGCCCGTGCCATTTACTTAAAGCTGGGGCTTAACCTTAATAAAATAGACCTGTTTATTGTTGACGATGCCGAACTGATAGTTAAACAGGGCCTGCAATTGCCTGTAGCCGAGCTCGCAAACAGCATTACCCGCTGTCAGCACTTGGTATTCACCGAAGTAATGCACGACAAGCTGGACAAAATGATAGCACCATTTATGAAGCTACCTGCTATTGTTGAGGTGGAAGAAACCAGTGGAAATAAATTGGAAACATTGCCGCAGGTATTGTATCATGTACCCAATTTCGGCACTAAAATAAACCTGCTCAATTTGTTTATGCAGGATGAAGAGCTGTTTACCAAAACCATAATATTTGTAAATACCCGTAAAACTGTCGAAAAGATTTATACAAGCCTGCAAAACCGGTTAAAAACTTCGGTCGTAATACTCAATTCATGGTCAATTGAGTTTGCCGGAGTTAATTCAGTTTTCGATTTCAAAGAATCAGATCAGAACCGTGTTTTGATAATTGTTAACGATGCCGATCAAATTATCGATTTCGAAGATATTCCATTTTTAATAAACTTTGAGCTGCCCGAAGAAAGAGGAACCTTTATTGAGCGCATTACAAACAATACAGCCAAAGTAGCCGAAGAAACCCTCTCCATAATTTTCACCACCGACCTGGAGCTAAGCCAGGTTAAAAAAATAGAACAGGCCATTGGTAAAAAAATACAAGTAGCTGAGTTGCCGGAAGATCTGATCATCGAAAAGGAAAAGAAAAACACTGATCCGGAAGAAAAGAAAACAGGTAAAAGCAAAGTAATTGCTCCCGTTGCAGGTGAAGCATTCCATCAAAAAAAGCCCGAAAATTCAAAAACTTATAATTATAGCTCCAGTTTAAAAGCTAAAATGACTAAGAAAAAGAAACACAGCTAGGAAAGAAGGTTAAAGCCGAAAGGTAAAAGGTCTTATCGGCTTGTCATTAAGAATTCGATCTGTTAAGGAGAAAAAAGGCGAGATTGCTATACCATAACACCCTCAATTATATTTTTACTCCAGTTAAAACGCCTTTCATTACAAGCGAAGCGCGGCAATACACAGGGGAGAGATTTCCAACGCTAACCTAACCGGCTGTTAATGTACAAATCCTCCACCTTTTTCCTGGCCCATTCTGTTTTGCGGAGAAATTTTAAGCTTGATTTAATACTCGGATCCTCCAAAAAACAATTGATGCGGATGCGATAGCCTAATTCCGGCCAGCCATAGTGGGCCACCAGTTCATTCAATATCATTTCCAGTGTTTTACCATGAAGCGGATTATTTGCCTGTTGCTGCATATTTTACAAAAATAACAATGCAGAGACGCAATATATTGCGTCTCTGCAAAATTTATTTTTTCTCCAGGTATTCGGCCAGTGATTTGCCAACAATATGGGTCCATCCCTTCGAAAAGCTTTCTCTTGCGAAGTCTTTGTTGTTCTGCGGGAAGGTTTCCAACCCGGTGTGGGTTAATTTCACCCTGGTTTTATCTCCCTCTGCAAACAATTCCCATGTTACAAATGATTCACCCGGATAGCCATCATATCGCCACCCATAGGTAAGTTTTTTGCCCGGTTCAACCTCGGTTATTTTGCAAATGTGATGATACTGTATCTCCTCCGACCCGCCATCAAACCGGAACTCGAAGCCAACTTCGGGTTTAAACGCATCCAGGTTAAAATACCATTGCTTCATTTTGTCTTTATCCGTAATTGCCTGCCAAACTTTATCGGCAGGAGCATTATAGGTTCGTTCAATTACAAAAGGTGTTGTATCCATAATACTTAATTTTAGGTAGTTTATTTATTAAAGTTCAATTATTGACTTTCCCCTGATTGACATTTTGGTTTATAACCCATCGCTTTAACCATTTTCTTTTTCCAAAAAATCGCCGAGGGCATCTAATTTGCTTGTCCAGAATGAACGGTATTGTTCCACCCAGTCAGATACTTCGTTCAACTTTTTAAAATTGGCTTCGCAATACCGGTCCCTCCCCTTTTGCTTAATGGTAAGGAGGCCGCATTGCGTTAAAATTTTAATGTGTTTTGATATAGCGGGCCTGCTGATATCAAAGTTATCAGCAACCGCATTAAGATTTAATGACTGATGAGCTATCAGCCCGATAATATCCCTCCTGGTAGGGTCGGCAATAGCCTGGAAAACATCTCTGCGCATCTAACAATATATTTGTAGCCGTTCGGTTACAAATACATGCGAAACCATTCGGTTACGCAAGTTTTTTTTTGTGAGTAGTTGATTGGGTTGGATTAAGTTGATTGGTTTTAATTTATTAAAGTTTTTATAATGAATCATTTATTTGCCTATTCTACTATTCACTCAAACAACTACCTAATCTAACGCAATCAACCGCTCACTTAATCAACCTAATCAACCACTCACTTCTCCGAAGGATTCTTCTTCTTCCCCAACAACTTTTCAACTAATTTATCCAGCCTTTCCGTCCTCGTTTTTTCCTGTTTGGCAGAAAGTATCCATACCACATATTCCTTTTTATTGCTGTAGGATAGGGAATCATAAAAGGCCAGTGCATTTGATGATTGCCCTAATACCAGTTGCATATCGGGCGGTAGTGTTACCTGTTTGTTATCTACATCAATATAATCGCCATACTCATTTTTCCTGATTTCATCCTTGCGGCTTTCCGAAACTTTCGATTGCCCCTGGGGTTTAAAACGAAGGGCGGTCCATGTTTCATTAACTGCTGCGCTTGCTACAGTTGTCAATCCATATTTAGCGGGTTCTTCCCAGGCGCCCATCATTTCCAGATCTGACTTTATGCCGGAGCTTTTTTTGGGATAAGTGATCCAAAAAACAGTATCATTTTTTAATAAAGGGACAATGATTTTTAAACTGTCAGTAAGCGTTGCGCTGTCCATTACAAATAGCTGGATGCCGTCAAAACTCCCATTGGGAGAAAAAGCGACTCCTGTATTTTCTGGCAATGGCTCTAATGCGGCCAGGTAATTTTCAGGAGCATTATAAAACAGCCAGCTTTTACCCGGCTTAATTTGCAGCTTTTTTGCAAGCGGACTGATTGTTAGTTCGTGGTTCATAGTTGATAGGTCATAGTTGGAAGATGTATTATCTTTACAAACAAAAATAAGAGTTTATTGCTGTCAAAAAGGAATGCAAATCAAACGGTCGCTATCTATATTTATTTCGGCGTCTGTTTTAATGATCGAATAGCTTATTTTGGCTAAAGCCGCATTTTGTTGATGTCTTTTATCCGTTGGCTGAAGCCAACGGCAATGACCAAATAATTCATTGCCGTCCCATTTATGGGACGGGACAAAGGCACTACAAATTCCAAGGCTTTAGCCAAATAGGGCCCATCGGCAACAATTGATTTACAACACTAAAAAGCAATGCTCCGGCCATGAACTATCAACTATGAACTACTATCTATGAACTACCCCGATATCGATAAACGTAAGAAAGCATTCATTTTTGAGCTGGATAATGTGCTTTATCCTGAAAAGGACTATTTATACCAGGTTTATTACCTGTTTGCCGCCTTACTGGAATATACTGAGCACATAAATGCTAAACAGGTAACGGATTTAGCAACAAGCACTTATGCCAGTGAAGGAAAGGAAGTTGTTTTTGATAGGTTAAAAGAAAAATTTAACCTTGATGAAAAGCATCGTAATAATTTAAATCATCTTTTGCTTACGGCTAAACTTCCTTTAAAGTTACTGCTCTACAAAAACATACTTGCCCTGCTGCAGGAAATTGTAATCGATCGAAAAAAAATTTTCATCGTTACCAACGGCAACCCCGAGCAACAGCTAAATAAAATAAAGCAAACAGAATGGCACGGCCTTGAACAATACTTAATTGTTTACTTTGCCGAAGAATCACTTGCAAAGCCTGAACCTGATGCAATTCATTTATTATTAAAAGATCATAATTTAGAACGAAAAGATATCATAATGATTGAAAACGCTGAAACTGACCAGCTTTGCGCACAGGCTTGCGGGATTGATTATATTAATGCAGCAGCGTTTTTATAACAGATAATCAATAACATACCCGCACCGTTTTCGTTTAATAGCCGTCATCAATCCATATATATGAAAAAAGTATTTTACTTAATCATCTTACTCTCTGTCATTTTAATACAGGCATGCAAAAAAGATAAAGCAGGCTCAAATTCCTCAGGCCCGCCTTCAACAGGTTCTACACTGGATAAGATCAAAGATTCCGTGTACCTGTATGCCGCAGAAGATTATTTGTGGAATACTTCTTTACCAACTTACGGCACATTCAACCCACGAGGATTTACAAATGGTAACGACTTGCTATCATTAACCAACGAGCTTAATGCGTTATCGCAATACGCCATAAATCCGGCTACAAATAAGCCTTATGAATATTCAACCGATGCACCCGGCGTAGCTAAATATTCATTTATTGATACAGGAGCAGTTACTAACGAGTTAAATGGAACGAATGGTGATTTTGGTTTTGCACCCCTGTATCAAACTACAAATGACCTGCGCGTAAAATATGTTTACCCCGGTTCGCCTGCCGACCTGCACGGAATTAAAAGAGGATACCAGATCACCAGTATAAATGGCAACACTAATCTATCATATGATGCCCCGGGATATGGCTCAGGCACCAGCGTTAACTTAAATTATGTAATTAATGCTTACTCAAACAGCAGTGCCATTACAATGACGTTACTAAAGCCGGATCAAAGCACAATGACCGTTACTTTAAACACCACTAATTATACCATAAACCCTGTACTAAAAGATACGGTTTGTACCACTGCGAACGGGCATAAAGTGGGCTACATTGTTTTTAACACCTTCACCGCCGATGCTAATGCCAACCCGGTGTTAAACGCTGCCTTTACTAAGTTTACCACACAGGGAATAACGGACCTGGTTGTTGACCTGCGCTACAACGGCGGCGGCTATGTTGCAACAGCTGAGTACCTTGACAATTTGATTGTACCTGCCTCAAAAAGCGGTACATTAATGTACAATACTTATTATAATGCCAATTTAGTTGCAGGGAAAGATCCCCTACTCGCTCATCAATGGCGAAAAGATCCGACAAGCGGTAAGGATTTTAATTACGGGCAGCTTGATTACTCTGTTGCAGCTAATGTGGTGAACTTTGCCAAACAGGGTTCGTTAAATGTAAGTCGTGTATTTTTTATTATTACCCAGGCAACAGCATCGGCCAGTGAGCTTGCCATGAATAACTTACGGCCCGAAATGAATGTTCAGTTTATAGGCGAAACCAGCTATGGTAAGCCTGTTGGCTTTTTTGATATCGATATTAATAAATACGAAATGTTCACGCCGGAGTTTTCAGTACAAAACTCTGCCGGCCAGGGTGGATATTATTCAGGTTTTACACCCGGCACTACCGATTATCCCGGGGTTATAGCTATTGATGATGCAACCAAAGAATTTGGCGACCCTACAGAAAATCTGCTTTCCACAGCCTTAAATTATGTGCAAACCGGCACCTATAGCGTGCAAGCGCCAACCATACAAAGCCTGGCTTCAAAATCAAGAGTTTTATCATTACAGGAATCAAATAAAATGATTTTAAGCCTGAACAAGCATAAGTTTACAGGAATGGTGCTGAAGGTTAGGAAGAAATAGAAGTTAGTGATTGGAGATTAGTCCCGAAGAAATTTACGAAGTTTTAAAAACTTCGTAAGTTTGAGGATCTTCGTGAACTTCGTAAGTTTTTCCAGAACGACTAATCTCTAATCTTCAACTGCTAATCACTACAATCAATCCACCAATTCCCTTAAATCCACCGGCACTACCCGCGATATCCCCTGCTCAACCATGGTTACGCCGTATATAACATCGGTACTGGCAATGGTGCGTTTATTATGCGAAATGATGATAAACTGCGATTCTTTAGAGAACTCGCGAATGATATTATTGAACTTATCGATGTTGGTATCATCAAGCGGCGCATCCACTTCATCAAAAATACAGAACGGTGCAGGTTTCAACAGGTAAAGTGAAAAAAGGATTGCTGTAGCCGTCAAAGTCTTTTCACCGCCCGAAAGCTGGTTGATAGATAACGGCCGCTTACCTTTAGGCTTTGCAATAATATCAATATCCGATTCCAGCGGATGCTGCGGATCAGTCAGGATCAGATCGCACGAATCCTCTTCATTAAACAAAGAGCGGAAAACCTTTATAAAATTCTCCCGCACCATGGTAAACGAGGACATGAATTTTTCCTCTGCCGTATCGTCAATTTCCTGTATGGTTGCCAGTAAAGAAGCTTTTGCATCGCTCAAATCTTTTTTCTGAGCCTGTATAAACGTGTACCGCTCATTCATTTCGTTATAGGCTTCAACGGCAAGCGGGTTAATGGCGCCAAAATCGTCCAGTTGTCGCTTCAGCTTTTCTGTTTTTTCGCGTATATCCTGCTCACTTTCGTCTGCGGCTATTTCGGTATCCGGTAATTCATTAATATCAACATTAAACTCTACCGATAACCGTTCCTTCAATGCATTCAGCTCCAGCTTTAAATTATTGCGCTCATCTTTCAACTCATTCTCAATAATTTCGGCATTATCCTTTTTGCGCCTTAATGCGGTAACCTCATTTTCAGATTCTGTGATCTTTCCGCGCCACGCATAATACTCCTGCTCGGCTTGCTGGGTGGCTTTTTCCAGCTCATCTTTTTGCTCATACATTCCCAACAGGTCATCGTCAGAGTTATCAGATTGCTGCAAATTTTCCTGTATGGCTACCTTTACCTTTTCAAGCTCGGCATTATTTTGTTTTATCCTGACGTCAAGGCTTTCCTGCTGTGTTTCGCGGTAATCCAAATCCTTTACCAAACCCGATACTTTATTTTGCTGCTGATGAAAACGGATATTTTCCTGGTTATAAGTATTTGATTGCACCGATACATATTCGTTCAACTCATTAAAATCAGCTTGTTTTTCGGCCAGCAAATCATTCTGAATTTGTTTTTGAGTTTTTAACTCTTCCAGCTGCGGCCGAAGCGCAAACATTTCTTCTTTTATGCTTCCAATTTTGCGGGCAATATCGTCCTTGCGGTTCAGGCTGTTTTCAATAAAGGTTTGATATTGTTCCTGTCGGGTTTTAACGGTTATCAATTCGGTGTTGAGCCGGTTTAAGTCCTGCTGTTTTTGTTTAATTTCTGCCGTTTTAACAGATGCTTTTAAACTTGTAAGCTTATTCTGCAATTCTTCAAACCGCCTTTTAAATTCTGCAAGCTCAACATCTATCAGTTTAATTACCTTTAAAAGCGCTTCCAGGTTCTTTGCCCGGCCAATCCGTTTACCTTCAAACAAACCAACCGAGCCCCCAGCCATAGCATGTTTGGATTTATTAAACTTGCCGCTTTTGCCAATTAATACTACTTCTTCAGGCAGCGTTGCATTGTTAAGCGCCAGTTCATTAGCGTCATCAATCAAATAAACGTTACGCAACAAATGATCGCATAAAGGCTGGTAATGTCTATCTACCTCAACCACGTTCAGCGCGGGTATAGCATTCGCCCCCTCTAAATCTCCCCCAAGAGGGGAGACTTTAAGCGCATCATTTTCAAAAATCTCCCCCTTTGGGGGAGATTTAGAGGGGGCCGCCTCATAACTATCTAAAACAAAAAACTGCGCCCGCCCCTGCGATGCCTTGCTTAATAAATTGATGGCTTTAATGGCTTCGTTATAACTATCCACTACGTAGTGGTTCATTAACGGTTCCAAATAATTCTCAATAGCTACGCGGTATTCTTCCCGGCAAAATAAAATATCGCTGAACAATGGCGCGTTTTTGGCCCATTCGGTATTTTTCTTTAAAAAGCGGATAGATTCAGGGAAGCCTTCCAGGTTATCAACCATACTTTTGGTAAGGTTATATTCATTTTGTTTGGCGTCAAGTTTTCTGCTTTCGCGGATGATGGTTTCCTGCACAGAGTTGAGCTCCGCATCAGTAATTGTTATTTGTTCCTGTAAGTTATTTTCAAACTCAACAGTTTGCTGATAATCTTTTTCTGCCGTTTCAACACGCACTTGCAGCCCGGCAACCACTTCATTAAAATGCGATAGCTCCACCTCTTTATTGGTGGCGTCTTCCATATTGCGCTGGCTTTCCTGTTCCAGCGCCTGCTGTTGAATTTGTAAAATATCCAGGTCCTTTTCTGCCTTATAAGCCTGGTTTTGCAGCCTGGTCGTAATGTTAGTCAGCTCGGTAAGCTCGTTTTTTGATGAGGTTTGTTTTAAACGCAATTCATCAACTGCAGCTTTTAATTCGGCAACCTGTAGCTGTAAAGTTTGTAACGTTTCGTCTTCCTGTGCTTTTTCTTCGGCAAGGCGTTTCAGGTTATACAACACATGGTTAAGCTGAGTTTTGTCCCGTTCCAGTTCTTCCGTTAACCGCGTTTCTTTATCCTGCTGAAATTTTAGTTGCTCGTTTTTAATTTTCTTTTCACTTTCATAAGCCCTTATCTTCGATACAAACTCGTTGGTGGCCTTTTGCTGTGTTGAAAGATTTTTTTCTTTGGTAATACTATCCAGCTTTTGTTGCTGCAAAACGGCCTCCAGGGTATCTATCTGGGCTACAATACCGGTTTTTTCTTCTTTGTGCCGCTGTTCCTGGTCCTCAATTTTACTTAGCGATTCGCCAAACGAAACAATCCGGAACGAGGCCAGCATTATGCTCAAGGTTTTATATTGATCCTTAATGCGGTAATAACGCTCGGTTTTTTTTGCCTGGTTCTCAAGCGTTTTAAGGTTCTTTTCTATTTCAAAAAGCAGGTCCTCAACCCTTTCCAAATCGGCCTCGGTATCCTTCAGCTTATTAAAAGTTTGTTTTTTGCGAAGCTTATATTTCGATATGCCCGATGCCTCTTCAAACAAATTACGGCGCGAACCTTCTTTATTGGTAATGATTTCATCTATCATCTTTAGCTCGATGATGGAATACGAGTCGGCGCCGATACCTGTATCTAAAAACAGATCCGTTATATCCTTCAACCGGCACTGTACATCGTTTAAACGATACTCGCTATCGCCGCTGCGATAAAGCCTGCGGGTTAGGGTCACCGTTGAAAAATCGGTTGGCAGTATATTTTTGGTATTATCAAAAGTGAGCGATACTTCGGCCAAATTAGCAGGCTTGCGGCTTTTGCTGCCGTTAAATATCACATTATCCATCTTTTCAGATCGCAGGGTTCGTGTGCTCTGCTCGCCAAGCACCCAACGGATAGAATCGACCACATTTGATTTTCCGCAGCCGTTTGGCCCCACAATCCCGGTAACGCCATCATTAAAGTTGATGGTGATCTTATCTCCAAAACTCTTAAAACCTTTGATTTCTAACCGGGTAAGCTGCATTTATAGTGTACTGATCCTGAAAATTTCGAACCTTCAAAGTAATCATAAAAAAATCATTTTTCTATGATTTTTTTATGATTACTTTAGAGATCAGAGACCAGAGATTAGTGATTGGTTTTGAAGAATTCCGCAACATTCAATCTTCCTTCTAATCTCTAATCTCAAACCTCTAATCGCTTTTTTCTCAAAACAATTTCAGCCTTTACTACATTATAACCTATATGAAAATAGCAGTATTTGGGGCAAGCGGCCGCATTGGCAGCCGTGTTGTAAACGAAGCTTTAAATCGCGGACACGAAGTTACCGCAGTTGTTCGCCATCCTGAAAATTACACAGAGCAAAGACCACATTTAAAAGTGTCCAAAGCCGATATATTTAACTCGCAGGATGTAGAAACGGGGGCCTTTGACCATGATGCCATTGTATGCGCATACGGCAACTCAGCCGGAGCGCCGGCGTCAACTATTACCGAAGTGGCCATACCACTAGTAAACGGACTGAAACAAGCGCATGTAAAGCGGTTGATTATTGTAGGCGGCGCAGGCAGTTTGGAAGTATCACCAGGCGTACAATTGGTTGATGCACCCGATTTTCCGGCTGAATATAAGCCAGCTGCATTAGCCGCCCGCGAAGCCTTAAAAATATATCAAAAAGAAAAAGAGCTGGAATGGACATATGTAAGCCCATCCGCCGAGATTGCCCCCGGAGAACGTACTGGCAATTTTCGCACAGGGACAAATCAGCTTTTAAAAGATGAGCACGGAAAAAGCTTTATAACAATGGAAGACTTTGCCGTAGCCATTATTGACGAAATAATGAACCCCCAACATATTAGAGGGCAGATGACGGTGGGATATTGAGGCTGATTTCGGATTTCGGATGTTCGATTTCGGATTTGAGAAAAATTTAGACATGTCATTTCGAACAAAGTGAGAAACCTATACACATGCAGTCCGTTGTGCATGTGTATAGGTTTCTCCTCGTTCCTCGTCGAAATGACATTTGTTTTTTAAATCCGAAATCGAACATCCGAAATCCGAAATCAAACAAATATCTCTCCCTTTAAATAAGTAACTGCTTTCCCGCTCATCAGCACCCTGTCGCCTTTTAGCTCGCACCATAGCTCGCCTTTGCGGGATGATATTTGCAGGGCATGCAATTTGTCCTTTCCAAGCTTTTCGGCCCAGTAAGGGATCAGGTTGCAATGTGCCGAACCTGTAACGGGATCTTCCGGTATACCTGCGCCGGGAGCAAAAAAGCGGGATACAAAATCAACACCCTTGCCGGGAGCGGTAATAATTACCCCCACTGTATCCATTTTTGATAAGGCAAAAAAATCCGGCGAGATATCACGGATATCATCTTCCGATTCATAAACCAAAAAATAATCCCTCGACCGTAAAACTTCCAACGGTTTCTTTTCACCCAAAGATTCAACTAAACCAATTGGTGGTTCAATATGTATTGGCGGCCGTGATGGAAAATCCATGGTGTATTTGTCGCCGTCTTTTTTTACAGTGAGCGTACCGGCCTTAACCGTTTCAAATTCTATAGTATCTTGTTTATAACCCAATTGTGTAAACAGGATGTGTGCAGAGGCCAGTGTAGCGTGTCCGCAAAGGTCAATCTCATATTCAGGTGTAAACCATCTTAATTTGTAACCGGTTTCATTTTTAACAAAAAAGGCAGTTTCGGCCAAATTATTTTCAATGGCTATCTTTTGCATCACCTCATCCGGCAGCCATTCATTCAGCGGACAAATGGCAGCAGGATTGCCGCCAAAAAGTTTATCTGTAAAGGCATCAGCCTGGTATATTGGAATATTCATATTTTTTGAGGTAAAAACTAAAAGGTGAAAGGTAAAATGTTTTTTTCTTTTTCCAAAACGCCTTGTGGGTAGGTGAAAGGTTAAGGGTAAAAGGTATAAAGAAACCACAGCAGACTTACGAAGTTTTAAAAACTTCGTAAGTCTTTTTCACCGGACTAAAACCTTTCACCCTTAACCTTTCACCTCCTCCCCTATTCAATCCACAAAACCGAATTATCATTATTATCATCCCCTGGCTCGTACAGTTTATTACCAGGGTCCTTTATTGTTTGATGATTCACTTTAAATTTATACAGGTATTTTCCCGGTTTTAGGTATAGATCAATAGTCCATTCATCTCCTTTGTGAGCCAAGGTATATTCCCCGTCGTCCCATTTACTAAAAGTGCCAATTAATTTTACCTGTTTGATATCACTGTGGCCTTTCAATTTAAAAGTATGGTTTGGTTTTACCGCTACAAATGAATTGGTTATCCCGTCCTCAACAGCATAACAAGGGTTAAGCGGATCGGTTATCCAGTTACCGTCAACAATAAACTTATAATTGTAATTGCCTGCCGGTAAGGTGCGGGGTAATACCCACCCGTTTGCCGTTTTTTTCATGCTCAAATCTCCCGGTTTCCAGCCGTTAAAATTACCGGCTAAAAATACTTTTTTGGCATCCGGGTAGCCCATAAGCTTAAAAAGGAGAGTTTCCCCAAAATTCAGCACCGAGTTTTCATGCCCGCCTTCATCTTTTGCCTTGTTTGGGTTTGCAGGGTCGGTTATCCAAAGTGCATCAACTAAATAGTGATAGGTATGTGAGCCATCATCTAAAAATAATTGGCGCTGCCAGTTACTGCCTTTCCTTTCTAAAATAATCTGATTAGCATCCCAGTTATTAAAATCGCCTGTTAAAATTACCCGGTGTGCTGATGGATATCCTGCAAGCTTAAAGGTATAATTGTATTTAAAATAAAGGGAGTTAACATTTCCGGCACCGTCATTTATTTCCTGCAGATTATTGGGGTCCGTTCTCCACCGGCCATCAACTATGTATTTATATTCGTACACGCCGGGTGCAAGCTTTATATCAATCAGCCATCCACCGTCCAGCTTTTTCATTAAGCCCTGCAGTGTGCTCCAGTTGTTAAAGTTGCCTGACAAAAAAACTCTTTTTGCCTGTTGATATCCCGGCAATATAAACCTGGTTAATCCCGAAGAAAGTTCAAAAACAGTAACCTTAGCATAATTATTAATACCAAATTTTACCTTTTCAGGATATCCCGGCTCGCCATTAAACGGCGGTAACCGGGTGGTGATATGGTAAGGCTCACTTTGTGGATTATCGTTTAAACCACTTAATGACCTGTTAAACTCTGCTACACTATTTTCTCGTTTCGTTTCTTTCCAGCCATCGTTTGCCAGCGCTGAAAAGTCGCCTTTCAAGATCTTCGCTCCTGAACTGTTTATGCCCGCTACTTTAAGTACACTGTCCAGTTGTTTGGATGATGATTCAAGATCAAGCGCTAACACCAGGTGATCGCCGGCTATAATTAAGGTATTACGGTTTTGGGCAATAGCAGTTTGCCTATTGCATAAAAGCAATAAAAACAACAATGCTATAGATCCAAAAACCCTCATTTAATTACCTGTTTTGTAAATGTACATTTCAAATTCTTTTTTCACGAAGTTGATGGTGAATATTCCCCGTACAAAAAAGTCGTATCCTAAAATCCCATCAATGGGATGCCCGTATGTTTCGGCCATTTTATCAAGATTGGTCAGTAAAATACGATTTTTCATATACATCCTGTCCCCCACAATCAACTTGTCGAAAGTTGCATAAACAACTTCCATGTTTGAGCCGCCTACCCCTGTTAGTTTAGAACGGCCTATTACCTGCATGGTTTCCATTAATTTCTTCGACCGGTTATAATCTAAAAGGTTTGTTTCGGCAGCGGTGTCAAATACAAACCATAGGGAGCTATTATTAATTGTTCCGTTTAAAAATATAATATCGTTTAAATAATGAAATGAGCTTACCATAAAACGGTCACGATAAATTATTTCTGTTTCCGGGATATTGCCGTTTTTATCAAGCTTTTGGATATAAAGTACATTCCGGAAAAGATCGACAGTTATGGCAAATTTTGAAAACAGGCGCGTGCCCAGCAGTCCCAATATTTTCATATTCCGACCATTTTCAATAAACGACAGATCGGTAACCTGGGCGGTGAGCCTGCTATATTGCAGATCAAGAATGGTGAAATTATGTACCGTAGTCGTAAATGACTCTGTCGACAAGCCTGTTACGCCAGTAGCTTCGCTATCCTCATTTTTTGGTGAGTCTCTGAAATATGTTTCGTTCAATACCAGATACGGTGCACCGGTATCCAAAACAAAGTTACCTTCTATAGAATCAACTTTAGCCTCAATAACAATTAGATTACCGGCCCTTTTAATAGGCACTACCAATGTTTTAAAATCTCCGTAAGGAGCAGGGTCGGGACCTACGGTAGCATTTTTGAAGGTGATATTACCGACGATTGCCTCTTGCGCCATGCTGCGAAAGCTGCATAACGAGAAGAGAAGTAATAAAAGGTAAAGCCGGTACATTCTTTGTAAGTTCTATCCAATAGACACTTATTTCGGAGTGAGCGTTACAAGCATTGGAAGATTTAATGACGCAGAAAGATTTGACAATTTTTAAAAAGTTGTCAAATCTGCTCGCAAACAAAAAAGCCGGAAGAAAATAATTTCTCCCGGCTTCCTATCTTGATTCCTGGCCTCTTGATTCTTACCTCGTTACACCCCTCTATCCTAAATAGGATTTCAGAATTTTGCTTCTTGAGGTATGACGAAGGCGTTGCAGCGCTTTGTCTTTTATCTGCCTTACACGCTCACGTGTCAGGTTAAATTTTTCACCTATCTCTTCTAATGAAAGCGGATGGTTGGTGCCTAAACCAAAAAACAACACGATAATTTCGCGCTCACGCTCGGTAAGTGTTGAAAGCGACCGTTTTATTTCTTCGGATAATGATTCATTGATCAATATCGAATCGGTATTGGGTTCCTGGTTTTCCAGTACATCCAGCAGCGTATTTTCTTCGCCCTGTACAAACGGCGCATCCATAGATACATGGCGACCTGAATTGCTCAGCGTATCTGAAATTTTATCAACCGTAGTTTCCAGCATATCTGCCAGCTCTTCGGGCGATGGCTCACGCTCAAACTCCTGTTCCAGCTTTGAAAACGCCTTGCTTATTTTGCTCAGTGAACCCACCTGGTTAAGCGGTAAACGCACAATACGCGACTGCTCGGCAATAGCCTGCAATATGGATTGACGGATCCACCATACGGCGTATGATATAAATTTAAAACCTTTGGTTTCGTCAAAGCGCTTAGCAGCCTTTATTAAACCTAAATTACCTTCGTTTATTAAATCGCCAAGGGTTAGGCCCTGGTTTTGATATTGTTTAGCAACTGAAACCACAAAACGCAGGTTTGTCTTTGTTAAACGTTCTAAAGCAGCCTGGTCCCCTTCCCTTATTTTTTGAGCTAAAATTACTTCTTCTTCGGCTGTTATCAGGTCAACTTTACCAATTTCGTGAAGATATTTATCAAGAGATTGTGACTCACGATTGGTAATGGATTGGGTTATTTTGAGTTGTCTCATTTATTAAAAACCTGTATTTCTTATGTGTAAAATAGAACGTGCAAAGGTACGAAATGTTTACGATAAATTTTAGCTATAAAATATATAAATAAAAGCCCGGTATTTTATTGATTCAATGTAATTTATTGCACGATTTTTGTGGTGTATTTCACACACTTCCTTTACAAATCTTTCAGCTTAAAAACATCTTTACTCTTATCCCTTTTTCTGCCTGCTGCAAAGTACAACATTCATTAATAGTATTATGTTGTGGTTAAAAATATTTTTCGAAATGCGTCTATAAGAACTATTTGCCGCATTAATGTATTCCACATTTAAATAGAATGGGTATTTAAAATATTTTGATAAATTCAGCTGAAAAACTGAAATGCAGTCAATATTTATTGAATTGCAATAAATTTATTTTGATTTATAATAAATATAACTTTTCTTTGTTCTAATTAAATTTATAAAAATGAAAAGAGTACGTTTATTACAAATAGCTGTATATATTGTATTTGCAGCATTATTTTTACAAAATGCAGCCGGCGATGTGTACAGGGGCTTTATGGAAGGTTATACTGACGGCGTACAGGAAAAAACAACAACGGGTTCAAGTGCCACATTAATTCCATACACGGTGATTGACGCACATTTATTAAACCCGGATAAGCATGGTAAATTATTATTGAATGATAATTACAAGCTGGAAGACATTAGCATAAACGCCGGAATAAGGGTAAACAACAAGTTATTGAATACCCCGTGGTGGGTTTCAACCGCTGATATAGTAATAGTGCTTGGTATATTATTTTTGCTGGTATGGCTTTCGTACATCATCAATAAAATAATTTTTAATATTTACGAGGGTACTATTTTCGATGTGAAATCTGTGAGCCTCATCTGGAAAACCGGCATCTTGCTGATCGCTTATTCCATAATGGATTATATAAATCAGCTGGATTCGTTTTTAATCGGCAAAAGCCTTATCAATTCGCCCATAACCGTACTTAATACATCACAATTTAATTTTGAGATATTGATATGCGGCTTATTGGTATTAATAATTGCCGAAGCATTTAAACAGGGCGCTCAGTTAAAACAGGAACAGGAATTAACCATTTAAGCTATGCCTATAATTATTAATCTTGATGTAATGATGGCTAAGCGCAAAATGTCACTAAACGAGCTGAGCGACCATGTGGGCATCACCATTTCCAATTTATCTATATTAAAAACGGGAAAGGCAAAAGCTATACGAATTGAAACGCTCGAAGCCATTTGCAAAGCCCTTGATTGCCAGCCAGGCGATATTTTGGAGTATGTTAGTTATTAGTCGCTGGTCATTAGTTTTATAAACGCCATAAAAATGACTAATGACCAGTGACTAATGACTAAAACCCCAATGACTATATATCACTTAGTTTAAAGATATCTTTTAACCGTATCCCCTTTTCAGTTTGCTGCAGTGTACAACATTCATTAACAGGATCGTGCTCCAGGTATAAAATATATTCTTTTTCAACGGCTTCATTCAAAAAGGCCTTCTTCTCTGCCAATGTCTTTAGCGGAAACATGTCATAAGCCATTACATAAGGCAGTGGTATATGCCCGATAGATGGCAGCAGATCGGCCATATATACAACTTCCTTGTCCTTATAATCAATCACCGGCAGCATCATTGCATCGGTGTGCCCGTAAGCAAATTTCACTTTAATATTGCTGCTAAATTGAACGCCATCATCAGCCGTTACGAATTTCAGCTGCCCGCTTTCTTGTATAGGCAATATATTTTCTTTAAAAAACGACGCCTTTTCACGCTCATTTGGGTTAACAGCCCAATCCCAGTGCTGTTGATTACTCCAGTAGCTGGCGTTTTTAAATGCGGGCTTTAGTTTTTCGCTTTCGCGGATAATGGCCCCCCCGGCATGATCAAAATGCAAATGCGTTAAAAACACATCGGTAATATCGTCCCGGTGAAAACCCAGAGCGGCCAGTGAGCTATCTAGCGATGCCGATCCATGTAAATAATAATGACTGAAAAACTTTTCGTCCTGTTTATTGCCAATGCCAGTATCAACCAAAATCAGCCTGCCGTCATCCTCAATCAGCAGGCAGCGCATGGCCCAGGTACATAAATTATTTTCGTCGGCAGGGTTGGTTTTATTCCATATGGTTTTTGGCACCACGCCAAACATAGCGCCCCCGTCTAATTTAAAAAATCCGGTATCAATGGTATGTAGCTTCATTTTAGTTCATGTTTTTTGTCCATGGTCGATAGTCCATAGCAATTGTTTATCATTATTATTGGCTATGGTCTATGGACCATCGACTATGGGCTTCTCAATTCTTATTCCATATTCGGTAAATAATTGTCCGGCTTCTGTTAAAAGCAATGCTTCTTCCTCTCTTAGGATATAAACAATATCAATTTGTTTATCAAGGCATAAAGTTAGCATTTTGTGCGCATATGCAATTGATTTTGGATTGGGCAGGCTTATCATATTGGCCTGTTTTAGCATAAAGGCAGGCAGTTCCTGGTAATCACCCAAAATGATATCGGCATCATTTAATTTGATTTTAAGCCGATGCGCTTCTGCAGTGGTCGCTCCCGTAATAAGTGTATACACGGCTATACTTCCTGGCTGTTTACAATTAAACCATCCTTCATCAAAACCGTACGATCCGACAGATCGGCCAAATCCTGGTTGTGAGTCACTATTACAAAGGTTTGGTTAAAATCATTCCGCAGCTTAATAAACAAATGGTGCAGTTCCAGCGAGTTAGCCGAATCCAGGTTACCTGATGGCTCATCTGCAAATATCAATGAAGGCTTATTGATCAGCGCCCTTGCTACAGCCACTCTTTGCTGTTCGCCGCCTGATAGCTCATTGGGCTTATGATTCAATCTTTCGCCCAAGCCTAATAGTTGTAATAATTCAATGGCCCTGTTTTCGGCATCTTTACGTGGCGTGCCTGCAATAAATGCCGGGATGCAAACATTTTCAATGGCATCAAACTCACCCAGTAAATGATGAAACTGAAATATGAAACCTATACGTTGGTTACGGAAATTACTTAAGTTTTTATTATTCAAACCGCTCACTTCTACATTATCAATAAAAAGCTGCCCGGAGTCGGGCCTGTCCAGTGTACCTAATATATTCAGCAGCGTACTTTTCCCCGCGCCGGATGCGCCAACTATTGTAACAATTTCACCCTGTTTCACCTCAAGGTCAACCCCCTTTAATATTTGAAGCTGACCATATGATTTATGGATATTTTTGGCTATGAGCATGGGCGAAGATAAGTGATTAGCGGTTAGAGATTTGAGATTAGTTGATTTTTTTTAGTCAACACGATTGATTTTCTTTTGTTTTTAAATCATCAAATTGCTAAATTTTCAAATTCATCTAACCTCAAACCTCTAATCTCTAAAAACAAAAATGTAGCTTTACGGCAAATTCTTCAAAACACATGAATATTCACGAATATCAAGGTAAAGCCATATTAAAAAGCTTTGGCGTTAGGGTTCAGGAAGGCATTGTAGCCGATACGGTTGAGCAAGCTACTGAAGCTGCTCAAAAAATGAAAGAAGACTATGGATCAAGCTGGGTGGTTATAAAAGCCCAGATCCATGCCGGTGGCCGCGGTAAAGGCGGTGGCGTTAAATTAGCCAAAAACCTGGACGAGGTTAAAGAAAAAGCCGGCGCCATACTGGGAATGCAATTAGTTACCCCGCAAACAGGCCCCGAAGGTAAATTGGTACGTAAAGTATTGGTTGCGCAGGATGTTTACTATCCGGGCGACAGCGAAACAAAAGAATTTTATATCAGCGTTTTGCTTGATCGTGCTAAAGGCCGCAACATCATCATGTATTCAACCGAGGGTGGTATGGACATTGAAGAAGTTGCTCACTCAACTCCAGAGTTGATACATAAAGAAGAAATTGATCCTAAAGTAGGTCTTCAGGGTTTCCAGGCACGTAAAATTGCCTTTAACCTGGGTTTATCAGGCGATGCATTTAAGGATATGGTAAAATTCATCACTGCTTTATACAAAGCTTATGATGCTACCGATTCTTCACAATTTGAAATTAACCCGGTTTTAAAAACATCCGACAATAAAATTTTAGCTGTTGATGCTAAGGTTAATTTGGATGATAATGCTTTATACCGTCACCCGGATTTTGCCGCTTTACGCGATACCAACGAAGAGGACCCGATGGAAGTTGAAGCCAGCAAATCAAACCTTAATTATGTAAAGCTTGATGGTAACGTAGGCTGTATGGTTAACGGTGCAGGTTTAGCTATGGCAACCATGGACATTATTAAAATTGCCGGTGGCGAGCCCGCAAACTTTTTGGATGTTGGCGGTACCGCAAATGCCGAAACTGTGAAAGCGGCATTTAACATCATATTAAAAGACCCGCATGTTAAAGCCATCCTCATCAACATTTTTGGTGGTATTGTACGTTGCGACCGTGTGGCACAAGGCGTAATTGATGCTTATAAAGAAATAGGCAATATCCCTGTACCAATCATCGTTCGCTTACAAGGCACCAACGCTGTTGAAGCCAAAAAACTGATTGATGACTCAGGTTTAAAGGTTTACTCGGCCATATTGCTGAAAGAAGCAGCAGCAAGGGTTAAGGAAGTGTTAGCTTTATAAAAAAGTCCATGGTCGATAGTCCATGGTCCATAGTTTTAATTGCTTGTAACTAACGAATTTGTCTATGGACTATCGACCATGGACCATGGACTAAAGATGTATATAATAAAAGTTAAAGGCGTTGCCAAAATACCCGATTATGTACAGTTAAGGGACGATAAGTTTACCTTATTGGCTTATTTCAGGGTTGACAGGCCCGAGAAATCGCTGGATAAAGCCGGGTTGCACGACAAAACGGATTATATAATGAATATTATTAAAGATCTGCCGTTTGGGCAGATCTTAAAATTAGAGCTTTAATTTTAGTTCATTTGTTCACTGGTTCATTAGTTCATTGGTGGTTAGCGGATAATTTAGCCACCTGATAAAACTAATGAACCATTGAACTAATAAACCAATGAACTAATAAACCAATGAACCAAAAATATGATTGGAAATTCAATTATAAAGCTTCGCGGAGTTGATATTTTTCAGCAGGCGCATTTGGTTTTGTCAAATGTTAACCTGCATATTGATAAAGGCGATTTTGTATGGCTGATAGGGCAAACCGGGTCGGGCAAAAGCAGCTTGCTGAAAGTAATTTACGGCGACCTGGTTATCTCAACCGGCGAGGGCCATGCCTGTGGTTACGATCTGAATAATATCAAAATAAAAGATATTCCTTTTTTGCGCCGTAAGCTGGGCATTGTTTTCCAGGATTTTCAATTATTAACGGACCGTTCGGTTGAGCAAAATTTAAATTTTGTAATGCGCGCCACCGGCTGGACCGATAAAAAACTTATCGCCGACCGCTCTTTGGATGTTTTAGAGAAAGTAGGCCTGCGCTCTAAATTAAAGAAAATGCCCCATGAGCTTTCGGGTGGCGAGCAGCAGCGTGTGGTAATAGCCCGTGCCTTGCTTAATGACCCTGAAATTATCCTTGCAGATGAGCCAACCGGGAACCTTGACCCGGATACATCCGAAGAAATTGTTTTACTGCTAAAGCAGATCAGTCAATCGGGCACAGCAGTACTCATTGCTACGCACGATTACCACATCATCCGCACCTTCCCTTCGCGTATTATTAAATGCGAAAGCGGGGTAGTTTTGGAAGACGTGAAGATTGCTTAGTCAGTTTGCAGTTTTTAGTTTGCAGTTAGCAATTAAAGAGAATTGCCATTTGCAAACTGCCCATTGCTATCTGAATCCTGCCAACTGCGCACTGCCAACTGCAAACAATTCCGCTCCCTGCAAATAATACTGACACGATGTCGCCTTTAAGGTAATGGCAGGATACTTGATTGGCACTATCAGCCATGAATTTTAACGATATGTTGAAGAAAAAAAAGAAAGAGGATTCAGAAAACCCTGAAGCTTTAAACGATAATATGAATGATATTGACCAGGCCGATGAGCAGGAACAAAGCGGGCAAACTGCTGAAGTTGAAAACGAGCCATCGGTAGCCGATAAACTGAAAGAAGAATTAGCGCTGGCTAACGATAAATACCTGCGTTTATATGCTGAATTTGACAATTTCAGAAGGCGGACCATTAAAGAACGCGAAGAAGCACGCAAAATGGAAGGCAAAGATGCTATTGTTTCTCTATTACCGGTTCTGGACGATTTTGACCGCGCATTAAGAGCAATGGAAGGCGCAACCGACATTACTCCTGTTAAAGAAGGCGTTGAACTGATCCAAAATAAATTAAAAAACACGCTTACGCAAAAAGGCTTAAAGCCAATGGAATCGATAGGTAACCCCTTTGATCCGGAACTGCATGAAGCCATCACCAATATTCCCGCCCCTACCGAAGAGTGGAAAGGCAAAGTGATAGATGAAATGGAAAAAGGCTATTTCCTTAATGATAAGGTAGTACGCTTTGCGAAAGTAATAGTAGGAGCTTGAGTAATTAGTGAATTAGTGAATTATTGATTTAGTGAATTAGTGATTGGGTTCAAATTTCATAACAATCACTAAAATCTATAATTCAATAAATCAATTCACTAACTCACTAATTCAATAATTCAACAATAATAAAGATGGCAAAAAGAGATTACTACGACGTATTGGGCGTAGCAAAAGGTGCCGATGCTGATGAGATAAAGAAAGCTTATCGTAAAATGGCCATTAAATATCACCCCGATAAAAACGAAGGTGATAAGGCTGCTGAAGATAAGTTTAAGGAAGCTGCTGAAGCCTACGAAGTATTGAGTAGTCCTGAAAAACGTCAGCGATATGATCAGTTTGGTCATGCAGCTAATGCGCAGTCTGCCAATGGCGGCGGTTACGGTGGCGGCGCAGGCATGAACATGGACGATATTTTCAGCCAGTTTGGTGATATATTCGGCGGTGGCAGTCCGTTTGAAGGATTTTTTGGCGGAGGCAGGCAAAGTGGCAGTGCCGGCGGCAGAAGGGTGCAGCGTGGCAGTAACCTGCGTATTAAAGTGAGGTTAACATTGGAAGAAATTGCCAACGGCGCCGAAAAGAAAATAAAAGTAAACAAACAGATCCCTTGCAAAACCTGCGATGGTACCGGGGCTAAGGATAAAGCATCCTTTTCCACCTGTAAAACATGTGGTGGCTCGGGCGCGGTGCGCAGGGTAACCAATACCATATTGGGCCAGATGCAAACAACCAGCACCTGCCCTACCTGTAATGGCGAAGGCTCAACCATATTATCAAAATGTACCGTTTGTCACGGTGATGGCGTTGTTCGCGGTGAAGAAACCATCAGCATCAATATCCCTGCGGGCGTAAGCGAAGGCATGCAATTGAGCATGAGTGGCAAAGGCAACTCGGCCCCGCGTGGTGGTATACCCGGCGATTTGATCATTTTGATTGAAGAGATCCCTCACGAAACGCTGAAACGTGATGGCAATAACGTGATCTACGACCTGCATATCAACTTTGTTGATGCAGCAATAGGCACCAGCGTTGAAGTACCTACCATTGACGGCAAGGTTAAAATAAAGATAGACCCCGGAACACAGGGTGGTAAAATATTACGCTTAAAGAGCAAAGGCGTTCCAGAAGTAAACTCCTATCACCGCGGCGATCAGCTGGTGCACATCAACATATGGACACCAAAAGCATTAAGCCGCGAAGAACGTGAGCTACTGGAAAAGCTACAAAGCTCACCTAACTTTAAACCTAATCCAGGCAAAAACGAAAAAAGCTTTTTTGAACGGATGAAGGAATATTTTGAGTAGAGGTTAAAGCTGAAAGGCGAAAGGCAAAAGGTTTTGATAGCCCGGGATTTTAGAATTTCGGGCTTTTTTATTATGGAATGTTGTTTACTGATTTATACTTTATCCAGTATCGTATATTTTTTATCACAGTCTTAATTATAAAGTTTTGTTCGCTTTCGGTCAGTTTTTCATTATAAGGCTTTTGAATATTTATGCTATTTCCAGGATCACCTATCAAATATACATTCTCCCAAAAGAAAAAGGATAACTCCTCACTCACACTTAAAATATATTCAGGATGTTTAAAATTTTTAAATTGAATAATTAATGTTAATATTTCTATCCGCTCATGTTCAATTATAAGTCTTTTAAGGTCATCTTTTACATTCTGGTTATCAATATCAAGAAAATTTACCGGATTTGACACGTCGTCATATGGCTCATCGATAGATAATATTACAAGTTCAAAAAACTCATCAAATGTCTTTATCTTTGCTGAGAGCTTTTCTATAAATGGAATTATTATTTTAAAAATTACATCATATTTATCCTCTCTGGCTTTTTTTTTCACTGTCTTTTCCTGCAATTCAATTTTAAACAATGCAATTTCCTTATCGATATCTTCTTTCTCATTAATATTAAAGCCGGTGGCCGCTTTCATGTAAAGCTGTAATGAATAAAGTAATTGTTCCGAAATGTATTCAATAAACGACCAGATATCACCATTATCAGCCCGGTTTAATAAGGCATAATAATTCAACCGCTCATCCATTTTAATTACAACAGGAGGGTAACCCTTTTGCATCAAAATCAAATTCATCAAAATCCGTGACAACCTACCATTGCCATCGTCAAATGGGTGTATGGAAACAAACTTGTGATGAAACAGTGCAGCGATAACTACCGGATGAATTTCTGCGTGATCGGATACTTCTGTATACCATTCCATCAACTCCTGCATTTTAGCAGGGGTTTCTTCGGGAGTAGCATAATAGTGTGTTTCGCCGGTTGCTGTTTTTACGTGGTTAGCTGACGACTTGTACTCTCCTATTGAAATCCTCTTAGTTGTTGAAATGCCTTCAGCAGTTTGAGCAGGAACTTCGTAGGGTTCCACCAAAATCATTTTGTGTAATGCCCTGATCTCAACTTCCGAGATCGGCCTGGATTCTTTTACTATCGATAATAAAAAGTTTATAGCTTCATTATGCCCGCGTATATCTAAGTGATCTTTTAATGGCTTTCCTTTGGCTGTAATACCTTCCATTAAAAAAGCTACGGTCTCGCCATAGCTTAAACGGTTACCTTCAATGGCGTTCGAATGGTAGTTCCAGTCCAGGCGAAGCTTCTGCATTACTTTACCTTCAACATCTTCGGGCAAAGGGCGCATATCGTCAATCTGCTTTTTTAGGGCGTCAACTTCCTGCAATATGTCAGCTTTGCTAAATTCTGTTTCCAGTTTTAAATTCATCTTTTAAAGATAGGAAAATACTATTTAAGTCCGAAAGTCCGGAAAGACCGGAAGTCCGGAAGATCAAAAAGGTTAAAGCTAAAAGGCAAAAGATTACCGATAAACTTACGAAGTTTAAAAACTTCGTAAGTGCTATAGTAAGTTTAATTAGATGGCTTAATTCGCCGCTTCTATCCCTGAGATCTGATCTTCTACTCTTTTAATCTTACCTTCAGTTTTTTTAACGTTTTGTTCAACTTTATCAACTTTGGCGGAGAGTTCTTCAATTTGGGTAATTCTGTTTTGCAAATGGTTGTTGCTGGTTCTTCTGATCATTCCTGATCTTTTGTCGGCCGCCTTATTAACCGGCTGGTGCATGATTAATTCATTGATCACTTTTTGAACTACCTCCGGGTTGGTTTTTTCAACCATGTACGCCTGCCCTGTTTCCGTATCATCCCATGTATCGCTCCCATCTGCGGTTATTTCAATTTTGCCTTTATGTAACTGGTACCATGGTGAATATCCCTTTATAGCAACCAATACCGCTGTCTCATCCCAACTCATTCTTCCGGCGGAGTCCTCTTTTGCCAACGGAATGGAAATCTGGAACACATCTTTTACCGGATCGTTTTTAATAGCGGCGTTATGGATCAATGGTATGCCCGTTTTTATTTTTGAGCCAATTTCGCCACCGCTGAATATTACCGGTATAGCACAGTTTTCATATACATTTTTTGACGCAGGCGCGTCTTCCATCATGTTAAACTCTTTCCCTTTAGGAAATCCCCCTGCCATCGATACCAATAATTTCACTTTTCTTTTTACCAGTTCCCTGCCTGTAAGCGATGAATAGTCATCGGCCTTTGTGTCTAATAAGTTTGAGAGATTGGTTAAAAATCCAATAGTAATTATGGTTACGCTATGATCCGGCTGGGCAGCCAGTATTTTACGATACAGTTTTACAGCATCCCAAGCTTCAGCATTGGTTTTAATTTGATGCGGGTATTTAGCCAATAAAGTATCTGTCCAGTGCTGAAAATCGTGCAGCCCAAGGGCGTTACCTGTCGGCACGCCTATTGGAATCTCCGGTCGCTCAAAATAAGTATTAAACACATTTAAAACACCTGCCACACCTTCGTATTTAGTACTTGCTATGGTGGCTAAAATTTTCGCTTCGCCTTTATCAGCCAAAGCGTGTAAAATGGCAATCGCACCGACGTCATCATAATCAGGCCCCATATCGCTATCCAAAATAATTGGCACAGGCTTAACCTGCTTTTGTGCGAAAACAGGTGCACAACAACAGATCATCATGAAAATAAGTAGTCTATAAAACATTTCAATTGTAAAATTAACAACAATTCTCCAGCCTCGTTGGTCACTGGCATTAAGTTAAACTTTTTCTTTTGCCCTCTTTATCGCTTGCGAAAGAGAGGGCCGGCCAGCGAAGCGTAGTCGGGGTGAGTCCGCCGACAATGCATTAGCGCTAATGCTGCTCGCATATTTACTCACCAGAACATTGCTTTGCTTGTTCACCTTCTCTATTACAAGCAATAAAGAAGGTTTAGACATTCCTCAACTTAATAACATTGGCGCCGCTAACATTCTGCAGCTATCATTAGTAAGCGGCGCGACAAAAGCCTATCAAACATAAGCATCCTTTATAATTATCCATAATTTTATTCTTTGCCATACTTATGTAACTTTATGGCATTGGTCGTATCTAAATCAAAACTATTAACCTGTATTAAATTTATTTATGTTAAGCATCCGCAACATTATAAAACAGTATGCCGGGCACACGGCTTTGAGCGATGTAAGCCTCGAAGTTGCAAGCGGCCAGGTATTCGGTCTGTTGGGGCCAAACGGCGCAGGCAAAACTTCACTCATCCGCATCATCAATCAAATTACTGCACCCGACTCAGGCGAAGTTTATTTTAACGGCGAAAAGCTCAATCAATCGCATATTAATAGAATAGGTTATTTACCTGAGGAACGTGGCCTTTATAAAAAAATGGAGATCGGCGAACAGATGATCTATTTGGCACGCCTAAAAGGGTTAAGCCGTGATGAAGCGGTAAGGAGATTAAAAATATGGTTCGGGAAGCTGGGTATGGAAACCTGGTGGAAAATGAAGATAGAAGAGCTATCAAAAGGGATGCAGCAAAAGGCGCAGTTTGTAGCTACCGTGCTACATGAGCCCGATCTGATCATTTTAGATGAACCTTTCAGCGGTTTTGACCCGGTAAATGCCGAAGTGATTAAAGATGAAATATTAGAACTCAATAAAAAAGGCGCTACAATTTTATTTTCTACCCACAGAATGGAATCGGTTGAGGAATTGTGTGATTCAATTGCGCTGATCCACAAATCGCATAAAATACTGGATGGAACAGTAAAAAATATCCGTAATTCGTATCGTAACGCCACTTATTTGATTGAATATAATGGCGGGAAACTAAATTTTGATGGCAGCCAGCCGTTTTCTGTTATCGAGGAAAACTCTGGCGATGATAATAATTATAACATCAGGATAAAATTGAATACTGAAACTACTTCGAATGATGTGCTGCAATATTTACTGCCCAAAACCCGGATCAATATGCTGCAGGAAGTAATACCAAGCATGAATGAAATTTTTATTGAACAGGTAAATTTAATCCGCTAAGCCATGAACAAAGTATTACTCATTATACAACGCGAATACATTACAAGGGTCAGGAAAAAATCGTTCATTATCATGATATTCGTTGTGCCCGCTTTAATTTTAGCGATGGGCGGCGTGATCACTTTAATAGCTAAAAATAGTGATGAATTAAGCGATCAGCAAACGGTTAAAGTAATAGATGAAACCGGTTTATTTGCCGGAAAGTTTCATGACGAAAAAAACCTGAAGTTTGAAACTATAACCAAATCGTTAGCTGATGTAAAGGCTGACCTAAAAAAGGATGAAAACCTTTCTGCCCTTGAAATTCCGGCTAATTATACCAAACCCGATGAGGTAAAAATCTTCTCGAAAAAGAAACCAGGCATCACGCTTACCGAAAAAATCGAGAAGCAAATGAATGATATTGCCTCTACCAATAGTTTGTTAAAAAACCATATTGATACGGCTCTGCTTCATTCTATAAAAAGTGACATTTCCCTCAATTCCATTGAAATAACCGATACCGGCGATAACAAGACAAATTTGGGTGCAAACATTGGTGTAGGTATTGCCTGTGCTATCTTAATTTATATGTGCCTGTTTATCTACGGCGCGCAGGTTATGCGTGGTGTTATTGAAGAAAAAACCAGCCGTATTATCGAAGTTATTATATCTTCCGTAAAACCCTTCCAGTTAATGCTGGGTAAAATTATCGGGGTGGGTTTGGTTGGCTTAACCCAATTTGGCGCGTGGATCATTTTGTCTATCATATCAACAAAAATAGTAGGGCACGCATTTACCTCAACCCCCGGGGGTATAATGAGTGCATTGTCTGTGTTGTCGACCATTCATTTCGGTACTGTTCTGGTATGCTTTATCTTTTATTTCCTTGCGGGATACCTTTTATACAGCGCATTATTCGCAGCAGTAGGCTCAGCAGTTGATAGCGAAACCGAAACCCAACAGTTTATGCTGCCTATTACGCTGCCTTTATTGTTTACTTATATACTATCGGTTTCTATTTTATTCAGGGCGCCTGATAGTCCGCTGGCGGTGTGGCTCTCTATTATACCATTTACATCGCCGGTAGCTATGATGCTTCGTTTGCCTTTTGGCGTTCCGGGCTGGCAGCTGGCATTATCTATGGTTTTATTGGTTTTGGGCTTTCTTTTCACCACTTATGTTGCCGCCCGCATTTACAGGGTAGGGATATTAATGTATGGTAAAAAAGCAAGCTTCAAGGAGCTGAGTAAATGGTTTTTTTATAAAGAGTAAGGTGATTTCGGATGTCGGATGTTCGATTTCGGATTTAAAAAAAACTTAATTATATGAATAATCCATTGGCTGTTATGGACCTTGGCACTAATACGTTTCATTTACTGATTGTAGATGGTTCTGTTTCAGATCTTAAGGAAATTATACGTGAACAGGTGGCTGTTAAATTAGGCGAAGGCGGCATTAATAAGGGCCTGATACAACCGGCAGCTTTTGAACGTGGTATTAAAGCTATGCAAGGGTTTCAAAACCTGATTGAAAAAAAACATGTAAAGCAAGTCAGGGCCATTGCAACCTCAGCTTTACGCAGTGCGGCAAACGGACAAGCTTTTATTAATGAGGTAAAAGTCAAAATAGGTATCAGCATTGAAATTATTGATGGCAACGAGGAAGCCGGTTACATTTATAAAGGCGTTAAAGCTGCGGATTGTTTATCCCAACAAAACAGCCTGATAATTGATATTGGCGGTGGAAGTGTTGAGTTTATCATTGGTAACAATGAACATATCCTGTGGAAACAAAGCTTCGAAATTGGCGCCGCCCGGCTGATGGACCTGTTCCATCGCACAGATCCGATCCCGCCTGAATCTATCACTGCATTAAACCTTTACCTGGAAGATTGTTTAAAGCCTTTTTTCGATGCGGCTTCGCATTATACAATCAAAAATATAATCGGTTCATCGGGCGTATTTGAAAGCTATGCCGAGGTTATTGAATTGGCTAAAGGAAATCCTTTTGATCTGAAAAAAGTTAATCATTATGAATTTAACAAGGATGAGCTTTTAGCTTTGATTGAAAAGTTAGTCCGCTCATCGCACCAGGATCGCCTGGTTACAAAAGGCATCCTCCCCATCAGGATAGATATGATTGTGGTAGCATCGCTGCTCACTCGTTTTGTAATACAAAGGCTGGGAGTTGATAAGGTAATGATGACCACTAATTCGTTAAAAGAGGGTGTGCTGGCAGAGATGATGGAGTGAGGGGAATTTCGGATTTCGGATGTTCGATTTCGGATTTACTTAAAATAAATAGCCACTGATGTCATTTCCAAAGGGAGAAAACCATACACCATGCATAGTCCGCTTTGCGCTTGTATAGTTTTCTCACTTTGTTCGAAATGACATTTTTAAATCTTTTCCAATTCCGAAATCGAACATCCGAAATCAGAAATCAAAAAAACTGTATATTGCTGCTTTAATAAAAATCACACATGAAATTGAAATTTATCAGCCTCGGCCTCCTATTATTTTTAGTCGTAACTGTTCAGGCGCAACGAAGGCGCCGGCGTTCAAATCCTAACGACACCATAACTACCAGCTACAATTCAGCCGAATTATTTTCACCATTGTTTTACAGTGAAAAAGGCAATGAATTTCATTCTGCCAATGGCGCTCCCGGTGTAAAATACTGGCAAAACCGGGTTGATTATCAAATAAAAGCCAATATAGATACCGTAACTAAAACCCTTTCAGCTTCGGATAATATTACTTATACCAATAATAGCCCCGATGAATTGAAGTTTTTATGGCTGCAGTTGGATCAGAACACCTATAAAAAAGATGCCCGTTCCAACTTTGTAACCGGCTTCGCCCCTGGCCCTGACCAGCATACTGCCGGTTACCAGATCGAGTCGGTTTCCATCCTGTTAAATGGCAAAGCCGAAAAGGCAGATTTTATAGTTTCGGATACCCGGATGCAGGTACGTTTAGCCAAAGGCATTGCGCCAAATGGCGGAAAAATAGATCTGCTTATAAAATATAAATATGCAATACCGGGTACCTTTGGTAACCGCACCGATTATAATCAAACCAAAAACGGCAAAATTTATGAAATTGCCCAATGGTTCCCGCGCATGTGCGTTTATGATGATACCCGGGGATGGGATACCCTACCCTTTTTAGGCGCAGGTGAGTTTTATTTAGAGTATGGCGATATAGACTACCAGGTAACTGTTCCGGCTGACATGATCGTAGCCGGTTCAGGCGAGTTATTGAACCCTGCAGAAGTACTTACTGCTAACCAGCAAGCGAGGTTAGCAAGCGCACGTAACAGCGATAAAACCATTATGATAAAAACTGCTGACGAGGTAAATAGTCATTCTTTCCGTCAGTCGGCTAAAAGCACCCTAACCTGGCATTTTAAAATGCTGAACACCCGCGACGTAGCCTTCGGTGCATCAAAAGCTTATATATGGGATGCAGCAAGAGTTAACTTACCTGGCGGCAAAAAATCGTTATCAATGTCGGTTTATCCTGTTGAAAGTGCTGGCAATGATGCATGGGGAAGAGCAACAGAGTATCTGAAAAAATCGATAGAATATTTCTCTGAAAAATGGTTTGTTTACCCTTATCCTGTTGCTATTAACGAGGCTGGCACAGCAGGCGGTATGGAATACCCGGGAATAGTATTTGATGGCATAACTGATAAAGGCGGTGAGCTATATTGGGTAACCGCACACGAAATTGGCCATAACTGGTTCCCGATGATAGTAGGCAGTGATGAGCGCCGTTTTGGCTGGATGGATGAAGGCTTTAATACCTTTATTGATGTTTATGCTGCTGATGAATTTAATCACGGTGAATATGCACCTAAACGCGATGGCGAATACGCACCGGGAAAAGGAGATCCTGCAGATGAGATCGTTCCGATTATAAATGATCCTAACGCACCAACCATCATGACAGCTGCCGATGCCATACCCGAAAAGTATCGCCACCCAATAGTTTATTTTAAACCGGCGTTTGGTTTGGTATTGCTGCGCGAGCAAATTTTAGGTAAAGACAGGTTTGATTATGCTTTCAGAAATTACATTCATAACTGGGCCTACAAACATCCTCAACCTGATGATTTTTTCAGATCGATGGATAATGGCGGCGGTGAAGATCTGTCGTGGTTCTGGAAGGGCTGGTTCTATAACAACTGGTCGCTTGACCTGGACATCATCGATGCAAAATATGTAGATAATGACCCTAAAAAGGGCATACAGGTAACCGTTGCCAATAAAGAGCAAATGGCCATGCCATTCACAGTAGAAGTTAAATTGAAAGACGACACCAAACAACGTATTAAACTACCGGTAGAAACCTGGCTGCAAAATAAAGGCATAACCTTCACCATACCGACAACAACGGAAGCTGAAAGTGTAACCGTTGACCCGGATGGCGCATTGCCGGATATGAACAGGAAGAATAATGTGTTTGTGATAAAATAAACCTGTTGGCTCAAGACCTTGTCAGACTTACGAAGTTTTAAAAACTTCGTAAGTCTTCTCCGGAGGCGTCTCTACAATTTTGCTAATTCCCTATAAAGTTTCTCTGTAGGTAAACCAACCACATTGGTATACGAGCCATTTATCCGTTCAATACCAATTAAGCCTATTCGCTCCTGTATGCCGTATGAGCCGGCTTTATCAAAGGGTTTGTATTTATTTACATAGCTGTTGATCTCATCATCTGTAAGCTCACTGAAATACACTTCCGAAACATCGTAAAAGCTACGGTATTGATGTTTGTGCAACAAACAAACACCCGTAATTACCCTATGCATTCTGCCCGAAAGCAATTGCAGCATCTCAATAGCATGTTCAGCATTTTCAGGCTTGCCAAGTATCAGGTTATCGATACATACTATGGTATCTGCGGTTAAAACAACCTCATCAGTAACCGTTTCATCAAAAGCTTTTGCTTTTTTCTCTGCAATGTAAACCGCAACTTCTTCGGGCTTTAAGGTATCGGGATAACTTTCATCCACATCTTTTAAAACGATGCGAAATTCAATATCCATTAAGCGTAATAGCTCTTGTCTGCGGGGAGATTTGGAAGCGAGGATGAGTCTGTATTGGTTCATAGTTGGTTCGATAGTCCATAGACCATAGTCAACAGTTTTACATTATTAATAATATCGATAGTTAGTAAAAATTCGCCATGGTCTATGGACCATCGACCATGGACTAAGCCCCCTACCAGCTATACGCCTCTTCTTTCATCCATTTACCCTGTATCTTCAGCACTTTTTCTATAATATCACGGGCAGCTCCTCTGCCGCCGGCACATGGGGAAACATACATACTTATAGCTTTTATTTCTTCAACTGCATCGGCAGGGCAAACGGGCAGGCCGGCATGCTTCATGGCTTCCAGATCAGGGATATCATCGCCCATATATAAAACATTTTCAGGACTGATACTTTTTTCTTCCAGGTATATTTTTAGCTTTTCAATTTTAGTGTGAATACCCATGTAAACATCTTTTACTCCCAGGCTATTTAAACGATACAATGCACTTTTTGAACGGCTTCCCGAAACGGTACAAACGTTATAGCCGCATTTCACCGCAAGCTGCAAAGCATACCCATCTTTAATATTAAAAGCGCGGCTTTGTAAACCATCCTCCGTTACAAAAATAGTACCGTCTGTTAATACGCCATCCACATCAAAAATGAACGTGGTAATTTCTTTTAGTTTATGCAGGAATGATTCCACAGATTTTATTATGATTATACTGATTGTTTATTTGATGATTTTACCGGCTATTTAAGTACCAGACCGTTTGATCAGGCCGCGTTTTCTAAAATGAGTATTGATAACCTAAAGGGTATTTGAAATATCAATTAATCCGCCCGCTAAAATAAGGGTTACAAAATTTAAAAAAACTTTTTTTTCTTTTATTTATTAATTGCTAATTTTAATTAATAAACCTATCACAAGTTATGCCAGCCGAACAAATATACATCATTGACGAGTCGCTATCCCAGGATGATAGTTCCGCTTACAACCCAATGCTTGATGCTTCCATAAATATGGAAGATTTTATTGAAATTAAGGAACGCAAGCTACCCGGTAAAAAGCCCAGTTTTAATAACATTGCCGATGCAAGCACTAAGGAAGTGGTTGTTACTGGTTTGGTGCTCCATTTTTCACAGGACGTTTCCGACTCCCGTTTGAAATCTGTAATACGCAGAACTGATATGGAGTTCCTTTATTTATATGCCGATACGATCATCGTTAATGATAAGCTATCATTCCCGCAAACCAATGTAAGCATCATCTGCAGGCACCTTATTATTGAGAAGAATGGAACATTAAGCACGACGCCCGAAAACAATGCACAACTTTTTGCTGTAGGCACTGGCGGAGATACAAGGAAAGCAGGCGCCACAGGTGAACCAGCCGGCAAAGTAACCCTATTGTGTAATACTATTGAGAATAAACACACCGAAAATGGCCCTGTATTTTTCTTGAACGGTGCCAAAGGGCAAAATGGGGAAATGGGCGGATTAAAACAGGTGAAAATTGACAAGGGCTATCCTGTCCACTGGGACGATATCAGGAAGAAGATAATTGAGAATGATACTTTTGTGGGTAATTATGGCAGTTGGGCCTGGCCTGAGACTTCGGATACGGACAAAATTTACTTTGCCAAAATCTTATCTAATAATTTAACGTATGGCCCGAATAGTGGCCGAAGGTATTATAAAACCACCCACGGTGATGAGAACAAACAAAACCAGGACAATGGCGCCGATGCCATTGCTTCGGGGATTGGCGGTAATGGGGGTATCGGCGGCAATATAAGTTACCTGGAATTTAAGAAGGAAGGCAGAAATCCCGATTGGGATTTAGGAGGTGGCGAACCAGGCACATCAACAAGAATAGAAGGCGGAAAAAAGGCGAAAGATAGCACCTATTATCATATTGAAATCAGCGCCTGGCATAAAGATCCAAATTGGGAATGGAACGATAAAAAGAACAGACAGCCCCATTACTGGAAACTTCGTACCCTTACCTCACATGACGGGAACCCTGCCAAAAACAGTGATGGACAGAAGGGGGCAAATGGAACATCTGAAAAATTGCCGGCTGATAAATACAGCTGGCTCCACCCTATTTTGATGGAGACGATGCTGCAATTTGCCAAAACCGCATTCAGAGATGGTGAAAGAAGAAGGGCTAAGTGGATACTGGAGAAGTATAATGAAGCTATAAAGACCCTGCCGGCTGCATTAAAGGAAGAAATGCGTACTGCGGCATTGGTGCGTGAAGTTGATTTATACTTAAGCAGACTTGCTAAAAACCTTGATTTTTATGGTTACCCTCCGGGATGGATCCCAAGGCTTTCGGTATTGTCAAACCTTAAAGTTATAAAGGACTCCAGGCGCGACCTTGCCCAGTTGTTGTTCTTTGCCAACCGTTTGCTAAATGCGAGTGAAAAAAGCAAATCAAAAGCCGCTGACCTTGAGTGGACCATTAAGGAACTTAACAAGGGTTTAAAAAACGCCCAGGCAGATATCAGCGCCGCTTTTGAAGAACTGCCCCAGGTACAAGGAAAAATAAGCGAAGTTGAGGGCCAGATAAGGGTACAGCTTGACGAATTGAGTAAACTAAAGAAAAAAATACACGACGAAGTAGAAGAAAAAAGCAAGGAGCAAGCCCTTTTTACAGGTTCGATGAAAATATTGGGGGGTATTTGTGCCCTTGTTCCGGTGGGGCAGCCTTACGTGGGGCAGTTGGGCGGGGATATATTTGAGCGGGTATCAAAAATAGATATTGATTCCAAAAAGCCATTGGGAGAAGTGTTGACCTTTGCAGGTGGATTTGCAGAAGATGTGGGTTCTTTTTATGAGAAAAATGAAGCAAAATTAAAGGCAGACCTTACCTCTGAGCTAAGCGGTGAAATAAAAAAGGGCACCAAGGATCTTAACAAATTTTCTGATGATATAACTTCCACAAAAGCTGACCTTAAAGATGCAGAGAAAGCCCTGAAAGAAACTTTTAAAGACCAGGAAATTTCACTGATGCGCGATAAGATGAAGGTAATACGAAATATTAACACGGGTGGTTCAGGCTCATTTTCATCAGCGGAGGATTATGCAGATATAATTTCGTACATGGATGAGCTGCAACAAAGCATAACCAACGCCAGGGATATTACCGAAACCCAAAAGCAGGAATTAAATAAAAAACTGGGCCAGTTGAAGACGGATAAAAAAGATCTGACCACAAAATTGAAAGCAAGCAAAGCCGCGAAGGCAAAACGCGAGGGTTCCATTGAAACAGCCGGAAAAGTAATAAAAGGTTTCACCCAGGGGATATCGGGTATTGCAGGTGGCATACAAGCTATGATGGTTGAATTTGATGAGAACGACCCTAAAGTACAGGAAAAAATGGCAGCGATAATGGCCTCCGTTTACAGTAAAGAGTTTGACACCATCAATAAAAAGGTTGCTGAGATAAATAAACAAAAACTACCCCTTACTGAGCGGTTGATGTACCTTGAGCAAAAAATAAGTGATGGGGTACAGCGTATTAATAACAACCTGGTGCAGTGGTCGGTACTTAATGATGAACTTGTAAATGAGGTACAGACAGACCTGTTGCCTGCAACTACCTTATACCTTAAAGGCATAGTACAGCAATCATGGGATTTACTGATGCAGGAATGTTATTATCTTACTAAATCATACCAGTACCGGTTTATCAAAAAGATAGACCCTATTCAGCATGGTATAAAGGAGCTGCTAAAAGATATAGAAAACTTTAGCAAAGGGCAGGACCCGGCGTCCATGAAAGAAGACGAATACAAAAAGCTGTTTGACACCGTGCTTAAAAGCCAGTTTAAACGGCTTGCATTTGACCTGCTTATAAAATTGCAGGAAACCTCGGCAAAAATAACCAATAAAGTATCCATACCGGTAATAGATTACAAAAAGGAAGATGGCCGGGTTATCCTTGATCAGCTAAACACCTTTGGTGAAGCAAATTTCAGGCTCGAAGATATAAAATCATCAAAACAAGGAACCGGCTCGTGGTTTCATTATCGCATCGTCAAGATCAGTTTTGAGGACATTGTAGTAGAAGCCGATGACCCCAACGTATCCTTTGATTTTGGCATCCGTCACTCGGGCGATTCACTCATCAGGGCAACCAATAAAAAGTTATATTATTTCACTTCACGCAGCAGTCAAAAAAACGAAGGAGTTAAACTTAAAGGGATTAAAAAGGTTGCCGCAGCTCATGAAATTGATTTGCAGGTGCAATCCTGGAATGCTTCTTACAACGGATCGCAACTGGATAAAGTTGAAGGGCCAATCACCAATGAAACAGATTCGGGGCTGGACCAACAGTTGCTTTATGAATTTTTGAAAGAATTTGGGTTAAAGGAAGAGTATGATGCAAGGGACAAGCCCTACAAAGATCATTATCCCGGGGCAACTTCTGAACTGACTTTAAAGATATATGATGATTCGGATAAGTTTAATTTCAATATTAAGAAGCTTGCATTTAAAGTAGAATACGAAGTGCTGCAGTAGAAAATTGATTTCACTGATTATATTTTATGATTGTGCAGATTTTGATGATGATTGCACAGATAATGCAATGATTTGGTCGATTAACTGCAAACTCAAATCTGCCAACTGAAACTACTGGTTATCCCGCCATTCGTAAACCCAGGCCGACTGGATCTGCTCCAGGTGTCCTTCGTTTGATTCTTCGCGGGTACCGGCAAAATTAGGTAGTGTAAGTACCCATTCTAAAAGATCGGTAAAACGGACCCGGTATATTTTCGATTCGTTAAAATCATCACCGAACTTTTCATAAAGCTCCATGGCAATATCTTCGTGATCGTTCCAGTGAATGGGTAAGGCAAATTTATTGTCTGTCATTTTTTTGTTGTACAAAGTACTTTAAAATCGGTATACCGATAGTTATCTGGGTCAATAATTAACCGGTGTAATCTTTTATTAATGGCCTAAAAAATTCGATTGATCAGGAAGTGTTACTTCAATATCGCCATCAACTATAACGCACTGGCAGCCCAGGCGCGAGTTGATGCGCGGGTTAACAGCCCTGTCGATAAAATCCTCTTCCTTGTCAGATATTTCCTGGATATTATCCATACCCTTGTTTACATATACCTGACAGGTACTGCATCCGCAAACAC
>Ga0206874_1014_pt1 | contig 50861 bp, 57 predicted proteins | sample Alteio_BWOrgCont_12_FD_152629 | JGI IMG/M metagenome (GOLD analysis project Ga0206874, IMG submission 152629) | Enriched cells from forest soil in Barre Woods Harvard Forest LTER site, Petersham, Massachusetts, United States -... | ecosystem: Environmental > Terrestrial > Soil > Temperate forest >...
GATACCGCCCTGTTAAAGGATAATAAGCCCTTTTATCACCCTGATTTTTCGGAAGATATCCATCATGAAATTGAGATTGTGATAAAGATCAGCAAGGAGGGCAAACATATCAGCGAGAATTTCGCTCAAAACTATTTTGAAGAAATTGCTTTGGGAGTTGATTTTACCGCCCGCGATATACAATCAAGGCACAAAGAAAAAGGCTTGCCGTGGGAACTGGCCAAAGCCTTTGATAGTTCGACCCCGGTAAGCGTGTTTTTGCCAAAAACACAATTTGCAGATTTACATGATCTGAATTTCAGGCTGGATGTAAACGGACAGAATAGGCAAACAGGCAATACCAGCAACATGCTTTTCTCGTTTAATTATATCATCGCTTTTGTTTCGCGTTATATAACACTAAAAAAAGGCGACCTGATATTTACCGGAACCCCACAGGGCGTTGCCAAAGTAAATGTTGGCGACAGACTTGAAGGTTACCTGGAAGATCAGAAAATGCTTGATTTTTACGTAAAGTAGCTTAGTCCGAAAGAAAACATTACAACATTTCAACTTTACAACAAACCAGCATAGCGGATAGCATGATTAAAAAAATTACCGGTACTCTTTTCGTTATATGCTGTTTATATTTCAGATTGTTTGCGCAGGGGCCAATACAAAGCAAGCAATATCCGCAAAACTTTTTCCGCTACCCGCTTGATCTGCCGCCATCAACGGCTGGTTCATTTGGCGAACTGCGGGGCGCACATTTTCACTCGGGACTCGATTTTAAAACCAATCATCAAACCGGTTACCCGGTACATGCAGCCTATGACGGCTATGTTTCAAGGCTGCGGGTGCAGTTCGGCGGGTTTGGACACGCTATTTATATCACCCATCCTAATGGTTATACTACGGTTTACGGGCATATTAAAACGTTTAGCCCGGCTATGGAAAAACTGATAAAAGAAGAACAGTACAAAGAGCAAAGCTATGAGGTTGATTTTAAGCTTGATCCACTGCAAATACTTGTTTGCCAGGGCGATGTAATTGCATTATCGGGTAACGAAGGCGCATCCGAAGGCCCGCATCTGCATTTTGAAATAAGAGACACCCAAACTGAAGAAACTATTAACCCGCAGCTATTTGGATTAACTATTCCTGATAAAATACCACCCACTATTTATTCAATAGGCATTTACCATTTGGACGGAAACCCGTTCAGCGAAAAAACACCACGGCAGTTTTTCGCGATTACCGGCGCTAACGGCAATTATCATTTAACTAAGCCACAAATACTTAATTTAAACGGGCAAATAGGCTTTGGCATCACAGCCAGCGATATGACCAGTGTTTCGCCCAATCATAATGGCCTTTATTCAATCGAACTAAAATTAGATGGTAAAACCGTTTATACATTTGCTGTTGAGCGCTTTGCCTTCGACCAAACTCATGCCATTAACGCTTATATCGATTATCCCGAATATTTAAAAACGCATCGGATGATGCAGAAATGCTTTATTCTGCCAGGCAGCCGTATCTCACTTTATCCGCAATCTATAAACAGGGGAATCATTAACTTTAATGACGATGCAGTTCATGATGTTGAATATGTAGTGAAGGATGTAGCAGGCAATACATCAACATTAAATCTCAAGGTAAAATCAAGCCATGCCGAAAGTAACCTGGCCGTTGTTAAGCCGGCTGGTAACCTGTTTCATTATGATAAGGTAAATGAATTTAGCAACGATAAAGTGAAGGTTATTATCAATCCGGGTAACTTATATGATGATATTGATTTCACTTACTCAACCCTGCCAAAAAAACCAGGGACGTTTTCAGCCATTCATTGCATTCATAACCCATTTACGCCTATTCATGACAATTATGATCTTTGGATAAAACCAGATAGCACCATTGGGAAATATACTGATAAGGCGGTAATTGTAAGTACTACCGGTATTTGCGAAGGCGGCATTTACCAGGATGGCTACATTAAGGCCCAAATACACACTTTTGGCGATTTTTATATAAAGCTGGATACCGTAGCCCCGCATATTACGCCTCTGAATATTAAAAACGGCAGTAATATGGCATTAGCAAAGGCAATATTTTTGAAAGCAGGTGATAACTTATCGGGTATTAAAAGCTATACGGGTAAAATTGATGGGAAATGGGTATTAGTTGAGCGCGATTATAAAACTAAAATACTAAGTTATACCTTTACTCCGGATATTGCTAACGGGAAACATATATTTGAATTAACCGTTACTGATAACAAAAATAATATTTCATACTTTACCGCAGCTTTTAACAGATAAATATGGCAACACTTAAAGAAGGCGATAAGGCCCCTGCTTTTACCGCGAAAGATCAAAACGGCAAAACTGTTTCTTTATCAGATTTTAAAGAAAAAAAAGTGATCCTCTATTTCTATCCTAAAGATGACACGCCGGGTTGTACTGCCGAGGCCTGTAGTTTCAGGGATAATTATCAGTCAATGCTTAGCAAAGGTTTTGAAGTAATTGGTGTTAGCACTGATGATGAAAAATCGCACAAAAAGTTTGAAACCAAATACAGCCTGCCCTTCACTTTAATTGCTGATGCAGATAAAAGTATTGTTGAAGCATATGGCGTATGGGTTGAAAAAAACATGTACGGTAAAAAATATATGGGTACAGCCCGCACAACTTTTATTATTGATGGCGATGGAATTATCAGCAAAATAATTAATAAGGTTGATACTCAAAACTCATCGCAGCAAGTGATCGACCTATTGCAGTAAAACAGGTTGCAATAGAAAAACGCATCAAAAAATTCACCGGATTTGATATAAATTATTATATTGTTTCCAGAACCGAACAAGAACAGTTAATAAGTATTTAGCTTTAATTATTGTTACATGCCAATAGAGGTTGACGACGCAGAGATATTAAGCAAGTTTCAGGATGAAAAAACCAGGAATGAGGCATTTAACCTGTTGCTTAAAAAATATCAGCAAAAAATTTACTGGCACGTTCGCCGCATGGTTATCGACCATGACGACTCGGACGACCTGGTGCAGGACGTATTTATAAAAGTATGGAAAAACCTTGCCGGCTTTCGTAATGACGCACAGCTTTACACCTGGATCTATCGCATTGCCACCAACGAATGCATCACTTTTCTGAATAAGAAAAAACAAAAGAATAATGTTTCGCTGGATGATGTATCTTATGAATTAGCCGATACACTGGCCGATTCAACCTATTTTAACGGAGATCAGGCACAAAGAAAACTACAGGAAGCCATACTTACTTTACCCGAAAAACAGCGCCTGGTATTTAACATGAAATACTACGACGATTTGAAGTATGAAGAAATTTCGCAGGTTGTGGGAACAAGCGTTGGCGCTTTAAAAGCATCGTTTCACCTTGCGGTGAAAAAAATTGAAGCACATTTACTATCGAAAGATTAATTTAAATTTATTTTAAACCTTTTGGCAATTAAGGCATCTATAGTAGTTAAGACAATGGACGGAGATATGGAAAATAGAGATTGGATAAATGATTACGTGTCACTTAAACAGGTTAACCCAAATAACCCGTTTACAGTGCCCGCAGGTTATTTTGATGACCTGGAAAGCCGTATTGTGTCTTATAAAAACTTAGTTGAGCTAAAAGGTGAAGAACCAAATAGTGGTTTCACTGTTCCAGAAAACTATTTTAATGACTTATCTGCTAATATACAAAGCCGGATAAATATTGAAAAAGCATTAAATACAGAAGACACTGGTTTCACCGTTCCCGAAAATTATTTTGATGAGCTGGCCGGAAATATTCAAAGCCGGATAAATATTGAAAAGGTTTTAAGTACTAAAAATACCGGATTTGCTGTACCCGGAGATTATTTTGATAACCTGGAGCAGCAAATAAAAAGCCGTGTATTTGTTGAAGAGGCATTAGCCGAGACAGATGCAAACTTTGCCATTCCTGATGATTATTTTAACAAGCTCAGCAAAAACATTTTAGACAAAACCGTTAACCTTGAAAATACCAGGAGCAAAGGAATTGTAAGAAAGCTTTTTGCATCAACAGCTTTTAAATATGCTACCGCGGCTTGTTTTGCCGTGGCTATTGGAGGCGGTATACTTATAACACAGATTAATAATCCCGGCGACGCACATAAAAACTCTTTTTTGCATAAGCAATTAGCAAGTATCCCGGTTGATGATATTAAAACCTACCTGCAATTGAATGTTGACGCCGGCGAAACACAGCAAACTGCTGCTACAGACAATGTAACTATTGATGACGCCAGTTTAAAAGATGCTTTACAAAATGATATAGATAGTGTACAATAATGAATAAGTTGATTAAACCCATTATATGTATATTATTTATAACAGCGCTTAGTTATAAATGCCTGGCACAGCAGCCTGTACAGGTACAACGCGGCGCACCTATAAATCAGCGTCGTATACCTATGAATCAGCGGGGCTTTCCAATGTATCCGCAAAGGGGGGCTATTTATCATCGTGGTGTTCCGGTTTATCCGCAACCCGGCCCTTTGAACAGGGGCTATATGACAAGTCCCGGAATGAGGGTTGAACGCGTTAAGGAGGCATATATTGGTCAGCAATTGCGGCTTACACCGGTTGAAGCCAGCTCATTTTGGCCGCTTTACCGGCAATATGTACAGGACCAAACTGCGGTTCGTATCCTTAAACGTCAAAATAGTTCCACTAATTCTCCTGGGGGCACCCAGCAAATTGACAGGGAGCTTGACTATGAACAGCAATTGGTTGAGATAAGGAAACATTATACCGATGAGTTTCTAAAAATTTTACCTCCTCAAAAAGTAAGCCTGCTTTATAAAAGCGAATTGCAGTTTAATGATGAAATGCTCAATATATTGAAAGAGCGTACGGTGAGAAGGCCTTAGAGTTTTTGGTTGATTGAGTTGATTAGGTGAGTAGTTACAATTAGTTTAATTTTGCCTGGTGAAAACTAACTAATCAACTTAATAAACTCAATCAACTATTCAATCAATTTCAAATGCCCACCCTTCGCCAATTATTTTTATCCAATAACGCGCAAACTACCAATTTCCCGCTTTTGCTCGAATTTGAACGCGCCGAAGGCATTTATATGTATGATAAGGAGGGCAGGGCTTTTATCGATTTGATCTCAGGCATTGGGGTAAGTAATCTTGGGCACAGCAATCCATACGTAGTTAATGCTATAAAAGAGCAGCTGGATAAATACATGCACCTGATGGTGTATGGCGAATATGTACAAACCCCGCAGGTACGCTTTGCCGAAAAGCTTATCTCCCTCCTTCCATCAAACCTGCAATCGGTTTATTTTACAAATTCAGGAGCCGAAGCGGTGGAAGGTGCGTTAAAATTAGCCAAACGCTTTACCGGCAGGCAGCAGATCGTCGCTTTTAACAATGCCTATCATGGCAGTACTCATGGTGCATTAAGCGTAATGGGCAATGAGGAGTTTAAGCAAGCCTATCGTCCGTTATTACCGGGCGTTAATTTTATCCGCTTTAATAATGTGGATGATCTCGATCAAATCAACCATCAAACCGCCTGCGTAATTGTTGAAACCATACAGGGTGAGGCTGGTATACGCGTTCCGGACTCGGCGTACATGCAAGCTTTACGTGCCCGTTGTACTGAAACCGGAACCTTATTGATATTGGACGAGATCCAGGCCGCTTTCGGGAGAACCGGAAAGCTGTTTGCATTTGAACATTTTGATATTGTACCCGATATTCTATTATTAGCCAAAGCGCTGGGCGGCGGGATGCCTATAGGCGCTTTTATAGCATCAAACGATATAATGGATGCACTTAAAGAAAATCCCATCCTGGGGCATATCACAACGTTTGGGGGCCACCCGGTGTGTTGTTCGGCAGGCCTGGCGGCCCTCGAAGTATTAATTAATGAAAACCTGGTTAATACCGTTATAGAAAAAGAGACATTATTCAGAAAGCTTTTAGTACACCCTGCCGTAAAAACCATACGCGGAAAAGGCCTGATGCTTGCTGTTGAGCTTGAAAGCTTTGAGCTCAATAAAAGAATAATAGACCGCTGTATTGAAAATGGTGTAATTACTGATTGGTTTTTACACTGCAGCAATTCCATGCGTATAGCTCCGCCGCTTATTATCACTGCCAACGAAATTGAAAAGGCCTGCGAGGTAATTATGGAAGCCTTAACTTATTGTATTTAAAATACTTACGTCGCCAGGTTTTAATACCTTACATTTGCAACACCGCTTTTCAATTCTACTGAATAGCATAACGTATTGATTAAATATCCTTAGTTTTTCTAGCCAGGTAGCTTAACATTTAGCTTCTTCTTTACCTTTCGTAATACCGTACTAACAATATTACAACTCCTTAATTATAGTTCTGGTTAATTGGTATGGTTTATGGATAGTTATAACAAGTGCTGTTAAAATAGCCATACTGTTACCTAAACATCGTTTTTCTGGTCATGAGTGCACTTTTTTTAGATCAAACCATTAAACAATGAATTAAAATTTACGTTATTACATCAAACATCTTCTAAGAACTATGAAAATAGCATATATCTCAACTTATCCTCCCCGCGAGTGCGGAATCGCAACCTTTAACCAAAACTTAATGCGTGCAATAAGCGCTAATTTCCCCGAAAGGAAGTCGTTATTGCAAGGTGGCTTCGTTGTGGCTTTAAATGATTCGGAGAACGTACAGGAATATGAATATCCTGAAGAAGTGAAATATGTTATCAGGCAAAACCATCAAAAAGACTATATACGTGCAGCCAATTATATCAACACCAGCAATGCTGATGTTTGTATAATGGAGCATGAGTTTGGTATATACGGAGGCGAAAGCGGCATCTATATTCTTCCCTTGCTTAACCGGTTGGAGAAACCGTTAATTTCTATTTTACACACCATATTAAAAGACCCCAGTTATGTTCAGCGTATCATTATCCGTGAAATAGCCGAGCAATCGTCAAAAATTATAGTAATGAGCCAGCGGGCGGTTGAGTTTTTAACCACTATTTATGATATCCCTGTTGAAAAGATACAGATAATTGAACACGGTGTACCAGATGTGGATGCCGACAAAGATAACCCCGTGAATCATTTAACCCCATTTAAAAATCACAGGGTACTATTAACCTTTGGCTTAATTAGCCGCAACAAGGGTTTAGAGACTGTAATAAAAGCATTGCCAAAAATAGTGGAGAAACATCCGGATGTGATGTACGTTGTTTTGGGCAACACCCATCCGGGAGTAATTAAAAACTCGGGCGAGGAATACAGGGATCACTTAAAAACGCTGGCTGCACAGTTAAATGTATCAAAGCATTTAAGTTTCATCAACCAGTTTGTGTCAGAGGAAGAACTGGTTAATTACCTGTCGGCAGCCGAAGTTTACGTTACTCCATATTTAAATGAGGCCCAGATTACCAGTGGCACCTTATCCTATGCTGTTGGTGCGGGTGCCGCAGTTGTTTCGACTCCATACTGGCACGCTACAGAATTGCTGGCTAATAACCGTGGCCGCCTGTTTGACTTTAAGAATGCAGATGCGTTAGGTGATATTGTTAACGAGCTGCTGGACCAGGACCGGGTATTGAATGAATTAAAACAAAATGCCTACCAATATGGCCTGCATTTACGCTGGCCCGTAATTGGCGCCGAATTTATAAAAACAGCGCAAATAGCACTTGCTTCACACGACTTTAGCGACAAAATATTAAAAAACAGCATTGTTGACCCAGAAATAATGCCAAACTTCAGTTTAGCTCATGTATCGCGCTTAACTGATGACACCGGTATTGTTCAACATGCTAAATATGGTATCCCTAACCTGAAAGAGGGTTACTGCCTTGATGACAATGCAAGAGCACTAATAATGGCCTTAATGGCTTACCAGCGCAATAAAAGTAAAGAAGCGTTTGAGCTTTTACCTATATATTTAAGCTACATCCACTATATGCAAACGGATGATGGCAACTTCCGCAACTTTTTGAGTTTTAACCGCCAATATTTGGATGAAGTAGGGTCTGAAGATTCTTTCGGACGTACTGTTTGGGCATTGGGTTATGTAATAAGCTGTGCAGCAAGCAACTCATACAAAGAATTTGCGCTGGAACTGTTTCTAAAATCGTTCCCTCATTTTAGTAAATTAAAGCATTTACGAGGGATGGCCAATACCATTATAGGCATCAGCTCGTACCTGCATGTTGTACCGGGTGATGATGGTATGATTAATGAGCTGGTACGCCTTACCCAACCTTTGATTGATGCTTACGAAGAAAATCAATCAGAAGACTGGCAATGGTTTGAAGAGAAAATGACGTATGATAATGCGATACTTCCATTGGCTCTGTTACACTCATGCGAAATAACCGGCAATGAAAAAGTTAAACAAGTTGCCTTAAAAACAATGGCATTTTTAGATCAGCTAACGCTGTCGAACGGGTATTTGAGCCCGGTTGGTAATGATGGCTGGTATTATCGCGGTGGAACATTCCCTACATTCGATCAGCAGGCCATTGAAACTATGGCCATGGTGCTGATGCATTTCCAGGCGTATAAAATATTCCGCAAACCGCAGTATATCGAAAAAATGTTTTTGAGCTATAAGTGGTTCCTTGGCGAAAACACGCTCCGTGCTCCTTTGTACGATCATGAAACCAAAGGATGTTGCGATGGCTTACTGCCTACAGGCATTAACCGTAACCAGGGCGCCGAAAGTACTTTAGCTTACCTGATATCACATTTAACCGTTTTAAAGGCGTTCGAGCTGGAATACGAATACAACAAAATTGGCCAGTTTGCCGAAACCTGCTAATGAGAGTTGCAATATTAGCCCCCGTTGCCTGGCGTACACCGCCCAGGCACTATGGGCCATGGGAACAAATAGCATCAAACTTAGCCGAAGGGCTGGTTAAGCTTGGTGTTGATGTATCGCTTTTTGCTACCGGCGATTCAATAACCGATGGCAAACTTTTCTCCATTTGTGACGCGGGTTACGAAGAGGACCGCACACAGGATGCAAAAGTTTTAGAGTGCCTGCATATCAGTAACCTGATGGAAAGGGCTGCCGATTTTGATATCATCCACAATAATTTTGATTTTTTGCCGCTTACCTATTCGGGATTGATAAAAACCCCGGTTATAACTACGATACATGGATTTTCATCACCCAAGATAATCCCCGTATATAAAAAATATAATACTATCGGTCATTATGTGTCGATCAGCAATGCCGACCGCAGTGCCCAACTGGATTATATAGCCACGGTTTATAATGGGTTAGATACCAAAAGCTTTGAATTTAATAACGATCCGGACGATTACCTGCTATACTTTGGCAGGATACACCATGACAAAGGCACCGCCGAGGCGATAGAGATTGCAAAAAGGAGTGGCCGTAAATTATTAATTGCCGGTTTGATACAGGATGCGAACTATTTCAGAGAAAAGATAGAACCGCACCTAAGCAATCAAATTGAATACCTCGGTAATGCCGAACCGGCAAAGAGAAACACACTTTTAGGTAAAGCAGCTGTTTTGCTGCACCCAATAAACTTTAACGAACCTTTTGGTATGAGCGTAGCCGAAGCAATGCTTTGCGGCACACCCGTGATTGCTTTTAACAAGGGCTCGATGCCCGAATTGATAAAACACGAGCAAACAGGATTCCTGGTTAATACCATTGACGAGGCCGTTGATGCTGTAAATCAAATTAAATCAATCAACCGGCAGGATTGCTATAACTGGTCTAATTCGCAATTTTCAAGCAAGAAAATGGTGAATGATTATTTGAAGTTGTATGAGCAGATACTGGCTTAATAAATTCAATAGAGGCATAGCCTCGAAGGATTTTGTAACAACGGATTTTAATCCGTTGAAAAGACAGAGACGATTAATAAGAACCATAGGTTCGACCCATATAAACGATTGATTATGTACCGTACCTCCAGCACTAAAATCGGGGTTTATTATAAGCAACGGGTTGAAACCCGTTGTTACAGAGTGCTCCGGGCCGACGGCCCTAAAAAGCGCTAATCGGTCAAATAAATTCACTAATCATAATAAATCGGATAATATTAAGACAAAACTGTCCTGCTTTCTTTAGTACCACACTTGCCGACGAGCGAGTATGGATTAGATAAGCCCGTGCTTATATCACTTGCGTTAAATAATGACATTTGCCCTGCCCTTTTACTGTAACCTATTTATAAATTATCTTATAAGTCAAAATAACACTGGCAAATATCAGTGTTATAGCATTGGCAACTGCAACCGGCCAGCTTGGTGATATGATACCGTATATGAGCCAAAAAAGGGTTCCAACAGTGAAGATGGCATACATAGATAAGGAAATACCAGAAGTATCCTTAGTTTGTATGGTTTTAATGGCTTGCGGCAAAAATGAAACCGTAGTTCCAAATGCGGCCAGGTATCCAACAATGTTAACCAGGTTCATGGGGTGCTTTTAATTTACGTAAAGATAGTATTTGCTACCCATCACACTGCCTTATCCGGATTGAAAAGTTTAAAATATAAAGCAGCAATTGTGTAGGTAATTAAATAACCGAGTGCAAACCCTAATGCTGCATATATAATATTCAGCAGTAAGCCGTTATGGCCCTCAATAAAAACAACAATGAAAATTGAAATTATTGCCCCTATCAGGCTTATCCGTTTTGCCAGCTTATGCCATGATGAAATTTTCATCCCCAGCAAGCTATGTTCATAACCGTAGCTAATGTAAATATCCAGCCCTATCACCAGCCATATTATAAAGCGCTCCCAATTGGTATATCCTAATTGCGTCATCAAATAAAAACAGCTTAATAAACCCAGCACTGGTATCAGCGATAAATTTCTGATAAAGGCAAATACTGCTAAAACTGCTGATAAAATGATAAAGAGAAAAAACGGAAGATCATCCTTATTATTCCCATTAAATAGTGCCTGTACATCCTTCCGGAACACGTACGCACAAAGTATAAATAGCACGGGAACAATCCACTTTGAATTGATATAAGGCAAATGGAACCGTCCGCTCCTGGCTGCTTCGCGTGGTAATAAAAGCACGCCGCCGCAAACCAAAACAAAAGCGAACAAGGTACCGATACTGGTTAAATCGGTAACTATGGTAAGGTTAAGAAACAGTGCGGGCACTCCTACTACAAAACCGGTTACTATTGTTGCAAATGATGGCGTATGAAATTTTGGATGGATGCGTGAAAATACTTTGGGTAATAAGCCATCACGGCTCATGCTCATCCATATTCGCGGCTGCCCTAACTGAAATATTAATAGTACGCTTGCGGTTGCTATAACGGCACTAAAGGAAATAATGCCGCTTATTTTAGTTAGATGTACCTGGTTAAATACATAGGCCAAAGGATCGCCCACTGCAAGTTTTTTATAGCTCACCATGCCGGTAAGCACCAGGGCAATTAAAATATAAAGTACCGTACATATAATGAGCGAATAGATCATCCCACGCGGCAGATCACGCTGCGGGTTTTCACACTCTTCTGCCGTAGTGGATATGGCATCAAAACCGATGTAAGCAAAAAACACACCCGATACGCCCTTCATCACACCACTAAAGCCATTAGGCATAAATGGGTGCCAGTTTGCCGGGGTAACATAAAAAAAGCCGATAGCGATAACTGCAACCACAATAGCTATTTTTAAAATCACCATGGCGTTGGTGGCTTTTTTGGTTTCGCGGATGCCAATATAAACCAGGTAAGTAATCCCGATAACTATTGCTAACGCCGGGATATTAGCTATTAATTTAAAGCTGCCAAAACCCGGGGCGCTGCTCCATGCTATTGCGCCCTGGTGCAGTGCATCGGTTATATCAGCAAGATGATGACTTGAAGTTAGCTGCTGCACCTGCTCATGCGCACTGAATGCCGAATAATAATCCATCGTCAGATATTCGGGCATGTGAATCCCGAAACCTTCAAGCAGGTTAACAAAATAGGTACTCCATGACACCGCTACCGCAATATTGCCTATAGCATACTCCATCAGCAAATCCCAACCAATAATCCAGGCAATCAATTCGCCAAATGATGCATAAGCATAAGTATAAGCGCTGCCGGCAACAGGTATACGTGATGCAAATTCGGCATAACATAAAGCCGAAAATCCGCAGGTGATAGCAGTAATTATAAATAATATGGTAACGCCGGGGCCGCCGTTAAAAGAGGCTAAACCAATTGTCGAAAATATCCCAGCCCCTACTACCGCTGCAATACCCATCAGGGTAAGGTCCTTTACATTAAGCTCTCTTTTTAAATGTGATCCCCCATGCTCGGCATCACCAAATCCACTTGCACAATCGGCTAATATTTTATTGATAGATTTTTTACGGAATATACTATTCGACATTTAGTTTAAGCAATTAGAGTCTCCATTTCAAACATAGCCATTTTTTTGCATTCAATAAGTATATGCTTATTTTGCACGATGAATATAGGTATAAAAGATGTTTTGCAACGAATAAGGGTGTTTTTTATCATTTACCTCGTCCTGCTTTGCGGTTGTTTAATCATCAAACTAATTTTTACTAAAGACGAAATTTACTTTGCAGTTAACAGTCGCTATTATCCCTGGGCAGATTGGATTGCTCCATACATCACCGATTTAGGTAACGGATGGACCATAGTGATACTTTCGGCTATATTGGTTCTGTTCAACTACCGTGCGGCGTTTTTAATGATTACTACGTTCGTAATAACATCCTTATCAGTACAGGTGGCAAAATTTATCTTTGATGCTCCCCGGCCAAAGCTATACTTTAAAGATCAACTGAGCCGTTTACATTTTGTAAAGGGTGTTGAAATTTTAAGTCATAACAGTTTTCCCTCCGGCCATACGTTAACTGCTTTTGCTACAGGCGTTGTAATCACTTACCTGGTAAAGGATAAAAGATGGAGTATCCTGCTTATAGTATATGGGGTGTTGGTAGGCTTATCACGTATGTACCTTAGTGAGCATTTTTTTGAAGATGTTGTCAGCGGGTCGGTAATGGGCGTTTTCCTGACTATTTTTTGGATAAGCTATATTGATAGCAGGAAATTTTTAAACACACCTAAATGGAACAGGGGTTTGTTAGGGAAGTCTAGGTCCTGAGTCAGTAGTCCAAAGTCGAACTAATATATTGACTTAAGGCTACTGACTCATGACTAAAAGACTTAATCGATAGCTAATCTTTTTTTCCTTCTAACTACAAAAACCACTATCAGGATAATAACCAATGCACCTCCGGCTATCTCTACTATACTAATAGTTGACAAACTATTTGAGTTTGACAGGTATTGATCATTACGCTGCAACTCCGGCGAAAAATGAATAGAAGAAATATAGGCTTTGTACTCATCCTTCACCAGGTCCTTCCTGTTCTCCGGATAAACGTACTCAAATGTGTAAGTAGCATCCTGGGTGTAAAGCAGTATGAAATTTCTGTATTGCGGATCACCGCTCTCCAGGTCGCTTTTTAAGGTAAATACTTTGGCTTTTAAAGTTCCGATCGTTGTGTCGCGTATATTTTGCGCACTGCTGCCTTCACTCTGGCCTTGTATACCTTTAATATAATCCTTTAAAACTTTGTTCAGGTCCCTTTCTTTTTTTAGCGGCGTATTGCCTTTGGCATTAGCCTCCCTTATAGCTATCATATAGCCATATTCGGCATTGCTTGTATATATCTGTTCGTTTAAAGTATCCTTCTTCTGGAAACCTGCGGGTAATGAAACAGTAACCAAACTATCTAATTTTACCGCTACATTTTGCGGACCAACTACTTGTTTTTTTTGCTGGCTAAACCCTGCTATTGCAAATAATATGAGGGTTAAACTTAAAAATATCTTTTTCATAAAGGAATAACCAACAAAGTTGCATTTGGTTTTAATTAGGGGCTTTATGAATGATATGAGGAAATATTATTGGACTTTTTGAACCCGGATTTATTGAATTAAGACAGACATTATGTTGATTCCAAAAATTCGATGAATTCAGGTTCAGATTCTCTTACAACTTATCCATCTCCCCTTTCACAAATTCCGCCAGCTCTTTAACATAACCTGCGCTGAAATCAAATTTAATGCCGGCTGTTTCGTAAATCTCTTTGATGGTTTTAGTATAGCCCAGCTTTAAGGCATCCAGGTATTGTTGCAGGCCTTTTTCAGGATTTTCTTTATAGTTTTTCCATACGGCTATGGCTCCTAATTGCGCCATGCCATATTCAATATAATAAAACGGCACCTCGAAAATATGCAGTTGTTTTTGCCAAAGATTATCTTCCGCCTCCTGGTGTTCGCTCCAGTCGACAAAGCCTGCGCCAAATGGTTCATAAATTTGAATCCATGCTGCTGTACGCTCTTCATCGGTATGATCCGGGTTCGTATATATCCAGTGTTGAAACTGATCAACCACGGCTACCCAGGGCAGGGTTTTCAACACGTCAAAAAGCTGGTCGCGTTTGGCGCGTTTTAAATCTTCGGGATCATCAAAAAACACATCCCAATTATCCATGGAGATTAACTCCATCGACATGGAAGCCAATTCAGCCACTTCACTCGGGCAATGTTTAAAATCGTTCAGCTCCAAATCAGCAGTTAAAAAGGTGTGCACCGCATGGCCGCCTTCATGCACCATAGTAGTGAGATCACGGAAGGTATTAGCCGAATTCATAAATATAAACGGCGCACCTGTTTCGGAAAGCGGATAATTATAACCTCCCGGTGCCTTACCTTTGCGACTTTCTACGTCAAAAAGGCTGTTATCCTTCATAATTTCCAGCCGTTCACCTAAATAGCGGTTGATGTTACTGAAACATTGAATAGATTTTTCAATCAGCTCGCCGCCACTGTTAAATGGTTTTAAAGCCGGTTTGCCCGATATATCTACATCCATATCCCAGGGCTTTAAAGTTTCTAACTTTAAAGCTTCCCGGCGTTTTTCTGCCTGCTCACGCAGTATCGGAACAATTTCCTTTTCAATAGCTTCATGAAAAGCGTAGCAATCCTGCGGGGTGTAATCAAAACGCCCTAAGGCCTGGAACATATAATCCCTGAAATTTTCAAACTCGGCGTTAAGCGCAACTTTATGCCTTAATACACGCAGGTGATCAAAAAGCTGGTTAAGCTGATCTTTATCCTGCAGGCGGCGTTCGGTTATCTTTTCCCAAACTTCCTGCCGTTTACTGCGGTCGGGATCTTTCAAAAACACAGAAGCCTGTTCCAAAGTAAACTCCTTATCGCCAATATGTACAGACATAGAGCCGGTGATGGACTGGTATTTTTGTTGCTCCACCTGGATCTCGGTTTGTATCGGGATATTTTCTTCCCTGAACAGTTCCAATGATTTTTTAACCCCGCGCAGGTAAATGAAAAACTTTTCGCCGTCCAGCTTATCAACCCATTCGCTGCTAACCAGCTTTTTATTCAACTCGTTGCTGTAAGGTGCAATTTTAGGTTCAATTTCGGTAGCGAAGTATTGAAAGTTTTGTAACAGTTGTTCGTTGGTGGTATCGCAGGTCATGCGGATATAGCGCCAGGCAAAATCCTCTTCTAATGCGGCTTCCAGTTCGCTGCGATCACGCAACCATTGCTCCAACTCTTGAGCTGAGTTTACCGGGCGATCGCATAGTTCTTTATAAAGCGGTTCCAGGTTTTCCCATTTAATTTCGAGGGTGGCTGGTATATATGTTCTTGTTTTTTTGTGGATCATTTCTTTTTGATTTGCAGATATGCAAATGTGCGGATGTGCAGATGATAATCAAAGCGAATGGTGAATATTAATTGAAAAATTAAGACGCCTTACAAAGGGTAAAAAAGCCTTGACAAATACGGCAATTTTACCTATACTTGTATTATGACAGTTGCACAAACTAATCTTTTAAAAAATATTCCGGCACGTGTTGATACTAATGTCACACTTGGGATGATTAAAAACGGCAAAGTAGGGCCACAACATTTACAAGCCATTAAGGACTTAACTTTGTTTAATGATGAAAAAATTTCAGATTGGTTGGATATTAGTGTAAAAACCTTCCGGTCATACAAAAAACCGCATAGCATAATAAAGGCGCGTATAAAAGAGCATGCTATAATGGCATTGTCTTTAATTAAACATGGTATTGAAGTTTTTGGAACCAAGGAAAATTTCACCATATGGCTTCAAAAAGAAAATTTCTTTTTCGACAAAAAAGCCCCTATTGAATTTATGGATACACATAGTGGAATTAAATTTATTGATGATAGGTTGACAGGAATAGAGTATGGCGATAATGTGTAATAAAAATGGAGGTATTTAAAATTGTTAAAGAATCATTTTCAAAAGAACTTATAGCTTCCGGCAGGGCACACAGGTGGAATCTTGATGACCAATTTGTGATATACACCGGTAGTTCCAGATCTCTCTCTTCTTTGGAGCTCATCGTTAATGAGAATTCTGTTTTGCCTGCTTTTAAGTATAAAGTGATGATTATTTCTATCGCTGATGAAGAGAACTTATTCGCTCATATTTTACAATCAGAGCTACCCTCATCCTGGCGAAGTATGACCACATACCCCAAACTCCAGCAATTAGGAAGTGAATGGTATCAAAGTAAAAGATCACTCATTTTAAAAGTGTCATCAGCAGTAATTCCAAAAGAATATAATTACATAATTAACACCTCTCACCCTGATTTTAAAACCAAAGTTTCATTGGTTAGAACGGAAGACTATTTTTGGGATGAGCGATTATTTTAGCCTGAAAAAGCAGTAAAAAGATTTACGAAGTTTTAAAACGGCGCAGCCATCAACGAGGCCATTAAAAATAAATAACATCGAGTTAAACTTTGTAAATTTGGTCTTTCTATCTTCCGGACTTATACAACGTCTCCGACATTAGCTTTATCCCATCCTCATAGCTGGTTGGCTTAAAATTGAAAGCCTTTTCAAATTTTGAGGAATCGAAATTGTAATCGTGATCGTACTGGTAATACATTTCAACAGCACCCATTACAACCTTATTAAATAAGCCGTAGGCCCACAACATAAACTTATTTACAGCGAAATATTCAGGTTTAACGCCATAAGTATGGGCTGCCAGTTCAATAAACTTTATGCCGGGCATGGCCGGTGCGGTGGGCATGTGCCATATTTGGTTATCACTTTCGGGGTTTTGACCAAGCAGGTACATACCTTTGCCCATATCGGGTATAAAGCTAAAGTTGTGCAGTTTTTTTGACTTACCTATCCATTGGGCAGTTTTCTTTTTGGCATAATTGTTTAGCACCACCATGTCAAAAGAGGCATTCATGTTTTCAGTCCCATAAAAATCGGCACCGCGGGCAATACTGGCGCGAATAGTGCCTGCTTTTACTTCATTCATCAGCATATCGGCAATTTCAATGCGTACTTCACCTTTTTTACTGTGTGGATTATAGGGAGTATCTTCCTTCATCGGGCCGTTAACCAGGCCGTACATATAAACGTTGTCGAAAAATATAAGCCTCGCACCTGTTTCTTTACCCAGCTTAATGAAGTTTTGCATAATAACGGGCCATTGCGCTTTCCAAACGTCCTTATCATATACCAGCCCCGCGGTTAAATATATCACGGTCGAGCCTTTTGAGGCTTCCAGCAGTTCGGCGTAGTTTAACAGGTCGGCTTTTTTCCAGGTGATGTTTTGTCCGGTAATATTAACCGGCTTGCGGCTAACCAAGCGAATGGTTTCGTTATGGTTCAATAGTTCGCGGGTAAGTGCATTGGCAACTGCCCCGCCGGCTCCTAATATAGTGTGCATAGTTTATTTGTTTTTGTTAAGACAAAGGTATATGAAGCCTGTGAGCCAAAACGTTAACTTAAGATAAGAATTTGGGGAGATTTCGGAATTCGGATGTTCGATTTCGGATTTTGCTTGTCTGAGTCAGAATTTTATAGAATTATAGAATTTTCAGAATGCTTTGGGGCGCTTCGATATTCACGGCAAATCAAAATCCAAAATCGGTCCACCGTATTGATACATTACCTAATTCCGAAATCGAACATCCGACATCCGAAATAATTAAGCGCTTATCTTCATTATTCTTCTTCTTATCCGCGAAAGCGAAACGGGGGTGATGCCTAAAAAATGGGCTATGTAATGCTGTGGCATACGCTGAAGGATATCCATGCCGGTGTTTAGCAAGTCGAGGTACCGTTCTTCGGGAGACTTAGTGATAAAGGATGAAACCCGGTCTTCATAACAAATTAAATAATGTTCGGATATCAGCCTGCCAAAACGTTCCATTTTATAAGCCAGCAACGGATTTTCCAGCATCAGCTGCATATTTTTATAGCTAATGGTTATCAATATGCTGTCTTCAAGCGCCTGAATATAATTCAAAGAAGGGGTTTGGGTTAAATAGCTTTTGTACGAACTTACATACTCGTTTTCAAAACTGAAGTAGCCTGTAATTTCTTCGCCATCTTTAACATGGTAATAACGCACGGAACCCGAAACAATAAAACCAAATTCAGTACAAACAATACCTGGTTCGGCAAAGTGTTTCTTCTTTTTTAGGATCTTGAAATTTACATGATCTTTTAAAGCGGCCCACTCCGTATTATCAAAAACTACATATTTTTCCAGCTGGTTTCTGAAGATTGATAGCGCCTCTATTGTGTCCATGCTTATTGATGCAATTAAATGCAATTTTATGCAAATGATTGATCAAAAATACCTAATATTAATTAAAGCGATGCGTTACTTGCCAGTTTTTAAACTAAAACATCCAGACCCTGTCCAGCAAAAAGAAGGCCGCAAAAACTACGCTGGCTATTCCGTTGGTAGTCATAAATGCGAAGTTTACGCGGCTTAAATCATTAGGTTTTACCAGCAGGTGCTGGTAGATAAGCATGATACAGAAGAATACGATGCCGGCATAATACAAGATCCCCACGTGCGTAAAAAATATAGGCATCACCACAAACGCCGCCGAAAATATGTGCAGTATAGTAGATAACCGTAAAGCGTTCACTTTACCCAACCAGGCCGGGATGGAGTGCAGGTTTTGATTACGGTCGAAGTCTTCATCCTGCAGGGCGTAGATGATATCGAACCCGCTCACCCAGCATAAAACTGCGAACGAGAAAAACAAGGGTGTTAAAGCAAACTGGCCGGTTACCACCAAATAAGCACCTATGGGGGCCAGTGATAAACCTAAACCCAATACCAAGTGGCAAAGCGCCGTAAACCTTTTGGTAGCGCTGTAACCCAATACAACCAGCAAAGCAACCGGCGATAGATAAAAACACAAACTGTTTATAAACCAGGTAGTTGCAATAAACAGCAGGCAATTTATAATGGTAAAAGTTAAGGCAGCTGCCGGGCTTATCCTTCCCGAAGGGACATCGCGCTGTTTGGTACGTGGGTTTTTGGCATCAATATCCCTATCCAGGTAGCGGTTGAATGCCATTGCGGAGTTACGCGCAAAAACCATACATAGCACCATCATCACCAGTTTCAACCATTCAAAATGATAGTTTGTAGTAGTTACCGCCAAAAAAAAGCCGATAAAAGCAAAAGGCATAGCGAAGATGGTATGCGAGAAAGTAACTAAGGACAGGTATTTTTTCATTTGCTATATAATAAACCGGAAATTCATGCTGAGGAACTCGAAGCATGCCGGCAAAGGCCATACGCTCACCCTTCGAGTGCCTCAGGGTGACACCCCGGGAATATTCAAAATTAGTTATTTTTTACAACCATTTCGCTCTTTCATACTGAACGGGCCATTTAACTTCGTGACCCAGCTCATGGGCAGCGCGTAATGGGAAATAAGGATCGCGTAAAAACTCACGAGCCATTATCACCAGGTCGGCCTGCCCCTGCTGAATGATATCATCAGCCTGCTTTGACTCTGTTATTAAGCCAACCGCTCCTGTAAGTATACCACTTTCTTTTTTCACCTTTTCAGCAAATTCAACCTGGTAACCAGGCTTCAACGGTATTTTTGCAGTGGCAACATTGCCCCCCGATGAGCAATCAATCAAATCGATACCTTTACCAATCAATACTTTTGCCAGCACTACGGAATCATCAGCGGTCCAGCCACCTTCTGTCCAGTCACTTGCCGAGATGCGCACAAACAATGGATTTTCTTCCGGCCAAACTTCTTTTACGCTTTCAATAATCTCCAGCAGTAAACGGATACGGTTTTCGAATGATCCGCCGTATTCATCCGTACGGTGGTTACTTAATGGCGATAAAAATTCATGTACCAAATAACCATGTGCGCCGTGCAATTCAATAACCTTAAAACCTGCAAGTAAGGCGCGTGATGCAGCAGCTTTAAAATCCGCCTTTACTTTTTCGATACCTTCTTTATCCAATTCGGTTGATGGTTGTTCTTTATCAGTAAAGGCTATTGCGCTTGGCGCGAAGGATTCCCATCCTTTTGGCTGGTCAGTTGCAATCTGGGTACCGCCTTTCCATGGTATTTCATGGCTTGCCTTGCGGCCGGCATGCGCCAGCTGAATGCCTGCAACAGATCCATTTTCATGTATAAAATCAGTGATCTGTTTTAATTTAGCAATGTGCTCATCTTTATAGATACCTAAATCACCATAAGTTATCCTGCCTTCGGCAGATACAGCGGTGGCCTCGGTAGTGATCAGTCCCGCACCGCCAACAGCACGACTACCCAAATGCACCAGGTGCCAGTCGTTGGCAAAACCATCCTCGCTGGAGTATTCGCACATCGGCGAAACCACTATGCGGTTTTTAAATTCAATGCTTTTTATTTTTATAGGAGAAAACAGATGTGGCATAATTGCAATTTTTTGTAAAGATGGGGAGTAAGGTGTTATATTTTATCCTTTGCTTGTATTTTGACGTTTTAAGGAGATTAACCCAACAGCATAACATGCATCTCAACAGGACTACCCAGGGTTAGCCTATCATTCTTCTCGCAAATCTATGCATTAATAATGCAGATTAAATTCAGCAATATTGCCTGCGCTAGTACTAACAGATACTTTATTTTTTTCTTGCACCACTATTTTGAATACTGTATATTTACAGTATTCAAAATGATAAAATCAATAGATCACAAAGGATTGAAATTGTTATGGACCAAAGGAGATGCCAGTAAGCTCCAGCCTGAAAATGTTTACAGGATAAAAAAGGTACTTAATCTGATCAATTACCTGGAAGATGTACCAAAAGATTTGCAACCTTTTCAAAATTTACGCCCGCATCTTTTAAAATGTGAATTAAAAGTTTTTTGGTCATTAGATATTTCTGGCAATTACCGGATTGTTTTTAGGTTTATTGACGGGAACGCTTACGATTTAGATTATCTGGACACGCATTAAGAAAAATTAGATTATGGAAAGAGCAATCAGTACAAATATCCATCCCGGTATAATTTTAAAAGAGGATGTGATTGATGCAAATAATTTAACCATTGGAAAAGCTGCGGATCTGTTAGATGTGTCAAGGCTTACTTTATCGAAGATAGCTAATGGAAAAGCTGCCATTACACCTAATATAGCATTAAGAATTGAAAGCGCTTTTGGCGGTAATGCAGATTTTTGGTTAAGGATGCAAAGGGGTTACGACTTAATAGAAGAAAAAATAAAGTTTAAAAAAAATCCGCCGAATGTTAAACGGTTTGAATTGCACTAGATCGGTATAGTTATCAATAAATCCAAAATCACCCTCATATCCCCAGCACCTGTTTCAACTTCACATACCCTGTTTTACTAACCGGTATTTTAGCTCCTGATTTCAGTATAGCCAGATGTGCATCCTTTTCGTAAGGATCGATACGGGTAATTTGCTGTATGGCGATGATGTAGGAACGGTGAACACGAACAAAGTATCTTGAATCGAGCGTTTGCTCAAAAAAGTTCATGGTTTTATTTTTCAGGTACGATCCTTCGGCAGTGAATACGCTCACGTAATCGTCATCTGCGGCTAAGTATTGTACGTCTTGAACAGGGATGATTTTAACTTTGGTACCCGTTTTAACTACAATGCGCTCATGTTGTGCAGGTGAGTGCGATGCTGTTTCGAGCAGTTCTTCCGTGTGTTTTGGGGCAGCTGCTGAAGGAGCCTGTGCCAGGTATTTTTCTATCGCTTTATTAAAACGGTCCTTATTAAAGGGTTTAAGCAGGTAATCAACCGCATGGGCCTCAAATGCTTTTATGGCGTATTCGTCAAAGGCAGTGGTAAATATTACGGCGGGTTGCTGCTCAACAAGTTCCAGCATTTCAAAGCCGTTTATTTTAGGCATTTGCACATCTAAAAAAACCAGGTCAGGCTGATGTTGTTGAATAGCCTTAAGCCCTTCAAAGCCATCATTACATTCCTGTATAACCTCTATCTGGTTGGCAAAGTCTTGCAAATACTCCTTTACAACCATCCGGGCTAAAGGCTCATCGTCGATAATTAAGGCACGTTTCATAAATTACAACTGCGGTACTTTAATAATAGTTGTAAATATATTATCATTTCCGTGAGTTTCCATTAAATCATTACGTGCAAAAAGCAAATACAATCGCCGCTGTACCCCCCTTAAGCCAAAACCGGTACCTTTATTAGGCCTTGATGTTTGCGGGTCATATGGGTTTTGTACCATAATTATCAAATAACTACCTTCCATTTCAGCGCGGATACTTACCACCACTTCGCCTATGGTGTCGTATAATCCAAATTTTATCGCATTTTCAACCAAAGGCTGCAGCAGCATGGATGGCAACAGAGCCGAACCACATTGTTCATCGCAACTGATCTCGGTTTGCAGGCGGTGGCCAAAGCGAACCTTTTCAATATCAAGGTAAAGGTTTAAATGCTGCAATTCATCAGTTAAAGGTACCTGCTGCTGGTCGTCCTTCTTTAAGGTGCCGCGTAAAAAGTCAGATAGCTGATGGATCATTCTACGCGCTTCATCCGGTTTAAAGCCAATTAGTGCATTTATCGAGTTAAGGCTATTGAATAAAAAATGGGGCTGCAATTGCTGACGCAAATTGTACAGCTCCGCATCGCGGGCTAACTGCTCAGCTTCCGCTTTCCGTTTTTCATTTTCTTTCTGATCAATTTGCGAATAATAAATTATACTGATCATAGCCATCCAGCCAATAGCTAAAAAAACCGTAAAGAACCTGATGGTGAGCGAATTTAATAAAAAGCTTGAGTAAGCAGGTCCCGTACATAAAAGTGGCAATATCCAGCGGCAACCAAAAGTACAGATGCCCGCCAGTGCACCAACCCATATCAATATATTAACATAGCTGCCTTTGCCCGGTTGATAGTAGCGCAGGTTATTATTAATTAACCAACAGGCAGCAGCTAATAAAATAGAGCACACTATTCCATCGGTTAAGGCAATGAACCAAATAAACCCAAAACTATGAACAATATAGCTCTGCAGTGCTGTCCAAACCAGCCCGCATCCTATAAATGCTCCGTAAAGCCTTGAAGGTGTAATTGATGAGTGTGCCATTTGTTTTGGTTAGAATGGTTGATTGAGTTGATTAGGTTGATTGAGTTAATATTCCAACCATTCACCTAATCAACTCAATCAACCACTCACTAATTAATAACTACGAATATCCACGCCTGCAAAAATTGAAACGCCTTTTAATACCAATATTTTATCGACACTGTTGGGCGATACAGTACTTTTCATTCGTTTATCATCAATACCGGCAAAAACTGCGGCTATATCTGATACTACCTGCCAGTGCGATGGCACAATTATTTTAGTACCGCCAAATACCTGGGTTATATCAATTATTACGCGACCACTGATCTCTGCCTGGGTAAGGTCAAGCTCAGCCCCGCCGAATATGTTTACGATCTCGCCGCCTTTAAAGTCTTTTGAAAGGATGGTTTTCTTAACGCCGCCAAATACAGATACTGCGTCCAGGTAATCATCGCCGGTTGGCCCGTAAGATGAAGGATCACGCGGAGGGATTGTCGAGGATGTATAATCAACCTGTGGTTCATCAGCATTTTGACCGGCTACCGGGTTATACTGATGCCATTTATTTCCATAATTCTTTGCCCATTTATCTTTATCAAAACTGCTGTGCCGCCTTAATATCATCCACAAACCAAAAGCTATAATAGCCACCGGCCATACAATATCGCTGGCGCCATGAAAGTTATCATCTATTAAAAATACAACACCAAGCAGTATCAGTATAAATGCTGATGGTTTATGAAAATTACTTTTTGCACCAACAAAAAGCCCCCAGAAAATCAGCCACATAGGCCAGGTAAACAACCAGTGGGGTATAAAAAAGAAATCGAACTGCCGGATGAGCAGTATGGCACCTACGGCCAGTAAAATTATCCCTGCCAGGGCTTTGCCATTGCGGGGATTGTTAGGGTATCCTATATCGTTACTCATTATTTTTTGCGAATTTAAAACTTATCCAAAACTAAGGTAACATTATATGTTAGCCAAACAAAAACTGGCGGTTTATTTAAAGATGTCGGTGAGGGCTTGTAAACTGTCGGTGAAAAAGTTGAAGTTGCATTTTGCCTTAGCCACATAGTGAGTGTTCCAAAAAAATAAAGGGACCGATTTGGAACGCCCGGAACGATTGTTTTTATTATTTCAAGCTAATCTCAACGCTCCAGTCATTGCCGCTGGCAATGTTATAAGTTTTGGCAAAATCGCCCTGGTTCAACGCAAATGAAAGCTGCAAAAGGCTGTTGATATAGGCCAGTGGTTTACCTTCGGCCACTTCGCCAAAGGTTTGGCTGTAGGGCATTGTACCCTGGTAAACGGGTTTTTGTTTATAAAATATAGTCACGTTTATCACATGGCCAAAGTGGGGATTTAATTGATTAAAAAGCGTATCCGGAATGTTGGTCCAAACGTTGCCATATTGCACATCCAGCACCGGGATATTGCCTTTTATTGTTTTACCATTAAGTACTGCTTGCTGGTACGGAATGGTGACCACTTTATTTGGCAAAAGCGGACCAACCTGCTCATAACTAATTACTCCGGCAGCCAAACGCGCTGCTGTAAAAGCATATACATCGCGCCCATGAAAGGTATATGATTTCTTTGAATCCTTACGGCGATTTACGTTTTCGTCGATTTCCCTTACCTGGTCAATACCCAATGATTCAGAGATGAGCGTGAGTGTTCCATTATCAGGAGTCACGATGTAATGGCCTGACTTTGTTTTGAGTACTACTGATTTACGGGTGGTGCCCACACCCGGGTCAACTACGGAAACAAATACCGTTCCTCCCGGCCAGTAGCGTACCGTTTGCTCCAGCCTGTACGATGCTTCCCAGATGTTATAAGCAGGTATTTCGTGCGTGAGGTCAAACAGTTTCAAATCTGTGGATACGCCCATAGCTACGCCCTTCATAGCTGATACCGCGCCATCCTTCAACCCAAAATCTGATTGAAAAACTACTATTTTGTTTTGGGCGATGGAAAGTTTTGCGCTTAGCAGAATGATGAGAATGGCTATGGATAGTAGGTTTTTCTTCATGATGTACAAATTAATGAATTTTAGCCATTTATAGAAATTTGTTATATTAACGGTATAACATATTTAAAAGAAGAGGGTGTCATGGTGAGCCTGTCGAACCACGGTGCGCAAAGGCCTGTACACCATGCATTAACGTAAATGCATAGTTCGGGATGCCCAACCCACCGTGGTTCGACAGGCTCACCATGACACCCATTTTTAACATTTCTCCTTTCGAACTTTTCAAAACTTGTAATCCACAGCATCTCCTCCTTAATTACGCAATAAAAAAGCCAGGCAGCATTACACCGCCTGGCTTTAACCACCTATGAAAACCAAACTATTAAACTATTTCCTTTAAATTATTATTCTGCGGATATTCGGCCTCCGGATGCCTGTTATGTTTCAAAACCATCCATGCACCTAAGCCTATGATTGATACCGGCCAAACAAAGTTTTCGGCATTGTCAACGTTTTCGGTAAGCAAAAAGGCCGTACCTAAAACTATTACCCATATCCATATCGGTTTCCTGAAATTGTATTTACCACCCATATAAAGGCCGTAAGCTATCATCCACATCGGCCAGCTAAAAAGCCAGTTTGGAATAAAAAACAGGTCAAGCTGATCAACCAGTAATATACCGCCTATTATTAATATGATAATCCCTGCCATTGTACGGCCATTGTGAGATTTGTTTGGGTTTGCTATGTTAGTTTCCATTGTTTTAAATTTTAATTGTTACCCAAAAATACAGCAGTATTAAAGGCACAACAATGGAATGTTGGCAGGGTGTTTACAGATGTCGGCGGGGAGGGAGAAATTGTCGGTGAATAGAAACTCTAAAACTTACGAAGTTTTAAAAACTTCGTAAGTTTCTGTGGGCTTTAGAGATTACACCTCGGGTTCCTGCTGGCTCAGGCAATGAAAGCTACCCAACCCCCATATAATATCAGTGGAGTCAATGCCAATTACTTTTCTATCCGGGAAACATTGCTGTAAAATATCCAAAGCCTTGTCGTCATTTTTTGAACGGTAGGTTGGTACTATAACAGCCGAGTTGGCAATGTAAAAGTTTGCATACGATGCCGGCAAACGCTGATCCTGGTAAATAACGGCATCGGGCATGGGCAGCTCAACAACGTTTAACTGCTTGCCATTAAGCAGGCGCATTGTTTTTAGCGTTTCCAGGTTTTCCTGCAGAATGTGGTAGTTATCGTCATTTTTATCTTCCTCAATCACCGTTACAACGGTATCTTCGTTTACAAAACGGGTAATATCATCAATATGGCCATCAGTATCGTCCCCAACTATGCCATCCCCCAGCCATAAAACCTGCCCAACGCCGTAATAATTTTGCAAATATTCTTCAATTTGCGATTGATTTAAATGCGGGTTGCGGTTTTTATTGAGCAAACAGGCAGTAGTGGTTAAAACTGTCCCTTTTCCATTAAAATCAACCGAACCACCTTCCATTACAATACCCGGATGATAAACCGGCAAACCTAAACGCTCTCCTATTTTTGTGGGGATTACATCGTCCAGGTCAAAGGGCGGATATTTACCGCCCCAGGCGTTATATCCCCAGTCAATTATTGCTTTTTGTTTGGTATCAGCATTGATCAAAAACGCCGGCCCATGATCCCTGCACCAGGCATCGTTTGTAGGGAATTCAAAAAACTCAACACGTTTTAAATCCACTCCTGCTGCCAGTAACTGTTGTTTGGCAAATGCAGCCATTTGCTCATCGGCTACGTTAATGCGCACCAGTTCACCTCCCGTTAAAATCTTAATAAACTCACAATATTTTGGATAGATCAGGTCGATCTTTCCCGGCCATGATTCTTCCTTATGCGGCCAGCTCAGCCAGGTAGCGGTGTGAGGATGCCATTCTGCGGGGAATTGGAAGCCGTTTTGTTTGGGAAGGTTGTTTAGTAAGTCCATAGTCGATAGTCCATAGTCCATGGTAAATTGAGGTTATTATAAAGTGTTTCTTAAAGAGGTGATCATTTTTGTCAAAGACTCATATTCGATATATAACTTTTTAAAATCATCTTCTTGAATAAGTTCTCTTCTTTTAGCTATGAATAAACAAGAAACTACTTCCACAACTGATCGTAAGGAATAGCCTAAAAAAATTTTAAAAACTGCATTAGTTTGACCTGTGCACCCCTCAGCAATATTAAACACTACCGAATCAGCCGCTCTTTTAATTTGGGATGTCAAGATGAATAATTCATCTTTAGGAAAGTTATGTTTTGTCAAAAGGTTTATTTCATCGGTTAAATCTAATGCCTTTTGCCATACTTGTAAACTTTCAAATTTAAATGCCACAATAATATTTTATCTTAATTAAATTATTTAAGTACTAATTCCGCGCTTTTCTATGGACTATGGACCATCGACTATGGACTATTGACTAAATTACTCCTCGTCAATAAATCTTTTAGTTATCTGTGAATAAGAATCTATACGCCTGTCTCTCATAAACGGCCAGTGACTTCTGTAATAATCCGATTTATCCAGATCTAATTCCTGCACAGCAATTTCTTCATTGTCATGGGATGCCTGGTAAATAATGCTTCCAAACGGATTTGCAAAAAACGATCCGCCCCAAAACTTCACACCGGCTTCCTCGCCTGCGCGATTAATGCTTACCACGTGTACGCCATTCGCTACAGCGTGTGAACGTTGAATGGTTTGCCATGCATTGTATTGTTCGGTATTGGTGGCTTCATCCTGCGTGGTGGCCCAGCCTATAGCGGTTGGGTAAAATAATATATCGGCACCCATTAATGCAGTAATACGGGCAGCTTCGGGATACCACTGATCCCAGCAAATAAGCACACCTACTTTGGCATATTTGGTTTTAAATACTTTGTAGCCCAAATCGCCGGGAGTGAAATAAAATTTTTCGTAAAAGCCCGGGTCATCCGGGATATGCATTTTGCGGTATTTACCTAAGTAAGCGCCATCAGCATCTAAAACTGCGGTAGTATTATGATAAAGTCCTTGTGCGCGTTTTTCAAATAATGAGGCGATGATCACTACATTTAATTCTTTAGCTATAACTGATAAAGCATCAGTAGAAGGGCCGGGAATAGCTTCGGCAAGCTTAAAGTTATCATAATCCTCCACATCGCAAAAATAAAGCGATGTAAAAAGTTCCTGCAAACAAATTATCTGTGCGCCTTTTGCAGCGGCTTCCCGCACTTTAATAATCGCTTTATCCAGGTTTTCCTGTTTACTGGCTGTACAGGTCATTTGTACCAGGCCTACTTTTACTTTATTCATCCCGCTAAAATTTGCGCAAAAATAGGGGTTTTTGTTGGAGATTAGAGATTAGAGGTTAGAGATTAGTTGCATATAAAGTTGTAAGATTGTAAAAAATACAAATTAGGATTAGCAATCGCACTTCGGTTACCGTATTCAAAACTAATCTCCAAACTCTAAACATCAATCACTAGTGTTGTGTCACCCATGAATTGTAAACTTTTTTCAGGAAGATACAAAGGCTGTCATTTCCTGAAATATGAAATGATTGATAACCAGCAAATTGCATGGATTCCCGGAAAAGCTTATTTTTATAACTGTTGATTATCAGCCACTTACCTAAGTTGGTAATTCATTAAAAATTAAATCAGCTGATAATCAGCGTGTTTCACATCGTTCCGGGTGTTCCGTGTGGAAAAATGGAACGCTGCATCACTGCCTGTTCAGCGTTTGAACCGGCGAGAAATTAAAGTTTATCTTATTAATACTTTTGAATTCTTCTGACTCAAGACTTTCGACTTAGGACTAAACGTCAATTCATGGGTGACACGACACTAGTTCATTTACTTTATCAATCAGTTCTTCCAAACCGAAGGGCTTGGCAATAATGGCATCGCAGCCACAAGTCAGTAAATCATCTTTGTTTAAATAGGCCGAACAAATAATAACGGGGATATCATATAGCTGATGGTGGGTTTTTATCTGCCGGCAAATATCATCGCCCTTAGGGCCATTCAGCTTATAATCCAGCATCACCAGGTCGGGTTTATATTTTTGAATTGCTTCGATAATATGATCACTGCTCGAAGTGATCTTCACTTCAAACTTCTCGTATGAAAGGGCCTCTTTTATAATATCCAGTATATCCTGGTTATCATCGAGCACTAATATTCGCTTTACCATAGTTAACTGCTTAATAGGGGGTTGAGTAACGGTTTTTCGATAAGCTAAATCTTAGTTAATAATAGGTAATCGGGTGTTTATAATATCCTTTTGATGGATAATAACGACATAGGTTTAATTTTATTGGAAATATAAATGTTAATTTTGGTGGCTATAGGTTGGGGACAGAGGTTAGTGATTGGAGATTAGGTAATTAGAAATTAGGTAGAACGTTGTACGTTTGGTTAAAATATTTTGTAAATCTCACTAATCGAAATCTTGATTAATCTCTAGCCTCTAATCACTATCCCCACAGGAACTAAAAATCATGGTAGATACTTCTGAAGGTACTGCGCAGGCCAAAGGTAATAAGAGTAGTTTTCTGACTGCCTAAATCGTTTCTTTGATCGCGTACCAGGCCGCCAAGTTCAAAGCGTAAATTATATTTTGGATTAATTAAAACTGAAACAGTTCCCTCGCCATAATATAATTTGGTTGCTATACCCTGCCCCACTATAGTTGTAGGGTTTGAGGCCGGATAAAAAGGCAGATTAACATCCATGCCGTAATTCATATTTGCAGGGTTAAGGCCATATTCGGCATAATTTAACTGTCCCATAAAGTCAAATCGCCCGATAGAATAATTCAGTATTCCAATATACTCTTTAAAGTTTGCACCAAGCGGATCGCCCAATGGCTGGCTAAAATCAGTATAGCTGGTAATAGGCTGCTGACTGGAGTAAGTATATGGCTTAACCGTGTTAAACTCGGCCAGGTAACTCAGGTTTTTAACCCCTAAGAAATCTCCTCCCCGGATACCCAATTGTACACCGTTAGTATTATCCGCATTATCTTCCGAAAAGAGATCGCTTGCTTTAAAGCGATCAAAAAGCACCTGGCCGTAAATGGCAGATTTATCAAATATTTTATACTTGCCAGTAAAGCCAACCAGTACATTATCAGGCTGTGAGGAAGGGCCTAAGGAGCTTGAAAACAAAACCGGGTTTACGTAATTTGCGTCAAAACCATGAAAGTTTCCATTATCATCGGCCTCTTCAGCAATCAACGCATTAAAAAAACCTACTGATAAACGTTTGGTTATGTTCCAATCCACATAATGGAAGGCAGCCCATTTACGGCGATTATTGCCGAAAGAATCAAATTGCTGGGCATCGGCATCTTCCAGATATGCCCACATCATCATATATTGCACCTTGCCCAGGTTAGCAGTTATGCGGAGCAGCGGATAGTTGGCGGCAAAATCTGATAATAACAATGACCGGTAACCATCGCCAATAAATGTTTTATCATCACCTAAGGTAATATTCAGTTGCTTTATAGGCGAATAAGAAACTATAGAGGTAACATACGTCCAATCTTTTGATTTTTTCTTCCCCTGGTTATAGTCGTAGGACTGGCCGGGAATAAAATCTATTGCGTTTATATAATTATTAAGATAAGTTGGAAAAACGCCCTGGTTTTCATAGCCGCTGGTATAAAAGGAAAATTTGGTGCCGATGGTGCCGCCTAACTCATAACCACGGGTATTGAGGTTGGTTGTTACTTTGTTAGTGAAATCGCGCCCGAGTTGCAGGTCGGGCAGGTAATCGCCGTAAAAGGTAAACTCCTTGGTTTTTACATCAAACAGGTGTTCATTGAATAACTTGCGGGGTATCCAGCTTTTGCGGCTGGTATCAACCCCTACATTCATTAACTGGTTATACCTATAGCTGATGAGGCTATCCATTAAAAATGGCTTAAGCGAGGTGTGGAACGAGTTATCGACTGAGTATATGCTCGAATTAAACTTTTGATCGAACTGATAAGAATAAGGCAGGTATACAGATTGCGCTTTACCAATACTAATTGAAAACAGTATGATAATGGCAAATAATAATATTTTTTTCACCGTTAAAAGGTAGATCCTTTGCATTGCAACAAAATAAGCGTTATTTATGGTTAAATAAAAATTTGATTAGCATATTACAAAAATATCGTTCGCCTCAAAAATTACCTGAATTTCCTACAGGCCCCATCTTATTAAATTACACTATATTTTTCCCATATTTGCAACTTTTTAAAAGGGGTGCCAAATTAATTTGTTAAAAAGTGTTAACCCCAATTTGTTTTTTTAAATAAAGTGTTAAAAATCCTGATATTTACCCTGCAATAAACCATTATTTGTGATCCATGCAATACAAAAAAATAAATAATCTTTTAGGCTGGCTTTGCTTTGTCATAGCTTCTGTTACCTATATTTTAACATTAGAGCCATCCGTAAGCTTTTGGGATTGCGGCGAGTTTATCAGTTGTGCCTACCGCTTGCAGGTAGCTCACCAGCCGGGATATCCTGTTTTTGCTATGCTGGGCAAGGCTTTCTCGTTGCTTTCATTTGGCAACAATGCAAAGGTGCCTTATTTCACCAACATGATGTCGGCGCTTGCAAGTGGTGCTACTATCATGTTCCTGTTCTGGACCATTACAGCACTTGCTAAAAAACTGGTAATAAACAAAGCCGGCGAGGCTATCGATGAGGCCCGTACTTATTTAATTATGGGCGCCGGTTTAGTTGGCGCATTAGCATTTACTTATACCGATACTTTTTGGTTCTCGGCTGTTGAAACTATTGTATTTGCCATTTCGTCATTATGTACTGCCATTGTATTCTGGGCCATATTAAAATGGGATGCCCACGCAGATGAACCAGGTGCCGATCGCTGGATAGTTTTTATTGCTTACGTTATAGGCCTTTCCATTGGTATACACTTGCTTAACTTGCTAACCATCCCGGCTATTGCTATTGTTTACTATTTCCGCAGAGGCAAAAACGTTAATGTTGGCAGCGCTATCGGTACGCTTTTAATAGGCGCTTTAATATTGGTACTTGTACAATACGGCATAAGGGGTTATACGATAGAAATTGCCGCCTATTTTGACCTTTTCTTCGTAAATACACTTGGACTTGGTTTCTGGAGTGGCGCATTTGTTTTCTTTTTATTGATTGCAGCAATATTGGTTGCCGGTATATGGTACAGCATTAAACACAGAAAACCTTTATTAAACCTGGTGTTTTTATGTATAACGTTTGTTTATTTAGGATACAGCTCTTTTGCTTACATACCCATCCGTGCTGCCGCCAATCCCGATTTAAATAATACCCATCCTGATAATGCTTTTACACTTTATGGCTATTTAAACCGGGTACAGTATGGTGAAAATCCTTTACTTTTCGGTCAGTATTTTGATGCCAAGGTAATTGACCAAACAGATGGCAGCACGCTTTACCGCAAAGGTAAAACCAACTACGAAGTTGCCGGCAAAAAGCCTGTTTATGTTTATGACCACACCACCATACTACCCCGTATGTACAGCAATGAAGGTCAGGACCCGCAGTTTTACCGCGAATGGCTGCAAATGAGCGAAAGCCAGGTACCAACCTTTGCCGATAACATGAAATGGATGTTTAGCTGGCAAATTTACCAAATGTATGTACGTTACTTTTTATGGAACTTTGTTGGCAGGTATAGTGATGCCGACGGTCAGCAAAGTATGACTGCCATTGATGGTAACTGGACAACAGGAATTTTTGATGGCGGTAAGCATCTGCCAAAAAACATTACCGACCGAAAACCGGGCACAATTAACGGTACAACTTATACACCATTATTTGCACTACCCTTTATTATTGGTTTACTGGGTGCAGTTTACCACTTTCAGCGTAAAAAGCGGGATGCGCTGGTGGTGCTTTTACTTTTCTTCTTTACCGGGATAGCCATTGTACTGTACGTTAATCAACCCAGCATACAGCCACGCGAGCGTGATTACTCGTATGTAGGCTCGTTCTATGCTTTTGCCATATGGATAGGCCTGGGTGTAATAGCGCTTGCCGAACTGATCCGTATGAAAGTTAGCCCTAAAGGTGCCGCTATTGCTGCTACGGCTATTTGCCTGTTTGTGGGCCCGGCATTACTGGCAAAAGAAGAGTGGAAGTCACATGACCGCTCAACTAAAATGACCCCGCATGATATGGCTTATGATTACCTGATATCATGCCCTCCAAATGCTATTCTGTTCACCTACGGAGATAATGATACTTATTCGTTGTGGTACGATCAGGAAGTAGAAGGCATCAGGGGCGATGTACGTATTGTTAACCTTAGTTTGTTTACAGGAGATTGGTATATCCGCCAGATGCAGGGCCCGATGAATCAATCAGCTCCGTTGCCAATCACCATGCCTTTTGATAAATATAAAGATGGCGTGCGTGATGTGATTTATTTTGATGATAAAAAAGTAACAGGCTCAACAGAGGTTAAGGATATATTTGATTTTGTCACCTCTGATGATAAACGTACCCAGGTACAATATCAAAGCGGTGATTACGGTAATTATTTACCTACCAAAAACTTTAAGATCACCATTAACCCTGATGACGTGCTTAAAAATCACGTGATAACTCCTGATCAGAAAGACAGGCTTGCCACTACAATGGAGTGGAAATATACTTCAAACTATATTACCAAAGAAAACCTGGCCATGCTTGATATTTTGTCGCACAATAATTGGGTAAGGCCTATTTGCTTTACTACTACTATAGGCCAGGAAAACCTGATAGGCTTACAACCCTACCTGTATAAAGAAGGATTCGTTTATCACCTGATACCATTTAAACCCGATACAACCAATAAAGGAGACCAATTGGGTAAAATAAACAGCCTGGTGATGTATAACAACATGATGACCAAGTTTAAATATGGCAACTTTAAAACCGCCAAATATCTTGATCACGAATCAACCACCATGTTCTACCCGGTAATGATAACTACCTTCCTTGATCTTACCCAGGGTTTAATAAGAGACGGGCATCCTGACCTGGCTTTAAAAACACTGCAAAAGTACGATCAGGTTATGCCTGATATTAACAACAGTTTGGAGATTGCCGACCGTAAAATTATTATGGCACAAACAGCCTATGGATTAAACGATGTGGTTTTAGCAAACAAGTTTGTAAACAGTGTGGATGATTATATAACCGATCAACTGGATTATAACTATGCACTGATGCAAAGTAATTCAAGCGATTTAAGCTTACGCGATGTTCAATATGGTGTATCCTTTATCAATGGCCTGGCCAGTGTTACTAATGAAAATCATCAAACTGCCCTGAACAAAAAGATACAACAACAATTGAAGGATTACGAAACTAAGTTTGCTTCTGTTTTACAAAGGCAACAACCACAACAGTAATCAAAACATTAAGTTATTTATACAAAAGCGGCTTCATAAAAATGGAGCCGCTTTTTGTTTATATCGTTATGATTATGTTACCTGCTTAAGCTAACTTTTCTCCAAAATACACCGCCAGGGGTAAACACTTCAGGCGAAGCAATAGTAACGGTATGTGCTGTTAAGTTAGTGATATGGCTTGTTTGGGGCACACCATTAAATATGCCGCCAAAGGATGCAGCAATAATTCCGTTCCCTGCAACAAGACGGTAGCTTAAGGTATCTAAAACAACACCTTCTTTTGTATAAATATTGCCGTCTGTTCTAAAATCAAAATAATCGCCCGTCACTCCAATATAGTTTACAGGATGATTGGTTGACCCTACCCCGGCATAGGTCGAATCGCTTACAATGTTCCATTTTCCTGCTATAGCGGATTGATTAGTATTGTCAGTGAATTGATTAATATTACCCACATCTTTAATTGGGGAATGATTTGTATTATTCAAATCTTTTTTACAGGCCGCTATACAAAGCGTAAAAGCTGCAATAATTACTAATGAGTAGCTTGTTTTCATATGTTTTACTGATTTACAGTTTATTACGTTATAAAATAACGTAGCGCTACATGTCAATAAAAGAAAATAATTGTAGCTATATATAATTGTATTGTCTGCTTGGAAATTACTCTCACATGCTATTATGCGTTAAAGAAGACCTTTCGATGTAGTCCGGATTTGACACCTTTTTAAAAGTTGCCAAATCTTCCCATAGCAGATATTGCCCGCAAGATTGTATGATTTACTTAGCCGCCAATTTCGAAAGATTTCGTTAGTAAACGAAGGTGTATCGCCACAATACTCACCTCTTAGAATTATTATGGTGCTGATTCGAATAAAAATGCATGCATAAAAACAAAGGCGGATATTTCTACCCGCCCTGTTTCCTCATGTATCAATCAACTAAATCAATCCTTTTTAAATGAAGACCGCATATCCGAAATCGAACATCCGAAATCCGAAATCCCTATTTCTCGCCTTCTATTTTCCGCTGGCTGCTTTCCAAATGTTTTAAGATCTTAGCTTCAACATAAAAAATAATTTCTTCGGCAATGTTTTTTGATTGATCGCCAACCCGCTCCAGCTTACGGATAACCGATAACATATAAAGCGCTTCGGGCATACTGTCCAAATCTGCTTTTATTACCTCGGCAATGGTGGTTGGTGCATTTTCATTAATAGCATCCAGTACATCATCTCTTTTAAATATGCTGCGGGCCAATACTGTATCTTCTTTTTCAAATGCGGTACGGGTATCTATCAGTATATTAACAGCTTCTTCATACATCCGCAAAAGCGAGGTGCTTTCTAATGCTTTAACATCAAAATTTACTGACGACTCAACAACATACAATGCAATACCTGCGGCAATATCTCCAATACGCTCCAGGTTAGTATTTATTTTTAGCGCCGCAAGCAAAAATCTTAAGTCGATAGCAACCGGGCAATGCAGGGCGAAAATATTTTCACAATCCCTGTCAATTTTCAGTTCAAAAGAGTTTACTCTTTTTTCTTTTATCAAAACCTCGCGGGCCAGGTCCTTGTCAAACTGAACCATGGCTTCTTTAGCCTTGTTTAGTTGCGACTGAACTAATATCCACATGCTAATCAGCTCTTTTTTAAGCGCGCTTATTTCATTTTCTAATGGTGTCATAATTTTTAGTTTAAAAATTCGAGTGAGTGGTTGATTGGTTTATTAAGTGAGTAGTTTAAAAACCAATAAACTCAATCAACCCAATCAACTAACATTAACTAAACCTTCCGGTAATATAATTCTGTGTACGTGTATCTTTTGGTGCTGTAAACATTTGTTTGGTATCGTCAAACTCTACCAGCTCGCCCATATAAAAAAACGCAGTTTTATCACTAACGCGTGCTGCTTGCTGCATGTTATGCGTTACAATAATAAGGGTATAATTTTCTTTCAGTTCATGAAACAGCTGCTCAACACTCGAGGTAGATATTGGGTCGAGCGCCGAGGTTGGCTCGTCAAACAAAATCACTTCGGGTTCCATTGCTATTGCCCGTGCAATGCATAAACGCTGCTGTTGCCCGCCCGAAAGAAATGTACCTTTTTTGTGTAATGAATCTTTAACCTCGTTCCATAAAGCGGCTGATGTCAATGATTTTTGAACGATATTATCCTGATCGGCCTTGGCAACTTTAAGGCCGTTTAGTTTATAACCGGCTACCACGTTATCATAAATGCTAAGGTTAGGGAAAGGATTTGGCCTTTGAAACACCATACCTATTTTATACCTTACATATATAGGGTTCATGGTATAGATCTCATCATCGTATAATTTTAATGAACCTTTACCGGTAGCGCCGGGTATCAATTCGTGCATGCGGTTTATACAACGTAAAAAGGTTGTTTTACCACAGCCTGATGGACCCATAACTGCTATAACCTGGTTTTTTTCAATCCCGATGGATACATCTTTCACCACGTGGTTATCGCCAAACCAGGCATTAAATTTTGAAGCGCTTATAACTGTATGTTCCATTTTCTTGTAATCAGCTTTGTGAATATGTTTAATAGTAAAACAAACATTAATAATATAAATGATGCCCCCCAGGCCAGGTTGTGCCAGTCGTCATAAGGACTGGTGGCGTAGGTATATATTAAATGGGGCAAGGTTTCCATTGGTTTTGTAATGGATGATGATAAATAAGGGTTACCAAACGCAGTAAACAGCAAAGGTGCAGTTTCGCCAATGATACGGGCTATGGAAAGCATAATACCCGATAAAATGCCTGCAAAGCCGCATGGCACAATTACCTTTAAAATTACCCGGTGGTACGGCACACCCAGCGATAAAGCAGCCTCTTTAAGCGATGGCGGCAATAAACGCAAGGTTTGCTCGGTTGAGCGTATTACAATGGGCAGCATCATGATGGCCAGGGCTATACTACCGGATATGGCGCTGAATGTTCCCAGCGGCTTCACTATCCAGAAATAAACCACAATACCTACCACAATTGATGGCACACCCTGCAAAATATCGACACACAGACCGCTGTAATAAGCCAGCCTGGTGTGCGGGTTTTCGCTCAGGTAAATGCCGGTAAGTATGCCCACAGGTATAGCCACTATTGATGACATGGCTACAATAATTAAACTACCCAGCAATGCATTGCTTATACCGCCTCCGGTTTCGCCAACGGGTGCCGGTACATGGGTTAAAAAGTGCCAGTTAACCTGGGTAACTCCTTGTTTTATAATATAAAGCAATACTATAATTAAAGGCAGTGTAATAACAAAGGCTAAAAACACAATAAGCCCTTTAAATAGTATGCTCTTGGTATTTCGTATTCCTATTCGTGCGTCCATGGGCTTAACTATTAGTGAATTTAGTAATAATTCGTTTACCAATAAGGTTAATAATTACTGTTACAAAAAACAGCACCAGGCCGAGCTCAATTAAGGCCGACAAATACACCGTATGGTCGGCTTCGGTAAATTCGTTTGCAATAACGCTGGCCATGGTATTGCCCGGGCCAAAAATGGCATCTTTTATAGTGTTGGCTACAGCACTGGTATTACCTATAAGCATGGTAACAGCCATGGTTTCGCCTAATGCACGGCCGAGTGATAACAGCACACCCGCAAATAGTCCGGAGCGTGTGTATGGCATTATTACGCTTCTTATCACTTCAAAACGGGTTGCTCCCAAAGCGTAAGCGCCTTCTTTTAACGGCGATGGCACCATACGTATCAATGTTATACCCAATGATGCTGCATAAGGAATGATCATAACCGCCAGTATAAGTGACGAGGTGAAAACCCCTATCCCGTAAGGAGCAACATGTATTTTCGTCTCAAAAGAACGTATAACCGGAACCAGCACAAACAAGCCCCAAAAACCATAAATGATAGACGGGACTGCCGCAATAAGTTCGATAGTATTTTTTAGCAGGTTTGATAACCAGCCTTTGGGATTATATTCGCCCAGGTAAATGGATATTGCGTATGAAAATGGTATAGAAATAATAAGCGCAATGAACGAAGTAAGCAAAGTGCCTATTAAAAATGGATACGCCCCATAAATATTTTGAACCGGATCCCATATTTTCCCCCATAAAAATCCTATACCGAGGGATTTGATAGAAGGTAAGGACTCAATAATAAGCGTTATCAGGATGCCAACAATCAGCACCAGCATTAAAATGCTCATTATTACCAATATGCGCTTGAAAATGGTTTCCCATTTCATTTGGCTATAGGAAAGATCTAATCTTTTATTCTTCACAAAATTTGGGGTTTGTTGTGTGTATTTCAAGAGTCAAGAGCCAAGATGCAAGAATGAGGATTTGACTCCTTTTCCTTGCTTCTTGACTCTTGTTTCTTGTTTATTAAGCTCTAATTATTTCAATATCGGCTTACCATCATAGGTAGCTGATTTCAAAATATTCTCGGCAACTTTTAAAGCTGATTTTGAAAGCGGAGCGTAATTTAAAGGCTCGCAATTTTTCTGTCCTCCGTGAATGTTATACCATAACAGGTCTAATAACATTTTTGCACGGGCAGCTGAGCGATCGCTATATTTTTGCTCTTTGTAAATTAAAGCCCAGGTAAAGCTGGTAATAGGGTAACCTTTAGGGTTATCAGTATTTGTTAATGATACTTCGGCATTTGCAGGCAATTCAACATTGCTTGATGCAGTTGTAGAAGCTAATGTAGGAGTAATGAATTTACCTGATTTGTTTTGGATATCGGCATAAGCCATTTTGTTTTGAATAGCATAAGCCAATTCATTATAACCAATAGCACCAGGGGTTTGTTTAACCAAACCGGCAACACCTTCGTTACCTTTACCGCCTAAACCGGCTGGCCAGTTAACTGCCGAAGCTTTACCTATTTTTGACGCCCACTCAGGATTTACCTTTGTTAAATAATCAGTAAAAATGAATGAAGTACCGCTACCGTCTGAACGGTGGATAACTACGATAGGCAGATCAGGCAATTTAACACCTTTGTTGGTAGCAGCAATTTCAGCGCTGTTCCAGTTGGTGATTTTACCCAGGTAAATATCAGCCAGATCCTTACCTGTTAATTTTAATGCAGTAACACCAGTTACGTTATAAGTTATTACAACAGCGCCTGATGCCTGTGGAATGTGTAATACCGGAACACCAATTTTTTTAGCTTGTTCTGCATTTAAGGGGGCATCAGAACCGCCAAAGTCAACTGTTTTGTTGGTAAGCTGTAATATACCGCCACCAGATCCGATTGATTGGTAATTAACCTTTACGTCGTGAGTTTTACCATACTCGGCAAATATCTTCGAAAACAGGGGATATACAAATGTACTGCCCGCGCCTAACAAGGTATTGTCCTGAGCCGATGCTGATAAGGTTATGCAGCTTGCAGCAATTGCCACAATTGCTAACTGTAAACTTTTAATTACTTTCATGGTTTTTTGTTTATTGTTTTTAATTATTTATGCCCCTTAAATTATTATTATTTACCAAATACGTAGAAGAAGGTCATTCTGTAAACCAAAGTATGATCAGCCGGAGCATAACCTGCTGCTGTTGCGTCTCTTGCGTCCTTAAAATCAAGTAACCACAAGTTTGGCATAAAGTGAATGTTTTTTGCAGGTGTAAAATCTAAACCGGCAGTGTAAAACTTCTCTTTAACAACAGGAGTGTATGAGCCATAGTTAGTGTTAACAGTGTAAGTATCGCTGCTGTTATATTTTGTATCAGGATTGTAATCATCAAAGCGAGCGAAGAAACCAATTTTGGTTGGAACGATAGCTCCTCGTACAAATAATGAGATAGCATGCACAGTTGCATCTTCACCTAACTTAGTAGTAGTATTAGTTACGGCATTAGCAAGGTTTTGTGTGTAAGCTTCAACACCAAAAGTAAATGTTGGCACTGTATAGGCAGCAAACAATTTATACATATTATGTTCTTGCGGGCCTATGGTTGGACCTGTTGGAGCAGTTTTTGCATAATCTGCATAAAAGTCAGCTACTAATTTACCATCCAGAAACTTGCTCCAGATGTCACCGTAGAACATTTTGTAGAAACCTGTATTAGGATTAGAGGCTGCTAATAAACTTGAGGTACTGTTATTAGCTACCATTGCCACATAACCAAAGTTTTTAGTTGCCGGATCAAAAGTTCCCTGTAAAGCAGCACCTAAATCGTATGAGTTATTTTTGTGAAAATCTGTAATGGTTCTTTCTACTGAACGGTAGGCCCATACATTTTCTGATAAGGTTGTTGGCGCGTTTGTACCAGCCTCATTTAATGCGAAACCTGGGGTGCTTAATTCACCTACTACTAAGTCGCTTCCTGTCCAAAAATCTCTGTATCTTAAATTAAAGTTTTTGATGAAGAAACCCATTTTGTTATCAACAAGGTTATCTCCGTTTTGGATAGATGTAGTACCATTAACACCAGTGTTTGCGGTTGGTTCGCTTGATAATAACACTTCAGCCTTAAATCTTTTGGTTATATCATAATCATAACCTAAATAAACACGACGGAACTGGAATGCATTTCTGCCGGTTGGAACACCTGCATAATTGGATTCAGCACCACGACCAGCTTTATCAGAATGCTGATCCCAGTACAAGTCGCCAAAAGCGTAACCCCATAATCTTCTCTGAGGTTTCCAGGTAGTGTCTGCATCAGCAGGTTTTTCGGTTGTTTTTGTTTCAGCCGCTGCAGTAGCATCTTTCTTTTTTTCAGTTTTCACATCTGTTGCCGGAGCAGCAGTTGAAGCAGTTGCCGGAGCAACAGCAGTACCGTTATCAGTTAACGATGTTGTTTGGGCTTTTACAGTAAAGCCTATAAGTGTTAAACACATTAGTAAACCTGTACTAAAAAGTTTCGTAAACGTTTTTTTCATAATCAATTGTGGATTAAATAAATTTTGCCTCAAAGGTGCGCACCCCTCATTATCTTAATATTAAGAAATGATTAACGTTTGGTGATATTATGGAAATGTTAATTTCATGTAAGGGCGTTTATAAAAGCTTGACAGATATAATAATTGAGACAATAAAAAATATTAAATATCTTATAATCAGTATCTTAAATTAAAGGTTAATTGATTTACGATTGATAACATAGAATTAACATTGACATATTTGTGTTTAATATTGGATTAACATGGCAACGTTATTTTTGAGGTTTCTCTAAATAAGTACTGCATGAAAGTGTTATTCCAGGATTTCTTCTCGCATAAGGCAATGTTTTACGATTTATTCGATCAGGCCGCCAAAAACGTAGCCGAAATGGCAACATTATTGGTTTCCGTTGTAAATACAGAAAGGGCCGATGAACGGGAATTAATATTTAAGCATATAGATAAAATGGAAAACACCGGCGATGACATTACCCATAAAATTTACTTATGGCTTGATAAAATAGTATTCACGCCATTTAACCGGAATGACATTCATGCTTTGGCATCTACCCTTGATGATGTTGCCGATACCATACAAGAGGCAAGTGGCAGGATGTATTTATATAATGTTGTTGAATTTGTACCGCCTATAAAAGAAATTTCAGCCATTATACTACAGGCAAGCCGGGAAATAGAGAAAGCCATTAACTTACTGCGATTACCAAAAAACGCAAACCTGGTTATTGAGTTGTGCCGGCAGATAAAGAGTTATGAGCGACAGGCTGACCAGGTTTATTATCATGCGGTTGCTGAACTTTTTTCGGACGAAAAAGATCCTATCAGGTTGCTTAAATACCGTGAAATATTATTCTCGCTCGAAACAGCAGTAAACAAATGCAAAAACACTACCGATGTGCTGAACACAGTTTTGATAAATAGGTGAAAGGTGAAAGGTGAAAGGTGAAAGGTGAAAGGTGAAAGGTGAAAGGTGAAAGGTGAATTAACAGACTTACGAAGTTTTTAAAACTTCGTAAGTCTTCTATGATGAAAAAGCAACCTTTCGCCTTTAACCTTTCACCTCAAAAATTATCCGGCTTTTTGCTCTCCGGCAAGTCCATGTTCCTTTAGCTCTTTAAGTTCTATTTCGTAGGCACGCATACGGGCATGCAGAATATCAAGTTCTGTACGCATCATTTGTATTTCGGTAATTAATTTGGCCGATTCAGGCTTGTTGATCTTTTTTTCGCCGGTACCGAGGATGAGCCACTCGGGCGAGTATTTTAACTGGAAACAAAGTTTACGGATAAGATAGTAACTTACATCCTGTTTTTTATTGATCACTTTGCTGATAAACCCCTGGTCAACACCTATGGCGCCGGCCAAAGCCAGCTGCCCGCCATGTTCTTTAACAATTACTTTTAACCGTTTTACTATCGCTTCGTCAGACATTTCGGTGCAATAATAAACAAAGTTGTTGTAAAGTGGTTGTAAGAGTTTTAAATGTTAAAAGGGTTGTAAAAGCACCTTAACCTTTACAACCCTTTCAACAATTGTAACCTTTGTAACTTATCTTAACAAGCCAACCCAAATGCGCCACCCTGGCTTTGCACCTGATCAAGCAATTGATCTAACTTTGCGTTGTATGCCTCAAGGGAAATTTGTCCGCTATTATACTTTGCAGATAAAAGCTTTAGCTCCTGAACTTTTGTTTGCCTGTTGTTTTCGTTTTGATTATTATAAATATTTATCATTGATGCTGCTGCAGCCATATTTTGCGGGGCGTCATCATAACGCAATGCTGCCTTTAACGAGCTTATTTTTTGTTCTGTTGATTTTAACAAAAACATTGGAGGTACACTCCTCGTTTCATGCAAAATTGTTTTAACCTTAATTGTCTGTTTTTTATCAAACTGTAATATTAAAACTACAATGGTTACACCTGCTACCAAAAAGAAAAAGAATATGTCCATAGCTGTAAAAATTATCAATAAATCAAACCTTATTACTTTATGTCTATTTTTACGATACTAACAACTAAGGAGTTACGATTTTTTAATATTTATTTATTAACAATTGATTAGTTCACTGTTGATAGTTTATGGCAGCTTCAAGGATTAGACTTACGAAGCTTTAAAAACTCGTAAGTCTTTTTTTAGGACCAGATTTAAAACCATCGAACTAATGACTAATGACTACCCCACCCTCTTCTCATAACAATAAAACCGCAAATTAGGCCTGAATCCGAGCCCTATTTCACCAGCAAACTGGTACCCTAATTTAGGGAAAAGCTTTTGTGTAGCCTGGTTATTTGTGTTGGTATCAATACGCAGCAGATTAATATTACGGTCAACAGCTTCTTTCTCGGCTTGCATCAACAGGGCGGCGGCAATTCCCTGTCCACGGTATTTTTCACTTACGGCCAACCGGTGAGTTACTATAGCTGTTTCGTTAATATCCCATCCAACTTCAGCATATTCAGGTTCTTGGTCGGTGGTGATGGCGGCTATGCCTCCAATAGCGCTATCAACATCGGCTACCCAAAGTTGGTTTAAAGCAATATCCTTTTCAAAAACTTCGGCGTTTGGATAAGTGCTGTCCCATTGAAAATTACCGGAGGCATTCATAGCCGGCACTACTTCGGCAATCAGCTGCATTATTTGTGGGATATCGTTAAGCGTGGCGTGGCGGATAAGCATGTTGTAAAAATAAACACGATTTTAAGATTTCAAGAGATTTAAATGGTTTAAAAACATCTGCAACACCACAAATGTAGTTATCTACTAACTACATACTGCCAATTGCAAACTGCCACTCACCTACTCACCACTATCTTCTTTTTAACAGCCTCGTGCATCACCTTTATTATTCGTGATGGTTTTTTCCATTCAAACAAATGAATCAGCCAAATGGTGAAACGTATCATTCCTTTATTTTGTGTCAGCCCGCCGGCCAGATTTTTAATCGTTTGGTCACGCTGGGCAATACAAGTGGTATAGTCCGCGCCTTTTTTAGCCGCCAGCTCTTCGGCGAAGCACCAGGCGCCATCACGGGCGTTATCAATACTGAATTGTATCAGCACCGATGTCTGGTTATCGGCATGCAACCCTAATAAGGATAAAAGCGGTGAAACACGATCAATATCATTCAAAACCTGGTATGTTAACGATGAAATAATGGTGTTTATCGAATCAAAATCATTTCGTGCGCCATCCAGTTGCCCGCCCGATACCTCGACAGCAGCTATACCCAAATCCAGGTTAATATGTGCATTCATACCCAGCAGCAGTTGTTGTAAAACAAGATAAGACGAACTTTCGGTGGCCTCAAAAGCCACCAGCCACGATGCAGTAAGCGGCTGTTTATTTTTCCAGGCAGCAAAAGCATCAAGATACCGGGTAGCAAACAGCACATCAAATTTTTCCATCTGAGGGCCGTTTTCAAACTGACCTTTGGCAATACCTTCTTTAACACTTGCAGTTACCTTATAATATAAAGCTGCAAAATAACCTGCACGGTTATTGGTCAATATGCTTTGGGCAATTATGTTTTGTAACTGTGTGAGTATATCATCAATTGTATTAGCCGGCATAATAATCTTGTTTAAAGTTGTTTAGGTTAAACCTGGGTTTTGAAAGAGAAATGGATAAGCTAAAGTTATTCCTGTTCATCAGCTACAAAATAGGCCATCACTGTATCATAAATTTCGGCGTCCCTGCCCTTTATCCATCGTAACGGAATTAATAGCTGTTTACCATAGTCCGATTCCCATTTCAAATCAATCCGTATTATTGATGCACTTCTGCCCCGTATCAGCTTTATTTCTTCAATGTCTTTCCACTCAATACTAACATCGCGGATGTAATCATTAATGCCTTGCTCATCAAGCGTAAGCGCTATATCTCCTTTTATTGCCGGGATTAATCGTTTAACAACTATGTACGATGCTGTAAACAGGAATATAAAAATAAAAACACCATAAACCGCCCAGATTATTGTAGAATTTGACGCAATCACATTTCGCAATAACAGCAGCATTAAAATATCATTAATATAATAGTGCCCAGGCTAAACTTTAAGCTATATGGGTATTGCGTGGTCCCGGTCATGGAGATAAATATAGGTTATTTAGTCCGGAAGTCGGAAAGTCAGTAAAGTCCGAAAGTTGGAAAGTTGGAAACTTTGCCAATTCCGAAATCGAAAATCCGAAATCAATGATTGTGTTTCTTATGAATGTCCTTCACCAAACACAATTTTTTAATATCCGCTATCTTAACCACGAAAGGTGCATATTTGAGGCGGTTGCCGATCATTTCGGTAACGTTGTCAGAATGGGCTATAACTTCGTCCGCATTATCGCCGGCCAGCAGTCGCTTATACATCCTGTAATCGCCCCATTCAATATAGTATACCTCGCCGGGCAATATTTTTTTATCATGAATTATTTTTAACGCTACCCAACAACCATTTTCCAGGTATGGATACATAGAATGCCCCCAAACAGGCAAAGCAAAGTCGCAATCTTCAATCCCGGGAAAGTTCATGCGCCCAACCGGCTCCTTATCATTAATATCATTATAAACTTCGACCCCCGAAGCTGTTGCTGTAATTTCGAACATAGGTATACCATCCGACTGCTTTGAAACAGTCACATTTTCAGAATTTATTGTATTTTTTTTACCAGTTAAGAAATCACTGTATTTTTCTTTAAATATCTTTAATTTCTCTGGGTCAATATTTTGCCGGCTCTTTATAATTTCAGTTATTGAGCTGGGCGAATTAAATCCAAGCACTTCGGCCAGTTGTGCATTTCCACTAAACGCCTTGCCCCTAAGCTGATTATACAGTATAATAAACTCTAAAGTTTCGGGCCTTATCGTTTTAATTTTATTGGGTTTTGATTGATCATCCATAGCAAATAAAATTATTCAATATTTTTCTTGACATTAATAAAGATATTTCTTTATATTTGTTCTGTAATAATTATCTAAAGTAAAACAATTTTTATTAAAAACAAATATGCACTGTAAAGAATGTAAAGAAAATTTATTTATCAGCAGGCCGCCGCTTTAATAGTTATAAAGCACCTTATTCACTAATATTAACCAACAACTTTCACATTATTAAGTACTAAACCAATGCACCTCGCCTACTCCGCCATTGCAACTAATTATTATCAACCGATTAACACAGAACCGGAAAACACGGAAACTGAAATAATGCTCCGTTACCAGGCTTATCAAGCCACTTGTGAAAAACATAGACACGAAATTGCGGCCATACAGAAATATATCCCCGGCTGGCTGCCGAAGTTTCGGTAGAGGAGTTCATTGGTTCATTAGTTCATTGGGTTCACTAGTGGAGGCAATAATAAAGCCGTTGCCAAAACCTAAAAATCTAAACTATGCACCAATGAACAAAAAACTATGCACAAATGAACTAATGAACCAGCAAACCAATAAACTAACTTAAGATGAAAATTACTCAAAAACTAAAAGACAAACTATGGTGGCTCGTAATCTCTGTTGATTACGACTATAGCCGCATCACCATTGCCGATCATGACCTTAATGATGATACATTAATATTATGGCTCGAAGACAAGCACGATTTTAAAAATTCGCTTGATGAATGCCTGCAGGTTGATATCCCTGTAAAGCAATTTGCCAAAATAATAAAAGGCGAAAACATGAACAGCTATGAAGGCAGTAAAATGCATCCTACCAAAAACTTCGTATATAAAACCCGCATTGAAATTAATGAACCCATTACCTGGTACCAGGATGATGCCACCCTTACTGAACAGCAATGGGCTCGCGAAGCTGTGTTGAAATTGCTGCTTACACAATTAATTGAAATGGAGAATGTAAGCAGCGACGTGTGGTAATTTTTAAACCAACTATGCCAAATAGCATATATAACATATATACTATCATTCATTATTCACTTAAAAAATAAATTATGTTACTTAAATATCCAAAAACCTCGCTTGCAATATTTTTGCTCATAGCGGCGCTCGCCTTCTCAGTCATTATTATTAAACACGCTAATACCGAGGATAATGAACTACAGCAAAGGATTTATAATCACCCGGAGATAAAGGATACGGTTTAAAATTAAATTTATCGTTGTAGCGACGCCCCGATGTATCGGGGCGTCGCTACATGGCTTTATAATTTCAATTTCCAGGTGATAAAACAAAAAAAGCTCCCCGGAATACCGGAGAGCTTTTCAACTGAAAAAGAATAATATTATCGGTAATTAATTACGTCTGAAACCACCTTTGCCACCACCGGCATTAAATCCGGGGCCTTTGTCTTCAGCTACATTAACGGTAATTCTGCGGCCATAATAGCTTGCTCCGTTCATACACCTGATTGCTTCTTTAGCTTCGTCTTCATTCACCATTTCAACAAAACCAAAACCTTTACTCTCTTTTGTTTCGCGGTCCTTAATTATCCTGAGCGATTTTACAGGCCCAAAATCACCAAAAACAGCAGTTAATTCAGCCTCATCCACTTCTAATGGGAGCCCTGCAATAAATACTTTCATCAATGTTTTTAAATTTATGTAAAGATAGTCAAAAAAAGGCACATTTTGTTGAGGTTAAAGGCAAAAGGCTAATGGTAAAAGGTTTTATTACGCTGGGATTACTTTCTGTTAGAGATCGGAGGTTAGAGATTAGAGATAAGGTTTTCTTCATTAAATCAGGGATACTAACCTGAATCTGACTTCCGACCTTTGCCCTCTGACTTCATTTAAGTTTACCATTTCTTTAACCCTAACAGCTTTTCGCCAAGTTCACTCAATTCTGCCGTTTTATATTTGGTTTGTTCCCATTTACGCGGATCGCCGGGGAAAGCGTAGCCTTCGGGTGCCCTCCTGTCCTGCCACGAGGATATGCGCCATTGCTTAAGCTCCTCATTATCCTCCTGGGCGGGCATCATGGCAATGTATTGCGCCATGCGTACTTTTTTGCCGCTTGTATTTGGCCTGATGCCATGGGGCTGGGTGCTGTTGAATATCAAAAGATCACCGGCTTCCATTTTTACTTTTACAATATCAAATCCGGTTACATCAGGTTTAAAATGATCACGATCCTCCGGCTGGCTTAGTTTCCAGCTATCATAAGTGCGGTATAATTCGGGCACACATTGAAAGCCACCCATATTTTCGTCAGTCTGGTCGGCTAAAGCCAAAACACCCTGTACATTTTGTGGTTTGGTTTCGGGATCGTAATCCCAATGGATAAACCCTTTATATTCATAACCAGGGCGTATTGGTAAATTTAAATTAGCACGGTCAATCGTCACCCATAGCTTTTCGGTGCCCCATATATCAACAAAAGCATCGTATATGGCAGGAGTCTGCCGGTTGTCCCATAAGTATTGGTGATTATAAACTTCAACCATACCAGTATTGGTTAACTCCTTCATCTGCATTTCTGCACGTGGGGGCGCATACCAGGTTTCCGGGTTGTTTTTATCTTTTTCTTCAAATTCCCAAAGGAAATTTGCCAGGCGTTCAACTTGCTCTTTGGGGACAACATTTTTAATCACAATATATCCATTTTCAATCCAAAACTTCCAGTCTGCTTCGCTTAATACCCGTAACGGAATTCCGTTGCTGCGATCATTCAAATTAATACTACTGGTTTTGGCGGTTGATGGATTGCCGGGAATTTCTTTATGAGCATTGTTTGGCGCCATGGTGGCCATGGTTTGGTTCTCTGTACTTCTCATGTTATTTATTTTCAATTGGTTAGTTCAAAAGTATAGCTCAATTAAATTAAAAACCACTTGTATAATGACTAAAATTTGTTCTGTATTGATATTTTATTTACCTTTTCAAATAGTTTGTGTTAATACAGTGAAAAATGAGAAAGCTACAGCTTGAAGAAGTTAAACCGGATGCGGGAAGCTCCTTCAAAATTCTTAACCCGCACTTAAGCGATACTTTTTTATGGCACCTGCATCCTGAATATGAAATTGTTTATGTTGAGGCTGCCGGCGGCACCCGGCACGTAGGTGATCATATTTCAAAATACGAAGGCAGCGACCTGGTGTTCATCGGCCCCAACATACCGCATCTCAATTTTGATTACGGCGTACGCACCCATTGCGAGCAGATAGTAGTACAAATGAAGGAGAATTTTTTAGGCGAGCACTTTTTTAACAACCCCGAAATTGCCGCCATAAAACAGCTTTTTAAAAGGGCCTGTTATGGATTATCATTTACGGGCGATACCAAGCTCAAAGTCGCAGCAGTGCTAAAAGAACTACAAGGCTTGAACAGGTTTGATCAGTTGATAAGTTTATTGCAAATATTCCAGGTTTTAGCAACTACACATGATGTTGTTGTTTTAAATGATACTCCTGCCGCAAACAAGACCTTTGAAAAGCATCAAAAAAGAATGAACTATATTTATAAATATATCGAGGATAATTACAGTGCCAATCCCGATGTTAACCAGCTTGCGCAACAAGTGCATTTAACAACTGCCGCTTTTTGCAGGTATTTTAAAAGGCAAACCAAATTAACCTTTACCGATTTTGTAAACCAGTACCGCATCAGCGAAGCAAAAAATTTACTGCTACAGGATAAAACCATTACCGAAACCTGTTATGCCACGGGCTTTGAGCAGCTATCCTATTTTAATAAAACATTTAAAAAGTTAACCGGCGAAAACCCGTCGGCATTTAAGAAAAGAAATTTTGAGTAGCATTTAACATACGGGTTCCCGACTAACCTCTGATCTCCAATCGCTAACCACTTACTTCAATTGCAAATCAAAGGCCCCTTCCACCTTATAAAAAGGCGAAGTAGCTTTATCATCCTTAGATAAAAAAGTAGTAAAAGTACCTTTGGCCAGCACATTTCCCTGGTTATATTGTATGATATTGATATTCCCAAAATCTTTTTGACCAGAGTACTTGCTTAATGAGTATTGCAAGCTTGGTTTACCATCGTCAGGCATTAATAAAAACTGGCTACCGGCTATGTTGCTCCTGATGTTGCTGTAAACAAACCCCGATGAGCTTATTCCAAAGCTCATGGTATGTTCTTTATTAA